>OCTA010002959.1_pt1 | contig 15219 bp, 13 predicted proteins | sample 1538991 | NCBI WGS metagenome assembly OCTA01 (sample SAMEA3539302, study PRJEB22396) | soil metagenome | biome: tundra; feature: field; material: soil | place: USA | collected 2010-05 | depth 0.15 m | reverse complement strand
GATGCGGTGCTCTACACCCACACGCATGGCGACCACATTTTAGGCATCGACGATCTGCGTCCCCTGACCTATCACCACAAGCCAGGGAAATTGCCGCTTTATGCCGCGCCGCGGGCCTGCGACTTTTTGCGTAATATGTTTCGCTACATTTTTGAGGCGACCTACAAGTTTGGCGGACTGCCGCAGGTGGAATTGCATCCGATTGAGGGTTCAGTGAACTTGTTCGGGGCGCGTTTTGAACCGTTGACGGTAATTCACGGAGAGGCTCCGATACTTGGTTTTCGATTTGGATCGGCGGCTTATTTGACCGACCACAGTGAGGTTCCGGCGGAGACACTCGAACGGCTGCGGGATCTCGACGTGCTTTTTTTGGATGCGCTGCGATACACCCCGCATCCGACGCACTCGACAGTGGAGCAGTCGCTGAAGATTGTCGAGGCAGTGAAGCCGCGGCGCACTTTTTTTACTCACATTTGCCACGATCTGCCACACGAAGCTACCAACGCGTCTTTACCGGCTGGAGTGCAGTTGGCGTTTGATGGAATGAAGCTGGAGTTTGAAATCTAAGTTCACCGCCAGACGCCGAGATCGCTAAGAGACTGTTAAATAGGTTTTCTCGGCGACCTCGGCGTCTCGGCTGTAAAAGAAACTTCGAAATGCTGATTTTTCAGAAACTCGACGATGTGCCTCGGGATTTTGGCCCCGCTGTGGTTAGCGTCGGTAATTTTGACGGCGTGCATCGGGCGCACCGCAAGGTGATTGACGAGATCGTGGAGCGCGCACGGACCGCGAACGCACGGTCGGTGGTGGTGACGTTTGAACCCCATCCAGCGCGGATTTTGCGCCCTGACCAGAACTTGAAGTTGCTGACTCCTCTGCCAGAAAAACTTCGCCTGCTTGAAGCGACTGGGCTTGACGCGGTGCTGCTGCTTCCCTTTTCGCGCGATCTTTCGCTGGTGACGCCTCATCAGTTTGCGCATGAGATTTTGAAGAAGCGGCTGCGGGCGCTCGAGGTACATGAGGGGTACAACTTTCACTTCGGACATAAAGCGGCAGGGAATATTCAAGTACTGCGGGAATTCGGCGGCGAGATGGGATTTGAAGTTCACGATTATCCCGAGATGCGGCTGCGCGCAGAGAACGTCTCGAGCAGCCACATTCGCAAGCTGCTTTCTGAAGGACGAGTGAGCCGGGCGCGGCATTTGCTGGCGCGTCCGTTTAGCATTTTGGCGACGGCGGGGCGCGGACGCGGGTACGGCTCGAAGTACACGGTGCCAACAATTAATCTGGCGCGCTATGAAGAACTCGTGCCAAAGCACGGCGTATACATTACACGCACGCGAGTAGCCGGAGAGTGTTTTGATTCAGTCACGAATGTTGGGAATCGTCCCACGTTTGGGATGGATTCATTCGCCATCGAAACGCATCTACTGAATTTTCATCCCATAGAGCTTTCGGCGGAGACAGAAGTGGAAATCCATTTTCTGGACCGGCTGAGAGATGAGATCAAGTTCCCGTCGGTTGAAGCGCTGCGAGAGCAGATTGGGCGCGATGTGGCCAAGGCGCAGCGATATTTACGGCGGCTGGGATCGTAGTGCGCTGATACAATCGCTCGTCCCATTCCTCCCATGGCGATTGGCCCCATTCAACTCCTGAGGTTAGCCACTCCTGGGCAGCGCCGCACTTTGCTCGCGGCGGCTCTTGGCTGGATGCTCGACGCTTTTGACGCCATGCTTTATGCGCTGGTGCTGACTTATGTCATGCGCGATCTGGGCATGTCGAAGGCTACGTCAGGGTTGCTCTACACGCTTACTTTGCTGGCCTCCGGAATCGGCGGCTTGTTATTTGGTTGGATTGCGGATCGCATCGGCCGCAAGCGCGCGCTCATGCTTAGCATCCTGACTTACTCGATTTGTTCGTTTGCTTCGGGGCTCTCGACTACGGTACTGATGCTTGCAGGCTTTCGCTGCGTACTTGGATTGGGAATGGGTGGTGAGTGGAACACGGGTGCGACTTTGGTCGCGGAGACCTGGCCCGATGAGTTGCGTGCCAAGGCCATTGCGCTGGTACAAAGTTCGTGGGCGATTGGATATGCGCTGGCAGCGCTGGTCGCTGGTGTGGTTTTGCGTTTCGGCAATTGGCGTTTTTTATTTTTCGTTGGAATTCTTCCTGCTGTCGTTACGCTTTGGATTCGGAAGAGCGTCCCGGAATCGCAGATGTGGCTGGATCACTATGAGGCAACAAATCCCAAAGTGTTGGGCGTTGCTACCCAGCATGATAGTGCCATCGGCACGCGGACAGGAGTGTCCGCGCCACACGATTCTTTCTTTTCTATTTTTCGGGCTCCTTACGGGAGGAGCGCTGTTGTTCTTTTGTTGCTGAATTTTTTTGGGCTGTTTGGGTGGTGGGGATTGTTCACCTGGATTCCGCCTTATCTCTCGCTTCCTGTCGCGCTTGGAGGGCGCGGGTTTGGCGTCATGCGCACTACTTCCCTGCTGGTTGTGCTGAATTTGTTTGGAATGTTTCCAGGGTACGTGAGTTTTGGTTGGGTAGCCGACCATTTGGGGCGCCGAAAGGCCTTCGTGATTTATCTGTTTGTTGCGGCGACGCTGGTTCCGTTTTATGCGATAGCCCGTTCGCAGACTCTGCTGCTGGTGATGGGAACGGTCGTGGCGTTTTTTGGAACGGGATTCTTTTCTGGCTCCGGAATTATTGGCAGCGAGATTTTTCCAACGCAGATACGAGCTCGTGCCTTGGGTTTTACCTATAACGGAGCGCGCACGCTGAGTTCGATTGCTCCTTATGTGATTGGACGGGTTGGACAGGCGAAGGGGCTGGGGTGGGCGTTTTATTTGTGCGCAGGGTCATTTTTGCTGGCTGGTTTGATGGCGACGCAGTTGCCGGAGACGAAAGGCAAAGTGTTGGAGTGACATGAAGTGGTTGTTGTACTTACTCGATCGGTTCAATCACTAGCTCTTCCCGCTGGGAGGTTCGTTCTGGCAGTTGGATCAGGACAATCGCTACCAATACCAGAACAATTCCCACGGTTTGAATCGGACGGACCAGTTCGCTCAAAACTAACGCGGCGATCAGAATGCTAAAGACGGGTTCGAGGCAGCTGGCTACTATGGCGCGCGTAGGTTCGAGATATTGCAGTCCCGCAAAGTAAAACGAAAAAGGGACAAGAACGGACACCAATGCGAAAACCAACATGAACTCCCACTGCTCGCGGCCATAGTTGGCGGCGACGATTTTCCAGGGAGGATTTACAAAGATCCAGAATGCAGAGGCAGCGGCCAAAACCCACACTAAAACTTTCCAGCGATCGTAGCGTGCCAAGACATCGTGTCCCGCGATGTTGTAGAACGCGAAGGTGAGAGCAGCGAGCAGTGCGGCTACGACGCCGATCGTGTCCATGCGGAAGCTACCAGCTCCGACAAAGCCGACGGCAAGCGCGCAGCCGACGACCGCCAGGGCGACGGCACCGATTCTGCGCAGTGACGGCATCTGTTTTTGTAATCCCCAGAAACTTGTGTACACCAGCACCCAAACAGGCGCGGTGTATTGCAGGATGATGGCGGTGGCGACGTTCGTCCGTTGAATTGAGAGATAGTAAAGATAGTTTGAAGCAGCGAGACCTAAGATTCCCAGGATCAAAAACCTCAGCAGATCGCGGCGAGGTACGCGTAAGAGGGATTTTCCTCTGCGGAACAAAAGAATGGGCAGAAGCACCGCCAGCGACAAGGTGGCGCGGCTCTGCGAGAGAATTAGCGGGTCGATTCTTTGCAGCGAAGCCGGCAGCGACAGTTTGCCAAAAAACGCATGGCCGGTAAAAGCGGCGCGGCCCAGGCTGGCGGATATTCCCCAGAGAAACGTTGCTGATGCGATGTACAGATAGCCGCGTAGCGGATGAGGCTTTGAGGTCACGCAGCGTGCTCGATGGTATAGGTAATGCTCGCAGTTTTTTCGAGCATAGCTGAGACGGAGCAATACTTTTCTTTGGACAGCTTGACGGCGTCTTCCATGGCTTTTTGCGAGACTGCGCCGCGAACCAGATAGTGTAAGTGGATCGACGTGTACACGGCGGGATAGCCATCCGCGCGTTCGGCCTTGGCAGCAACTTCGACGCCGGTGAATTTTTCGCGCTTTTTGCGAAGGATTCCGATCACGTCGGAAGCGGTGCATCCGCACAACGCGATTAAGACCAGTTCCATGGGCGTGTTGGCGGTCTTCTCGGTCGCGGTATCCATCACGATGGAGTGGCGCGAGGTCGCCAAGCCTACATATCGTTCGTTGTCGGTCCAATTTACGGATGCTTCGATCATGATGGCCTTTCGCGTTACCGCAAATACCTACTAAACAATGGCGACACCGAAGGTCTTCGTGGTCGGGCGAGGACGCCCGACGCTCCATCAACTAGTTACCGCCGATTGTCTGTCATCGGCTCTGGGTGAATTAACACGCGGAATAACTCTGGGGCATCGCGTTTGAAACGAATTTCGAGTGAGGTCTGCACGTCGTGAACTCGCGAAAGCGGCATGTCGTCGGGCAGCGTGCAATGGCAGGAGACGTAAAGGCGTGCTCGAACTTTCTTGAACTGAAATTCGTGAACGTCCATTACCTCGGGAAATTCTTTCACGATTGTCTTGAGGCGCTCCTCCAGTTCCGGCTCGCGGACAATTTCTTCTCCTCGTTCGATCGTTGCGGGCTCACTTTCAATATGAGTGAGGATGGTAGAGATTTCTGGAATCTCCGAGCGCATTTCTGATTCGAGCCGTGTGACCTCGTCGTGCGCTTCTTTCATGCTGAGTTGCTCGTCGAGTTCCAGATGCTGCTCGACATGCAAATGGCCGTTGAGATCCTGCACGCTGACGTCGTGGACGTTGAAGTTATAGCGGGTGGCGACGGCGCGGACACGATCGAAGATGTTTTCGGTCCTTCCCGCGCGCGGCACGGAATGGACCATTACGTCGGCATCAGGCAAAATTTCACGCACCCGAGATGTGACTGCAGCGGACACCTGCTCCGACCGCTGAAAGGTGAAGTTGCGTTCGAGTCCTACGGAAACATCGGCGAAATAGCGGTTGCCGGCTTTTCGAAAGCGCACACGCTCTACTTCAAGCACACCCTCAATCGTGCGAATTCGCTCGAGGATCTGGTTGCGAATGCCTACCGGAGCGGCGTCGAGAAGCGCGTCTATCGTTCTTCTCGCGAGACGCCAACTGACCGAGACAACGACTCCAGCGACGAAGAGCGCGGCGATGGGATCGGCCAGCCGTAGCCACTGCACCTGGTAGATCCGCCCCGCCCAAACCAGCGCGAGTCCAATAATGACGACGCCGCTCGACCAGATGTCGGTCGCGAAGTGAAGCGCATCGGCCTCCAGCGCCTGACTATCGTACTTCGTCGCCATGCGGCCCAATGCCCGCGACCGCCAGGCGTCTACCGCAATAGAAAGCGACATGACGAAGAAGGCAGCGATGGAGGGTTCAATTTCTACGTTGTGAAAGAAAAGCCGTCTGATGGATTCGTAGACGATCCAGACGCAAGTAAGAAGAAGAAGACCGGTCTCGATGAAAGCAGAGAAGTTCTCGAATTTGCCGTGTCCGTACTGGTGTTCAGCATCGGCCGGCTTGTCAGATACGCGGACCGAGAAAAATGTGACCAACGCGGCGATCAAGTCCAGCCCAGAGTGCGCTGCTTCGGATAAAATTCCGAGCGAACCGGTGGCGAATCCCACAACGATTTTCAAGGTCGTAACGACCAGGGCCGCGAGCACGGAACTTCCGGCGACGGCTCGCTTTTCGCGACGCATGGAGCCGGAGTTGAATGCAGCCCGTAATTCTGCCATAGGGTAATTATCGCTTTGGATTCACTTGCCGCCAACCCCTTGTGTGCGATGCCTCGGGGCGGCAGGACATGCTAGGATGACTTCGTCGCAACTTCTCTCTGGAGGATTTTGATTCATGCGTTTCAAGTGCCTTCTTTGTCTTACGCTTGCAAGCTTGCTTTACGGGCAAGCCGCACCGCCTGCACCGCCTTCTGCCGCTGCACCTTCTGCGCCAGGAGTACTGGGCCACAGTGCTCCCGCACCTGAGGTCAAGGTTGGGCCTGACGATCCCGTAATCACGTTAAAGGGATTCTGCGCTGATTCGAGTCAGCAGGGCGATGCCTGCAAAACTGTAATTCACCGCGCGCAATTAGAAAAAGTCGTGGACGCGCTGCAACCAGGAATGCCTCCTGCGCTCCGACGGCAACTCGCGACACGATATTCATATGTTTTGAAAATGTCTAGCGCCGCTGAAAAACGCGGGCTCGACAAGACTCCTTTATTTGAACAGAAAATGCAGTTCGCGCGCATGCAAATTCTTTCGCAGGAATTGAGCGTGTCGTTACAAGCCGACTCGCAGAAAGTCAGCGACGAGGATGTCGCAGACTATTACAAGAAGAATGAGTCGTCTTACGTTCAGGCGACGCTAGCGCGGATTTTCGTTCCTCGGAGCAAGCAGATCCCGACTCCCGCTCCAACGCCAAAGCCAAAGACCGGGGCAGCCGGGGCCAAAGCGACGGCGCCAAAAGCGACTCCGCAACCAACCGAAGCGCAGAAGAAAGCCGCCGAAGAAGCAATGACCAAGCTTGCCGAGACGATTCGAGCGCGTGCGGCTAAGGGCGAAGACGTCGACAAATTGCAGAAGGAGGCATTCACCGCCGCGGGAATGCCGGCAAACGCGATCAACACGAAAGTCGAAAAAGCCCGTCGCAGCACGCTGCCACCGAACCACCAGTCGGTGATGGATTTGAACCCAGGAGAAGTTTCCGAAGTGATCAACGATGCGAACAGCGGACACTACATTTACAAGATGATCACCAAAGAAACTTTAACGCTGGAGACAGTGAGCCCGGAGATTAAGAAGACGATTGGCAGCCAGCGTTACCGCGATAGCATGCAAGGGTTCCAGGGAAATGTTGACCTCAATGATGCGTACTTCGGGGCAGCCCGTGGGCCTGGCATGCCACCGCCGCGAGGAGCGCGGCCAAATGCGGAGCATGCCGACGATCCCGATCGCGACTAAATGGAAACGGCAAAACCAACCATTCTAATAACAGGTGTTTCGGGGAATCTTGGACAGCGACTAGTTCCGCAGCTGTCGAATTACAGGGTGGTGGGCGTCGATATCGCGCCCCCCACTCACTCTCCGGTTGACCGCTTCGTTCCACTCGATTTGGGGGCCGAAGAGTCAACGCGCGAACTGCTGCTTCTGTTACGAGAAGTCCAGCCAGTTTCCGTTGTCCACCTGGCCTTCGTGATCGATCCGCAGCGTACAGGCGTAATCGACGTTGATCGCATGTGGCGGATCAATGTTGCGGGTACGGCGCGGCTGATGGAAGCGATCGCGGAGGCAAACCGGAATACTGCGAGCGCGATTCGCCAGTTTATTTTTCTGAGTAGCGTTTCGGCGTACGGCTCAGACCTGCCGCAGCCCGTTACAGAAGATGCGCCGCTTGGCGGCCACACTCTCCCCTACGCAATCCATAAGAAGGAAAGCGATCTGGTGGTACAGCAGCGAGCGCCGTCGTTGCGTGGATGCGGCGTTTTTATTCTGCGTCCGCATATTATTGCCGGAGCCACAGTTGAAAATTATCTGATGGGGGCGTTCCGCGGAACTCCCAACGGCAAGGGTCGTCGGGCAGCGCGAATGCGTGAGTCGGGCAAGCGGCTGCCGTGCATGCTGCCCTATGGGCAGAAATATCTAGATAACAAGATTCAGTTCGTTCATGTCGACGACATGGCCCGGTTGATTGCGTGGATCCTGACGCGGGAGCCGGAGGCGCAACGGTTGACGATTCTGAATGTCGCGGGACGCGGGGACGCATTGACCTTTGCGCAGTGTATTGAAATGGCTCATGCTAAATTGCTGCGCGTACCAGGGCTGTGGACCATGCGACGCGTGTTGCAGTTACTGTGGGATTGGAAAGTCTCGGCGATTCCTCCCGACGCTGTGCCGTACATGACGGGCGAATACATCATGAACACGGAGCGGCTGAAGCATTTTCTGGGAAATGATTACGCGCAGGTGATTCAGAAAAGCAATGCTGAGGCGTTTGCGGATTCGTTTCAGAAAAACGATTAGGCCCTTGTTCCCCGGTACAATCCTGCTACACCAAAAGTGTAAGGGGTCCAGGAAACCTCGCGAAAGCCCGCTTGATGCATACGTCCGAGCATTTCATCAGGCGTCGGAAAGCGCTCGACTGAGGCGGGCAAATAAGCGTAGGGGCCTCGCACTCCCGAAATCAGGGTGCCGATTGCGGGTAATACTTTCTTAAAGTAAACGCGATAGCATTTTCCAATCAAGCCAGCGGGTTCACCAAAATCCAGGATGCCGCATTCTCCGCCGGGAGCCAGCACACGCGCAATTTCACGCAAGCCTGCGTCGTAATCGGCGAGGTTTCTGAAGCCGAATGCGGACGTCACGAGATTGAAATGTCCATCGGCAAAAGGAAGGCGCAGCGCATCGGCTTCGATCCAGCGAAGACTCGTCTTCCTTCCCTTTTGGGCCGCACGCCGCAGCATGGCGTGAGAGAAGTCTGCGCCTAGTATCTGCGCGGAGTCGGAGTTGGCGCGGCGGCGCAATGCGAATGTCATGTCGCCGGTTCCACAACAAAGATCGAGCACACGAGCATTCGGACTTTTGAGAATCGCGGCGAACTTTCTAGCGGTACGCCACCACCAAACACGATCGGTGTTGAACGAGAGCACGTGGTTTAGCAGGTCGTAGCGCGGCGCGATCGAGGTGAACATCTCGCGTACGGCCTGGGCCGCGGAGTCGCGGTCTTTCGCGCCTATGGGAGCGGCGCCGACGACTCTCTGATTTGCTTCTTGAGTCATGTTAATTTCGCGCCAGCTTTCGTACTTCGTCGACGGCCGAACGAACGATAGCGTCAGGTACGTCTGTGGTAATTTCAACCTTGCCGATTTCACGGGGCAGAATAAAATGAACAACCCCATGCCGCGTCTTCTTATCGGACCGCAGCCGCTTGAGAATGTTTGACGTCTGCAACTCAAGACGCGGCAGATTACCAAAGCCCAGAACTGAATTCGTGATGCGGCCCGCGGTTACGCTGTCAAGCTTGCCTGTCGACAGCGCGATGTGAGTCGCCGCGATCATTCCCCAGGCGACCGCTTCTCCGTGGAGCAGTTGCGTGTAGCGGGTCTCGGCCTCGAGCGCGTGACCAATCGTGTGACCAAAGTTGAGAACTTGACGGAGGCCGCCTTCTCGTTCGTCGGCGCTAACGATTGAGGCCTTGAGACGCACGGAATCGGCAATTACCTTTTCAACCACGACCGGGTCGCGATCAAGAATCTCGCGGCGACGTTCTTCGAAGAGGCGGAAGAGGCCAGGGTCACCGATGATGCCGCATTTGAGCGACTCGTAAAGTCCGGCGCTATATTCTCGTGACGGGAGAGTCTCGAGAACGGTGGGATCGATGAGCACCGCGCGGGGCTGGTGGAAGGTTCCGAGAAGATTCTTGCCCAAGACTAGATTGACGCCGGTCTTGCCACCGATGGCCGCGTCGACTTGCGCTAAAACTGTCGTTGGAACTTGGATTACGTCTACACCGCGCATGTAGATCGAGGCTAGAAATCCGGTTACATCGCCGACTACGCCGCCTCCAAGCGCGATGAGTGCAATGCCACGGTCGGCACCCTGTTTGACTAGCTTTTCTGCCAATTTTTCTAGAGTTGTGAGCCGCTTTGAGCGTTCGCCGTCGGGCATCTCGAGAACGTCGGATTCGATACCGGCGGCTTTGAGCGATTTCTGAAGAGGCTTCGCCCAGCGTCGACGAACGGGCGCGACAGTGACGATGAACGCGTGGCGATTCTCCAGGAACTTGCCTAAGCATTCGCCGGCTCGATCGAGCAGACCGCTTCCGATGAGCACTTCATAGGAGCGCGACGGCGTGGAGACTGGAACGCTGATCATGAGCATTGATCATAACGTATGGCGATTGGCTTTGAAGCCCCAACTCTCTGCCAGCCCAGAGCGGCTCGGCTGAAGTCGAGCCCTTTGAAAGCAAATTCAAGAACATGCATTTTCCCGCGGCCTGTCAAGCGATGGCCCGCTACGAAGCTCACGCGTTTTCTATCTCAGATCCCTCGAACTCGTTCTTTGAAGGCATTTTAGCGGACTGTGCTTGCTCACATTAATTTAAATAATATTGGCTCCGGCAAATGCTCCCCTGCCACGTCTAATAGCGGTAGCGCATGTTAGGCTTTTTGCTGCACTCTTCGGAGACGCCCTGATTGCTTCGTCGCGTTTTTAAAGCATTTCAATATCGCGATTTTCGCCTGATGTGGATTGGCGCTTGTACTTCCAGCATCGGCACCTGGATGCAGATCGTGGCGCAGGGATGGCTGATCTACCGGCTTAGCCACTCCGCATTTCTGCTGGCGCTTGATCAATTTTTGGGCGGCATTCCTATCTTTCTCTTTTCGCTGATTGGCGGGGTCATCGCCGACCGCATGGAGCGGCGCAAAATTCTGCTGGGCTCGCAGTACGTGCAGATGGCGAGTGCAGCGATATTGACGATTCTCGTCGCAACCGGATACGTGCGTGTCTGGCACATTCTCTGTCTGTCGTTTGTTTCAGGACTCGCGCAGGCGTTTGGCGGTCCGGCTTACCAGGCGCTGATTCCGACGCTGGTTGAAAAGGAGGACATGCCAAATGCCATCGCGCTGAACTCGATTCAGTTCAATGTTGCGGTAATGGTCGGTCCGGCGCTGGCGGGGCAGGCTTTGGCGAAGCTTGGCGAGAAGTGGTGCTTTGGGCTGAATGCACTTTCTTTTCTTGCTCCCATTATTTCGTTGTCGATGATCACGGCCCGATTTTTGCCGGTTAAGACAACCGAAACGATGCTGACCAGCCTGAAGCAAGGGATCCGATTTGCGCGCAAGCAAAATTCGATGGAGGCGCTGATTATTCTGGCGTTTTGCATGACGGGCTTGAGCATGCCGATGCGTACTTACTTCCCTGTATTCGTCAAGGACATTTTCCATCGTGGTCCGGAGACTTACGGCAACCTGCTGGCGCTGATGGGGCTGGGGTCGATTTTTGGTTCGCTGACGATTGCCAGCGCTGGCAATATGAAGCGGAAGGGCGTGGTCGCTCTAGTCGCGATGATGGCCTTGGGGGCGGGGATTGCGGGCTTTGCCTTATCAAAATCGTTGCCTCTCAGCAGCACATTACTGGTGCTGGTCGGCGCTTCGATGATGGCAGTTTTTGCCACTGTCAATTCATTGGTGCAGTTGATTACTACAAACGAAATGCGCGGGAGGGTGATGAGCGTCTACAATTTCGCGTTTCGTGGAGGGATGCCCATGGGGAATCTCTTGTCGGGATGGCTGGTGCCGCTGTTTACCGCTCCGGTGGTGCTTAGTGTGAATGGATTTTTATTGATTGCGCTGGCGCTGTACTTCTTGTTGGTGCAACGGCGGATGGCGGCGCTCTAGTCGCCGTTCGCGAGTGTCTCTCGCTTAGAATTCTTTGGCTTTGAAGGTGAAATTCAGCTCTTTCGTTTCATTGCCACTTACCGTCACCTCGGCGTTTTGCGTACCGTAATCCTCGTGCCACGCAGTGATTGTGTACTTACCCGGGGGCAGGTTGGGCAATTTAAAGTCTCCTCCACCTTTGCTTACGTCGTAGTGCGACGTTTTGAGGACGGCAAAGTAGCCGCGCATCCAAGGATGGACACTACATTTCACCGGAATGAATTCCGCTTTATCGTAGCGCTCGACGATGGGCGCGGCACCCGGCATCTGGGACTTGTTCCACTCGCGATTCGCCTTGGCCAGCGGGTGAACGTTGTGCGGCGACTGATCGCTATTGATGATGCGGAGTTCCTGATTGACATGCATGGGCAGAATGTGGGGAATGTACTGGCATCCCTTCTGCTCGAAGGTGACGGCCTGAGCCGGGACTTGGCTGTCGTTCGGGGCTCCGGAGGAAACATAGACAACTACGTTGTTCAACGCGTTGTTGGGTCCGGTCACAACCATTTCGTTGGTTACAGGTGTGGCGTGCTGACTGGCGCATCCGGGCTCTTTCGACATGTCGATGGCTCTTTGTTTGGCGGGCATGCCGGTATAAGCGACCTTGCCGGAGATTGTTCCGGCAAATGCTGGCAGCGAGCTCATCGGGACTGACATGGTAATGACCAGACTAGTGAACAATATCGTTCGAAAATAACTAAGTTCCCAACGAAAAGCGGTAGATCGTCGTATCCCTATAAATGACAGCTTGACTGTGGCGATTGTGCGTCTCATCCCGTAATATCTTAAACAAAGGTTTGACCAGAAACGAGGAACTATGACTGCTATCGAAGATAAAGTTCAGGAGCGCGGTGCCGCTCAGTTTCCCGCTCTCGCGCCGCCGCGCCGTTATTTGTTTGGGCCAGGACCGACCATGGTTCATCCGCGCGTATATGAGGCGCTGTCGAAGCCGATTGTTGGGCACCTTGACGCTTACTTCATCCAGGTGATGCAAGACGTCCAACAGTTGGTCAAGACTGCTTATGGAACCAAAGATGGCGCCACGCTGGTGATTTCGGGCACGGGCAGCGCGGGCATGGAAGCTGCCGTGGCTAACTTTGTCGAACCCGGAGCCAAGATCGTGATCTTCGCCAACGGATATTTCTCCGATCGGTTGACGGAGATGGCGAAGCGGCACAGCGCCGAGGTCGTTCGCTTTGAGAAGGGTTGGGGCGAGACTTACACCGATGATGAGGCGAAGGAATTTATTCGGCGCGAGAAGCCGAAGGTGGTGGCTTACGTTCACGCGGAAACCTCGACTGGAGCACTGCAGCCCGGCACGGCGATTTGCGCAGCCGCGCACGAAGTTGGCGCTCTGGTGATTGCCGATTGCGTGACCTCGCTTGGCGGGCTGCCCGTAGAGTTCGACAAGACGGGCATCGATGTCGCCTACAGTTGCACGCAAAAAGGGCTGAGCTGCCCTCCCGGATTGTCGCCGATGGCGATGTCACAGCGGGCGATGGAATGGCTGGGAGCGCGAAGTACTCCAGTGCGCAGTTGGTATCTGGATCTGAAATTGATTCACGATTACTCCACCGTATCGCACCGCTACCATCACACGGCGCCGATATCGATGTTCTACGCGCTGCGCGAAGCATTGCTGGTGATCGCCGACGAAGGCTTCGAGAATCGCTGGGAACGGCATCGCCATTGCCATAAGCTTTTTGTGAAAAGCATCGAAGAGATGGGCCTGAGCATGCACGTTCCAGCCGAGCATCGCATTCCTACGCTGAATACGGTCTGCGTTCCAAAGGGAGTCGACGAGGCGAAGGTGCGCAAACAGTTGCTGGATGGGCCGGGAATTGAAATCGCTGGTGGGTTCGGTCCGCTGGCGGGCAAAGTCTTCCGCATCGGAGTGATGGGACCCTTGGCGACGGAAGATAACGTGAAATTTTTTGTGACAGAATTTAAGAAAGCCATTGGGTAATCGGATCATCTGACCATCGGGTCATCGAGCGATTAAAACCAAATTGCACTCGACCTTAGATGACCCGATAGGACCGATCACCCGATCACCTGATTTTGTTCTTTGAAGACCACGATGTCTCTGGAACCTCGCATCCTCGACCAGTTCCGCGCAATTGTTGGGAAGGGTTTGATCACTGAAACATCTCAACTTCATACCTACGAATGCGACGGGCTGACGAACTTCCGCGTGCTGCCGCAGGCCGTTCTGCTTCCGACTTCGACGGCTGAGGTGCAGGCAATCGTGCGCATCTGCCAACGCGAGAAAATCCCTTTTGTCGCTAGAGGCTCGGGCACCGGGCTCAGCGGAGGGGCGCTGCCGGTCGATAACGGCATTGTCATCAGCTTGGCCCGCATGAATCGCATCCTCGAAGTTGATCTGCCGAACGCGCGCGTGGTCGCGGAGCCGGGAGTGATCAACGCAGATGTGACGCAGCGCGTGGCTCCGCATGGCTATTTTTATGCACCCGACCCTTCGTCGCAGTCGGTGTGCAGCATTGGCGGAAATGTGGCGGAGAACTCCGGCGGCGCCCACTGCCTTAAATACGGATTTACCACCACGCATGTGCTTGCGCTTGAGGTGGTTCTTCCGGATGGGTCGATTGTGAACCTTGGCAGCCGCGCAGTGGATCGTCCGGGCTACGATCTGCCCGGGATATTTGTGGGCTCCGAAGGAACGCTCGGGATCGCAACTAAAGTTGTGCTGCGCATCGTGAAGAAGCCCGCGGTTATTCAAACTTTGCTAGCGGCGTTTAACACAACTACAGAAGCGGGTGCGGCGGTTAGCGGAATCATCGGCGCCGGAATGTTACCGGCAGCCATCGAGATGATGGACAACCTCGCGATTCAGGCGTCCGAGGCTTCGGTTCATGCTGGGTACCCGAACTGCGGTGGATTGTTGCTCGTGGAACTGGACGGCCCTGCCGCCGAGGTCGAGCACTTGATGGAGCAGGTCGACGAGATCTGTACGCAATGCGGAGCATGGGAAATTCGAGTTGCGCAGTCGGAGGCTGAACGCGCCGTTGTCTGGAAGGGGCGCAAGGCCGCCTTTGCCGCTATGGGCCGGATCTCACCGAACTATATCGTGCAAGATGGCGTTATTCCGCGAACCGCGCTGCCTAGAGTTCTTAGCGAAATCGAGCGCATGAGTGCCGCGGAGGGATTGCGCGTGGCCAATGTCTTTCATGCGGGTGATGGGAACCTGCACCCGCTGGTGCTTTATGACGCACGCATTCCGGGTCAGGAGGAGCGCGCCATGGAGCTTTCGATCAATATTTTGCGGTTGTGCGTCGCCTGCGGCGGATCGATCACAGGCGAGCACGGCGTTGGCGAAGAGAAAAAGATGATGATGTCGGAGATGTTTGCGGAGCCTGACTTGGAAACGATGCAACTCGTCCGCTGCGCCTTCGATCCCGAACAGCTTTCGAATCCGGGCAAAGTTTTCCCTCGTACTCGTCTCTGTGCGGAGCGGACCGGCCCGTACCAACCACATCCTCTGGAGATAGCCGGAGTCGCCCAGTTTTTCTAGCCTTATGGAAACAAATCCATCGTTGGGAAGAACGGACTCAGGAACATCGGTCGCGGGCGTCGAGACCGCATGGAGCGACCTGCGAGCGCTGGTGGGTGCGGAGCACATGCGGCCGTCATCGGCGCAAGATGCAGTCGAT
>OCTA010002957.1_pt1 | contig 15221 bp, 13 predicted proteins | sample 1538991 | NCBI WGS metagenome assembly OCTA01 (sample SAMEA3539302, study PRJEB22396) | soil metagenome | biome: tundra; feature: field; material: soil | place: USA | collected 2010-05 | depth 0.15 m | reverse complement strand
CGTTCGCGGCTCCGAATCGGCGCCGTACGGAGCCGCGCGCGTAAGCAAGCGGTTGTGGCGCAAACAATAACGTCGCCATGTTTAGCTATGGGGCTATGCTACCCGCGTCCGGTGGCGCCGGCCGAAGCCAACCGGCTGCGGATCTGGTTCATCACGTCCGAGGCAAGGAAGGGCTTTCGCAATACCGGGAAATTGTGCTCCTCACAAAGCGCTTCCTCTTCGGGCGGGAGAATCGTCCCGGTCATCACGATCACCAGCGCCGCGGGCGCGGACTGGAGGAACTCCACGCCGAGTTCCACGCCGTTGCCATCGGGCAGCATGTAGTCGAGCAGCGCGGCGTCAGGCTTGTGCAGCGCCATCAGGCGTTTGGCTTCGGTAGCCGATTCGGCGGTGAGCAGGGTCCAACCGGCATCGGCCATCAGGCGCTCCAGAAAATGCAGCAGGTCGCGATTATCGTCCACCAGCATCACCGTGGGATTCCCCGGCGCGGAGGCGGCCTCGGCTTCTAGCGACTGGATATTCAGCTTGTCGCGGTTGCCGGCCACTTCCACCAGAACCTTGGCCCCCGGGCTGACTTGATTGGTGGCGACCAGGGTGGCCAGCGGCTGCGTGAGAAAACGGTGGATCGTGCGGTTCAACTCGCGCGCGCCGTACTCCGGACTGGAGCCCTTCTCCAACAGGAACTGGCGGGCGTCGAGGGAAATCTCCAGGGTGAACGAGCGGTTGCCGAGACGAGTGTTGACGTGGTTTTGCAGATCCGTCATCTGCAAGTCGAGAATCGCCGAAAGCGCCTCCGGCGAGAGCGGCTGGTAGGTGATGATGCAATCGATGCGGTTGACGAACTCCGGCGAAAAGCGCTTCCGGACGGAGACCATGCCGATGCTCTGCAATTTGCCGGTCAGGCCGGTTCGCTCGCCGCCCTTGACCGACTGGAAGCCGAACTCCGGGTTGATTTCGTGCATCATTTCGCGCGCGCCGAGGTTGCTGGTGAGGAACACCAGGCTCTTTTCGAAGTTGACCGTGGAGTTGTCGCCCAAACGCAGCACGCCTTTGTCCAGAACGCCCAAGAGCAAGCGGGTCATGGAGGGCGCGGCCTTCTCGATTTCGTCGAAGAGCACCAGCGACAGGCTGCATTTCTCGCTGGTCACCGAATTCAGCTTCTGCTGGGTCAGCATGGGCTGGGTCTCGCGGTGACCGAGATAGCCCGGCGGCGCGCCGATCAGCTTGGCGACCTCGTGCTCCATCTGGAATTCGCCGCAATCGACTTTGAGGACGTTCTTCTCGCTGCCGTGCAGTACTTCGGCGAGCGCCTCCACGGTCTTGGTCTTGCCCGTGCCGGTGGGACCGAGCAGCAGGAAGACGCCCACGGGCCGTCCCTCCGGCGCCAGGCCCGCCTGGAACATTTGAATGTAAGGCACGATGACCTTGGTGGCCGCCGGCTGGCCGACCACTCTCCGGGACAGCATGGCCGCGAGATCTTCAACGGGATCCGATGCCGGTTTTTTCGCCCGGCCTTGCGTGTTTTTTGGCTTGTCCACCCCAATCTCCGATTTGATTATAGCGGGAGCGGTACGTACGGCCCGGCTGCGCCGCCTCTCTTCGGGACGGTTAGGCTCTCTCATGGAGTATGTTTTTTGCCTTTAAACACCATAACTTACAGGAACCCTGGGATTTAATGCAATAAGAATTCCCCTCTCCTGTGACTGCCGGTCATTCAGACGTTGTAACACGGGATCGGGGAGCTCGTGTGTGGCCTTACGCACACGGGGCCGCCCTTGGGCAAGGCGGATGGGAAACGGATCGGGTTACCTGTGCCGGAAGGTGATTCTGCCCTTGGTCAGATCGTATGGCGACAGTTCCAAGGTTACCTTGTCGCCCGCCAGGACGCGGATGCGATTCCGGCGCAGCCTGCCCGCCAGGTGAGCCAAGACCAAGCGCTCGTGCTCGAGTTGCACGCTGAAGAGCCCGCTGGGGAATTTCTCCTTTACGGTGCCGGTTACTTCGATGCTGTCTTCCTTACTCATAGACCTCCGGTTGAGTTGGCGGACCGGAGAGCGGCGCTCCCCGGTCCGCCCGATCGTCAGGCCGCCGTGACGTTGGTCGCCTGCAGACCCTTGGGCCCTTTCGTCACCTCAAATTCGACTCGCGAGCCTTCGTCCAGAGTGCGGTAGCCCTGCGTCTGAATCGCCGAGAAATGCACGAAGACGTCTTCTCCGTTTTCCCGCTGGATAAAGCCGTAGCCCTTGGCTGCGTTAAACCACTTCACTGTACCTTTTTCTTTCATTTGCTTCTATTCCTTCTCTTTTCATTACTCAAAAATGCACCCGGCTCGAGGAATCGGTTCAAAACCAAAAAAGGGGCTGCGGATAGACTCACGCAACCCCCTCTGACGACGAAATCGAAAATCAAGAGTCGAATGCCTCCACAATTATACAACGCCGCAGGGGCTGCCCGCTTCGCTTCCCGCAACGGACCTTGTGGCTCGGAGCACCGCGCATGCCGCCAGCGGGGTCAGCGCCGCCACGAACGTCAGAGGGGCGTATCCGTGGAGATCCACTACTCTCCCGAAGGCCCAGGAAACCACGGCCTGCGCCACGCCGTAGGACGCCACCAGCATCGACACGGCAAACGCCGCGCGCGCCCCGCCGAAAACATCGAGCGGCAGCGTGTACATGTTTACGCTGAACGCCGCGACCGCGAAAAAGCTCAGCGAGATTCCCGCCGTTGCCCATGCCGCCGAGGGGGCCGCCGGAATGGCCGCCGTGGCGAGCGAGACCGCCGAAGCCGCCAGGCACACCCGGAAACGCGCGGCCGGGGCCGGCACTCCGCGCGCGATCCATCTCCACGAGAGCGACCCGCCCGCGAAGCCGCCGATGGTAGCGGCCACGGGAGGAATCCACGCGTACCACGCCGCCTGCACCAGCGTCAGATGGCGGGCGCTCACCAGGTACTTCGTGGTCCAGTTCGTCCAGAGCGAGTACCCCACCATGCTCAACGCATTGGCCGCCACGAACGACCAGAGGCGGCGGTCGCGCAGGATCTCCGCGCCAGCCCCGGCGCCGGGTTTGGGCGCCGGCGCGACGGGCGCGCGTCCGGCCGCCCAACGCCATACCGGAATCCAGATCAACCCTAGAGCGCCCGTCGCCACAAAGGCCGACCGCCACCCGCTCCGGACCGCAAGCCAGGTGGCAAACGGCGCCGCCAGGGCCGCTCCCACGCTTACCCCCGCCTGATTCATGGCGTTGCCCATCGCCCGCTCGGCAGGCTTCAGATATTGATGGATCGCCTTGCCCGCGGCCGGGATGCCGGCCGCCTCCGTCATGCCCAGCGCCGCCCGGCAGCCCACCAGCCCGCCGAGGCCGCGCGTGAAACCGGTGGCGATTCCGGTGCACGACCACAGCCCCACCGCCAGGCTGATGGCGCGGTTCAGCCCGATGCGGTCGATGAGCATGCCCGCAAACACCGCGCTGGCGGCGTACGTCACCGAGAACGCGCTGAGGATCAGCCCGTACTGCTCGTTCGAAAGCCGAAACTCGGCCTGCAGCAGCGGCGCGACCGTGGCCAGCGTCTGGCGGTCCAGGTAGTTGATCGCGGTGGAGAGCGCGAAGATGGAGAGGACCAGCCAACGCGAGCTGGCGTAGCCGGGGGCGCGCGTCACTGGAACTCGATGGAGGCCACTTCGCCCACCGTCCCGAGGCGCGCGTTGGCCTTGGGGAAGTACTCGACGACCACGCGCCGCGCCTTACGCGCGCCGCAACCCAGCGTAATCTCGCCGGGTCCGTCGATGGCCACTTTGCCGGGGTCGGCGATCAGGAGCTTCACGGTCTTGCGGTCGTCGCCTTCTATAATCAGACGCGCTTGCGAGCCGAGGCAGTCCACCTGTTTGAGCGTGCCGCCGATTTTGCCCGAGGGCTTGGGTCCGTCCCACCACGGGACGGCCTTCGGATCGGTCTTTGGCGGCCCCCCGTTGGTCTTGGCTTCGAGAGCATGCACTTCGGCGCGCGCCGCGGCCTTCAGCTTCTCCATCTCGCGGGCGTCTTCCGCGGCTTGGCGCTTCTTCTCCGCCTCTGCGTAGTCGAGGCGTTGCTGCTCGATGGCCATGCGCGCCGCGTGCATGCGCTGGCGCTCGGAGGGGTCGGTGGCGGCCTGTTCGCCGGCCGTCCACGCCTTGGCGGCCTCGCCATAGTTGTGCTCGGCAAGGTAGCACTCGGCCAGCGCCTTCCAATACGATGCGTTCCGCGGGTTGCGCTCGGCCGCCGCCTTCCAGTGCGCCAGGCGCATCTGAGGATCTGTGTCCCGCCGCGCCAGGAGCGCGAACGGCTCATCGAGCTTGGGGTTGATGCCGGCGGCGCGGAGCAGCGCCTGCGCGGCCTTTTCGTCATCGGGTTCCAGCTTGGCGTACTCCAGATAGCAGCGCGCGCTGGAACTCTCCGCGGCGATGGCGGCCATGAAGTGGCGCCGCGCCTCGTCGTTGCGGCCGTCCCGCAACGCCAGCAGGCCCAGACCCTCCTCCGCTTCCGCGGTCTTGAGGTGGCCGCCAATCAGCGCTTGGTACTCGGCGGCCGATGGCGCGCCCGCCAGGAGATCGGCCCGCGCGAGCCGCGCGTCCGCATCCGAGACGGGCTTCTCCGGGAAGTCCTTTTCGCTCAGAGGACGGCTGGAAAGCGAGGTGGTCTGAAATCCGCCCGCGGCCAGATGGCTCTTGACCTTGGCTTCGATTTCCGCCGGCGTCTGGCCGAACGCGTTCCGGTAGGACGGGTCTTCCGCAATGCCTTGCCGCAGGTTGAACAGCAGCACCCGCAATTTGCCGGAATACTCGGGATCGACGATCAGCAGATGCACGCGCGCCCAATCCAGATCGGGCTTCGGCGGCGGCGCGCCAACGGTGATGTGGATGCCGCTTCCATCGAAGGTGGAGAAGAACTCGATCAAACCGCGCTCGAAGGCGGGCGGCATGCGCTCGGTGTTGGTCTCCAAAAAGAGGCGGGTCAGCGCGCGGTACGTATCGGGCGGAACGGTCTCCTTTTCCGCCAGTACGACGGCGTAACAGCTACGCCCTTCGGCCAGCGGCGCGGGCAAACTCCAGCCCCGCGCGTTCTTAAAGATCAGGATGCGCACCGGCTCTGGCGTGGTCAGGTCCGGCGCGCCCACCGTCTGCCCCACGGCGTGGCGGAACTCCTCCAACCGCACCAGTGCCTCGCGTCCCGCGCGTGCTCCCGCGTCCGTGAGTACTTCGAACGGCCCGGAGGTGAACTTCACCCAGTGGTCTTCCGCCGCCAGGAGCCAGGGGAGCAGGCCGAGGAGGAGCAGTCGCCGCATGGTCTCCATTATCGCGCGCGGTATTGGCTGTCAGCTAAGCGGTTTGAGGTCAAAGCAATTCGATGAACTGGTCGACCGAGAGGTTCGCATCCCGGACAATGGCGCGTAGCAGGCGCCTTGATGGTCCGACCGGGATGAACAGGCTTCACGGTTCGAGCTTTCGACTCAGGGTGAATCAGGATCAGGTGGTCGCCAGGCTTTCCTGGTACAGCGCGATGGCTTCCTTGACGTTGCGCTCCGTCTCTTCCAGGGTCTCGCCCTGCGTGTGACAACCGGGCAGAGCCGGAACGAACGCTACGTAGCCTCCTTCGGGCGCTTGTTCGTAATAGACCGAATAGGAGAAGTTCTTGGGGGCCCTACTCTTTATCGCCTTCATTGTAGGACGCCACTACCAGCCATGGCCATCGGTTTTCGGCAGTTCCCGCAAACTGCGTATCGGCGAGAACACCAGCCACAAGGTCGAAAGCAGGAAGCCGAGGGCGCCGGCGAACATCGTCGGTCGCATTCCGATCGACTGGGCCAGCATGCCCCCGGCGAGCGCGCCCACCGGCAGAATGCCGTGAAACAGCAGGTGCATCGCGGAGTTTACACGGCCCAATAGACGATACGGCGCGATCGCCTGGCGCAGGCTCAACTCGTTGATGTTGTAGACCGGCCACGCAAAGTCGAACAACTGCGCCGCACCCAGGAAAACGGCGCAAACCGCCACCGGCCCGTGCGCGATGGCCGGCAGCAGGCTGGCAACCCCGGTCAGCGCGGCGGCCCCAATGAAGGTCCGGCCGAAACCAAAGCGGCGCACCAGCCGCTCCGCCGCAAAGGCCCCGAACAGACTGCTGGCCCCTCCTATCGAGATGATGGCGCCCAGGAGCGCGGCGCTCAAACCCAGTTCGCGTATCGCAAAAACCATGTACAGACTGCCAAAGAAACCCCCAAAGAAGGCAGCGGTGGCCGTCCGCTTCGCCAGTGCCCGCAGGATTGGCTCGCGCCACGAGGCGCGCAGCCCTTCGGCTATTTCCCGCCGTAGTTGCGGCTGCGACGCGCATTCGGGCTGAGGTTCCGGCTTGCGGATCAGCCATATCGAAAAAGCCGAGCACAAAAAAGAGACGGCGTCGAACAGGATGGCCATCGGCGCGGTGATCCACTGCACCAGGATGCCCGTGAGACCCGGGCCAGTTACCCCCGCAATGGACTCGGTCAAAGCTAACTTGGCGTTACCTTCCAGGATGTTCTCACGGCCCACCAGCGACGGCAGATACGCCTGGTAACTCACGTCGAAAAACACAGTCAAGACGCCGCTGGCCGCCGCAACCAGATACAGGTGGCCCATAGTCAGTTGGTGCAGCGCAGCCGCTAACGGAACGGTTCCCAACACGGCGGCGCGCCCGAGATCCGCGAAGATCAGAATGGGCCGCCGGCGCAGGCGGTCGGCCCAGGCGCCGGCGAACAGGCCAAAGACGAGGATGGCGGCCCCGCCGGCTCCGCTCAGGAGTCCCATCTGAAGCGGTGAGGCGCCAAGGATCAGGATTGCCGCGAGCGGAAGACCCACGGAGCTGATTCCGGACCCCACCTGCGAAACCGCCTGGCCGGCCCAGAGCTTCAGGAAGTCCGGTTCGCGCCAAAGTCCGTGCCGCCGCATCTCCTCAGAATTGCACTATCCAGGTGCTACAATCGGAAGCCGTCGGCTGTGGCGTGCATTCGCCGCAGCCCAGGAGTCATGAGGGTCGCCGACCTTCTACGGAACGGTCGGACTTGCGGTCAATTGGCATTGGGAGCCCAGGAGGACTCGCTCTGTGGGACAACTTCACGGCTCAGATGCTTTTCACCAACTGGAGGAGCGCTACCAGATGCTCTTCCACCAGATGCTGGACGGCTTTGCCCTGTGCGAGATGATCTTCGACGGGAAGCCAGCGGATTTCCGGTATCTGGCCGTGAACCCCGCCTTCGAAACGATGACGGGGCTTGCGGCGGAGACCGTTGTCGGTAAGAGGGTGCTCGAGGCGCTGCCCACCACGGAGCCCCATTGGATCGAAAACTACGGACGGGTGGTTCTCACCGGCGAGCCGTACCGGTTTGAGAGCTTCCACGCGGGCGTGGGCAGGCACTTCGATGTAGTGGCTTTCCGGCCCCGGGAGGGACAGTTCGCGGTCATCTTCCAGGACGTCACGAAGCGCAAAGAGCACGAGCGGCAAATCGAGCGGCTCAATCACCTGTATGCGGTCCTGAGCCAGGTCAACCAGGCCAGCATGCGGGCACGGTCGCGGGAGGAGCTGTTCCACAGCATCTGCCGGATTGCCGTGGCATTCGGCCGCTTCCGGCTGGTCTGGATCGGAGCGTGGGATCCGGATTCGGGCGCCGTCACGCTGCGAGCCAAGGATACGGATGAGCAGGGCTTCCCTCACGCGATCCAGGCGAGCGAATGCGGCGTGGTCCAGTCCGCCATGCAGGAAGGCCGGCCGTGCATTTGCAATGTGCTATCATTTCCCATTCTTTCCCAGGGGCGCGTGAGCGCCGCGCTTTGTCTTCATGCGCGGGAAGCCGGCTTTTTCAACCCGGCCGAAATCCAATTGCTCGAGGAGGTGACGCTGAATATTTCCTTCGCGCTGGACAAACTGGAGGAGGAATCCCGGCGCCGGCAGGCCGAGGAGGATGCCAGGAAAGCGGCGGAAGCGTTGCGAGAGAGCCAGCGCTTCGTCCAGCGCATTCTTGAAATCACGCCCGACTTGGTTTATATCTACGATCTGATCGAACGGCGCAATGTGTATGCCAACCGCTCGGTGCTCGAGTTCCTGGGGTACACGCCCGAACAGATCCAAAGCATGGGATCGGCTTTATTCCAGGCCATCCTTCATCCCGACGATGCTGCACTGGTCGCCGGACATTGCGCCAGGTTTGCCGCGGCGGGCGATGACGAGGTGCTGGAAGTCGAATACCGGGTGAAGCACGCCGACGATCGGTGGCGCTGGTTGCGGAGCCGCGACGTCCTGTTTCTCAGGGACCGGCAGGGGGCTCCCCAGCGGATTCTCGGCTCCGCCGAGGACATCACCGAGCGCAAGTGGAACGAAGCCGACCGGGAAGCGATGTTGGCCTTGCTGCGCTTGCTCAACGCCCCGAATGAAACGCACGAGCTGATCCGTACGGTGACCGGTTTTCTGCAAGAGTGGTCGGGTTGCGAGGCGGTGGGAGTCCGGCTCCGCGAGGGCGACGATTTCCCCTACTACGAGACCCGCGGCTTCCCGGCGGAGTTTGTCCAAGCCGGGAACTACCTGTGCGCGCGGGACGAGAACCGGGAGCTGCTGCGCGACGGCCAGGGCAACCCGGTGATGGAGTGCATGTGCGGCGACATCCTGTGCGGGCGTTTCGACCCGGGCAAGCCCTTCTTCACTTCATACGGAAGCTTCTGGACGAACGCCGCCAGCGAGCTGATGGCATCCACCACTGAAGCCGCTCGCCTGTCCTGCACGCGCGACCGCTGCCACGACGACGGTTTTGAGTCGGTGGCTTTGATCCCCCTGCGTTATGCCAGCCGGACGTTGGGCCTGATTCAGTTCAACGACCGGCACAGAGGCCGCTTCACCGCCGAAACCATCGCCATGTTGGAACGGGCCGCGGGCAACCTGGCGATGGCGCTGCAACAGCGGGCGACCCAGGCGGCCCTGCGTGCCAGCGAGGAGCGCTGCCGGCTCATCTCCGAAAACACCGCGGATGTCATCTGGCTGCTGGATCCGGCTTCCGGCCGGTTTACCTATGTCAGCCCGTCCGTGCAACGCCTGCTCGGATACTCTCCGGAAGAGGTCCTGGCGAAGAGCGTGTGGGATATGCTGACCCCGGATTCCCACCAGTATGCCGCCCGCCGTCTTCCGGAATTGCTGACGGCCTTTGAGGCCGGCGACGACTCCGTGCGCACCCAGACCCACCAGGTGGATCAACTGCGCAAGGATGGATCGGTGGTGCGGACCGAGATGGTGACCACGCTGTTGCCCGACGAGCGGAGGCGAGTCCGCGAAATTCTGGGAGTGACTCGCGACATCACCGAGCGGCTGCAAGCGGAGGCCCGGCTGGCGCAGGCGCAGAAGATGGAGTCGGTGGGCCGCCTGGCGGGAGGCGTCGCGCACGATTTCAACAACCTGCTCACCGTGATCAACGGCTACAGCCAGATGCTGCTTGGCGACTTGAACCCGGCCGATCCGCTGCGGGAGGGCCTCGAAGAGATTCGCAAGGCCGGAGATCGGGCCGCGGGATTGACCGGGCAACTGCTGGCGTTCAGCCGCAAGCAGGTGCTGCAACCGCGCGCGCTCGATCTGAACCACGTGGCCGGCGCCATGGAGCCGATGCTGGCGCGCCTGGTGGGCGAAGACGTGGAAGTTCGCGTCGTGTTGAGCGCCGAAGAGTGCGTGGTCCACGCCGACCCGCACCAGTTGGAGCAGGCCATCATGAACCTGGTGGTCAACGCCAGGGACGCCATGCCGCGGGGCGGCAAACTGCTGATCGAGACGGCGGCCGTGGAATGGGACCAGAGTTATGCGCAATCGCATCCGGGGGCGCGCCCGGGCCGCTACGTCATGCTGGCGGTGAGCGACACCGGCGTGGGGATGGACGAAGCCACGCGGCTGAGAATTTTCGAGCCGTTCTTCACCACCAAGGGGGTCGGCAAGGGCACCGGGCTCGGGCTTTCGACGGTGCAGGGAATCGTGGCGCAGAGCGGGGGGCAAGTCGAGGTCTACAGTGAACCGGGTTCCGGGACGACCTTCAAGATTTATCTGCCGAAGGTCGCGGAATCCGTGGCCGGCGAAAGCCGGCCCACAGCGGCCCTCGTGCTTGGAGGGAAAGAGACCGTGCTGGTGGTGGAGGACCAGCCGGACGTCCTCAACTTTACGGCCGCCGCGTTGGAATATTACGGCTACCGGGTTGTCAAAGCCGGGAACGCCGGCGAAGCGCTCTTGATTTGCGAGCGCGAGGGAGAGCGTATCGACCTGGTTTTGACCGACGTGGTGATGCCCAACGTCAGCGGGCGGGAATTGGCCGGCCGGCTGGAGAAGCTCCGGCCCGGAATGCGGGTCTTGTATATGTCGGGGTATACCAACAACGCGATCATCCACCATGGGGTTCTGGACGAGGGCACGGAGTTCATCACCAAGCCGTTCAGTCCCGAGAAATTGGCCGCCAGGGTGCGCGCCGTGCTGGGCCCGCCCAAGCGTCTTGGCCGCATCCTGATTGCGGACGACGAGACCGGGGTCCGAGTTTTCCTGCGGGCGGCGCTGGAGCAGGGCGGCTACGAAGTGGTCGAAGCGGCGGATGGAAAACAGGCGCTACAAGCGGCACGGGCGGGACGAGTGGACCTGGTGTTGCTGGACCTCGTGATGCCCGAACAGGAAGGCATTGAGACCATCACCGCCATGCGCAAAGAGTTACCCGGCATCCGGATCGTCGCCATGTCGGGCGCGTTCGAAGGCCAGTACCTGGAGATAGCCCGAAGGCTTGGGGCCGATGCGACCCTGGGTAAGCCACTCAGCGCCGAGCAGGTGCTCGCCAAGGTTGCGGAAGTCCTGGAGCCCCGGCCATGACAATCAAACCGTGCGATACCTTACACCGCGGCGCCGTTTGTCCGGTCGCGGCGGCCTAAAGTTGCGCGCACGCCTCGCAACGCGGGTAGAATCTTCTCTGACCACGGAGGCCGGATGAGATTGTTTGCCATCGGGCTGGCGGCGGCGGCGCTCTGCGCGGCGCAGGAGCCGACCAGAATCTTCATGAGCCATTGCATGAGCTGCCACTCGCCCAACAGTGGCGCACACGCGCCGATGATCGAGGCCATGGCCGGGATACCTTGGCAGGACATTCTGAAAACCCTCGAAAGCGGGTCCATGAAGGTCCAGGGCGCCACTCTGACCGCGGAGGAGCGGGTCGTAATCGCGCGCTACTTGGGCAAGGCCGGTCCGGCCGTAATCCCGGAGATGAGCGGCTTCTGTCCCGCGGGCGCGAAGCCGGCGGCTTCCAAGCTGTCCTGGAACGGCTGGAGTCCCGACGACCAAAACACCCGTTTCCAACCCGCTGGCGCCGCTGGGCTGGACGCCGCCAAAGTCAAAACGCTGGACCTCAATTGGGCGTTCGGTTTTCCGACCGGCACGACGGCCTTCGGGCAGCCTACTATCGTCGGCGGCCGCGTGATTACCGGAAGCAACGACGGAACCGTGTACGCTCTGGACGCCCACAGCGGGTGCATCTACTGGAGGTACCAGGCTAAGTCGCTGGTGCGCGCCGCCGTGGTGGTTGGCCCGGGGCCTCGCGCTTACTTCGGCGACCTGGAGTCCAACGCCTACGCCGTGGATGCGAACACGGGCAAATTGATCTGGCAGAAGAAGCTGGACGACCAGCCGTTCACCCGGATCACCGGCTCGCCCAAGCTGCACGACGGAAGGTTGTACGTTCCCATCGCTTCGCAGGAGGAGAACGCCGGATCGAACCCGCAGTATCCCTGCTGCAAGTTCCGCGGGAACGTCGTGGCGCTCGACGCGAAGACGGGGGCCATCGTCTGGCGGAGCTACACCACGCCCGAGCCGGGGCCGACCAAGGTCAGCCCGGCGGGGGTGCAGTATTACGGACCTTCCGGCGCGACCGTGTGGTCCTCGCCCACGATCGATCTCAAGCGGAAACTCCTGTACGTCGCCACAGGCAACGGATACTCCGACCCGGATGTTAAGACCGCGGACGCCGTGGTGGCCATGGACCTGGCGACCGGGAAGATTCGCTGGGCTCAGCAGGCCTCGCCCGACATGTTCAACTGGGATTGCGGCGGCCGTGGCCGCCCCACGGCCGGCAACTGCCCCGCGAACCCGGGCGAGGACGTCGACTTCGGCTCTTCCCCCATGCTGGTCCATGCGGGCGGCCGCGATCTGATCGTCGCCGGCCAGAAGTCCGGCGTGGTTCACGCGTTCGATCCGGACCAAGACGGCAAGATCGTGTGGCAGACCCGCATCGGCAAGGGCGGCAAGCTGGGCGGGATTCTCTGGGGCATGGCCGCGGCCGAGGGGCTGGTGTTCGCGCCGCTCTCCGACATGGGATCTCCCGACCCCGGAGGTCTGTTCGCCCTCGATCCGGCCAGCGGCAAGGTCGTTTGGCAGACCCCGGCGCCGAAGCCCCCCTGCGCCGGCCAGCGCGGCTGTAGCGCGGCCCAACTGGCGCCGCCCACCGCAGTTCCGGGCCTGGTGTTTTCGGGATCGATGGACGGGCATCTGCGCGCATTCCAGATCGGCGACGGCAAGGTCGTCTGGGATTTCGACACGGCGCGCGAGTTTCCGACGGTCAACGGGATCAAGGCGCGCGGAGGCTCCTTCAGTGCGACCGGTCCGACGGTGGCCGATGGCATGATGTTCGTGAATTCCGGCTACGCGAATACGGGAGGCATGGCCGGAAACATCTTGTTGGCTTTTTCCGTGAAGTGAGGACGAAATGCCCGCCGGCTGACGTGATAAACTGAGATTTCACACCCGTGGCGCTATCGTCTAACGGTTAGGACAGAGCCCTCTCAAGGCTTAAATACGGGTTCGATTCCCGTTAGCGCTACCAAGAATTCTCAGAGACTTGGCCACGGTGATCTGGAAACGGGAGCCATCCCATGAGTATCGAAGTTTCGCGTGAAACCGAAGCACGCCTCAGCGAGGAAGCCCGGAGGAACGGCGTTTCCGTGGACGTACTGCTGGAACGGCTCATAAACGAACGCCTCGCGACAGCCCACGTCGCCGGCGGCGGCCCAAGCCCCGAACTGCCGGTCTGGCATCTTGGAGACGTGGGACATCTGCACCGGCGGGACATCTACGACGATGTCCGTTGAGCCGGGGATCGTCGACGCGAATATCCTGGTCTATGCGATGCATGCGGATGCTCCGCAACATGCCGCTTCACGCGCTCTTCTCGATGCGGCGCGCGATTCGTCCACAACCCTTTATGTGACCTCGCAGATACTCTGCGAATTCTATTCCATCGTGACCAATGCGCGCCGGGTTCCCAACCCGCGCAGTCCTGACGAAGCGCTACGCGCTATTTCCGGCTTGCTCTCCTTTCTACACGTGCTGCCCATTCCAGCTCGCACAGTCGAAGGGTGGCTGGGGTTGCTCCGCCGTCACCCCGTCACCGGTGGAGACGTATTCGATTTGCAAATCGTCGCGACAATGCAGGCCAATGGGATTCAGCGAATCTACACCTTCAACCGCGACGACTTTGAAGTGTCCCCCGAACTCGCGGTTGTGAAACCGTAGGCCCCTGAGCCGCGTCCTCAAGGCGGCGCGAGCCGCCTGGCACTTGAGCGCTCAGCGTCCAATAGAACGCGCTGGGCGGACACGGTTAACGTCCCGTCCGTCCCCGGACTCCCGTCCCCAAGGCGGAAAGCATTGTGTTGCCGTCCATAGGGGTCAAAAGGTTTGTGAACCTTGAGGGTTGTGATAGGATATTCGCACCATGCTCAAGAGAACGGGGCGGTGGTTGAATCGGCGGAGACTGTGGTACTACGAGGAGAGCCCTGAGAAGAAAACTGCTGATAGGCCTCATCCGATTGCAATCCGCTTGGCCTTCATATCACCGTTGTTAGCTGTGGTAGCGACCGTTATCAGTCTCATGAGTTTCTATACCAGCCGAGAGTCTCTAGAGGTTGGACAGAGGGCTTATGTGAGTTTTTCAAAGGGAAGTATGAGTGTAAGTCAAATCTCATATGGACCCGAAGATTACGAGAAAGATGGAGTCAGAATTGCGGTGTGGAGTGACTTTCGTAATCTGGGAAATACTCCCGCTCGTTTTGAGAATATCTCTATTGAGCTTGCCCTTCCCAAGGGATGGTCCACCATATCAAGCCATTATCAACCTAATGAACCGTTTGGGGCTAGAGCTGACGGTAAACGTGTCTTTGTCGATACAGTAGACCATGAGTATCTTCCCCCAGAACTTGAGACTAAGGAATCATATCACTGGGGCTATTCGGCTATTATAGCCATTTCGCCCACAGCGTACTCACACTTAAAGAATTTTCTAATGATGACCGCGCCTACCTTACCGGCACTTCGACCCGAAGTGTATATCGACGTTCTCTATAAAGACGTATTTTTGATACCTCACCATATACGTGTCCGTTGGGAATCTGATTTGCGGTCTGACCATCCTCACGATATTACCTTAAGGTGATTTTAACCCTGGTTCAGCTCCCCGCTCCAGTTAGTAGCGTCGCACTCCATTTCAAATGATATCTACGGCGTTTGCGGCTGTCGATAGCGTCAATCCGCCGCCTCACCCCGCCCGGAACATCACGAACGGGGGGTAAACCGGGGGGTAAACCGGGGGGGGTAAACCGGGGACGGACGGGGGTAAACCGGGGGACGGGTAAACCGGGGACGGACGGGACGTTTTCCTTGAGAATACTCCCCCGGCTCTTCCACTTTCTAGCGTGGCGCCGTAAACCAAACTCCTCGCAACTCGCGTGGTGACAGGCGCAAAAGAAGGTCTTCGGCGCTATCGCGCGCGGCTCCTTGGTCTTGCGCGTGTGGCCGCTCATGCTGCGTCCGCAGCGACATCGGCCGGCGGCAAGCCACCCCAGATCAGTACATCGGGGCACAAGTCGGCGCCGGTGGGCCAAACCAGCGTGCCGCCCTCCACACGCATCTCCCTAAATCGTGCCTCGTCGTTCCGGATCTCGTCGAAAACTGGACCAACAAACATTGGTCCGAGATCTCTCTCGACTACACGACCGTCGGTCAGCGTGAGTTGTACGCGGAAGTTGCCCAGCGGCTTCGCTTCCCGGATGCGAACTAATCTCATTTCTCCTCCTTAGGCTAGTGGGGCGATGGATTCCAATGGAGTCCCGCCGCGGGCCCGTTCCCAGTCCGCTCTCAGTTCCTGGCGATGAAGGGCTGCCCATTCGAGTA
>OCTA010002955.1_pt1 | contig 15226 bp, 13 predicted proteins | sample 1538991 | NCBI WGS metagenome assembly OCTA01 (sample SAMEA3539302, study PRJEB22396) | soil metagenome | biome: tundra; feature: field; material: soil | place: USA | collected 2010-05 | depth 0.15 m | reverse complement strand
CCGAGAGAAGGTCGACACCTTTCTCAAAACGATTGGCGGAATCACTCCACTCGAAGGGCGCAACCGTGGACTCGGGGAAACGGAGGATGCCGCCGAGCACGACGATGGCATCCGCCGGGACGCAGCGGGCGTTGTCCACCGGCTGATAACGGCTTTCCAAAGTCCAGAGAAAAGCATCCGCAACGCAAGGTGCGCAGAAGGCCCACAATGTCGCCAGGGCGGCCACGAGGGGCCATCTTCGCGGACGACGCAAGCCGACCAGAAGGAAGAAAATGACGACGCCGAGCGGCGCCGCGAACATTGGGAGGAGCTTATGAAAGAACAGAGGATCCAGGTTCATTTGACGAATGGCCGGCGAAGTCTCACACTTATCCACACACTCTCGCGCGGGCACTGCCAAAACGCGGCGGCCTGTGGAAGCATAGTTGCCGGAAACACTCTCAGCGCCGATCAGCAACCAGACATGAGCGACCGTGGCCGGCAATGCAGATCGACCGGTTCAGATCTCGACCGAAGCCGGAGTCCGGCTCGCGAGTCAGAGGACGCCGGTCGTCGAAACGGCAGAATTCTCAGGCAGGCGGGAGTGCTTTCCCCCGAGCAACTGGCGCAATTGATCATCCCAGCGGTCGAGAGTAATCGCTTTTGCGAATTTTTCCCGATATATACGGAAGCAATGTTCTTTAATTCGGTCTAATTCCCCGGGAGTTTCTAGCAATTTGGTGAGAGTTTCCGCAATATTCGCCCCATTTCCGGGGGAAAGAACCCAGCCCAACCCATATTGTCGGATGCAAATCGCGATAGTAGATCTCGGGCTCCCGCAGAAAAGTACAGGCCGCCCGGCGGCCAGCGCGCCGAAAAATTTCGATGGAACGACAGTGCCGGTCCATTCCTCGCGCAATGTCACGACGTGAATATCCGCCGCTGCCAGGCGGGATTCCAACCCGGCGCACGGTGCGAAATCGACAAAGCTGATATTTACGTCCTCGGCAGTGATAGCAGCTCGAACGGAGTGCGCGCGGTTGCCCCGAATACTGAATGCAAGGTGAACGCCGGTACCGCGCAACCTGCGTGCGAGCCCGACAAGATCGTCCAAACTGTGAGCTCGTCCAAAATTGCCGGAATACAAGAGGGCGAGCCGCGCGTTGCCGAAGATACCTGAGCGCTCGCCCGGTATCGGCGACGGAAACGCCGTTGGCTCGTGGAGCGCCCATGGGACCAGAGTTGTGTGCCGGGCTGGCGCCCGATAGGAATCCAGGAGTGAACGCATGCACGTGCCAATGTCCACAATCAGGGCGCACGACGCGTAGGCCCGGATGAGCACAAACCTCAACAGGCCTGCCCAGGCGCCACTCGGCCGCAGAACACCCTCGGCATAAGCAGCCTCGGGATACAGGTCGAAACACCACGCAACAATCTTCGTTGTAGGTCTGAAGATGCGCCAAAATGGCGCTACCAGAATGCTCAGCACGGGGTCGGTGCCGATCACGACAACATCTGGCTTCCGGTTGGGATTGCAGGCAGCGAGGCTCCAACTGGCGATCATCCAGCCTGCGTTCAGAAGCCGCCCCGGCATGGAAGCTTGACGCAGCTGCGGACGCCAAACACGCTCGATTCTCACGCCATTCCAGATATGCCTCGCGGGGTAAGACCTCGATTCATCCCGGCAACCGCGGTTGCACGGCATGGCCGTGACATTCCAGCCGCGCTCGACCAACCCGGCGCACAGCTCGCTCATTTGAACTGCACCGGCCACGTCATCCGGATGCAGATAGTGATAAAAGACGAGTGCTTCGGGCAATCTTTTCACTCTTAGCCCCCGCGAACCGCCGCGCCGGTCGGTCTACAATCTCTCATTTCAGTGATTATGGGCCAACTCCTTTTTGGAGTGTTCTTAAAACGGGTATTGAGCCCTATCGGGTGGTGTTACTACTCGCATCACCCAATAACACTTTGACAAATGACAACATATGAAGCCCATCAGTCGCGGTGCTAGCAGTACCCTTTCAACAAACTCTCAGACCCATCCAGGACGACTGACGCAACTTATGCCCCGAGGCAGGATTTCGCCAGCAAAAGAGAACAACGCCGAAGTCTATCTCAATCTGACGAGTCTGGCAATAGTCCCAAAATGCGGTTTCTTGTAAACCTAGCAGGGTTGCCCGCGTGGATCTCGAACGCAGGTATATCTTTAGTAACCACACTTCCTGCCGCCGCCACGGCCTGCTCGCTGACAGTAACGCCCGGACAGACAACAGCACGTGCGCCCACCCATGACCCATCGCACAGAACAATGGGCCTCACAATGAGCCCGAAGGCCGGATCACTCCAGTCATGGCTCCCCGTACAAAGATAAGCACCTTGTGATATACAACAATTCGATCCGATCGAAATCTCACCCAAATCGTCGAGCCAAACACTTTCCCCTATCCAGGAATGATTTCCCATCTTCAGTCGCCAGGGGAACTTTACCCGGGTCAAAGGCTTGATAACTACCCCGCAGCCAATCCGAGCACCGAACAGCCGCAGTAATCCCACACGCCAACACGTACCAGGCAGCCAGGTACCGAACAGCAAAGCTTGACAACAAAGCCATGCAGCTTCAACCCACCGCGGCCGCCCGCGCTCAAGTTTCCCCGCGCAGAACGCAGATAAATCCACCTCACCTCTGCTGCTCATCTTCGTGCTCTGCCCACCACACCCTTTCGCCGCGATTCTTCGAAATTCATAATCTTAAAACGTCGCCTGACTTTATTGCTACGTCCGCCCCATCCGCCAGACTCTCACATTAAATCAATCGACGTTACGCAAATATATTCTGAAAACTCATACAATTGATCTAATTTATCATAAAATACATTTCAGTCAAACGCCACCTGCCTCATCTCTAAAACGCATAACCATGTAGGCATCACAAGCAAATGGCGCTAACACTTCGATAACTACCTAGTTGCCGATCTTAATGAGCACGCCTCTGACAAAAGAGGGCCCCGAAGGCAATAGTCCACAGCTCAGCTATAAATTGAAAGCTATAATTGCAGAACAACAATTCACGTCCTCTCTCGACGCGGCTACGGCGATATGATTCATCCACCATCTTGCCACTGAAAAATTGAATCCACTCATCCATCCGCAGCTTTAATGTTACGACGCCATTCCCCAACTCATCTGCCAAAAACACTTGATCAGAAATCGCCACTGGACAACCATGCTGTAGTGCTTCCAACACTACAATTCCAAAATTTTCCTGCTTTGATGGCAAAATCAGCCATTGTGCATTTTTCAGCAAATACTTTTTATCATCTCCAGAAACAAAATCGACAAATGTCACATCATCATCTATTTCTAGGGATTTCGTCATACGATTCAGCGCGGCCAAATATCCATCTTCTCCTGGCCCAGCAATAACCAATCGCCATCCCGCCTGCACCTTCGCCTGGGCCCAGGATCTAAATAAAAACTCAAGGTTCTTTTTCGGATGTATACGACCAAGGAATAAAACATATCTGGAAGCAGCCGCTTTCAACACCCTATCGCTTGGCGACATGGTCACAGTCTCTACGGTTCTGTCCGCTCCAAATACAGGTAAAATGGAGCTCAGACATAAAAACGAAAAAGCGTTTCTTGCAAGTGCATACTCCCTCTTCGTCGCAAAAAGTGCGCCTTCGGCGTTATAAAAAACCATCTTTTCCGCCAAATGCCAATAAACATGCTTCTTAATACATTTCCACCAACCTTGACCACCGACCGCCCACGGGTCTAACATTCCGTGTGGGAAGCACGCGTACGGAACGCCGAATCGAATGCATTCCTGCGCGGCCGCCAGATTAGGATATAACCACATACCGTGAAGGACGACGCCATCAAACCTCTTTACATTCTTGTGCAACCAAGTTCGAAGCCTCGGTGAATACGAGTATGACCGAAACCAATCACCATGGCAGGAATGAATCAATGAACTCTGAAGTAAATTATCCTGGACATCCACTTCTCCTATGCCAACAACCTCGCTCTCCAATCCGTAAGCTTGCGCAAAAAAGGAGAGGTCAAGCACGGCCCGAAGCGGACCACCAGATCTTTCGTCAAGCGATGGCAGTATGTGCAATACTCTCACGCAAGGAACCTCTGGTATGCCTCCGCTATACCCTGCATGCTTCTCGCTACTGTGAATTTCGACGCTTGGCATAAACCAAGACTTCGAAGATTCCGGCGAACTATCTCATCTTTCAGAATTTCCACAAGATACGAAGCCATCTTTTCAACATCCAGCGGATTGTCGACAGTTAGCGCCGCCGCACCGACCACCTCTCTCAGGGAAGCACAGCTTGTGCTGACGACTGGGCAGCCGCACTGCATTGCTTCCAAGGGCGGAAGGCCAAAGCCTTCATATGTAGATGTGAAAAGCAACGCATCCGCACTATTGTAAAAAAAGACCAATTCTTCCACTGGCAACTGGCCCCAATAGTTGACCGACTTCTTGAGGTCAAGTTCTTTAATGAACGCCATCTCCATTTCCGAGGCTCTACCTCCAACAATATGCAGATATACATTTTTCATTTTTCTTTGTAATATACTAAACACACGAAGAGCACCTAGGCGATTTTTGTACTCCGCGCTGCTTCCTACGCAAATAATTACGTATTCAGAATTACCAAACAGTCTTGCCCGCGCTGCCACAATTTGAGTATCTGAGTAACGTCTAAAATGTTCATCAGCACAATTTGGCGTAACAGATATTTTACGAGGCTGAATATCAAGGTATTTCACCAGTGCGGATGCGGTAAAATTTGAAATAGCAAAGACGTGGTCAGCTCTTCTAATCTCTGACACGCATTCCAGCACTCCTAGCATCCGCCGCCACTTGAGAGGCTTAAAGGGAAGTTCACCCAGGTATGTGAGGTAATTAATTAAATCGTGTACTGTTACAAACCGCCCCCCCCTCGGCAGCACATGCCCGTACCATGCCAACCCCTGATCCACCATGTGATAGGCATCGGCCTCCATCTTTACAAGATGCAAAGGCCATCGAATATAGTTTCGCGCCCAAACTCTTGCACGACTTCCGACATCCCTTCCTTCAATATCCGTCTTCGTTGGACACATCGCGTCAACCCTAAGATTCCCTACAACCCTTCCGAGTCTCTCCGCGCAAACACGAAAATATCTGTACGTACTATAACTACCGTTATCAGGATCAGGACCAAGAAGCACAACTCGCTTTTCCAACATGTATCCTTTTTATAATTGACTGGCAAAAACAGTTGCAGTAAGCCAGATATATTGCAGCAACTTACAACATGCTCATTGGACGCGACGCACAAGTCGCTTTGCCTAAACGCGTTAACTTGAAGTGATAAACCTTAATAAGTTGCATACTGCCTATTACCTTTCACAACGCAAAGTGCTGCTCTATTGAGTGCCCTTGACATCATTTTCAACAAGCCCAACCAATCGACTACGATACGCACTCCAACTCATCGACATCGCCTTCCTTCTGGCATTAATTCCCATTTCAGCGAGTTCTTTTCTTTCGTCGAGAGCGTGCCCCAGAACTACAGCGATGTCGTCGCTATGGGCGGCTCTCACTAAAAACCCCTCCCGCTTGTCCCGAATAATGTCCGGTGCACCCGTACGCTCACTCGCCAGAATGGGTACCCCGCACGCCATCGCCTCCAGTAACACCAGACCAAATCCCTCAAACAGTGATGGAAACACTAACAAATGGCTTCTTCTCATTAGATCCACCGTCTGATGCCCATCCACTTGTCCAAGGTCTGTAAACTCGACGCGGTATCTCTTAAGCAACCACTCTCTGTAGCCCGGAACCCACCTACCCGCCAGCGTCAGAATGAAGCACCCGGGCGGAAACTTCTCTAGCGCCTGGAACAGATAGTGTATCCCTTTTCTTGGATCGAGTCGTCCCACAAATAGCAGCTTTAGTGGACCGAGCAAATCGTCTGCGGACCAAAGCCGAGGACTATTGCTGCAGTCACAACCGTAGGGCAAAACCGAAACCCTTCCAGGCACATCGACGTGTTTCATCAATGTACTATAACAGTAGGTACTCGGACAAACAATGTGATCCGCGGAAAGTACTTCACATCTCTTCCGATCTACTTTTTCTCTGGACTCATGAAGGCAGCTCAAGAAATCACCAAGGCCTTCATCCCTCAGCAGTTCCTCATTCGCGATTGCCTTTGCCTCATCCTGATATCCAATGGGCAATTCGTAAAACTTTCGCACTCCACAATGTTCGGCTGCCTGAAATGTATGAAACGCGGAATCCTCATAACAATACACAGCGTCAATTTCTCTGTTCAGGCATTTAGCAACCGCTAAATCAACACCGCACGCCACCCAGTCCACGCAACTCTGTCGGCGCCCATTCAAACTAGAAATCGGAAGATTGTTCAGAATCAACCGTAAAACCTCCCGACCCGGATGGATCTCCATTGGAGCGTTTCTGAGCGCAGGAAAACTTCTATGCCTACTTCCCAACGGGGCAAATAGACACGTATGATACTTTGACAGTAAGGCACTTTCATAAAACGCCAATGTCGCTTGATAAACATTTGGATTGCCAAACGGATGACTTACAATAATTTTCATACGAACTTCGCCGCATTACATTAATGTAATTAACGTATAATTATATACATCTATAACGTAAACATAGCCTGTAGGTACGCTACTACAAAGATAGCGGATGCGAAGGACTCACCGAATCAACCATGGTTTTCATGCGTAAATACTTTCTATCTCTTCCGAAACGCTTATGCGACGATAACGCTTTAGATATATATTATTGGCGAGACAAAACCAAATTCCAATTTGCAACCAAGTAAATGCTGCCCCATTGTGGTCATGCCACACGCCAGCGATCAGGCCAACTACAGAAACCAACCCAAACGTCCCAGTCAACAACCGTATCGCTGAGGATCGCGCCATGAATCCCAAGACGCATTGCCATCCTAAAATGGACGGTGCCAGATAAAATGCTAATAGCCCAAGCAACCCACTTTCATAGAGTGCTATACTAGCGCCATCGTCATATACATTTGTTGCCACAAAGCGGTTCGTTTGGGATGACTCGAAAACAGCGTAACCATTTCCCTGACCCAACCCTATCCCAATAGGATTTCTGGACAATATTTCGAAATAGTTTCCACGCAATCCTTCATTAGTGAATCTGCGCAGCGTTTCTTGAGGATCTACTGTCCATCTTTTCACATATTCTACTGTCATTTGTTTGTCAAGTGAGAGCCCGGCGATAGCTGTTGCGACAACTACTAATGTTGCAACATATAGTACCGATTTGATACTTGCTAGGTTTAGCGCTAAGCAGCTTATTATAACAAGAGCGATAAGAACAATCGGTGCCCGAGAGCCGGATTCGACTGCGCATCCGATTGACGCGGAGCACCCACTGATTAGCAAGGCTTTTTGTTTTAGATTTGAGGAATTTAGAAAACAGTACAAGCACAAAACAAAGCTAAATACGGCAAATTCAGACATACCGGAGATGTAGGAAAATGTCCCTGTCGCTCGGACTCCCTGTACGCCTCCGAAAGTTGCCACTGGAAATTGCAGGCCGGCAGCCGTCCAGGCATATTGGTTAAGCCAAGAGGATGGGGGACTGAAGAATTGCTCACCTCCCAACAAGAACATGCCGATGGCGGTCGGAGCGGTGAGAAGCGACAGACGTTTCCATGTTTCGCTGGTCGTATTGTTAACCATGCAGGCTGCAATGAGCGGCCATAGCACCGCATTCTTATACGTGATAATTGCAGACTGCCAAGAATTACCCATGCCTAAAATAAAACTAATAAATAAAAGTCCGACGGCACTATAACTTAATAATGTTAGAGTGCTCTTGTATTTACTACCGGCATCATTGCGATGGACTGCGATATAGCATATGCCCAGTAAATCTTTTGCCAAAAATGCAGCAGGATGAAGAGGCGCTGGCAATAACCACTTTCGCAAAGCGCCTTCACAGACAATTGCTACAAATATACATGTTATCCATATACTTGCGGTTACTTCTTTTTGTATTCTATTATTGATCATATTAATGGACGTCTTGTGACAATTGAAAATTCACTTCAGTTGCACTAATATGAATTGCGGATGTTTTTATCAAATGTCGCCATTAACTTTGTAATTATGTATTGCTGGATGCATCATTAACAATAAAAAGATTTTATCTTATAAGGTAACAATTGGCAACAAGTTATTACTTAACGCTTTTTTCCTTCACACCCACCGTCCTTCCATCCCTTCAAGTGGGCCCTGAGGATGCCGACCATGATTCGAAATTCTCGAGCTGGGTGTCCATACCGCCAAACAGCAAGCGGGTACTTGATTGGTCCTGCGAATGGGACTGAGCTGATGAAGACTAAGTAAAATAGTCGCACCGCGCGAAGAGCGCCACTTGTGTATCTTGATAAAATGTAGGCGTGATTATAGGCTGAATTGATAAACTTTTGTGTCGGGTTACCTTCACGGCTACCATCGTATACTTTGTTGTGCGAGGCGGGATAGTGAAGGACCGGATTGTCGAAATTGAATACGATTTGAAATCCTCGCAGTCGCACTTGTTGACAGGCTTCCAATTCAAAAAACTGCCAGTAATCTCGCATGTTTTCCTCAAACCGTTCAAAGGCGCTTCGCCTGAGGCTCATGTTACAGCCGGCGAGCCCGTCCACCTGCACTACCTCGTCGCGGCCGTCGTCGAGGACGCTATCGTCCAGATTGCCAAAGAATTTTCCATACCAAGTTAGTTTTCCAATCCTTTTCACGCGCTTCACCGGGAAGCGCACTCCGCTTGGAGTGTGGTTCAGAGCAGGACCTCCTACAGCGCCAACTGCTTCGTCCTCATAGTGTTCTAAATGCTTCGAAAGCCAGTTGCCTGGCGCAACAGCGTCATCGTCAATCAATGCTATAATTCCTCCCTTGGCGCCCTTGAGACCCTCATTTTCTGCGGGAACTATTCCCGCTATAGAGCAGTGGAGCAGCTTTAGGCGCCCTTCAAATGTTGGTGAGAGCTGTTCGCATAAATCACGTGTTTCCCGATCATCAGCTTGCCAGACGACTATAACTTCATCCGGTGGCAGAATTTGTCTAGCGATTCCTTCCAGACACTTAGCCAAATGCTGCGGTCTTCGATAGCTGGCGATTATAACTGAGGAACTTAGCACTGTTAATCGATTAGCAGACAACTTTTCTGGCTGTATCGAAATTTATCATCATTTGCTTTATTCTCAGACAATTGCATGCTTCGAGTTTTCACCTGCTAAGTAACCCTGACTCGCGACGAGAGGTCATTTTTGTATTTCCTACTTAGAATGATAGTCTTTCGTTGCTGCATTGAAAGCACGCGTGTGGCTCTCAATCATTTGCTCTTGCCTAAAAAGCTGTGATGCTCTTTCCCCCGCACGTTTTCCCAACATCTCGAGGATGGCAGGATTATGGAGTATCTGCCGCATTCGCTCGGCAAGGCCGGCGGTATTGCTTGGCTGAAACTTCAAGCCGGCGTCTCCAACCACCTCACTCAGCCCTCCTATCTCGGCGGCAATTACGATCCGGCCTCTTATCATCTGCTCCATTGCCGCTAAGCCGGCGGTTTCCTCCCAAATGGAGGGCATGACCAGCACGCTTATGTCTTCCAGTGCCTCCCGCAATCGCGCACCGTTGAGAAAGCCAGTGATTACCAGTCTGTCGCCCAAATCGAGCCGCCGAGCAAGCCCTTCGAGCTCGACCCGGTCCGGGCCGTCGCCAACAATTCGCAATGCGAACCTCCTGCCCTCCTGTTTCAGAATAGACGCAGCATCGAGGAGCAGGGAGACTCCTTTCACGCCGGTTATTCGGCCAACATAGCCAAATACAATCGGCCCTTCGCAATTGCTCGCCGAGTAATGGCCCTTTTCGCTCTGATCCGCCGGCAGGCCGTGGTAGATCACTTGGCTTCTTGGCAGGTTTACTCTTTTTGAGACATGCTGACTAACACATATGTTTCCCGAGGCATGGTGGCACATCCATCGCCGCACCCAGGTCCCTACCAAACGCGCCATGCTGCTCACTGGACCCATAGTCTTCCAATTGCATCTGAGACATGAGAGAAAGTCACCATGGAGATATCTCTCGGGACACACCGACTGCTCGGGTTCGAAGAAGAGTAAGCCATTGGGACAACACGCCTGATAGCCGTGGTGTTCGATGAATACGGGTCTTCTAGAAATGAGGGCCAGTGCCAGTGGCACCAGAGCAGGGCCGGCCAACAAGACTATATCCGAACGCCTGATCATGTTCCACAATTCAGGTAGTGTTGGCGCTCTCACGATGCGCGCCATCATGCCTGGCAGTGTGGACGACCCTTGCGCCGCAGTAGCGACCGTCACGTCGTAGTCGTTTCGATCTCCCAAGCCCTGCGCCAACAACCGTGTGTAGGTCTCCACTCCGCCGATCATGGGCCAAAAAACCTTACTATAGACCAGGACCTTCATTACCAAACAGCCTTATTGGGTCTGCTGCATTTCTACCTTGGACTTGAGAAAGACCCATTTTTGTCTTGCGCCACGCCATTCCTCGATGGCCTTCAGGTTGTCTACTCCGAGGAAGCCGAGCTCAGGATATTCATCGACATCCCTTGCAGTGGCCTCATAGATCTGAATTGAATGAGTTGTCATGAACGCTTTACAAATTGAATCATAAACGCCAATTCGTTGTGTTTCATGAATCTCGATAAGAACGTCCGAGCGCCATAGATTCGAGGCTGCTTCGTGGTTGAACAACTCCATTTCGTATCCTTCGCAGTCGCTCAGTACGAAGCACCTTTTTCCGTGGGCTAGCCTCCGCAATGTCGGCCGGTCGCAGTAGGATCCTATTTGCAGGAGCGATCCGACTCCATTTAATTCCGCCGTTTCCCTACAACGCCGACGCTCCTCAGCGTCGACATCAAAAGCAAACACAGGCAATTGGAGGAGCATGGCCAGCCCCACGGCATAATATCCTTCCGCACACCCTATGTCGACCACCATCTCGTAGTTCATCTTCTGATTTAAATCCTGGAAGATCGGATGAAGCTCTTTCTCATAACTGCCAACTAGTCTTTGTGCGCAGGGTATATTCAGTAATATTTCAGTTGGGAAGCGCAGGCCCCCAAATGGCCCTTGGAGGACGGTTGTACCACAATGTCTTACAACGCGACTGGAGATTTCCAAAAGGCCATTGTCTCGCATCACTTTCAGGCCATACTTCCGTGCACGCGTACTTGTTAACTGTGCAAATGTGCGTGCCGGGAGCACTGTCTTCAGAATCTGTCCGATAAACTTCCTGGCTCGCGTAGCCCATCTAGACATTAAGATAAAAGGCAGCGCGCGGTGCCGCATCCACTTTCTTTGGCAAACACCCCAACTAGCACTCCCAATTCTACCCAAGGCTCTCGGCGCAGTAGCAATCCATGGGTGTCAGCGCTCATAACTCCACAGCGCCGATTTAAGCAAGACCCATCGTTTCCGGAGCGTTTGCCGTGCATTGTTGAGGCACCAACTCGCAACGATCAGCAGGAAAAGCTCGCACAAGTGCCGGCATAGCAGCAGTATCCTAACCGGAAACAGGGACATTTTTCTATGTTTGCTGAGCAGGCGCAATCTGGCGCGATGGAAGTTGACAACCCTGTCGGCGGACCACCCGGACGCGACGCCCTGGTTATCATGGACGACCTCAGAGGTCTCGATGACTGCCATACGCCAGCCCTGACGCCAAGCCCTCCAACTCCAATCGACGTCCGTGTCGGAGAATGGGAAACTCCGGGCGTCGGGCCCGCCAATCCGCTCCCACGCTTTGCGCCGGATGAACAGAGGACTGGTATAAACAACGTCGCACGGTGCCCAACGGACGTTCCCGGTCGCGTGCCATTGTCTGATCCTGGGGGCGTCCAGTCGCAGAAAATTCGTGAGTTGCTGGCCGAGGATGAATTGCGTGACCGTCGGAAACGGACATCCGAATCCGGCGTCTTCCCCGCCGCGCTTTTTCGCCGTGAAGCCGGCGGCGGCGAGATCCGGAACGCGCTCCAACAGATCCGCCGCCGCGAGAAGTGGAGCGACGCTTCCGATCCAATTGTCTGTTTCATACAATAAGAGCCACTCGAGATGCGGGAACTTTTCGAGTGCATACCGGGCCGCCGCGTTAACCCCGGCGCTCAAGGATCCGTCGGCCCCTTCCTCCCTCAGAATCATTTGGACCGGCGTTGGCGGTCTTTCCTCCTGGTAGTTGGCAAGCCACTCCAGACTGCCATCCGTTGAGCCCGCGTCGAACACCACGATCGCCGCTCCGAAAGGGCACTCCGCCAACGCGCTGGCAAGCGAAGGCAAGGCCTCGCGGAGCAGGTCCCGGCGGTTGAACGAGTTCAGAATCGCAACCAGCCGGACCGGGCCTCCGACTTTCACCCCGCTGCCTCATTCACCGGGCATGCCTTTGAACTGGACCTCCGCGCCTTCGCTTCTAGCGATTGCGGTCTCAATATGGATACCGTTGCTTCCCCGCCGGATCGCCCTCGGGCTATGGCAGGAACTCGTTTTCGGCCTTGCACCCCGCGACGCTCCTGGCGCCACCCGGATCCTCGGTCGGCGGGATGGACTTGCCGGCACCTGGCGTATTCCCTATTTTCCTGCCGGCACTCGCAGTGCTGGCGGCAATCGATCATTTCGGGGTGCCGCTCTGAACCGATGGTCTAAGAATGGAGGAATTCTGGGTCTGGGGGCTATTTTCGGGTAGGCTTCGCCCCTCTCAGTCACATGGACCGTATACGAGAATCTTACCTCGTTGGAACCTTCAATGCCATTGCCGGGCGTCTGGCGCACACCCGGGCATGGTGCCCAACGGTGCGCAGAGCAGGCGCTCAGCTTCGCGCGCGAATGCTTCTGACACTCCCTGACACCACGGCGGCGGGCAGCAGCTCGTCTTCACCCCATGCGCTCTGCCGTGGCGGCTTGGATTCCGCATGCCGGGCCCGGAGCCAGCAGTGAAAGTATGCCCGCGGGCAAGCCGATTGTCAAGCGTGGATGGCTCCAGTGTCGCTTTAGAAGGATGCATCTGCCCATTGCAAAGCATCTCCTCGGGTGCACGATTCACACCAGCGCCGGCCTTGCGCCATGCCGGCCGCAGCGCACTCGTTACTGCTGCACCGACCACACGGGATGGATCCCGGCCCCCTTGGACACCCTCCCCGGTGCAGTGGAGGGTTACAGTTTTTTGCCTCTCGTGTTATTGTTTTGCTTTGGCCCCTATGGAGGGATTGGCAATTCGAGCCGATAGTCAGTCCATGGAACCGAACCGGGATTTCGTCATCCTGATCGACGCATTAGGACAGTCGCTGCGATTGACCACGGGGCTGTGGATGGAGGTCCTGCTGACAGCAGAGGCCAACGGCTGGCAACCGGCACGCACCGCGCCGCCGCCGCGCGATTGGAGTCTGTCCGAGCCTGTCACGGCGGCTCAGCCGTGGGACGGCGATTACTCAGAAGCATGTGGCCAGCTCGTAACGCGCGCTGACGCCGTGAGTTTGGGAACGGCCCTTCAAAGCGCCTCGGGACTGACTCCCAAGGTGGCTGCCGTCGCGGAGTTCTGTATCCACGACAGCTTCATGATCTGCCCGCTCTCCCCGGAGCTTCAGACCTACCTCAATGGCGGCCTGCAGCACACTTTCCAGACGCGCCACATTCTCGATGAGGGATCAGTCGCCGCGGAAACCGCCGAAATGCCCGAAAGCTCGAAGTAACGGCCCTTCTAAGCCAGCCGCAGCGCTGAGGGCGCGCCCCAACTCAACGTCCGGCGCGATATCCCTTCCCACCGGCCCGCAGCGCGGCGGCGCCCGCGTCGGCGCGCGGTCCATTTCGCGTTTTCGCGCGGCAGCGCGGCACTTTCCCTACCCGTACGCACATTCCGTGGGAATCCAGGCGAAGCGGTCTGCCGGTTCCAGTACAATTCAAGGGGACAATGTCATCTAATCCTTCCCTGTTGCGGCAGCTCGGTCTTTATAGCGCCACCGCGATCGTCATTTCCAACATGGTCGGCCAGGGGATTTTCACCACCACCGGCTTCCTGGCCGGCGACCTGGGCGATCCGAAACTGGTCCTGCTGATCTGGCTCACCGGCGCCGTGTTCGCTCTGGCCGGCGCCTTCTGCTACTCCGAACTGGGCGTCAACTTCCCGGCCTCCGGCGGCGAGTACGTCTACCTGACCCGCGCCTTCGGACCAACCTGGGGTTTCATGAGCGGCTGGACCAGCTTTTTCGCCGGCTTCTCCGCGCCCATCGCCGTCTCCGCGCTGGCCTTTTCCGACTATGCCGGCTACTTCTGCCCCGCCCTGAAACAGGAAAACGCGCGCTTTCACTTCGGCTCGGCGGCATTCGGCCTGCAATTCGGCGGCGCGCAGATCGCTGCCGCGGCCATGATTCTCCTGTTCACTGTGCTGAACCTATTCGGCGTCAAGTTCATCGCCCGCGTGCAGAACACGCTGACCTCGATCAAAATCATCGTGATGATCGGCTTCATCGTCCTCGGCCTCGCCATCGGCCATGGCAACTGGGCGCACCTGTCGATGACCGCCACGCGCACCGCTACCACCTCGCTGCCGGCACAGTTCGTCATCAGCCTGTTCTGGATCTACGTCGCTTATAGCGGTTGGAACGCCGCCACGTATGTTGCCGAGGAGCTGCGCAAGCCCGAGCGCACGCTGCCGCTGGCCCTGACCATTGGCACGATCCTCGTCGCCGCGCTCTATCTCCTGTTCAACGTGGTGTTCCTCTACGCCGTCCCGCTGGAGCGGATGATCGACGCGCACGGCCACCCCATCGTGGCCGTCGGCTCACTGGCTGCGCATTCGTTGTTCGGTCCCCTGGGCGCGGCGCTGTTCAGCGGGCTGGTCGCGTTGTCGCTCATGGCCACCGTCAACGCCATGGTCACCATCGGGCCGCGGCTGTACTACGCCATGGCCAAAAACGGCGCCTTCGTGCCCGCCGCGGCCAAGGTCCACCCCGAGTGGCGCACGCCGGTCAATGCCATTCTTTTCCAAGGCGCCTGCGCGGCCCTGATGACGCTGGTCAACTTCGGCAACCTGATTCTGTACATCGGCTACCTGCTGAACTTCTTCGCTGTCCTGGCGGTCCTCAGTCTGTTCAAATTCCGCGGCCGCCCGGGCTGGCGCAAGCTCTCCGTGGTGAGCTTCG
>OCTA010002952.1_pt1 | contig 15233 bp, 9 predicted proteins | sample 1538991 | NCBI WGS metagenome assembly OCTA01 (sample SAMEA3539302, study PRJEB22396) | soil metagenome | biome: tundra; feature: field; material: soil | place: USA | collected 2010-05 | depth 0.15 m | reverse complement strand
CTGACGCTGTGCTTGCTGACCAGGATGCCGCGCCAGTGGAGCTGCGGGTTCATGGCTGAGCTCCGCATCGTGGCCGCCACCGGTGCCTGGGCTGGCGCTGACGGCTCGGACACCGGGGACCTGGTGGTCAATCTGGGGGCCGAGCATCCATCGGGGCACGGCATGCTGAGACTCCGGCTGGTCTTGGACGAGGAACGCATCACAGCGGCCGAACCGCTCATCGGCTTCGTGCATCGCGGCGCCGAGAAACTCTTCGAGGCGCGCGACTACCGGCAGATCATCGTGCTGGCCAACCGGCACGACTGGCTGAGCGCGTTTTCCAGCGAACTCGGGGTGGTGCTGGCCGCCGAACGGCTGGCCGGGATCGAGGTGCCGCCGCGCGCCGTCTGGGCCCGCACCCTGCTGGCCGAATTGAACCGCGTGCTCAGCCACCTCGCGTTCCTCGGCAGCTACCCGCCCGAGATCGTTGAAGCTCCGGTGGCCAGCCAGGCCGGTGCCGCGGCGCTGGAAGCCCGCGAGCTGCTACAGGCGATCATGGAAGAGATCGCGGGCGGCCGGATGCACTACATGTTCAACCGGGTGGGCGGGCTGAAGGAGGAGCTGCCCGAGGGCTGGCTGGGCCGGGTGGGCGCGGCGGTCGCCGAGGTACGGGCCGGGCTCCCGGCCATCGGTGCCATCGTCCAGACAGACGCCCTGTTCCGTGCGCGCACCAGGAATGTCGGCGTCCTGTCCGCTGAGCAGGTGCTCCAGTACGGGGTGAGCGGGCCCGCGGCCAGGGCCGCCGGGGTGGACTTTGACCTGCGCCGCGACGAGCCGTATCTGGCCTACGGCGACCTCGCCGAGACGCTGCGGGTGGTTACCAGGCCCGAGGGCGACTGCCTGGCCCGGTTCGAGTGCCTGCTCGGCCAGATCGAGGTGTCCCTGAACCTGGCGGACGCGTGCGCCAGCCGCCTGGCGACCATGCCGCCCGGCCCGATCTCGGCCCGGCTGCCCAAGGTGCTCAAGATTCCCGAGGGCCACATCTACGCCTGGACGGAGAACCCGCTCGGGCTGAACGGCTACTACCTGGTGTCCCGGGGCGGCAAGACGCCCTGGCGGCTCAAGCTGCGCTCCGCGTCGTTCAGCAACGTGCAGGTCCTGTCGGAAATCCTGCCCGGTCACCGGGTCGCGGACCTGACGGCGATACTCGGCTCGCTGTTTTTCGTCGTCGGCGACATGGACCGGTAACCCGCGGGCTGCGGGGCTCGGCGCAGAGTTCGGGCTCAGTGCAGAGTTCGCGCGCATTCGCTGATGGCCGCGGCTCCTTGCTTGCCCTCGAAGGTCGAAAGCGACGTGGCTGGAGACGCTGGATAGTCAGTGAGATCAACTTTCCAGAAGTAGACACCGCGCAGGTGATACCGCTCGACCGTGTCGCAGGCGGCGGTGTACCAGTTCGCCTGCACCTGCTCGGCTAGCTGGCCCGGTATGCGCATATTGGCGGGATTCTGGTAGGCACCCAGCCGGGCCTGGATTCCTGTCTCGTCGATGGCGGTTCTCTGCAGCACCGAGGCCGGGATCCGGCTGAACATGTTTTCCCACGCCGCCGTTACCTCCGCTGACGTCGCGGTAGCTGGAATTTTCAGCGGATAGTACATGTCCATGCCCACGTATTTCACTGGCAGGAGCTGGTTGTGTGGCGCGAAGTAGTCTCCGTCCCAGATCGAGTACGAAAGTACGCCGTGGTAGATCTGGGCGGCGCGAGCGAAGAACGCCGGCCATAGCGGGCTGCCGTTCAGTTCGTGCATTTCCGTCGACGCGACGAACTCACTGATGCCGAACTGCTGGGCCACTCTCAGATAGGGCAGCTCAGCCTCGTAGTAGCTGCTGAACCACTGAGCCGGGTCGGCCGGTCTGATCAGTCCTTCCCACCCGTTCGACTGATCGGTCACCATGACCAGCGGGCGGTATTCCACCCGCAGGTGATCCTGGAGGGCGATCCTGGTCAGGATCGCCACATTGCTGGGTGACAGCGTGGCATCTGTCACCTCGACGGCATCCGACTGGCGGCTGGGAGCATAGAGGTTCCACACGATGCCGACCGCATCGGCGTTCAGCACATTCTTGATATACGAGAGCACGCGCTGCCCGTCGGCCGCTACCTCGGCCGCGGAATAGTTGCTGAGCGCGTACACGTCGACACCCAGGATGGGCGGGGTGATGGGCGGGGTGCTCAGATCAGCCGTCGCCGTGCTGGCCGGCCGCGGCGACCGCGGCGCCGTCTTCGCGGATTTCGGGGAGCCGGTGGCCGACGGGATCAGCGGGTGCCCGCAGGCGGCGGCGGTCATCATCACCGCCAGCAGTGCCGCGAGCGGCACCGCCGCGCGCCTCATGGCGTTTTCCTCAGCTTCCACACGGTGGCGGTCCCCACCTGGCCGCTGAATGTGCTGACCGCGGTCGCGCCATTCATCAGCTGGTAGAAGGCTGGATCGCCCTGGTGGAAGCTCGACTGCAGGTAGGTGCGCCAGGTGATGGCGTACGACGCGGCGCGGCGGCAGGGCACCGCGTATTCGACCGTGCACCAGGGCTGCTGGATCAGGTCACCGATGCTCTGCTCCGTGACGACGATGTCGGCCGGCGGGATCCGCGTCGCGGCATACTGCTGAGCCTGGGCCAGCGTATTCACGCTGAACGTCGGCACGGTCAGCAGGAAGGAGCCCAGGCCGGCCAGCGCGGCAGCGCCTGGCGCGCCGTACTTCCAGGCCGGGTGCCAGTCCCCGCGGGCCAGTTCGGTCCACAGGAAGCAGTACGCCGGGATGAGGATCAAGGCGAAGTACTGCGGGTACTTCAGGGAGCTGAGCCCGAACACGACGATCCCGGCCGCCAGCCAGCTGAACAGCAGCGCGTTGCCCTGGGCTGGCTCCCAGTTACGCACGTGGTAGCACTGCAGGACCCTGCGTGCCGCGATGAGGAAGGACGCGAGCGCGATCAGCACGCTCGGGATGAAGAACCGGTACTGGGCGGCCAGCAGATGCAGCACACCGCTCAGCGACGTCAGGGTGCCGCCGCTTTGCTGCAGGCCGAGGACCCGGCGCACCTGCACCAGCGACTGCTGGACGTACCAGTCATGCCCGGGCACATCGAACTGCCGGACCATGACCGCCACATAGGCGGCGACAACCGCCAGGAAGACGCCGAGCAGGACGAAGTGCCCTTTGTGGCCGCGCCGGGTGATCAGCCAGCACAGCAGGACGGCGGTCAGCGCGTAGGCACCGGTCTGCTTGAAGACCGCGGCGAACCCGAGGACGGCGCCTGCAACCGCGAAGCGCTGCCACGATGGCTGCTCCAGGGCCCGCTGGTACAGGAAGAAAGCGACGGCGATCACCAGGATCAGCGCGTTCTCGATGTACGAGACACGCTCGATGTACGTCAGCCAGCCGTCCAGGACCACGGGGACGATGGCGATCAGGGCGACGCGGGGACCGTGGATCTTCCAGAGCAGCCGGAACAGCACCGTGAGCATCGCCGCCGTCAGGATCACGCCCAGGAGACGGGCGTGGTAGATGCTGGCCCCAGCGACGCTGAACCACCGGGACAGCATCAGGAAGTAGAACGGCGGCTGGTACAGGAACGGCTGCCACGCCGATCCGCGCACGGCGTGCTCACCCAGCATGCCGTGCTGCACGTTCGCCGACACCCGGTAGTAGACAGCCTCATCCCACTGCCACGCCGGGGAGACGCCCAGATGCCACAACCGCAGGCCCGTGCCCGCGACCAGGATCGCGGCGAAGGCCAGCACCAGAAGGTACGCCGACCACCGGGGAGGCTGGCTGGCCGCGGCTGGCTGCTGCCCGATCTCGGGAGACGTGGCCGCCTTCACGCCCGCGCCTTTCGCTGCCAGATCACGTACACGCTGTAGTCATGGGTACCTGAGATATTGCTGGTGTCGTAGGGTCCAGCGGCGGCGAGACGATAATCCGGGCTCTTTTCCAGAGCCTGCGTCAGCGCGGAGAGGCCGGGCTCTCCTGAGTTGGTCCCGACCAGGTCAAGCAGCTTCTGATAGTTACCCCTGCCGCCCGGCGAAAGCAGCATGCTTCCCGGCAGATTCACCGATGAGAACGTGGTCGGGTAGAAGAGCGCTATCACTCCGTAGTGCCCGCTGCGCAACTGTGCCGCGTAATAGGAGCCCCAGGCGCTTTGTCGCACCGTGCCAGGACCAAGCGACAGGGCTCCGCTCCATCGTTGCCATTCACGGCCCTGCGGTGTGTAGTACTCGGCGACATGATTCTGCCCGGCCGTGTAAATGAGCCCGCTGCTGTGTGCTGCGATCGGCTTGAATGAGGTGACGAACGAGGCTGCATCAGGCCACGCGTGATAGCGCTCCCACGCTAGTTCCCAGCTGACTGTCACCGGATAGACAAGGGCTACCACGCAGCACAGCACGGCGAGTTGCCTGCTGGCTCCCGGAAGCCACTGGATCAGCTTGCTGCCCGCATAGCCCGCCGCGATGGCCGCGAACCAGATCCCGTAGGCGAGATGCTTGTCGAGCGACCATGCGGTCTGATCGTGAAGTTGCGCCGCAGGCACCAGGAAAGCCGTGCAGGCGAGCAGGACCAGCAGGCAGGCGCGGTATATGTTGTCAGCGCTGATCGCGACGGCCGCGCCTATCACCGCGAGGCTGATAATTAACCCTGAATATCCCCAGATATCGTTGAGTACGATCAGGATGCTCTGATGATCAGACCCGCTGCGGCTCACGACCGTCGATATGATTCCGGCCCATGAGTGTCCGGCGGTCATGAACAGGCCAAAGAACAGCATCCACGCTCCGGCGAGCCACGCTGTTGCGAACGACGCCTGCTGGGCCCGCATGCGGGGCAGCCACACCAGGAATGCGAAGGCGATGAGCACGGGGTCGATGACCAGCCCTGAGTAGGCCGTCGCGTTGGCCAGCGCGAGTGCCGCCGCCGACGCGGCCACGAACTCGCCACGGCGGCGGCGGTAGCCGGCTTGCACGGCGAGCCACGCCGAGAGCGCCGTCAGGAATACCGACAGCGGATCGTAGGTGGCGAAAGCCAGCCGGACAGCCGGCTCACTGATCGCCCAGAGCGCAGCCGCGAACGCGGCCCCCGTGCGGCCGACCAGCCGCGACGCGGTCAGATAGAGCAGGACCGTGGCCCCGAGCATGAAGACAAGCGACAGGACCCGTGCCCCCGCGAGCCCGCCGATGCTGTCGGCCAGGGCGCCAAGCGGCGGGTAGATGACAGGTGAACCCGACAGAGTCCCGTCCGCGTAGGCCGATGGCCACGGCGTCCCGTGCAGCCAGTGCGCGATCAGGAGATGGCCGACCCACAGATAGTCTGCTTCATCACCGAACGCTGTGTTGCTCCAGACGAGCGCCAGCGAGAGGCCGGCTTGGACGGCGAGGATAGCTGTCAGCGGGTGCAGGATGTGCCGCCAGGAACGCCGCCGGCGCTGTTGCGTCGCCTGCGGTGCCTGCGGTGCCTGCGGTGCCTCCGACGCTGGAGGCGGGGAAAGGGCGACTGGGGAGCCCGCTGCCGTCGGGCCTAGACGGATCAAGTTGGTCACGAGTCCTGTGGTGAAGACGACGCCCAGCGCGAGCCCGGCCACTGGGTAGGCGAGGCTCTCCAGGCGGCGTGAGCGGACAATCTGATGCACGGCGATCAACACGGCGCAGCCCAGGGCAACCCCGGCCACCATGACGCTGTAGCCATCGGCGGCGACGGCGGCAGCGGCGGTGATCCCGGCGATGGCCGCGAGCGGCAACGTGACCGCCTGGCGCAGCCGCCGCCGCGCGAACGGGCTGTCCTTGTGCGCCCGGATGAAGTACGCGCAACCCCGTGACGACCGCCGGTACTCCCTGGCCACCGCGCGCAGCCCGTGCCGGTGATGATGCCAGCCGAAGAGGTCACGGCATACCCGGATCCCGTACCCGGCCTGGGTGACCCGCCAGAACCACTCGTAATCCTCGTAGCTGCCGTGGGACCACCACGGGTCGATGGGGCAGCGGTCATACAGTTCACGGGTGAACAGGGTGTTGGCCGTGATCGGCGGCTTGCGCCCTTGCATGCCGAAGTCCGCACTGGTGACGGTGTACGACTCCGCGATGCGGGGGGTCTTGGCGCCGATCCAGGTGCTGTCGGCATACCTGCCCCAGAAGGTGTCATGGACCGACTTCATGCCGCCCGCCACGCAACTTGCTCTGCTGTCCTCGAGGGCGGCGACCGCCAGTCTCATCCAGTCGGGCGGGAGCACAATGTCGCTGTCCATCAGGGCGATCAGGTCACCGGTCGTCTTCTTGACGCCCGCGTCGCGCTTGTAGTTGGCATCGCGCAGCCCGGGCGGCGTCTCCACCTCCACTATCGTCAGCCTCGGGTCGGCGAGGCCGGCCAGGCCACCCCAGGTGCGCTCCCCCGGCGAGCCGACCAGGACGATCTCGTCGAGCCGCGGGTAATCCTGATCGAGCAGTGATTGCACCGCCGCCCGGATAGTGCGCTCGTTATCCCGGCACGGGACTACCACGCTGACTCCCGGCTTCAGGCGCGGCCCCACCCTGGCTGACGGCCCCACCCGGGCCAGCGCGGCCGGGGCGGCCGACGAAGCAGGCGGCGTCCGCCCGGGGATGAACACGAGGCGGTCGCCCGCCACGTAGTTGACCACGGTGAACACGGCCGTCAGCACGACGTTGGCGATGAGATAGTTCACGCCCAGACGCAGCAGCCCCGCGTAGAGCGCCAGATTGAGGGCGATCGTCACCGCCTTCTGGGTGTTGAAGCGGGCATAGGCCAGCCAGAACGGGGTGCCGCGGTCACGCCAGGTGAGCCAGCGGTTCAGCAGAAAACTTGCCTCCACCGACACGATCGCCTGGATCAGGTATGACACCACGGGCCGGACATGCCAGCTACTGGTAAGGACGGCCTGGAGACCGAACCCGGCCAGGAACACGCCCCCACCGATCGCGCTGAAGAGGATGAACCGCGAGCCGCGGCGAGCTAAGTAGCGTGGCGTAGCCGAGGACTGCTGACTGGTGATCGGGCGGCCAGCACCAAACGAGGGGGGCCTCCGGATGGCTGCCGGGCCGGCTCTCCGCTCCACGTCTGCGGTCCCTCCAGGTCGCGATCAGGCCGGGACTCAAGGAGCTCCCCGAGCTGCCGGAATGGGCCAGAACATATGCGTCAGGATGTGTGCCTATCGGATGCTAGCGGGAGACGATCGTCTTTTGTTTCTATCTAGTTACATTTAGCTTATATTTGGCTTATATATGGGCGCGTCGGTTCACGGCGGGCCCGGCGAGGCTCCGGTGGTCTCCCCTTGGAAGTAGGCCGGGCTGCCGCAAGCGCTGCGGACCGCCAACGCGGCGCACAGCGCCGGCCCGTTCGAGTTCGGCCGCATCGCTAGAGACGTCTTCCCAGGTAGAGGGGTCTTCGGCGAGCTCGAGGCGTGGCGCGGCGACCTGCTACGAGGGTGGTCCCACGCGGATCGGGGGTTCGGCACTCTGGCCGGGTGCCCATGACTGGGCCGCTCGGTAGTGACTCAGCCGGGGCGGCCTGGGGCGGCATCCGGCCAGCGGGCAGGCAGCCCATGAAACAACCATGAAAACAGCACTAAATGCGACATCGCGCTCGTTACAGAACGGCCGCGACGAAGATGGCGATAACGGCGCGACGGAAATCCGCGTAATGGCGAGACGGAGATCGGCTTAATGGCGCGGCCGCTCCAGGTGGCCTGCTGAACCCCCCTGGCGCCCGCTGGCACCACGGGCGATGTGCTTGCATGGACCCCTGGCCACCGGGACCGGGCGGATCGAGGTGAGGCGTGGCGTGAGCGGCGTGGTGGCCTTGCTGGTCGCCGTCGCGGCCTTGCTGGTCGCCGTCGCGGCCTTGCCTCCCCTGGTAGCCCGGGCGAAGGGTGGGCAGCCGCCGGGCCCGGGCGCGAAGCTGGCCGCGCTCGCGCCGTTGGCGGCGTTGCCGGCCGTCATCGCTATGGCCATCGCGGCGACCGTGAGCTGCTGGCTGGCGCTGCTGCTCGCGTACCCGGCCGCCACCTTGGTGGCATGGCAACTGCCTCCGCCCAGGAGGCCCAGCCGGGGAGCTGCCCGGCGGCAGGTATCGGATGCTGGCCCGGGCGTCGTTACCCTGCGCCTGCTCACCCTGAACGCCAAGGGCGGCTCGGCCGACCCGGCGGCCGTGCTATCCAGCCTGCGGCGGCACCGGGTGGATGTGCTCGCCGTCCAGGAACTGACGCCGACGATGGTGCGCCGGCTGGAGGAGGCCGGCGTGGCTAGCCTGCTGCCCTTCTGCCACCTCGACCCGCGTCCACGCTCGCCTGGCGTGGGGCTCTGGGCGCGCTGGCCGCTGGACCCGCTGCCGCCGTTGCCAGGCCTGATGGCAGCGGCACCCCGGGCCCGCATCGTGCCGGCCGGCGGCTGGCCAGTGACCGTGAGCGCTGTGCACCCGATCGCTCCGACCAGGGGCCACGAGCACGAGTGGCGCCGGGATCTTGGGCTGATCAAATCAGCGCTGGCCGGCGGCACCGAAACCCAGGTGGTGGCCGGGGACTTCAACGCCAGCCGGGATCACCGGCCGTTCCGCGAACTGCTGGCCGCCGGCTTCGTTGACTGCGCCGACGCCGCCCTGAGCCGGCCCTGGCCGGGCTTCACCTGGCCGGCCGACCGGCGGATCCCCCCGGTGATGCGGCTGGATCATGTACTGGTCTCCCGGGCCGGGGCGGCGGTACTCGAAGCACGGATCATCCGGGTACCCGGCACCGACCACTGCGGTGTCCTCGCCGTCATCGAATTCCGCCCCGCGGCCTGACCGGCCCTCCCCGGGCGATCCGCCCCGCGGCCTGACCGGCCGTCCCCGGGCGATCCGCCCCGCGGCCTGACCGGCCTGGGCTGGATGGCCCGGGCCGGATGAACCGGGCCTAATGCCTGGTCTGATGCAAGGAATTGTCCTCTGGGGAGCATCCCTTAAATCACAGAGAGTGGTGATTAGGTCACAGATTGACTATGAAAGCGGGAAAACCCATGGTCTTCCGGAGCAACTCTGGCAGCGCCGCGAACGCACGGGTCACCTCTCCCGCCTTCACCCACCCACCGTCCCCCCACGGGCGGCTCACCACCAGGCGGCTCACCACCAGACTCAGCCTGGCCGCTGCTGTCGCCACCGCCGGGGCCCTGACGCTCAGCGCGGGCTTCGCCGGGGCGGCCTCGGCCAGCACCAGCGCACATCACGCGGCGACGCGTTCCACCCAGTCCGGTTCGAAGCGGGTCGGGATAGCCGAGCCGGATCTGATTACGAAATCGGCCAGGGTGCAGGCGTCTGAGCTGAAGTCGATGAAAGCACTGGGCATCACCTCGATCAGGCTGGATGCTGACTGGAGCGGTGTGCAGTACGGCGGCCCGAATTCGTTCAGCTGGGCGCCGCTGGACCGGGTGGTCAAGTCGGTCCGGGCCGCGGGAATGTCGGCGGACCTGATCATCGACGGCTGCCCGGCGTGGGCCGCGGCCGCCGGCACCAGCGGTGACGTGTCACCGCCGCCCGCCTCCCCCGCCCAGTACGCGGCGTTCGCCACCAGGGTAGCCCAGCGGTACACGCCGCTGGGCGTAACCATGTTCGAGATCTGGAACGAGCCCAACAACGCGGGCTTCTGGTCACCCAAGCCGAACCCGGCCGCCTACACCGCCGACCTCAAAGCCGCCTACGCCGCCATCAAGCACGTCGACCGCTCAGCGTTCGTCATCTCCGCCGGGCTGGCCCCCGAGGCCAACGACGGCACCAACATCAACGCCGTCACGTTCCTGCAGGACATGTACGCCCATGGGGCCAAGGGCAGTTTCGACGCCGTGGGCTACCACCCTTACAGCTACCCCGCGCTGCCCGACACCTTCGAGGCCTGGTCAGGATGGTCGCAGATGGATCACACGAGTCCTTCCATCCGCAGCGTGATGACCAGCCACGGGGACGCCGCCAAGCAGGTCTGGATCACCGAGGTCGGCGCGCCCACCGGCGGCCCGGACCGGGTCAGCCAGGCGGCCCAGGGCACCGACCTGAGGCAGGCCATCACCAACACGAAAAGCACCAGCTGGATCGGCGGCATCTATCTCTACAGCTGGCAGGACGAGGGCACTGACCCGACCAACGACGAGGACTGGTTCGGCGTGGTGACGGTCACCGGCGCCCACAAGGCCTCCTACAAGGCAGTAGCCGCCGCGATCAAGTAGGCACCAGTGCCGCGGCCACAGCATCCTGACGAGCCGGCCGGGCGGGACTGTCTTCCAGACAGTCCCGCCCGGTATTCGTCGTCCCGCGTAATGAGGGCCCTGATATACCGCCGATTGCAATAGCCTGACCCGATCTACTGGCGATTACATCACCTTTTAGCCCAGCCCACGCCCGCGCTGAAACGCTCTGTTTTATTCCAGATCGCCTGGCTACGCGGCATTGGTTAGCGACGGTCTTAAAACCCTGGATTCTCCATAGCCTTCCGGGCAGAAAGCATAACTGCGTTCTGTAAACCTCCCGTACGCTAAGCACGTCTTTCCATCAGGGGGAGTGCCAAGTCCCTGCGACATGGGGACCGCCAGCGAATTCGCCTTGAGCCGTGGTACGGTGCCACGCAGCCGGGGCGGTGCTTAGCATATAGGGCGTTAGCTATAAATATAGGGGGGTCCCGACTTTGTCCGAGTCCGTTGAATTCTGTACGGAATTCAGCCGTCCGAGAAGCTCCGCTACGAACGACCTTCGAGACCACGGCCCGGTCGATATCAGCGTTGTCATGCCCTGCCTCAACGAGGAAAACAGCGTAGGCATATGTGTCGGCAAAGCCTGGGAAGGCATACGGAAAACCGGCCTCCGCGGTGAGGTAATAGTCTCCGACAACGGCTCGACGGATCGGTCCGTAGCGGTTGCGGAAGCCGCCGGAGCCCGCGTGGTCCATCAGCTGCGCCGCGGCTACGGAAATGCGTATATGAAAGGCTTCAGTGCTGCTCGGGGACGCATCATAGTCATGGGCGATTCCGATGACACGTACGACTTCACAGCACTTCCGGATGTCGTAAGACCGCTCGATGACGGGGCTGACTACGTCCTTGGCTCGCGATTTGCCGGCCAGATCCGTAGCGGCGCTATGACGTGGAGCCATCGTTACGTCGGGAATCCTATTCTCACGAGACTTCTCAACGTCCTCTTCAAGCTGAAGGTCAGCGACGCGCACAGCGGCTTCCGTGCCTTTACCAGGCGAGCGCTCGACAAGATGGCGCTTCAATGCGAGGGCATGGAATTCGCGTCCGAGATCGTCGTGAAGGCCGCCCGAGCTAATCTCCGCGTGGCCGAGGTTCCCATCACGTATGACCGCCGCATTGGTGAGTCGAAGTTGCACTCGTTCCGGGATGGGTGGCGTCATCTGCGCTTTCTCCTGCTGCTGTCGCCGGACTACTTGTTCGTGATGCCTGGGATGGCCTGCCTCACAGTCGGCATGCTTAGCCAGCTCATTTTCCTGGGTCTTACCGGCAGTTCGGCACTGACGGTAAAGATTCTGCTCGCGCTGGTCACGCTGGCCGGAAGCCAGCTGCTGACGTTCGGATTGTTCGCCAAGACCTACGCGAAAAGCATCGGCCGCGACAAGATGGGACGCATCTCGGGATGGGTCGAGCGGACGTTTACCCTGGAGCACGGTCTCGTCTGCAGTACCGGGCTGGTCACCGTCGGCCTGGCCCTGCTGATTAACCAGTTCGTGCGGGGCTGGGACCCGGTCGCGGCCGGAGGTCTAGCCGCATCCGCCACGATCCTGGGACTGCTGAGCACGGTGCTCGGAGCCAACTTGTGGTTCGACGCGTTCTTCCTCACCATGTTCCACCTCAAGCGGCCCGCGCCGACGGCCCCCGTGCCGACCGTCCCGGCGCCGTCATCGGAGTTCGGTGCTGAGCCGCGGGAAGCACCGGCCAGCGTTGCGGTTTCGAGCGGTGTGGCACATTAGCCAGGCGCAGGTGGTAGCGGCCCGCAGTGTCGTAACGTCGGAGGTCCCGAGCGGAGCGCTGGTCGCGGGCAACCCGGCCCGCATAATTCGCGAAGACGCGTCATGGCGGCAGTAGACCGCTCAGCGGGAAGCGTCGTGCACATAGCGGCCAGATATCCACCCGCGCTCGGGGGCATGGAACAAGTCGTCCAGTCCCTCGCCCGTCATCAGTACAAGCTCGGCATGCAGGTCGGGGTACTCACGTCGGGCGACGGAAGGGATGAGCTTCCGCAAGAAGATGAGCCCTTTACTGTCTCCCGGCTGAGAAGCGTCTATATAGCGCATACTCCGATCATCCCGGGCCTGCTGCCGCGGCTCTTCGGCCTCCGCCGGGACTCAATAATTCATCTGCACATCTCCTGCGCCTACACCCCGGAGATCGTGTGGGCGTATGCCAGCCTCAGCCGCCGCCCCTACCTGGCGCACGTGCATCTGGATGTCTTGCCCTGCGGCCGGGCCGGATCGCTGCTGGGTCCCTACAAGAGGCTCCTGCTGAGCCGGGTCCTTCGCGGGGCCGCCGCGGTACTCGTGCCGACGCCGGACTACCGGGAACTCATCAGCGGCAAGTACCGGATACCGCTGGAGCGGGTCGTCGTCATCGCCAACGCGACCGGGCACCGGATCGCCGAGGTGCCCAGATCAGCCGCCCGGATGGGCGAGGGCAGAAAGCTGCTGTTCGTCGGCCGGCTCTCAGCCCAGAAGAATATCCCGCTGATGCTCGAAGCTCTTGCGTACTACGTGCGGAAGTACGGCAGCGACGTCAGCCTGTCGATCGTCGGGGAGGGCGAGCTAAGGCCGACCGTGCAGTCGCAGATCGACCGCCTCGGACTCGGGAATATCGCCACCTTGCGTGGGGCGCTCCACGGCGAGGCCCTCGAGTCCGCCTACGAAGACGCTGATCTCTTGCTCCTGACATCAGTGAATGAGTCGTTTGGCCTCGTTCTGGTCGAGGCCATGACCAAAGGACTGCCGATCGTCAGTGTGAACATCCCCGCCGTGCGGAACGTCGTCGTTAACGGCGTGAACGGTCTCCTGGCCGAGTCAGCCCCGCAGGCTGTGGCGGACGCTATTCACACGATCCTGACGGACAAGGCGCTCTATTCAGAGGTCTCGGGGAACAACCTCGCGAAGGCGCGAGACTACGACTGGAGCACCGTCGCCGCGGAGCTTTCGGCGATCTACGCCAAGGTCTAGCGCGCCCGAACGGCAGCGCTGAGGGGCCGCTTCACATCAGGGCCTCAAGAAGTTGCGCCGTGCGCTCAACTAGGCGCGGCCATGCGTATTCTCGCGCCAGCGCAGCGCGCCGTGCGTTCTGCGAAAAACGCTTCGACAGGGCAACGTCGTCAAACAGTTCGCTGATCTTCTTCGCGAAGCCAGCGATATCCTCTGGCTCGACCAGGAAGCCGAACTCGCCATCCTCGACCACGTCAGGGATTCCCTCGGCTGCGCTGGCGACGGGCGGCACGCCGCAGGCCATGGCTTCGAGAATCACCATGCCAAAGGACTCTTTGGTAGAGGGAACGATCAGGACGTCGGCCGCTTGATAAGCGCTGATCAGCTGCGGGCCGCCCAGCCGGCCGCAAAATTCAACGTGCCGCGCGATCCCTAGCTGCTCCGCCAGCTTCTCATAGTAGGGCAGCTGATCGCCGTTGCCGACGACCGCCAAGCGTACATCAGGGTAGCTCTTCCTGAGTTCCGCCGTGACCCGCAGCGACGCCTCGAGGCCTTTATACCGCTCACCGGTCTTGAGCCCACCAACATGCATGATCCCATGGCCGGCCGCCCGCTGCGGTCCGGGCACGAAGAGACTCGTATCAACACCTGGATTGATGACAGTGGATTTGTTTATATAGGGAGCCATAAGCGCCGAATTCTGAACAAAGGCGGAGCAGCAGATTATCTTACGTGCCTTACGCAACGCGCGGGGCAGCAGCAGAGCCTCGTAACATCGAATCGGCACATCCACCCAGGATTTTCCTTTTACCATGCTGTCGTGGTGGTAGGTCATAACGAACGGTACCTTCTTTGCCCGGCCAGCCGTAACATCGGCCATGCCAGGAACGGGCGCATGAGCCACGACAACATCGGGGCGCTCGATCGCGACGATATGCTTGAGTGCCCGGCGCCAGCCGAACCCGAACGGCGTATTAGAGATCTTCAGCCAGTACGGAAGACGATATACCTTCAGCCCTTGATAGCTGTCCGTTTCTACTTCGTCCCTGTCTCCCGACGCGACGACTGCGACCTGCCAGTCCTTGACGTCTTGCAGGCCCTTTGCTATCTGGTAGGTGTACTCTTCCACGCCGCCGCTGCTCGGCTTGAAATACGGGACTGTAACAAGCAGATTTGGTGATTCGATCGGTACATCGGCATTGCAGATCGAGACGATTTTCTGCTCCCGAAGCCAGGCCAGGAAGACCTCGAGGCGCTCCCAGCCATGGTGCGCCTCTATCTCGCGCGAATGCCCCCAGAGGTGGAAGACCCCGCCTCGCTCCCTGGCCTGCATAAAGACTTCCTTGGCCAGATTGTCCCACCGGCGCAGGCGGACGGCGCGCCAGGGACGGGGGCCGCATAGATCCAAGACTGACAGCATACCGTCGCGGCGATGATCAAAGGTGTCGACTGAGGTCCCGAGGGCCAGCGGGTCGACGCTACGCGTCGTAAAACGTCTGACGCTGCGGGCCCGGCTGAACCCCGCTTCATTCACCAGGCGTTTCGTTTCCTCATTGTAATCGCCATACGGATAGCAGAAGCTGCGCAGCGATTTACCGATAATAAGCTCAAGCGTTTCTTTAGAGTCAACAATCTCCCGGCGCGCGGCGGCCGCGTCGAGGCGGTCCAGGTGCGGGTGGGTCATCGTGTGCGCGCCGATTTCAAAATTCTCGGCTAGCTGCTGTATCTCTTCGGCAGTCAGGCGTTCGGGAGCCGGGAACTCGCGGGTCTGCGGAGAAACGTAGAACGTTGCCCCAATTCCATAGCGCCTGAGGAGGCTCGCCAGCTTGAGGTCAAGCTTGTGCCCGTCGTCCCAGCTGGTGGTGACAATGACCGAATTCATTGAATGATTTCCCCCGAAAAATCATCCCGCAGCTCACACTTGTTTCCCCGCGGAACTGTTGGTCACGCGCAGTAATCATTAGATTACTGGTTCGCGGGCACCGTGACCGCTAAGTGCGGGGCGAAAGGCACCGGTGTGATCTGCCGCAACGGCCGATCGCGGC
>OCTA010002951.1_pt1 | contig 15239 bp, 14 predicted proteins | sample 1538991 | NCBI WGS metagenome assembly OCTA01 (sample SAMEA3539302, study PRJEB22396) | soil metagenome | biome: tundra; feature: field; material: soil | place: USA | collected 2010-05 | depth 0.15 m | reverse complement strand
CCCCGGCGGCGCCTGCGGCGGCTCGGCGGCGGGCGGCTCCGGTCTTGCTCTCTCGGCTTATCACACGCTCGCGGGTCTCCTACTCTTGGCTCCCCCGCGCGCGATGCGTCGGCTGCGGCTCTCGTGTCAGCCGTGGCTCACGGCGTGCTTCGTTCTGATTCCAGAGCGGCCGGGCTAGCTCCTCCCGGTCTCTTCGCTTCGGCGCTGGATCTCGTGATCCAGGCCCCTGGAAATCAATTCGAGGCTTGTTTGGAAGGAGCTGTATCTCATGAAACGCCATCTAGCGGCGTCGGCGGTGAAGATTGGTACACGGAACGAGGGCGGCGCGGCGGAAAGCGTCGCAGGTCGGACGCACACTGCCTTCAACAACAACACGCGTACACTGCCTGCTTCGAGCAAACCGGGCTTGGCGCTGGCGAGTGTGAGCGCTTGGACGCACACGCTGATCCTGACCGGCGAGTTGAACCATGGTACGGCTCACGCGCTCGAAGCGGAGATAGAGCGCCTCTGCAAAGAAGGGGTCACCGGCATCACGCTGGATCTCCGTGAGCTCACGCACATCGATTCGATCGGGGTGGCGGTGATCGCGTTCCGCTGCGGGCTCTGCAAGAGGCGTGGATACGATTTTGCGGTCATTCCCGGGTCGCGGTACATCCATCGCGCCTTCGTGCAGGCGGGTGTCACCGACCTGGTGCCGTTCCAAGAGGATGACCGCGGCCCATCGACTGTCCGCCTTCGTGCCGGGCCACCGTTCTCGCGACGGTTGCGAGCAGTGATCGGTAGTGCGCGGGAGCCGAGCTAGGCGAGGCCGATCGCACTCAAACTGCTCCGGCAGCTTGCGTGCGGTCGGGATCCTAGAAGAGGGGCACCCCGGGCCTACCAGAGGTCAGCGACGCTACTCGGCCATGAGTTGATGGCTGTCATGCGCCAACGGACCCGACCCGGCGACCCTCGCGCTAGCGCAGGCTGCCTCGGAAGAGTCAGCCGTCATAGCGCCCGTTCCGCCCGCTGGGTGTTCTCGGCGTCGGTGATCGCCCAGCCGAGCCGCTCGATGAGCTGCGCCGCGTTGTGGTCGCTATCGAGATGTATTGAGTAGACGCTCTCGTCAAGCAGCACTGGCGCGGCGTGTCGGCTCGTTGCGTCGGTCGTAACAATGATCCTGGGCATAAGACTCCCCTGGTTGATCCTGCAGTGATCACGATGCTTACAAGCCGCGATGTGGGCCGGGTAAAGCCCTCATTGCTGCGCTCCCGCGCCTGCGCCACATCCCGTCGAGCAAGGCTCCCTGAGCCCCGCCCCGGGGGAGGTGGGTTTGGAGAGGTGTCCACCCAGGCCCGTCGACTCAAGCTCAGTCCGGCGCTGCCACGCTTCCGCGCGGCGGCCAGACCAAGCGAGGCTGGCTGGTCCAGGCTGCGGTTGGGAAGCTGACAACAAGTGGTCGCTTCGCCCAGGGATGGCAGGCGCCTCAAGCCGTCAGGAGCTTCTTCGAGGAGAGCCTCGCATCCCGCAGCGTTCCTCCCCGCGCCGGGGTGGCCCACGGGGCTGGCTGCCTTCATGGCGACGCGAGAGCCGCCATGAAGGCTCCAGACGGTGCGCTAAGCCTTCAGGAGGTTGACGATCTCGGCGCTGCGCTCCTCGGGCTGGCCCTCGAAGCCTCCCGCGATGGGCATGCTTGCCATCAGCTTGTCGTGCACGAAGCGGTCCGCTTGCTCCTTGGAATCCCACACGGCCGTGATCAGGATGCCGCCGTCGGTCGGCCCGGCGGCATGGTAGGTCTGTCCCTCAGGCAGGCCTCCGGGGGGGTGCACGGCCGCCACCGTCGCGTTGTACTGGTCCTCGGTAGCGCCCGGCCAGAAGTGCGTAATCAGGTATGCCATGTTGAGACCTCTCCGTTGGGTTGGCCGAGCGTATCCGACTCGAAACGTGCGGGTGTTGACATACTGTGGTCCTCGCTTCGGGGCGCAGGAGCGGGGGATACGCACCCCTGCGAATTGGACCCTGACTGGTCGCTCTGCCCAGGCGCGGCAGGCGTGCTGAGAGAGCGGCTATGACGTTCTGGGACGACCAGATCGCCCGGACGGATTGTCCCAGGGCTGGCCGGCGTTAGGCCGCAGAGGGCACGAGACGCTCGAGGCGGCGGCGGGGGTCAGGTCGGTCGGGTGGTTGCACTCCGTGCTCGAGCGCGCTGCGCCAGACGCGGCGCTTGACCTCGTACTCGTTGGGGAGCGGGTCACCGAGTGCCGCGACCATCTCAACCCACCCGAGCGCGCCGGCAGGATCGCCACGCTCAGCGGACTCATCAGCCCACCCCAGGCTCCTCGCCACCTCCGCCAGATATCTCGCACGGCCCCACGTTCGCCGTGCACGTGCGCCATCCCGCACCAGCGGACTCGACATGGGCTCGCACGGGGCCTTGCCGACAGGCAACGGCGTCGAGCATCTCGGGCAGGCGTTCCCTGCGGCACACACCAGCACGACTCCCACCGCCGAGCGACAGCTAGGACAGCGGACTCGCTTGACGACGCGTCCCCGGGGGGATTCCAGACGAGTCACCAGGGGTCAATCAACCCGGAGAGACCCGGCGTTCAAACGCCACGCCAACGCCACCCAGCCGAGCACGCCGACGGCGGTTCCAACAGGCCGCGAGGCTCGCCAGATACCGCGGAGAAACGGGAGAATCGACCCTGAAGCACATGCGCCCACCTTCCTATACGGCGCGCGTGGATCCATCCGTGGGAAGGAGCACCCGCCATCCGTAGTCCAACGCGCAACCGATCGCACGCCGCGCCCCCCAGGCCCGCGCATCAAGCGCATACTGGGTCGGCGTCGCCCGTTCGGCCGCTTGTTGACCGCCCCTGGCAGCCCGGGCTCGCTATCCCAATCGGAGGTACGCTTTGCGCGCACGCGGGTCGGTCGAGCTCACGGAGAGAGCCTCACACCAGAACGCTAGAAGGCGGGGCCCGCGTGCCTTGTCTCCTCCTCACCAACGCTCATCGCCCTTGGTAGCGATGAGCGCCTCCAATGTGCTGCAAACGAGGCTGGTGCGGAAGGTAGCCTGGTGCGGTCGGCGAACTAATCCGTGTGCTCGTTCTGACGCGTAAGCCCAAACAGAGCATCATGATCGGCGACGACGTTGAGGTCACGGTGCTATCCGTCGATGGCGGGAAGGTACGTATCGGTATTCAGGCGCCCTCAGACGTTCCGGTGCACCGGACCGAGATCTACATGGCGATCCAAGGGGAACACGAGGCGGGAGGCGCTCGCGAAGACGTGGGCTCCGAGGCAGACGACCCGCCGCGCGAGCTCGACCGGTCCGAGCAAGACTAAGGTCCCAGACTGGGCACGGCCTTCAGGCCGTGAGCCTGCTCGGCGACGCGACCGCCGCCACGCGCGTCCGGCGTGAGGCGAGTCTTCATTCGCGCGCTGCCGCGGCAAGCCCTAACGAATGCGGGAGCGGTGTTGTCCGCCTCGGGAAACCCGCAGCCGGGTGCTGGGGAGCTACCGATGTGTCCAGGGGCGTGGCGGGACTATCCTCGCTCGATGGGCCGCGCGCGCGGCGCCGGCACTGCTACTGATCTGTCGTCGTAGCAGGATCCGCCACGACCCCAGCGACGAACGAAGGAGACCGAGGATGGGCGAGCACACCGACAAGATCAGCGGACGCGTGAAGCAGGCCGTGGGAGCCCTGATGGGTGATCGCGACCTCAAGCGCGAGGGCGAACAGCGGGAGCAGAAGGGTGAGGTCAAGGGCCACATCGACGACGCCGTCGACAGGGCGAAGCACGCAGCCGACGACGTGAAGGACAAGATCGAGAGTGCCGTCGACAAGGCATAGGCCGCCGTCGACGGGCTGAAGGACAGGGGAATGCTCAACGCCGGGCGTGTCCCGTTCGCGGTTGGCACCGGTGTCGTCGTGATCGTGGTCGCGGTCTGTGTCGTGCTCGTGGTGCTGTTGGTGACCCTGTCGATGCGGGGTCAGCGGAGGCAACGCGCGCAGCGCCGTGATGAGACGCGACGCGACCTCGATCAGGCACAAGAGCGAGCAGTGCGGGCAGAGCACGGGCGTGACAGCGCCCGGGAGGGCGGTGAGGACCTCGACCCAGACCGGTAGTTCGCAGGTGCGACATCACGTTCGTGCCCGGGCCGGCGCGTGAGCGGTTCTGAGCGCCACGCGAGTGCACTCCCCGTCGAGGGACATCGCCGCACGCTCGCCCACGCGCCCTCGCAGTCGCACTCGCCGGCCTCGCAGCGAGCCCTCAGTAGTCCTCACGGAGCGGCCGCTCGGCGTACCGACGATGCCACGACAGCGGCGCGAACGTAGCGTTCTGATGCATGTCCACGGCATCATCCCCCCTGGCCGCGCCGACCGGTCCGTTCGACCCGTCGTCAGACGGAGAGGCGGTCATTCGGGTTCTCGGCTTGCGCAAGTCCTACGGCGATCACGAGGTGATCGGGGGCATCGAGCTCGAAGTCCATCACGGGGAGGTGTTCGCGTTCCTTGGGCCCAACGGCGCGGGCAAGACGACGACGGTGGAGATCCTCGAGGGCTACCGCTCGCGTGACGCCGGGGAGGTGAGCGTGCTCGGCGCGGATCCCTCCTCTGGTGATCGAAGCTGGCGCTCGCGGCTCGGCCTCGTGTTGCAGACGTGCACGATGCCTGCCGAGCTGACGGTGCGCGAGCTCGTCGAGCTCTACGCGGGCTACTACCCGCACCCACGGCCCACCGCCCAGACCATCGACCTGGTCGGGCTCGCGGACAAGGGCGATGCGCGCACAAACCAGCTCTCCGGCGGGCAGCTGCGCCGCCTCGACGTCGCGCTGGCACTGATCGGCGACCCAGAGCTGGTGTTCCTCGACGAGCCGACGACCGGGTTCGATCCCTCTGCGCGCCACCACGCTTGGGAGGTGATCGCGAACCTGCGCGAGCTCGGCAAGACGATCTTCCTGACCACGCACTACATGGATGAGGCGCAGGCGCTCGCCGACCGCGTGGCGATCATCGTCGCCGGGCAGATCGTGGCGCATGGCACCCCCGACACGCTCGGAGGGCGCGACCGCGCGCGCAGCGACATCTCATTCGCGCTGCCCGCGGGCACCGTCTTCACCGATCTCCCCGACGAGCTTCAGGCGATCACCCAACGCCGTGACGGCCGCGTCCACATCGAGGCCGCCGAGCCCGCCCAGGTGCTCCACACGCTCGCCGAGTGGGCGCTCGCGCACGGCGCCGGACTGTCCGACCTGGCGGTTGGCCGCCCGACGCTCGAAGACATCTACCTGCGACTCACAGACGCGCCTGCGAGCCCCCCATGAGCGGTCCGAAGCTGTTCGTCCATCAGTTTCGCGCCGATCTGTTGCGCTTCTGGCGCAACCCCCAGTCGCGCTACTTCACCTTGCTGCTGCCGATCGTGTTCCTGTTGATCTTCGCGTCGATCTTCAAGGGCACCACGCGGGTCGAAGGAAGGCTGATCGACATCACCACCTTCTATGTCCCCGGGATCATGACGCTGGGAATCATCTCGGCGACGTTCGTCAACCTGACCCAGGCGGTCGTCGCACAGCGCGAGAGCGGAGAGCTCAAGCGCCTGCGCGGCACGCCGCTGCCCGCCAGCTACGTGATCTCCAGCCGCGCCGCGGTCGGCGTGGTCGTCGCGGTCGCGATGTCGGGGCTGCTGCTGCTCATCGGCAGGCTCGCCTACGACGTCAGAGTCCCCGGATCGACCATGGTCGGCCTGGCCCTCGCGGTGATCGTCGGCGCGAGCGCCTTCTCCTGCATCTCGTTTGCGATATCCACGCGCATCGGCTCCGCCGACGCCGCCGCCCCCGCCACCAACCTCTCCGTGCTGCCGCTCTACTTCATCTCCGGCGTGTTCGTCCCCGAAGGCCAGATCCCGAGGTTCCTGCGCGACATCGCCAGCGCCTTCCCGATTCGCCACCTCGACCACGCCCTGCTGATGCCGATCACCCACACGCACGGCGCCGGCATCGCGGGCACCGACCTGCTGATCGTCGCCGCGTGGGGCGTCGCCGCGCTCGTGATCGCCGCCCGCCGCTTCCAGTGGTCCCCGCGTGCGGCGTGAACCTCGCGAGCCTCAACACGGTGCCACCAACCTCCCCACACCGTGCACGCCTGGAATCGCTCTCCGTGCGTGCCCTGGCGGGACTGCCCCACGGACTGCTCCGACTCCTGGTCGGGGGACCCGTGGTGATCGACGGGCAGGCGCTCCACGTGGAGGTCCAGCTCGTGCTCAAGCTGCTGAGGATCGCTGGCGAGTCGCCGCTTGAGATGCTCGGCGTGCCCGACGCGCGGGCTCAGATCACCGAGGAGGCACACACGTTCGAGGGGCCCAAGCTTCAGGTTCAGCGCGTGGAGGAGATCGCGGTCTCCGGTGCTGTCGGCCCGCTCGCCGCCCGCCTGTATGTGCCGGACGCGACTGCAAGTGACAGTGGTCTGCTCCTCTACTTCCATGGCGGCGGCTTCGTGGTGGGTGATCTGGAGACGCACGACAACACCTGCCGGTTCCTCGCACGCGAGGCCGGCGTGCGCGTCCTCGCGGTCGACTACCGGCGCGCGCCCGAGCACCGCTTTCCCGCGGCGATAGATGACGCTCTCGCCGCGTTTCGGTTCGCGGTGGAGCACGCATCGGACCTCGGTGCCGATCCAGCACGTGTGGCGGTCGGCGGCGACAGCGCCGGCGGCAACCTCGCCGCCGGCGTCGCCCGGCTCGCGGTGGCGGACGACGGTCCGGCGCCAGCTCTTCAGCTGCTGTTCTACCCTTGGCTCGATCTGTCGAGCAAGCGCGAGTCCTACCGACTGTTCGGCGACGGGTTCTTCCTCACCGAGGGGGACCTCGACTGGTACAAGGGCCACTACCTTGCCGAGCAGAGCGCCGCGCTCGATCCGCGCTGCTCGCCGCTGCTCGCAGAGGAGCTGGGCGGGATCGCGCCGGCCTACATCGCCACCGCCGGCTTTGATCCCCTCCGCGACGAGGGCGAGGACTACGCGCGACGCCTGCGTGCGGCCGGCGTCCCGGTCGCCCTGCGCCGCCACCGGGGCCTGATCCACGGGTTCGTCAACGCCCTGGCGATGGGTCACGCGGGACGCGATGCGCTGCTCGACGCGGCCGGCGCGCTGCGTCTCGGCCTGGCCATGGCTCGGCGCGACCCTGACGGGCTCCCCAGCCACGACCGCACACCTTCATAGCGCAGCGATCATGCCCCGTTCCAAAGACCCCAAGAAGACCTCGCCCGCGTCAGCTGCAGAGCAGGCCCTCGCGCTGCTTGAGCCGGATCGCCGTCCGGCGGGGACGCGCAGCAAGGACGGCTGGCTCGACCTGCTCGGGGAGGAGGACCCCACCGGATCGCATCCTGGCCAGCGGCTGATGCTCAGCAGCGTGCTGCCGCGAGTCTACGAGCGGCTGTGGCGCCCGCTCGGTGCCCGCGTGCTGATGGGAGCAACCGGTCCTGACACGCGCGAGGAACACCGCATCGCCCTGGACATGCTCGCCCTCTCCGCCGGCGACAGCGTGCTCGACGTCGCCTGCGGACCGGGCAACTTCACACGCAGCTTCGCCCCCGCAGTCGGCGACGGCTTGGTCGTGGGCATAGACGCCTCCAAGACGATGCTCTCCCGCGCGGTGAGTGAGACCGAGAGCGCCAACGTGGCCTACGTGCGCGGCGACGCCTGTGCGCTGCCCTTCCACGACGAGGCCTTCGATGCGATCTGCTGCTTCGCCGCGCTGTACCTGATCGACGAGCCGATGAAGGCCGTCGAGGAGATCGTCCGCGTCCTCGCTCCCGGCGGCCGTCTGGCACTGCTCTCCAGCTGCAACCGCGGCCCGCTCCCCGCCGGCGTCGCAGACGCGGTCGTGCGCCGCCTCACCGGCGTGCGGGTCTTCGCCCGCGACGAGCTGACATGGGCGTTGCGGGCCCGGGGCCTGTCCGACATCGAGCAGCATGTGACCGGCCTCGCCCAGTTCGTCTCCGCCCGAAAGCGCGAGGTCGCGCAGGGGCGCAGCTGACGTGAGCGTGACCGGGCTGCTGTTCGAGCATCCCTCCTCGCGCGAGCACGATCCACGCGAGCACGTCGCCTTGCATCCCGACACGCCGGAGCGGATCGAGGCGATCGACGCAGCGCTCGCTGCGATCGACTGGCTCGGCTGGGAGCGACGCGTCGCACCAGCGGCGACGCGCGCCGAGCTCGAGGCGGTGCATGCCGCGGAGCTGGTCGATCGCATCGAGCGATTCTCCGCGGCCGGCGGCGGACAGGTGGACGTCGACACATTCCTCGACGGGACCTCCTACCAGGCCGCGCTGCACGCCAGCGGGGGCGCTTGCGCGATGGTTCGCGCGCTGATGGCGGGCGAGGCGAGCGTCGCCTTCGCGCTGCTTCGCCCGCCCGGGCACCACGCAGAGAGCTCGCGCGCGATGGGCTTCTGCCTGTTCAACAACATCGCTGTGGCCGCCCAGCTCGCGATCGCGGAGCTCGGTGTGCCGCGCGTGCTGATCATCGACTGGGACGTGCATCACGGCAACGGCACCGCGGAGATCTTCCGCTACCGCAGCGACGTGCTCTACGCCAGCATCCACCAGGCCGGGATCTACCCCGGCACCGGCCCGCTCGCCGACGCAGGCTCCGGCGCCGGCCTCGGCTACACGCTCAACCTACCCGTCGACGCCGGTACCGAGGGCGAGGTCTGGCGCTCGCTGCTCGAGCACGTCGCGCTGCCGGCAGCGACCCAGTTCGCGCCGGAGCTCGTCCTGATCTCGGCCGGCTTCGACGCGCACCGCGCCGACCCGCTCGCTGGCTGCAGACTCGACAGCGAGGACTTCGCGCAGATGGCCTGCCACGTTCGCGACCTCGCCGAGCACTTCGGCGCGCCGGTCGGCGCGGTGCTCGAGGGCGGCTATGAACCGCGCGCACTGGCGGACTGCGTGCTAGCGACGATGCGCGCGCTGGGCGGCGGCGGCGAAGCCGAATCGATCGCTCCCGACCCGATCTACACACGATCCGCGGCGGTCAGCGTGGGGCGCTACTGGGAGCTGTAGAGGGCCGCACGCCGGGACGCACCGCAGTCGGCCGGGCCGGCGCTGGCCCGGCCGCTCAGGGACGGCGCTCGCCGACGACGATCCCCTCCGCGACCTGGCGCGTCAGCGTGAAGCCGTGCTGCTTGAGCACGGCGATCATGCGTGTGTTGTCCGGTGTCGTCTCCGCGTACACGCTGCGGATGCCCCACGCTCGCGCGATCTCCAGGCAGTAGTCGGTCAGCAGGTCCGACAGGCCGCGCCCTTGCCAGGGATCGGCGACGAGTGTCGCGTATTCTGCGCTCAGGCGGTCGGGATCGGCGACGAGCCGGCCGACGCCGAGCAGCTTGCGCGTGCCGTCCTGCGCTTGCAGCTCGGCGACGATCGCCATTTCGCGGTCGTAGTCGATGAAGCAGTAGCGCGTGGCGAACTCGTGCGTGTGCTTGACCATCCCCCGGAAGCGCGACCGAATCGACTCGGGCGAGCAGACGTCGAGCATCTCGTGCCAGAGCGGCTCATCCTCCGGTCTGATCGGACGCAGCGTTACGCGCAGGCCGCCGGCCGTGGTCGCCTCGCGCGTGTACTCCTCGGGGTAGGGCCGGATCGCCAGGTGCGAGAAGGGCGGCGGCGGGCGGCCGACCAGTGACTGGTCCACGACGGCCCTGGCGTCGAGCGCCACAGAGCCGTCCGCCCCGGCGAGCAGCGGATTGATCTCGATCTCGCTGATCTCGGGGTAGTCGGCTACGAGGTAGGAGAAGCGCATCACGACCTCAAGCAGCGCGTCGAGGTCAATCCCGGGGCGTCCTCGGTGGCCGGCGAGAAGCGGCCAGATGCGCAGCGACTGGAGCATGGCGAGCGCCAGGCGCTCGTTCAGCGGCGGCAGGTCGAGCGCCTGGTCGTGCAGTAGCTCGGCCGCAACGCCGCCGGCACCGAGCAGGATCACCGCGCCGAACGTCGGGTCCTTGCGCGCGCCGAGCACGAGCTCATAGCCGGAGCTCCGCGCCATCGGCTGGACCGTCACGCCCTGCACATCGGCCTCCGGCCGGTGCTCGCGCACCGAGGCGAGGATCCTCTCGTAGGCCGCCCGGACCTCCGCGACGCTGCCGAGCCCGAGCTCGACGCCGCCGACGTCGGTCTTGTGCGTCACCTCCGGTGAGCGCACCTTGAGCGCGACCGGAAAGCCGATGTCAGCGGCAACCGCCACGGCGTCATCCGCCGAGAGCGCCGGCAGCGGCTTTATGACGGGAATCTCGTACGCGTCGAGCAGCGTCTTCGAGGACGTCTCGGACAGCACACCGCGGCCCTCGGCGAGCACCGCGCCCATCAGCTCCTTCGCGCGCCCGCGGTTGAGCGCGAAGCTGACCGGGATCGTCCGCGGGGTCTCGTACAACGTCTCGAGGTTGCGGGCGTAGGAGACAAGGTCCATGAACGCGCCGATGGCCTGTTCGGGATATGCGTAGGTGGCCACGCCACCGGCGCTCAGGGCCTCGAGTCCCTCGCGCACCGAGCGCCCGCCCATCCAGGCAGCGAGCAGCGGCTTGTGCTGGCCGCTCTTCGATCCGTCCTCGCGGGCCGCCAGCACCGCATCGGCGGTGGCGGCGGCGTCCGTCATCGCCTGCGGCGTCAGGATCACGAGCACGGCGTCAACCTGCGCGTCCGCGAGCGCCGCCTTGACGGCATCCCCGAAGCGCTGCGGTGGGGCGTCACCGAGCACGTCGATCGGGTTGGCGTGAGACCACGACGGCGGCAGCGCCGCGTCGAGCGTCGCGAGCGTCGCCTGGCCGAGCTCGGCGAGCACACCGCCGCGGGCGAGCAGCGCGTCGGCGGCCATCACCCCAGGACAGCCGGCGTTCGTGACGATCGCCAGGCGCCCGCGGCGGACCGGGCGCTCGCGTGCGAGCAGCTCGGCGCTCGCGAACACGTCCTCGATTCGCTCGACGCGAACGAGCCCCGCGCGCCGGAACGCGGCATCGTAGACGGCGTCCTCGCCCGCCATCGCGCCGGTGTGCGAGACGGCCGCCTTGGCCGACGCCGCGAACCGCCCCGCCTTGTAGACGATGATCGGCTTGCTGCGCGCAAACGCACGCGCCGCCGACATGAACTTGCGCGGCTCGGTGACCGTCTCGATGTAGAGGAAGATCGAGCGCGTCTGAGCGTCCTGGCCGAGATAGTCGATCAGGTCGCCCAAGTCGATGTCGAGCATGTTGCCGAGCGAGACGACATGCGAGAAGCCGATCTGTTCCGCGAGCGCCCAGTCGATCACGGAAGTCGCGAGTGCGCCCGATTGCGAGACGAACGCGACGTGGCCGTCGATCGGCATCGCCCCGGCAAAGCTCGCGTTGAGCCCCAGCCGCGGCACGATCAGCCCGACGCAGTTTGGTCCCAAGAGCCGCAGGCCGTCGTGGCGGGCCACCTCCTCGGCGACGCGGCGCTCGAGCTCTGCTCCCTCCGCGCCGACCTCGCGGAATCCGGCCGACAGGACGGCGATCGCCTCGACTCCCGCCTCACCGCATTCACGCACTACCTTCGGGACGGCGGCAGCGGGCGTGCAGACGATTGCAAGCTCGGGCTTGGCGGGCGTCTCCGCGATGCTGGCGTAGGCCTGGATGCCGCCGACCGACTCGCGGCTGGGGTTGATCGGGTAGACGACCCCCTCGAAGCCGGCGTCGACGAGGTTGCGCAGGACGATGTGACCGAGTTGCATGCGCTCGCCGCCGGCGCCGACGACCGCCACGTGGCTGGGGTTCAGCAGGCTGTCGAGGTTGCGGACGCTCATGGGCTACTTGATGACGTACTTTGGTGCGCCCGAGGTGACGACGTAGCCGACGCAGTTGAAAGAGCTGCTGAGCATGACCCAGGCATTGGAGCGAAACGTCACCTGGTTGAAGCTCGCGTTTCGGGCGATCGTCTCGTAGAAGACGAGAAAGCCCTGGTAGTTGAGCCAGTACACCCCGACGGGACCGCTGTCGTGGTTGACGAAGCGGATCGTCGTCTTGGTCGGGCCCGCGATGGAGTGCCGTTGCGTGATGTGGCAGGCGCCGCTGTTCGCTGCGCGCGCCTGCTGGCTGTGATCTCGGCTCGAGTGGCTCGCCGCCGATTGCGAGCTCACCGCCGGCCCGGCCAGCGCGAGCACAGCTATTCCGACGAGTGTGACGGCAGCAGTCGCTGCCGCGTTGCGCAAGAGCCTCGGCTGCAGTGTCATCTCAATCTCTCCGCTTCGTGTCGGTGTCGGTGTCGGTGTCGGTGTCGGTGTCGGCGAGGAATCGCACCCGGTCCCTCGATCGCGAAGTGTCCGGAGGCCGTGGTTCCTCGCCCCACGTTACTGTCACGGCGATGCTATCTCGGCGCGAGCTGCTCGGGCACTACAGGCCCAGACGCGGCCGACGCCGCAGAGCGCACCCCTCATTGCGCGTCTAGCCGCTGAAGCCGCCGCTTAGGCGAATCCCCTTTCGGCCGATACCTACCTGTGAGCCGCACAGACGAGCCACAGGTGATGGATGTGTCCGCGCTGCGGATGCGCGAAGCGACGATCGTTGCCGGAATCTGGCTGACCTTCGGCGTCGGGGGCCTGGGTGAGGCCTACGTCGCCCTCACCTGGCAGCGTCCCCACCGCCAGGAGCTCGCCGTGCTCTTCGCCCTGGCGACGGCGGCGGCGGTCCTCGTCTCCATGCTGCCGCGGGAGCGCATCGTCCGAAGCAGCCTGCGAGAGCCGTTCTTTCTGAGCTGGAGCTTGCTGGACTTCGCGATGCTGGTGGTGGGGACCGTGGCCGACGGTGGCACCGCCAGCCCGCTGGTGCTCGTGTTCTTCATCCCGGTCGTCTTCTCTTCGATGTCCTACCCGCTCGGCTCGGTGGTGACGCTGGGCATCGTCAGCGTCCTCAGCTATCTCGCAGTCGCCCTGGTGGCGGGAGGCTCGACCCCGGCATTCCAGGCAGCCTTTGCCACCGTGCTCGCCTGCACCGCCGCCATGAGCGCATGGCAGGCCCAGAATCACAACCGCCAGCACCGGGCTCTGGCCAAAGCGTCGCGCACCGATCCGCTGACCGGCTGCCTGAACCGTCGCGGCTTCGAGGAGCGTGCCGTGGCGGAGATCGGCGCGATGAGGCGCCGCGGGGGCTCGGGCGCGATCCTGGTGCTCGACATAGACCACTTCAAGCCCGTCAATGACAAGTTCGGGCACGCGGCCGGGGACGAGCTGCTCTGCTGGGTCTCCAAGACGCTCGAAGGGGTGGTTCGGCCCGCGGACGCGGTCGGCCGGCTGGGCGGCGATGAGTTTGCCGTGCTCTTCCCGGAGATCGAGGCCGACCAGGCACGCGTGAGCGCGACCCGAGTCAGCGAGGTCTTGGGAAAGCGGGCTCCGGCTTCGCTCGGGCTCGCCATCTTTCCCGACGACGCCACCGATCTCGAGAGCCTGACCCGCACCGCGGACATGCGGCTGTATGCCTCGCGCCATGAGCGCCGGGGACCTCACGCGCATTCCTCGGAGCGAGCGATCCTAGCTGCGGACCCTGACTCGACGGGAGGGACCGCGCCGCCGGACCGCGGCTTCGGGCCGATCGACCTCTGGAGGGCGGCGCTCGACCCGATGCCGTCCCGGCCAACGGCCAACGGCCGCCGGGCGCGGGATCAGACGAATCTGCAGGGCGTCCTGCTCGACCAGATAGACGCCTCGGTGATGGTCATCGACATGGCGGGGATGGTGATCAGCTGGAACAGCGGCGCGGAGGCCCTCTACGGCTGGAGCAGCGAGGAGGCCGTCGGTCGCAACGCCAGGGAGCTGGTCGTCCCCGAGGACGCCCAGGCGGCCGAACGGCTGCTCCTCGAGCTGCGCCGCGACGGTCGCTGGGACGGCGAGATCCTCGTGCGCCGCAAGGACGGTTCCACGTTCACCGCCTACGTCCGCAACCGCCTCATCCTCGACGAGGACGGGAATCCCTCGGCGATCGTCGGCGTGGCGGTCGACATCTCCGCCCGCGTCGCCGCGGAGACCGAGCTGTTGCAGTCGCGCAACTACTCCCAGGCGGTAACCGAGTGTATCGGCGAGGGCCTCTTCACGGTCGACGTCGACGGTCGGGTCACCTACATCAACCGGACCGCCGAGACCCTGCTCGGCTGGCGCGAGGGAGAGCTTCACGGACAGGTCATCGACGACGTCATCCACCCCTCGCGGCCCGACGGCGCGGCGCGGCCCTTCCAGGAGCGCACGATCGCTCGCGCCCTCAGCCAGGAGGCAACCGTCCGCGTCGAGGATGACCTGTTCGTGGTGCGCAGCGGCCGCGAGCTTCCGGTGGCCTACACGGCCGCCCCGTTCCGCACCGACGATGGCCTGCAGGGGTGCGTTGTCATATTCCAGGACATCTCCGAGCGCAAGCGCCGGGATGGGGAGCACCGGCGCGACGTGGCGACACTCGCCACCATCAACCGCGTCGAGGACGCGCTCGCGGATGACCGCTTCGTGCTCTACGCGCAGCCGATCGTGGACCTGCGGACCGGCGAGACCGTCCAGCAGGAGCTCCTCCTGCGCATGCGTGAGCCTGACGGGCGGATCGTGGCGCCCGGTGACTTCCTGCCCGTGGCCGAGCAGTACGCCCTGATCGGCGAGATCGACTGGTGGGTGATCAAGCAGGCCACGCAGATCGCCGGGGCCGGGTGTCCCGTCGAGTTGAACATATCCGCGCGCTCGGTCGGGGACCTCGACGTCCTCGAACACATCGAGCGGTGCATCGAGCAGTGCGAGGTCCGGCCGGGGATGCTCGTCTTCGAGATCACCGAGACCGCCATCGTCGAGGACGAGCCGGCCGCTCGGACGTTCGCCGAGCGCCTGCACGCCCTCGGCTGCAAGGTCGCGCTGGACGATTTCGGCACCGGCTACGGCACCCTGACCTATCTGAAGCAGATCCCCGTCGACTACCTCAAGCTCGACATCGAGTTCGTCCGCGATCTCGCCACCAACAGCGCCAGCCGACACGTCGTCCAGGCCGTGGTCGCCCTCGCTCAGGACTTCCAAGTCCAGACGGTCGCCGAGGGCGTGGAGGATGCCGAGGCGCTGGAGCTGCTCTGCCGGCTCGGCGTCGACTTCGCCCAGGGCCTTCACATCGCCCGCCCCAAGCCCTTCGCCGAGCGGCCGGGCGACCAGGATCATCGCGTGAGGATCCACACGCGTGCCTACAGAGATCGGAAGAGCACACGTCTGAACTCCAGTCACTGACCAATCTCGT
>OCTA010002948.1_pt1 | contig 15246 bp, 11 predicted proteins | sample 1538991 | NCBI WGS metagenome assembly OCTA01 (sample SAMEA3539302, study PRJEB22396) | soil metagenome | biome: tundra; feature: field; material: soil | place: USA | collected 2010-05 | depth 0.15 m | reverse complement strand
GTCGCTGACGGAGTTGGGGTGGCGCTCGGGGTTGTCGTTGGTGTCGATGTCGGGGCGGTGGAGGGTGCCGGGGTGGATGTTGTCGCGGGCGGGGACTGGACCGGCCCGACGAGGTTGGGCCCGGTGCTGAGGCGGCCGGTGAGCATCAGCGCGATCGCGAGCGCCACCACGGCACCGACGGCGATCGCGCCGCCCGTCGCCATGCCAGCGGCGAAGGAGTGGTGCTCGCGCCGGTACTCGGTGTCGCGGCGCTCGCGCAGCCAGGCGGGGAGCGCGGCGCGGCGGGCGGCCCAGCTGTTGAACGGCGCGGCGGCCATGCCCAGCGTGGGCACGAACAGCAGGCCGGCCAGCAGCGGGCCGCTCAGGGTGCTTGTCTTGGTGAGCGCGCCGGCTATCCCGGCCGCGCCGAAAAGCGCGAGGACGGTCTCCGCCCAGTTGGCGCGCAGCGCGTGCCACCAGCTGGTCCGTTCGCTGGTCTTCGGGGTGCGCAGGAAGGCGGCCTTCTTCGCGAACAGGGCGAGCACCGAGGCGCGGGCGACGACGAGCGAGGTGGACTGCCAGATGAAGAACGCGCCGATCGCATCGCGCCAGGTCGCGCCGGTGCTGCGGCGCAGCAGCGCGAACGCGCGGACCAGGCCGAGCAGGACGAGCACGGGGACGGCGGAGACGAGGAAGACCGTCAGCTTACGGAAGAGCTGCCCGCCGCCGGTCGCCAGGTTCACAGCGCCGGCCAGCAGGAAGATAAAGAACAGCAGTCCGAGCAGGTCGCCGTACCACTGCAGCGCGCCGGACAGGAAAGACCAGCGCTGGCCGGCCGACAGGTGGTTCTTTGTTGTCTCCTGGCCGGGGAGCAGGGACTTCCAGTGCATGCGCAGCAGCTGGATGCCGCCGAAGCACCAGCGGTACCGCTGCCCCTTGAGCGCCTCGAACGTCAGCGGCATGATCCCGCGGCCGCCGGACTCGTCGACGTGCATGCCAGACCAGCCCGCGCGGAGCAGCCTGAGCGAGATCTCCGCGTCCTCGGTGATGCACCATTCGTCCCAGCCGCCGAGCTCGTCGAGAGCGACTCTCCTGATCAGGCCCATGGTGCCGGCGAAGATCGCGCCGTCGCGTTCGTTCCTTGAGGGCTGGGAGACGGCGAAGAAGTACTCGTAGGAGTAGTAGAGCCGCCGGTAGTAGCGGGCGTGCCGCCAGTCGCGGTAGTCCTGCGGCGCCTGCACGAACCCGATCCACCGGTCGGCGAAGAGCGGCACGCAGTTGCGCAGCCATTCCGGCTCGACCTGGTAGTCGGAGTCGACGACGCCGATGATCTCGGCGTCCGGATGGGTGAGATGCTGTAGCGCGTAGTTGAGCGCGCCGGACTTGTAGCCGGGCCAGTTCTCGAGGTGCTTGAACGTGACGTCGTGCCGCCGGCACCAGGACTCGACCGGGCGCCACAGCGACTCGTCGTCGGTGTTGTCGTCGATGAGGACGATCTGCACCCGGGGGTAGTCGAGGCGCAGCAGCGCGCGGAGCGTGTCGATGACCATGCCCGGCGGCTCGTTATGCGCCGGTACGTGCACGCTGACCAGGGGCGGAGGATTATCGGCCGCCGGGCCCACCGCCCGCAGCATCGCGGTGGGCACCCGCCGGCGCGGGTCAAGCGGGGCGCGCCTGCGGTGCCAGTGCGCGGTGCCGAGCGCGTCGCACAGTTCCCACAGGTATGCGCAGGACATCAGGGCGGCGACCACCTCGAGACACCACAGCAGCACGCCGCCGGCCGTGCTTGCCGGGCCGAGGTGGCTGGCGAAGGTCCACTCAAGCGCGTACACCAGGTAGACCGCGAACAGGTAGGTGGACGATGCCCAGCACAGGTGCGCCCGCGGCGACCAGTTCTTGGTGACCGGGAGCCAGAGCAGGCCGGACAGCGCCACGGCCGTCCCGCCGAGGATGAGGTTGCCTTCGGTCGCCTTCAGCAGGTGCAGCACGCCGGCGGCCGCAGCGGCGAGCACCGCGGAGCCGACGACGGCCAGGATGACTCGCCATACAGCGGCCCAAGCGCCCGCCGCCCGTTTACGGTGCCGCGTCGGCAGGAAGAGCGCGGCGGAGCCGAGCGGCGCGGCCACGATCCCGGCGATGACCAGTGCCTCAAGCATGAAAGCCCCTCCCTCATCGGAAAGGTCATTTCCAGCTTGGATCCCGCGCCAGCCAATAGGGACGTGCCCAAAGTCCCGATTTGACCGCCATCTTTCCCGATGTAGCGCCGGGCCGCCCGGCCACGCGGCCCTCGGCGGGCGCGACGCGCAGGCTCACCTGCCCAGGTACGTCGCTACTGCCGCGGTGAACGCCGCGAGAGCGTACGGGTCGTCTTCGAGGCGCCAGTCCTGGTGGTAGAGGCCGGCGTGCTGCGCCTCGTCGAACCAGACCACCCCGGCGAGACGCTCCGCGCGGACGCCCGCGAACAGCGCGTCGATCTGGCTTTCCCGGTCCGTAGTGGTGCCCACGGCGGTCTCGGAGATCAGCAGCGGTGCGCTGCTGAACGTTCGGATGTCGGCGATGGTCGAGCCGAACACCGAGCCGAAGGTATCCGTGGCCCGGGAGTAGTAGCCGGCGATACCGGTCCAGTTGACCCACGCCGCGCCCGGCCACCACTGGCTCAGCGAACTCGACGCCCCTTGGATGGAGTTGACCGTCCACAGCCAGGTGACGTTGGCTGCTCCCGCAGCGCGGAAGAGCCGCACGACGTGCCGCCAGGCGGCCACGAACATCGCGGGCGACGCGTGGCCGTAACCCCAGGAGTACCAGGTGCCGTTCATCTCGTGGCCGAACGACAAGATCACCGGATGGCCGACGGCGACGACGGCGTCTGCGAAGGAACGCAAGTACGTGTCTGAGCCGCCCGCGGCGATGGAGGAGAGCGTCACGCCGTTAGGCTGAAGCTGGACGAGCACATAGGCGTCGTGATCCCAGGCCGTCTGCGCGAATGACGTGCTGAACGGTTCGTTCCACGGCGAGTAGTACACCAAGATCGTCGGCTTGACGCCGGTCGCGTCAGTGAACTCCGCGATCTGCGACCAGCTACCCGGCGCTCCCGGTTCGTAGACACCAACCAGCGGGTTTGCCGGGGCGGGGACCGGCGTCAGGGGCTGCTGCGACGTCAGCGGGGTCAGGCAACCCGTGGCCGCCAGCAAGACGGCGGCGACTATCGCCGCTATCGTGACCCTTCCCATAATGACGCCTCCACGCGGGGAAGCCCTGCGAAAACGCGCCTCTAGTAACAGGCTGCTCTGCCCGGCTCCTCCCTAAATTCAGGATCTCGCCATGACTCACGCTGCAGCAGAGGCGAACGACCCGGCCACCTCTACAACCGACCCGAGGTCGGCTTGCCAGAACCGCTTCCCGGCGAGGCTCTAGCTATTCGCGCGGGGGGAGCCGCACAGCGCGCCGCCGAACAGGTAGGTGAACAAGAGCGTGAACAGGACCGGGATGGCGATCGCGCCGAAGGCATGCTCACGCTCGCGGGGGCCGGGGCCTGACGTTACGAGCCTTCGGAAGTACGGCCGGTGCTGAACCGCAGCTTCCCCATGTGCAGACGGGAACGGGTGGCTCGTACCGCCACTTGACGACCAGATCTGCGGTTTAACCGGCCATCACTCGCCCCAGCAAGAACCCAGTGGTCAGCGCGAGCGGATGTGCAATTGGTTCTCGGACACGTTAAATCCCCATGAGCTGCCGTTTGCAGGCATGCGGGGCCGTCACCCGGGCCGGCCTCCGGCCGCATCGGGTGTTTCGGCTTACTTCTTGTCCCTCCTTTCCCGGGATGTTGTTCCGGTGGGTGGTCAGCGGTCGCGGCCGGCAGCGACCGCGACGGGGTCGCTGCCGCCGGTGCGGATGGTCTGCGTGTCCGGGTCGTAGGTGATGGTGACACCATGGTCCCGCAACTGGCCGATCAGGCCCGCGACCTCAGCGGGGGCGGTGATCTGCATGGTGCCGTCGTCGTCTTGAGCCTGGTCCCCGGCGAGGACGATGGCCAGGGCGGCCAGGTGCCGGAGGATCTGGTCCTCGCGGACATAGGTGTTCCTGGGCCGGCCAGGTTCCGGGGTGGCGGCGCTGGTGCGGCCGTGGCGGCACCGGTAGGCGGGCCTGTCGTTGGACCAGGCTGATTCCAGCCGCCGCCCGCACCGGCCGCAGGCCAGCAGCCCGGCCAGCAGGTACCGCCGCGCCGCCGGGCCAGCCGGTCCGCGGGGTGCGGTCGCGTCCTGGGCGGCGATGAAATCAGCCTCGCTGACCAGCGCCGGATGCGCGGGATGCTTGGAGATCACCCATCCCTCGGGCAGGTTCCACCGCTGCACCTGCCGGTGCCCCAGTCCGGTATTGCCCGGGTCAACCAGGTCGAAATCGGTGCGCTGCCGGTTCCACACCTGACGGCCCGTGTACCGCGGGTTGCCCAGGATCGCCGCCACCGTGCGCAGCGTCCACGCTGTCCCGGCCCGGTGCGGGTTCCGCTTGGGATCGGCAGCCGACGGGCACGGGATCCCGGCATCGTTCAGCGCCCGGGTGTCGCCGAGCCGGTACCGGTACCTCGGCGGCCGCCGAGGTACCGGCCTTGCTCCCGGGTCTGGGCGGCCATCGCGGTGCGGACCCGGACCCGGATCCGCGTGCGGGTGATCTCCCGCTTCGACGACAAGCCCAGGGCGAGCATGGTCTGCTCGTGGTCCCCGGCGTGGTAGTCGATCCGGCCGCCCACCTCCGGCGCCCATAGTGTGACGCCGTAATGCTCGAACAGCGGCGCCATCGCCGCGTACTGGCTCCCGTAGAACGCCCGCTCGTACTCCCCGATCACGATCGCGTCCCACCCCCGGTCCGGATCGGCCAGCGCGGCCACCAGCGCAGCGGCCTGCGGGCGGCGGGCCCACGGCAATGTGCGGCTCGCCCCGGCATCGAAGAACTCCGCCACGATCGTCCCGTGCCCAGCCACCAGCACCCCGGCCTGCTCCCGCTGCCGCGCCCGCGACGTCACCGGATCCTGCCAGTCCTCCGTCGGCACCCGCCCGTAGAACGCGAACCGCAGAGCACCGCGACCCTGCACACCCACCGGCGCCGACCGGTGCGCTCCGCCCACAGCGCCAGGACGTCTCCGCCCGCTCCCCCGCCGGGTCCGGGTTCCCGGTCAAACGGCGCGGCCATCACGCACCCGGCTCCCGGGACAGGCAGGAATGCTCCATAGCGCTAGCATCTCCCAGAGATGCGTCCCAATCCCGGCAAGACGCCGTAACCACATCCAGAACAGGCTTAACTGCTCAGGATGATCTGCGCTGGTACCCCAGCCAGGGGGTCCGGCATGCCCGCAGGCGCCCGTGTGGCTGGCCGGATCAGGCGCTCGGCGTCCGGGCGGTCTTCGACGGCGGCTGCATGCTGTCATGACCGCCTCCCCCAGCGGTCCGCGACGGACGTGATAATGAAGTGCGCTCCGCGGCCCGCCTGCCCGGGGTAGCGGTGTGATGAGGCCGGCGCTGCGGAGTCTGACCATCACGGGACGGACCAGGCTGTCGCTCAGCGCGGTTTCTGATGCCACCATGCGCGTAGTGACAAAGTGTCCCCGGCCGCTGAGATCCGGTCAACGGCCGTCACCGCTTCAGCGAAGAGCGGTTGCCGTCTGGGCATGGCCATCCTGACACCACGTGATCTTGATCTTGGCCAACTCGAACGGGCGCCGCACCGTGCCGAATTGCAATGACGGCCGATCTCACGCGGTGGCCGCAGCCAACGATCGTAACGTAGCGTGAAGACCCATCCAGAGTGCGAACGACCTTATCGCCGACTCGGTGCTCGAGGACTGTCAGGTGCAAATATCACGCGCGGCGCCCATATCAGCCATTACGGTGCGCAGCCCGTCCACGGCTCGGAAGAGTGTGACCGGCCCGACGGACCAGCAGCTGCTGGCAAGGTAGAGGCGACGGTTTTACAGACCGCTGCCATACCTGCCCTGACCTGCGGTTACATTGGCGGCTTCCGGATTTCACCAGCTATTCGCCACGCAACCGCGCTGTGAAGCAATCCGATGCCAGGCCGTTGCCGCGCCTGGGGCGTGACTCAGGCACTGGCTGAGTCGGGCAGCGCCGCCGGGTCTGATACCCCGGTACTGCCCGAAGCCAGGACGGCCGGGCGACGCTGCCTGCCTCTGAACACGGTGATGAAAGATCCGCGCCTGCGGACATCTGCCCAGGTAGTGTGACGCGGCTCCCACCGGGATGACGGCCTGCATGATCGCCCCGCAGGACGGCACGCGCTACTCGGTGCGCCCCGGAACGGAGGCTGGCGCACATGGGGAGCCGTCAGCGGCGACTTCGAGCGGCGCCTGGCAGAACAGGAAAGCCCGGCGGTCATCGTCCCGCACATCGAGTCCGAGGCGCGCCGGGGCAGAGACTACGTCCGGATAACCGTCTCCGTCGAGGTCAGTGCTCCCGACGTGACCCAGGCGCTTACCGCCCCGTGGTCGGTCTTCCGGCAAGCCGCCAGCGACGACACCGCGGGCTGGGACCTGTCCAGCGCCACAGCCGAGGTCCGGCCCGAAGGGCCATTAACTGCTAAGCCGGGCGTCCATAAACCCTCGTTTGTAAGACGGTGCTCTCGCGGCGGCGGAGTCCCGGGCAGGTCTGCCGCTAACGGCCGTTTGCGGTAGACCTCCGGACCTTCCTCGTGAGTAACGCGCCATACGCTCTTCATACGGCCGGCCCGGCCCGGCTGCTCCAGGGTGATGCCGAGGTTGGTCAGCGCCGCGGTTTCGCCGTCCTGGTCGCCGAGCTCCCGGCAGATGGCAAGGCCATGGCGTCTCCGGTTGTTCGGGTGGGCGGAGTGGTCTGGCAGCCATGCGGAGCGCGCGTGCCGGGTGGGCAGATGTGCAAGCGATTCCGTCCGTCGCAGGCAAATACCGGCCATAGGGGCGGTGCCGCAGGCGCGGGCGGGGAATGATCGCGTGGTGATAAGGACGCCTGCGACCGCAGCGCCTTGGGAAAGGACAAAATCGATGACCGATGAGGAGAGCACACCAGACGGCTTCGCCCGCCTCTTCCAGCCGTGGATCGTTCAGCTGCGCACAATTACCGAAGGGCTGGCGGGCATGACCGGGCTCAGCGAGTCCCTCCTGTCGCAGCCCGTACCTTCGCTTCAGGGCCTGCCGCTGCCCGGCGCCCTTTCCGCGGCGCAGCTGCACTCGATCGCCAGCGGCGTCGCCGCGCAGCGCAGCAGCATCGCGGCGCTGCAAGCTCAGCTGACCGCCTTCGACGAGCAACTTGCGCTGCTGGAGGGGATTCTCGGCCCGCTCGCCGAGTGGAGCAGGACATGGGCAGACTTTGAGGGGCTGGTGATGAACGCGCGCCGTAACCCGGAGCCTGAGGGCTAGCGCGAACTGTGGAGGAGACGGGCCGGACGTGCCCGGCGTCCGTCAGTGCTCCGGGACATCCGGGTGCGCCATCGTGTCCAGGGCTGCCAGGAAGACCACGAGCACAAGCGCTATGGCGTAACTACGCCCATCAGCATGACGATTATGAACGAGCTGATAGGCGATGCCTGCTGTATTCATGGGGCGCCTTACCGCGCCCGGGGGAGGGGCCGGCCGGTTACGCCGCCGCTCGGTGCCGCCGTGGGGTCCGGTCATATCAGGCGCGATCGAAGCGACCGGGGCCGCCCTCCCCTTTACCCTCCGGGGGTATCTGGCCGTGCCGGGTCGGCCTGGTCTGTCCGGATGATGCGGGCGAAGGTGTGGCTGTCCCGGTAGTTCCAGACGTCGTAGCTCACGGTGAAGCGTTCGGGGCTCTGCCGCGCTGGACCTGCTCGGTGTGGACGCTCTGGTTGTCCGGGTCGGTGCTGACGACCTTCACCTCATGAGCTGGCGGGCGGTTGTTCGTGCTGTACTCGCCGGGCAGGTAGAGCTGGCCGTGGCTGCGGGCGCTGATGACGATGCTGTCGACCACGGGACCGGTGATCTGGCCGTCTAAGCGATCGTAGTCAGTGGGCAGGTTGTGCGTGCGCTCTGGCATGGGGCGAAGGTTACGCGGTGCTCTGATGGCAGGTACACCACGGCGGGGGATACGCGTCTTGTTCACCGTGGAGGGGACAGAGCCCGTGGGGCACGGTGAGCGCCGGCGTGAACTTGAGCGGCAGTTCCCTGGCTGGGAGATCTGGTACGTGCCGCGGAGGCCGGTCAGTGCGACATGGTGCGCGCGTCCGCGGATGCTGATCAGCGCCGTCCGTTCGGTATAAATCTGTGGCTATTCGAACACGTAGGTGCCCGGAGCCTCGGCGAGCGGCGGGTACTGGCGATTGCCGATGGTGGCCCGCGCCGCCTTCTCCGGGCCGGAGCGGGCGACCAGCCACTCGGTCCAGGGCCGCCACCACGAGCCCTTCTCTAGGGGGACCGTCTTCAGCCACTCGTCGGGATCCGTCGGCGTGGGCGGGCCGTACCAGCGGTCATAGCGCGTGCTGTCCGCCGGGTAGACAACCGACTGGATGTGCCCGGAGCGGATCAGGGTCATCTCCTTGTCGCTGCCACCGACCAGATGGGCGGTGTCGTAGCAGGCGCGCCACGCCGTGATGTGGTCGGTGAGGCCGCCGACGTGGTAGCTGTCGCAGCTGACCTTGCTGAAGTCGGTCTTTACGCCGAGCAGTGTCGGCCCGGGGCCGTCCCACCCGTCCAGGGCCAGCTTGGTGCTCTCGAGCGCGAACTTCGCCGTCGTCCGGGTGGCATCGTCATTCCAGGCCAGGACGTCGAACGGCGCGGGCGACTCGCCCTTGAGCCATCCGCTGACCAGGTAGTTGAACACCAGGTCGTTCGGCCGCAGCATGGCGAACAGGCTGCGCAGCGCGCTCCCCGGGACAATGTCCTCGTTCGCGGCGGCCTGCTCGAGGATGGTGCGTGCCTGGCCGGTGTCGAGCATGCCCACGACGTTCGGCTTATCGCCGGTCAGCATGGTCACCACGAAGGTCGCCGCCCCGGCCGACTCATCGCCGATGGCGGCGAGGTGCGCGAGCACGTACGCAAGCGTGATGCCGCCGGCGCACAGCCCGAGCAAGTTGATCTTGTCGCTGCGGGTGATCTTCTTGACCACCTCGTTGGCTCGCTCCGCCGCGGCGAGGTAGTCGTTCAGTCCCCACTTGCCGTGGCCGAGCTTGGAGTCCGGGTTCCGCCAGACGATCATGAACACGCCGATGCCCTGGCTGACGGCGAACTCGGCCAGCGACCGCCCCGGCGCGAGATCCAGGACGTAGTGCCGGTTGATCTGCGGCGGGATCATCAGCACCGGAATGGTACGCACCTTGGGCGTGGCGGGCGTGTATTGCAGCAGCTCGAACATCTCGTCCCGGTACACCACGGAACCCGGGGTGGCGGCGATGTCCTTGCCGACGGTGAATTGCTTGCGGTCGATCATGGAGGGCATCCCGCCCTTGGCCATGTCGTGCAGCATGTTCTGAGCGCCGCGCACCAGCGACAGGCCACCGGTCTCGACGGCCTTCTTCATTGCTTCGGGGTTAGTGCCCAGGTAGTTGGTCGGAGCCATGGCCGCCGTGATGACGTCGGCCGCGAAGCGGGCGCGCGCCTTATCCTGCCAGGAGCCCTCCACGCTCTGGTACATCCGCTCCATCCACATCTCGAACAGCCGGTACGACTGGCCCAGCATGCGGAAGTAGGGGACAGTCCGCCACGCCTCATCGGCGAAGCGCTTGTCCCGCTTGTCGAACGAGATATCCGACTGGCCGAGCGCGATCTTCGTCAGTTCCCCGGCCAGCCAAGGCATTTCCTTCGCGACAGCGGCGGGGTCGACGAGATCGGCAAGGGCGTTGACCATGTCCAGCGGCAGCATGCCGGCCGCTGCGTCAGTCGCCTCTGACATGATGTCCATGGCATTGGCGGGTGCTTCGTTGGTATCCATGACCTCTCCCAGAGGGTACTGCTACAGGGCAGCCGGTAACGCTGGAAGTGCTGGCCTGCCTTGTAGCAAGACACGATCCAAGTCCTGAGATGACGCGCCAGAGATGCTGATCAGGGAAGGAAATCGATGCGCTTGACTTGCTGAATCTCAAGGTCGAAGCTCCCTCCATGATTCACGGCCGGTCCCGTGAGCACACCCACGTCCCAGTAGTCGGGAAAGCAAGTGTCTGAATACAAGGGTCCTTGCTTCGTTACTCCGATCTTGAGAGTCACGGTGGCCGTGATATCCAAGTGCCCTTTGCACGCCTTAGCCGGATCATAGGTGAGACTGATGGTGCGAATTTCATCGAAGGAGATACTGGCCCCATCGAGGAAAGGGAGATCCGGCGAAACCGACGGGCCAAGAGTCCCAATGGTTACCAAGCCGAGTTTGGTCACTTGCACTTCTGTGCCGTTTACTTCTTGGATCTTGGCTCCGCTAGAAGAATAGGACCCGGGCCCGGCGTACGCGGCCCACCCGTCCTCGCTGGTTGACGTGGGTGTGGCTGTAGCGGCGGACGACGACCCGGGCGTAGCTGAAGCAGGCGACGACGGCCCGGCCGTGGGCGTACCATGATGTCGCCCGGGTATCACGACAACAGCCATGACCACAGCTACAGTGATCACGATCACAACTGCGCTCGCGGCCGCGGCTAGCATCGTCCGCGACCAGTGTCGGCGCCCTGTGTCCTCGATGTGGCTCGCTACCGCGTCAGGCGGGGGCAGGCGATCCAGTTGGGCGCGGGCGGCGGCGGCGACACGGGAATTGTCATGCTCGGCGATGTCGCGCAGTGCGCGTGTTGCTGTAAGGCTGCGGGCAGGATCAGGGTCGGCGAGCCATTCGGCGACCGCGTTGACCGCACCGATGCGGACGTTCTCCGAACCGCTCGCCAGCGAGGTTGTGAGATCTTCTGGCAGCCTGGCCGGGATGACGGCCCGCCCAGCCGGGCTGCGCGCCAGGATGATCTTCGCGCCCTCACCGCCGAACACCCACTGCTCCGGGGTCTGCCTGGCCCCGGTGGCCATCACATACTGGTCAGCGTAGGCGAAAGCCTCGTCCCAGGCGATGTAACCATCGCGATCACTGTCGGCGGCCCCGGTCCGCAGCCCCTCAACGAGCCCAGTGGTGAACACCGACCCTGCCAGCGCACCACCTACGGGCTTTCCCTCAAAGGAGTACTCATAGCCGCGCGAGGCAGTCAGGACCACGCGGCCCCGCCCGTGGCCGGCCAGTTGGCGTTCCAGGTCTCCCTCGCCCTTGCCGTGCTCCCCGAATGCGCCGCTGAAGCAGCAATCCAGGATGAGGATCTGCTGCCGCGCCCGGCAGTCGTCCAGTTCCTCCAGCACGTCGGAGGACTTGACCGCCGCAGCGCGCGGCCTGGCCTTGACGGTGTCTGTAGCCGCGAAGTACAGGCGGCCCGGCTGATCCTGGATGCCGTGGCAGGACAGGTACACCAGGACCACGTCTTCCGGTCCGCGGTCGGCCAGGAACTCATCAATGGCCCGTCTGATCTGCGCCGCGGTCTGGTCAATCACCGTTGTGACGGTGAACCCGCCGATCTCCGAGTCACCGAGGACGGCCGCGAGGTCCTCCGCGTCGCGGACAGGTGACCGCAGCTGGCTTAATCCGGGGTCGTCGTAGCGGGCAGTAGCGATGACCAGCGCGGCCCTCATGCCAGAAGGAAGTTCCGGGGAGGGCATCATGACCGGTGAATCATCCATAAACGCTCTCCCCCAGCGATCGCAGCGCTGTCACAGAAGCTAATCATCCACGTGGACAACGTATGGTAAATGAAGGAAAACAGAGTGGATACGAGAATAGTGCCATCTCCCGGACAGAGCACTCCCTCCGATCCGGTGTCCGGCCGGGACGGAGGACTATAATGCCCGAACTCACCGCCGACGTCACCGTGCGCATCATCGGTGACCCCGGAGAAGAAGAAAACCTGGCTCTCCTGACTGCCCGCCTGCGCTCAGAACTCCGGGACCTAGACGTGTGCGATGTCGAACCTCCCGCCTCTCCCGAGACACCAGACGACGCTAAGGGCCTAGGGGCAGCACTCGGGTGGCTGGTGATCCGGATGGGCCGGGATCCGCTCCGAACCGTCCTCGCGGCGATCGTCGACTGGGCGCTTCGCAACGATCACCTGGTAGAGGTCACCATAGACGGCGACACCCTGAAACTCGGCCGGGCCACTCGCGAACAGCAAGAACAAGTCGTCAACACGTGGCTAACCCGGCACGCCTCCCCTAATCCCGCCGCATAGGCACACCAGACCAGATATACCGCCATCGAGGGCATCCTCGTGGAAGCAATCGAGACCGTCCGCGGCGTTGTGCCCCAGGCCGCTGAGGGCGATGACCCATTCATCCTGCAAGACGGCCGCGATGAACTCGTATTCGCCGTCACCGAGGACGGAACCATATCCCTGGGCATCGAAAGCGAACTCAAAGACGAGATCAACCAAACCATCAGATCAGCCTAGCCGCCCCCGTCGGCCAATGGCCTTGCTTTAAGCTATGATGTGGTAATGTAACTGTTTTGTGGCTCATGATGGTTCTGAGGGTCTGTCACCGGACGGTTGGCTGCCGGACCGGATCTCGATCGGGGTGCTGACCAGGGCGTTCCCGCCGGAGCTAGTCGATGAGGCCGTTGCGGTGACGGGGACGCGGGAGCAGCGGCGTCGGCTGCTGCCGGCCCGGCTGATGGTGTACTTCGTGCTCGCGCTGTGGCTGTTCCGGGGCCGGAACAGCGGGTACGGGCAGGTGATGGCCAAGCTGGCCGACGGGCTGTACCACCAGCGGCGCGGCGCGGACCTGCTGGCCGGGCAGCTGGACCCGGACGGCTGGGTGAACGCGGGACAGGGCCGGCGGTGGAAGCAGCCGAACATCTCCTCCCTGTCGCGCGGGCGGGCGAAACTGGGCGCGGACCCGGTCCGGATGCTGTTCGAGCAGGTGGCGGGGCCGACAGGAGCGGACGGCGCGCCGGGAGTCTTCTGCTGCGGGCTGCGCGTGGTCTCGGTGGACGGGTCCACCACTGACGTGCCGGACAGCAGCGAGAATGACGCATTCTTCGGACGGCCGTCGAACCAGTCCCGGGACGGCGCGTTCCCGCAGGTCCGGTGGGTGGCCGCGGCCGAGTCGGGGACCGGGAGCCTGCTCGGGGCGGCCATGGGGCCATACCGGTCCGCGGAGCAGCCGCTGGCCCTGGACCTCCTGGGATGCTTCGGCCCGGGAATGCTGGTGCTCGCGGACCGGAAGTTCCTGTCCTGGTCCCTGGCCCGCGCTTTCCTCGCCACCGGGGCGCACATCTTGTGGCGCGCCTCGGCGTCCTTCGCCCTGCGGCCGGTGAAAGTCCTGCCCGACGGCACGTACCTGGCGGAACTGAAGCCGCCCCGCAAGAGCGACGGCCCGGTCCTGGCGGTGCGGGTCATCCAGTACACCGTGCACACCGCCGCGGACAACGGCACCGAGGAGTCCTCCGAGGTGTTCTGCCTGGTCACCAGCCTGCTCGACATCGAGGAGTACCCGGCGCTGGACCTGGCATGCTGCTACCCGGACCGGTGGGGATGCGAGACCGTCATCGGCCATCACAAGACGGACATGGGCGAGGGCCAGCCGGTGCTGCGATCGAAGGACCCTGACGGCGTGATGCAGGAAATGTGGGCGCTGTTCGCCGTCTACCAGGCCATCTGCAAGATCATCGGCATCGCCGTCAACGCGGCGGGCATCCCCCCGGCAAGGATCAGCTTCCCGCACGCCCTGGCCGCCGCGACGGATACCGTCGCGGCTTTCCCCCCCTGACCAGCAGGAACACGCCCTCGCCACGTTCCTGCTCAAGGTCCTCATCCCCGGCTTCGCCGTCCGCGACAGGCCCGAACGGGCCAGCCCGCGGAAAACCAGGAAAGTCGGCGACTTCCCCGCCCGAAAACCCGGCGAGCCCAGCGTCACCAACGTCGTGCGGAGAATCGAGTTCCACCTGCTCTACCCATGGCAAGTCACCTAAAAGCAAGGCCATCGCGCCCTTTGGGTATCCCCGATGCGGCATGCGCACGCCATGCGCAGGACACAAGCACAGAACACTCCAATCTGTGTAAACACGCACGGACCGCCCAGCGAGCTGCAGACCGCCCATAGCGGCGGTTCACGTGCGTCATATAGCTCAAAAGGCAACGGCGCAGCGTGACGGACGGGCGGCGTCGCTGCGCCGCATCGGCGGCGGGGATCCGCCGGTAAGGCCGGCGGCGATCGGTGGTTCTGCCCTACCGTCGGGATATGCCTGCCAGGAAGCGGCCCGTCCCCGAGGACGCCGTCACCGCGCGCCAGACCCTGCTCGCCGGGCTCGCCCGCGACGCTGACATCTTCGAGCTGGTGAGTGAGCTTGCGCCGCTGCACCCGCGGGATAACACCTTCCCCGGCGAGGTGTTCCTTCATGTCGCCGCGGACGCGCTGGACTGGTGCGGGGCCAGCCGGGCCGGCCCGCTGCCCTTGGGGGGACTACGCGAGCAGTTCCTGCCCGAGTGCACGTTCCGCGGCCGGCGGAACACCAAGCTCCAGTACGCAGTGCTGGCCGCAGCAGCCCTCCATGGCGGGACCGAACCGGACCTGCTCGATGAGGTCGCCTGGTGGCAGGCCGGCGACTTCTGGCAGTACGCCCTGTTCGCGGCGGTCGCCTACATCCGCGCCGCCGCCAGCCGGGCGGGCGTGCCGGTGCGCCAGGCATGCCAGGACCTGGCTCAGAGCCCTGGCCACCCAGCGCCATTACGACCACTTCGGGACACAGCCGAAGCGGTCATCTGACGGCGGATGGCCGATCATAACGGCGAGCCGCGAGCCATGCGCCGCGCTCAGCCGCGCCAGTCCGGCCGGGCTCGCGGGCGAAGAGGCCGAGATGGGCGCCGTGCCGCCCAGGCGGCCTCGGACCGCAACCGGCCAGGATTGTCCCCTACGGTGGCCAGCAAGGTGGCCGCGGTGCCGATCCCTACCCCTGCAGCGTCAGCAGCTGCGGGGGGGGTTTGGGTCACCAGCACGGTCAGCAGGGCGTTGATGCGGGCTTTCTCCTTCATCCAGGGCCGGTGCCCGGCGGCCCAGGATCCGCATAATCAGAGTGGTGGTCCGGGTACGCGCACGCGCCGTCCGCCGGGTGAGCGATGAGCCGTTTCCCGGCTGGGCAGGGGTTCTCTCGATTTTGCCGACGGCGCGACAACGAGGCTGTCCGACAAGCCGTGATCGGCCACCGCGACCTCTAGCGTAGGACCCAGCAGCTCGGCGTCCCTCGACGCAGCCGAGGCGTCAGCATT
>OCTA010002947.1_pt1 | contig 15249 bp, 10 predicted proteins | sample 1538991 | NCBI WGS metagenome assembly OCTA01 (sample SAMEA3539302, study PRJEB22396) | soil metagenome | biome: tundra; feature: field; material: soil | place: USA | collected 2010-05 | depth 0.15 m | reverse complement strand
GCTCGTTGGCGACGCTTTGGGCCAGGTTGCCGGGGATGGCGCCTCCCAGGCCGTAGCTGATTTCGTTGATGCCGATAATCTTGCCACGCAGGTTCACCAGCGGCCCTCCGGAATTCCCACCGTAGATCGCGGCATCGTGTCCGATCCAACGCACCAGCGCACCGACGTCTTCGCCGTCCAATCGGAAGCGCCGAGTTGAACCCCAGAACCGCGGCATGGTCATTTCGGTGTTGCTGATGATGCCGAGCGTGACTGATTGGGAGAGGGCCATGGGGCTGCCCATCGCAAGCACGTACTCGCCCACCTGTATCTTGGATGAATCCCCGAAGCTGGCGGGCTTGAACTCCATCGGGTGTTCCGGTTTGAGTTTAAGGACCGAGATGTCCGTGAGCGGGTCGGTGCCCACCAGCTCGGCCTCGATTTCCTCCCGGTTCCACAAGGTGCAGAAGATGCGGGCGGCGTGGCCGGCGACATGGTGGTTGGTGATCAAGTAGCCGTCCCGGGTGATGATGGCCCCGCTGCCGACCTCCTGCATTTTGACTTCGCGCCCCTCGCTGTAGTCGGTGGAGACGACGCGGATTCGCACCAGCGCCGGCTTGACCGCAGCGATGGCCGAATCAATCTGCGACCGCAGCGCCGAAGGGACGCTGCGCTCCGCCGCGCCTGCGTCGGCGCCTGCGGAAACAATGAACAGGCTGCAACCTAAAGCCAGCCGTTGAAGGAAATGAAACGAATTACTGCCGAGCATCTGGGTTCTTTTAGAACAAATCCGCCTGCTTGCAAGCATTGATTTGGGCGCAGGCGGCTCGCGAACTTGACTTCTCTTGATCAGGGCGACGAAACTGACGCCCTGAACTTCGAGCCGAACTTTGGGATTATGAATCGAACCTTAACACATCTCCTGCGAGCGAGCGCGCTCTGCTGTTGGTTCAGCCTGCTCCTGGCCGCGTGCGCCTTCGGCGAGACGGGAAACCGGCTAGCCTTTGGCGACATTACCAGACCGGACTTCTTCCCCATCCTACCGTGGGACCCCTATCATGGCTGGAGCAAGCCATTCGTCGAGAATCGGCTCAACGGCCTCGAGAGCATCGCCGACTGCAATTTCAACATGGCCGGCTTCGTCCAGCCCAGGGACCTGCGGCGGTGTGAGAAGCTGCACCTGGGTGCCATCGTGCTGCCGGACGACAACGATACGACCTCCCCCGCGTACCAGCGCGAGTGGAAGAAGCTCTCGGATGAGGGAATTGAACGCCGAATCATGCAGATCATCCGGGCTGCCGGCAAGAGTCCCGCGATCAAGGGTTACTTCATCTTTGACGAACCGGGCGTCGTGGATTTCCCGGCGTTGGGCAAGGCGGTGGCGGCGGTGAAGAAGCACGCGCCGGGAAAGCTCGCCTACATCAACCTGTTCCCGGATTATGCCACGCTCGGGGCGCCAGACCGGTCCCAGCTCGGCACGTCGAACTACACCGAATACCTGGAGCGGTTCGTCGCGGAGGTCAATCCACAGGTCATCAGCTACGACAACTACATGGTTCAGTACTCAGATGACCTCAAGAACGCCGACAAGGCTGCGAGCTATTATCATAACCTCCTGGAGGTGCGGCGCGTTGCGCAGAAGCACCACCTCCCCTGTCTGAACATCGTGAGCATCAACCAAATCAGGCCGCCCGCGCCGATTCCATCACCGGCCAACCTCCAATTCCAGGCCTACACCACTCTGGCCGCCGGGTATCGGGGCGTCACCTGGTACAATTACTTCGGGCCGGGGTACAAGTATACCGCCATCGATTCCGCGGGTCGGAAAACTCTCACGTGGATTTACCTCCGGGACGTCAACTCCCAGATCGCAGCCCTCGCTCCCGTCATGAGCCGCCTGACTTCGACTGGAGTCTTCTTCAGTGCGCCGGGGCCGGTGGATAGCCTGCCATTGCTGCCCGGCAACCTCGTGGAAACGGTCACCTGTCCGACCCCGGTCATGGTGGGGGAATTCAAGCACAGCAATGGGGATTCCTACGTCATGGTCGTTAACCTCAGCCTGGAACGGTCGGCGAAGTTCACCCTGAAGACCACGCAGCCATGTGATTCCATCAAGATTGTGTCAGCGGTGGACGGCTCCCTCTCTGAATTTGACCAGAAGGGCGGTCTGTGGCTTGTTGCCGGGCAAGGCGCTCTGCTAGCGCTGGGGAAGTAAGGCCGGTAATCCCTCAGAAGCTGTGACAAAATTGGCTTCGGGCATAATGAGTCGCACAAAATCTTCACAATCCTTAGGAAAATAGGGGTTGGTTTTGAGGCGTTCTTAGCATTTTGGCATTTTGGCGTTTTTCCACAGCTTCTGAGGGATTACAGCAGGCGAATTATTTCTCTTTTCCTTCCTGCGGCCTTTGGGATAGTGTTCGCACATGCCTGAAATTGTGGCTTTTGTTAATCGTGGGGCAGCCTCCATCACACCGGCGATCGTGGAGAAAGTGCTGCGGCACCTACCCCAGTGGAAGCTGGAATTCACGCAGATTTACGAGCCGCTGTTTCCGCACCTCGTCGATCAGCTAGAATTCCTGGCCGATTCCGTCGAAGACACCGCGGAAGGCGCCTACAAGGACCTGCCCTATATTGCCTATTCCCAGGCGGTGTTCGCACTCATCTATGCGCACAAGAAGGTGGGGATCATTCCCGATTCGGTTCTGAACCTTGGCCGTGCTGACGATTCGAGCGTGGTGCGGGCCGTGCTGATCCAAAACGAAAAGGCATTTGCCATTTACGCCGCGACGCAAAACACCGAGTGGTCGCGGATCACCAGCCAGCCATAGGCGAAGGGGCGGGGAGTAAGGGAGCGCCGGGGTATTGGAGCGTTGGAGGACTGGACACCCTTTCCGATGCCTGTTTATCCATCAATCCAGCAACTCATTAACTCACTACTCCATCACTCCAGCGTTCCGAGGCAGCTTGTCTTGAGGAATCCGCTAAACTCCTGGCGCTTGTGGACCACGTCGTTATGCGGCAGGTCGGAGTAAATGAAGACTAGTTTGTTCGCTTGGAGATCAACGGGTTTTGCTTGGCTCTCCTTGCCGGCGAAGAAGGCTGTGCCGCGTTGTTTGAGCAAGGCCATCAGCTTCTCCGTTTCGCCCTTGGTGCCGCCGTGTTCGGTGTAAAGGTCGATGAACCGGCCCTGGTGTTTGTCGATCCAAGCCAGGAATTTGTCCGTCTGCGCGTAGAGGGCGTCAAACAGCCAGACCTCGCGCACATGCTCGGTCAGTCCGCCGCAATCCACAATCGACGAGATGACCTGGTAGCCGCCGCTGTGGCCGGAGAGGACAATTTGGCCGATGGCAAAGTCCTTTTTCTTGAGTGCCGAATGCTGCCGGAGGGTGTTCGAGACCTCGCCCATGAACCGTTTGAAGCCGTCTGCGTCCTCAAGTTTCCCGCCAAACGAGTCCGGCGCATTGCGCGGGCCTTGCGGCACGACCAGGACCGCGTTCCGCCCGCTTTCCACCAACTGCTCGATCAGCTTGTATTGTCCCAGGACCCCTTCAACGTTGTTCTTCCAGCCATGGAAGTGGACGACGAAATCGACCTGACCAGTCTCGCGGAACCCTTTGGGAATGAAGATCGCCACGGTGTTGTCCGAGTAATGCTCGGTGGCCGGATACAGCTTATTCTGGTAGGTGTGGCCCTCGGCGCGTTTGGGGTGCGGAAACGGAGCGGAGACCAACTGAGTGACGATCAACTGGCCGGAGCCGGCGTAGCGTTCGGCCAGGGTTTCGCCGCGCACGGGTAAGGTCGCGCAGCCCAGCATGAGTACAAAGAGCTTTTTCATGAGCTTGTGATAGTGAGTGTGCCAGTTCCGATCGTCCGGTGAAAGAAGATTGCGCGTGGCCAGTTTTGCCCGGGAACCCAAAGAGAGGCTGGGGCCAACCTTACCTCGTAGAGGGGCGGGGTGCAGTGCCGGCCCGTGCCAAAATGAGACACAACTGTCCGGTGATTAGAACAATCCGGCTGTCCGGCAGAGGAAATTTGCCATACTGACCCCTCCGTCCTAAACTGGCCGCAAGTTTGCTGCAAGCAGGCTGTCCGGCTGCCGGAAGGCTTCGGCAGCGGGAATGCCTAGACCAGAAAAACAGAATTCGCATGGCCAGCACATTAAGTCCTAGTGAAGAAGCCCAGTTGGCGCAGACGATTGAGATGTTTGAAGTCATCACTCAATCGCAGCCGCATGACTATCAATCACTGGAGATCCTAAAGGAAGCCTACTCGAAGCTGAACCGGGAACAGGACGTCGTCAACACGTCCAAGCGCATCGCCCAGGCCTACGTGCAGATGGGCCAGCTTTCCTCAGCCATTCTCGAATACGAAACCATCCTGCAGCGCTACCCGGACGATCCCGACGTGCAGGCGGCATTGCAGCAAATCGAGAGCAAGGCAAACAACTTTCCTCTCGAAACCGCCCCCTCGGCGGACACCATCCTGTTGGCCAAAGCACCCAGCTTGGCGGGCAAGGCCCAGAAGACCGCCAGCCGAGCGGCTCCGACGGAAATTGAGGATGGGCACCGGTCGATGCACAAGCTTTTCGTCGAAAGCAAGATCATCACCGCCGGAGACTTTGATCTGTGCTGGGCCACGCCCGATCCGGCCGTGCCGCCGGGCGGCGTGGTGGAACCGTTCATCCAGATATTGGCGGACAAGGGAGTCCTGCCGGTGGACAAGTCGCTGAAAATCCTCAGCGACAAGTCCCGGTTCGCTTTCCTCCCGCTCAATAGCTACGATATCGACATGGACCTGACGCGGAAATTCCCAGTTGACACCTGCCAGCGGTGGTGCGTCTTGCCGTTTGATCGCATGAGCAAATCGATCCTGGTGGCCACGGCGAATCCGTTCAACCAGCAGGCGGCCAAGGAATTGGCCGAGGCCACGCCCAACCGATTGCTGTGGTACCTGGTGCCGCCGGTTGACCTGGTCGGCAACCTCCGCAAAGCCTTCCGCTAAATCCATGGCTCCGGTCAAAACATTTGGCGAACGCATTGCCGACGCCCTGGTCGAAGACGGATTGCTCTCCGTCAACCAGGTCGAGGCCCTCCTCGAGCAACAGAAGAAAGAAGGCACCCGCCTCCTCAAGTTGATCCTCGAAAAGGCCTACGTTACCGAATCGGACATGGCCGTTTCGATGGGCCGCGTCCTGAATACGCCGCCCATCAACCTCGCCCGCCTCACCATCCCTCTCGAGGTGGCGGAACTGGTGCCACGTGAGATGGCGCACAACCATAAAGTTGTTCCGGTGTCGCGGCTGGAGAACAAGTTGTTCCTGGCGATGGCCGATCCGCTCAACGTTCTGGCGATCGACGACGTGCGGCGCATCACGCGGTTGGAGGTGGCCACCCTGATCGCCTCGGAAAAATCCATCCTCGACAAGCTCAACCATATTGACGCCTCCAAGAGCGGCAGCATGGAGGACATCATCCAGGACGCGCAGAAGAAGAACGATGGGGATGCCGAGGCTGACAGTCTCGAGGTCTCAAAGGAAGCTGTTGAAGAAGTCAATCTTGACCAATTGGCCGCTTCCAGCGAGGAAGCCCCAGTCATCAAACTAGCCAATCTCATCCTGGTGCAGGCGGTCAAGGACCGCGCCAGTGACGTTCATATCGAACCTTTTGAAAAATCGCTGCGGCTGCGCTATCGCGTCGATGGCGTCTTGATGGATGCGACCCCGCCGCCCAAGCAGATGCAATTGGCCCTGATCTCACGGTTCAAGATCATGAGCAGCCTGGATATCGCGGAACGCCGCCTGCCCCAGGACGGGCGCATGCGCATCCGCGTGGGCGGGAAGGACTACGACCTGCGAGTCTCGATTATGCCTACCGTCCATGGCGAAAAGGTGGTGCTGCGCCTCCTGGACAAGTCGAACCTCTCCGCCAGCATCGACAAACTCGGCCTCGACCCGGACACGTTTCAGGCCTTCAAAGCCGCCGTGGATGCGCCGCACGGCTTGATTCTCGTCACTGGCCCGACTGGTTCCGGCAAGACGACGACGTTGTATTCCGCGCTCAACGAACTCAATAGCCCAATTTACAATATCGTGACGGTCGAAGACCCGGTCGAGTTCCAGGTGCCTGGCATCAACCAGGTGCCGACGAAGAAGGAAATCGGGCTCACGTTCGCCAACGCGCTCCGCTCGATCCTGCGCCAGGACCCCGACATCATCATGATTGGCGAAATTCGCGACACGGAAACGGCTGAAATCGCCATCGAAGCTGCGCTGACCGGTCACCAGGTGCTGAGCACCATGCACTGTAATGACGCTCCGGGTGCTATCGCGCGCCTCGACGATATGGGCATTGCGCCGTTCCTTATTTCTTCTTCAGTCATTCTCGCCTGCGCGCAACGCCTGATGCGCCGTATCTGCTCGCACTGCAAGGAGCCGATCGCCTATCCCGCAAAGATGTTTCAGGATTTGGGCATTGACCCGAGCATCTTCGACGGCACTACGCTGTTTCGCGGGCGGGGCTGCGACCGGTGCAAGAACTCCGGATATGCCGGCCGTATGGCCATCATCGAGGCGATGACCGTCACGGATGAAATCCGCAAGCTTATCATTGCCCGTGCCAACACTCGCGAGATGGGCAAAATTGCCATCGGCCAGGGCATGCGGACGCTGCGCATGGTGGCGCTGGATCGTGTCCGGGAGGGCATCTCCACGTTGGAACAAGTGCTCGTGCTGACTTCGGCCCATTAATGGGACGGGCCTCCCGTCCGTTCTCTATGCTCGAATTTGAAGAAGCCTTGGCGCGGGTGCTTGCGGCAGTTCCTGCGCCGACGCGCGAAAACGTCTCGTTGAACGACTCTGCGGGACGCGTGCTGGCGGAGCAAATCCGGTCGCCGCTTGACCTGCCGAGCTTCGATAATTCTTCGATGGACGGCTACGCTTTGCGCGCAGCCGACGTGGCGTCTGCCAAACTGAACTCGCCGGTATGCTTGCGTCTGGCGGGGAAAGTCGCAGCCGGAGAAACCTTCACGGGTGAAGTTATGGCCGGCACTTGCGTGCGTCTGTTCACGGGCTCCCCCTTGCCGCCCGGCGCCGACGCCGTCGTGATGCAGGAAGAGACGCGCGTGGAGCCCAACGCGGCAGGCGAAGTCTTGATCCTGGCCCCGGTCGGACCGGGGGAAAACGTCCGCTCGCGCGCGGAGGACGTGCAACAAGGCTCGACGCTCGCCGAAGCGGGCGAGTTGCTAACTGCCGGCCGAATCGGTCTGCTGGCCGCGGTCGGTTTGAACCGTGTGCCGGTAGGGCGGCAGCCGGTGGTCGGTTTGCTGGCAACCGGATCGGAATTGCAAGAGCCGGGGCAGCCGCTGGCACCCGGCCGGATTTACGAGAGCAATCGGATCGCCTTGGCGGCGATCCTTAAGCGCGCCGGGGCGGTCCCCGTAACTTTTCCTCTTGTCGTGGATCAACTCGCGGCGACCAGCACCGCCCTGGCGGAGGCGTTTAGCCAATGTGATGCCGTTGTGACTTCCGGCGGCGTCTCCGTTGGTGAAATGGATTTCATCAAACATGCGTTCGAACAAATGGGCGGCGAGCTGCAATTCTGGAAAGTGGCGATCAAACCCGGGCGCCCGTTTGTGTTTGGCCGCTACCGAGGCAAACTCCTATTCGGCTTGCCCGGCAACCCGGTTTCCGCGCTCGTCACCTTTCTCCTGCTGGTGCGCCCTGCGCTACTGCGCTGGCAAGGCGCGACCGACGTTTCCCTCCCTACCCACCCCGGTGTGCTGGCCGAGCCGCTGGTTAATCACGGCGAGCGGCGGCATTTCATGAGGGTCAGGCTGGACTCCACCAGCAAGGTTCGTTCAGCCGGCGCTCAAGCCTCCCATATTCTGAGTTCAGTGGCTGCCGCCAACGGCCTGGTGGATGTGCCGGCTGACACCACATTATCCGCAGGGGCTGCCGTGGCCGTGTTGCGTTGGGATTGAACCGCGAACAGAGTAGCCGTCTAAAATGCCCGCTTCGGGGCCGTGAACGTGGGCGTAACCATTTTCGGTGACTCGACCGGCAAAAGTGGCGCCGACCTTGGTTGCCCGAGCGCCTGCGCGTTGACATCCGGCAGCCCTGCCGGACCGAGTATCGGATGAGTGACGTCCATCTGGGCCTCCAATCCCTTGGGTGTTGCCAGGCTGGAGGGGCCGGCCAGGCCCGCTCCTGGCTTTGTGGGTCGTGCGCCATCGGCGAAGCCAAGCAGCGGATTGATCGGAATGGCTGCGGTCGGCCGTTGCGAACCCGGGTCCAATAACGAGCGGTATTCGTCCATGTAATTCTTGTGCGCCAGCGCCTGCTCTTTTGATGGCGCGTTGTCACCGAGGCCGAAAATGTCGGAAGAGCTACTGCGCGGCGCGCTTCGAGCGAACGGGTCGCGGCTGGTATCCGGTGCCAACGATTGCTTGAGCGCCAGTGCGCTTTCCCTCAGTCCGCTGGGTAGGTTCGAGTCGTCGCGCGAATCAAGTTGATCGCGCGGGTTCGAGGTCTTCGGAGGGCCGAACAGATCATCGTCCGTGGATTGGGCGAGGGTATTACCGCTAAGTCGCTTGGCAGCCAGGCGTCGGTAATACTGTTCGATTGGCTGCAACTCCTTCTTCTCCCGGCCAGTCGCGTCGTATTGAGGTGATTTGAGAATCTCTTCCACGGTCGGCCCGGCCAGCATGTCTTCCGGAGTCATGAAAATCCAGTTCTTGCGGCGTTCCAGAAGTTCCTTCGCGCGCTTGCTCTGGATGACCGACCCGGCGGGAGGACGAACGGGTGGAGCCACCACGCCGTCGAGCGAACTCTTGGGCGCGAACATCTGTAGCGGCTTGTAGAGATCCTCCTCCAACTGCTTCAGCCCATCCTTCTTGCTCGTCAACTGATGCAAGTTGGTGGTGACCTCGTCGCTCTTGGGCTCCGAAAACTCAATGGGCCGGCCGTGCTCCTTGCCGCCCGCATGCGCGCTGCACAGCAGCAGGCCGCTTGCGGCCACGGCAACCAGGCCGGAGCAGATCGGAACACTCGAAAGCCTAAAGTTCATCTTGCATCAAAATCCTAGCCCCCGAAGCCGGATTCGTCAAAGCTCAAATGTCGCTCGTTTCCCTTGCCTCGCCCACGTCGGAACAGACACCGCGCTTGGAGGCGGCGATAAAATCAAGCATCGTTTGAGCGGGCGCGCTGGAGAAGGCCTTCCGCGCGTCGGCGACGGCCACCCGCAGATTGCGCCCGTCGCGGAACAGCGCATGGTAGAGCTGCTTCAGTTCCAGCCGCGTGGCCGGCGTCAGCCCGGCGCGCCGCAAGCCGACGGTGTTCAGCCCGCAGATGGCATTATCGCCGCGCGCCACGGTATAGGGCGGCAGGTCCTTGCTGATGGCCGAACCGCCTTGCATCAGGGCCAGTGTGCCGACGCGCACGAATTGGTGGACGAGGCAGTTGCCGGAAAGGAACACGCGATCGTCCAGCGTAACATGCCCTCCCAGCAGCACGCCATTGGCGAGAATGACCTGGTCGCCCAGATGGCAATTGTGCGCCACGTGGGCGTTGGCCATAAAAAAGCACCCCGAGCCGATTACCGTCTCCGCCTCCGGCCGGTTCGAGCGGTGCGCCGTGGCGTGCTCGCGAAAGACGTTGTGGTCGCCGATCCGCAGCCGGGTTGGCTCCCCAGTGTATTTGAGATCCTGCGGCGCTTCGCCGATCACGCAACCGGCATAAAAGCGGTTATGCGCGCCGATGGTGGTCAGACCGGTCAAATAGACGTGTGGCCCGATGATACAGTCCGGACCGACCTCCACGCCTTCATCGATTACAGCGTAAGGTCCAACCTGAACCGTCGGGTCCAGTTTCGCCCTGGGATGTATGATAGCGGTTGGATGGATCACAAGATAAGAGTGAGACAAGTACCCCGTTTGCCAAGTCAAAAGTCACCTGCAAGAGCGATCCTTATGCCACGTCAGGCCCGGAACCACAATCGGGCTCAGGACTTTGGCGGCGGCCTATTTCCAAGAGTTCTCAAGCAGTCGCTGAAGGCCGTGCTAGTGGCTGGCCTATTCAGAGTTTAGCCGGGCCTCTCTGGCGTGCCCGAGGTCGAATTGGAGCAACACCATGATGCTTTGCGAGCCGAGGCCGTGCGACCGGATCGCATCTACGCCATACCCATAGCCGACCAGCACTTTCCACGAAGGCGTATTGAAGTAAACCCCGCCGCCCAGGCCGGTATTCCAATGCCCCGCCTGCTCAAGGCCGGGAAGGTAATCGACCCACGCCGTGTCGGCGGCGGCCATGAGGTTCCAGCGATGCTTGTGATCGACCGGTATCATGTAGGATCCGCCCACCAGCATGAACTCCTTGGCGCTGATCTCCTGGTAATAGTAGCCCGGCAGGGTTAGCGGATATTCGGCAATGAGCGGCAGCAGTGCGCCCAGCCGATAGGCGCTGAGGCGGTCGGCGTAGAGGCTCGTTCCCGCCGTCACACCGAGCGAAAACCTGTGCTTTAGTTCCGGCAGCGTGTAGGCCAGCATCGCCTCGCCCCAAAAGAGATGGGATTGGGGTTCGAGGGTCCGATCCCCAAAGCCGTATGTGCCGGACCCCGTGCGAAACAGACCTTCATACCAGCCGGAAATCTCCATGGCCAAAGGGGGAAAGAGCGTTGGTTCGATGCCTCCCCAGCGCAGCCCGGTGCGCACGCTGAACGTGCCGTGATCCGGGGGCAGTTGGAAGTTACTGGCCGTAGTGGAATCTCGCTCATAGGTCGAATAATACGCGATACCGCGCACCAGGCCGTTGAGGGGAATCATCGCGCCGGGATTGAACAGGTGATAAAGGCTGAGAGAGACTCCGGCGCCGTAGCCGGTAAAGGATTGGCTGGAATCAAGCCCTCCCTGGGCTATTTCCGGATAATTGTCTTCGAACGCGCCGCCCGCCAGGCCGATCCCCACGTCTGTGTTCTCGCCGAGGACGTGGCGGAAGCCCAGTTCCGAATCCAGGTACGTCGGCGCCACCGCCAGGCGCGTGGTTAGATTGGTGCTCGGGTAATCCGGCTCGTTCAGATAGTAATACGCGTAAGCCGAGACTGGCTGGTGTCCTTCCAGTGCGCCGTTGTAACCGATTTGAATCAGTTCCCGTTTGACCGGGTCGAGTTGGCCACAGGCAGTAAAAGGGCGTAGGCAGCCCGCAAGGCACAACAAGAGAATCCAGCGCCAGCTACTATTCACCACCAGTTCCTAACATCTAGACCCTGCGGCGGCAAGTGGGTGTGTCCCCCCATGTGTAAGTGGGGGACGGTGGCCATCTGCCAGTCGAGGCGGGCGAAGAATGCCCCGGAATGGCTTTCAATAGTACTGGCGGATGTAGGCGTAGGCTTTGTCGAAAAGATCCTGGTCGCGGTGGAGTTGGTATTTGAGGAGGGTTTTTCGCAGTTCCTTTTGCACGAGGCGTTCGCCCTGGGTGGTGTGCTGCCAATCGGGGAAGCGGACCTTCTTCACGATGTCATCTATGTCGGCGACGATGCGCTCGACAATGATGTGGGTGTTGTGGCTCTTGGCTTCTTTGAACAGCTCGGTCAGGGCCTCCTTCGCCCGGTCGCGCTCCTCGGCGGGATCGGCTTCCTTCTCGGCCTCTACGACATCCTTGGCCAGTTCGAGGATTTCTTTCAGGAACTGGAGGCTGGTGAGGAAGCCCTGTTCATGGCGCTCTTTGATTTTCTCCAGGCGCTCGCCGAGGGCGACGAACTTGGCGTTGCCCAGGTGCTTGCGGAGGCGGGCGATGAGCAGCATCTCTATTTCCCTGCCCTTCTTCACCGGATCGGCATCTTTGAGGATGTCGTTGAGGACCTCGGCGTTCATGACCAGGGTCTCCACGTCATCGCGGACGGACTCGACATGAACGTTCTGATTGATGAGGTCAACGGTCTTGGCGCCCAGCGCGTGCCAGAGCAATTTGCCGTTGCCGCTGGGCGGTTTGACTGACTCGTACACCTGGGTAAGCCAGCGGTAGTCGGTTTCATACGGGCTGAGGCAGGGATCGGGCGAAAGCGCCTCCCAGACGGTGCCCAGCACGGAATACTGGGCGGCGAACTTATCCCGCACATCATTGTTCGGCAGGCACTGCTGCGCGGCCATGAGGCCCTCGTAGCCGCCAACGGTGCGGTCCACGCCGGGGAAGAACGCGAGGCATTTCTGCACCTGGAGGGGCAGCGCCTTGCGCAGCTCCTCGATGTTGGAGACAACGAGCTGGACGGCCTTCTCGTCGAAGTTGAGGGCGCGGGCGACGTCATCGAAGATGCCAATGTAATCCACGATTAGCCCATGGGTCTTTTCCTGGCCAAAGGTCCGGTTGGTCCGGCAGATGGCCTGCAGGAGGTTGTGGTCCTTCATCGGCTTGTCGAGGTACATCACCTGGAGGATGGGCGCGTCAAAACCGGTCAGGAGCTTGGAGGTGACGATAACGAATTGCAGCGGGTCCGCCGGGTCGCGGAACCGGTCGAGCAGCTTTTCCTCGGCATCCTTGTCGCGGACATGCTGTTTCCACTCGGGCGGGTCGTTCTGCGCGCCGGTGATCACCACCGCGCTCGCCTCTGGCCCTATCAACTCGTCCATCACGGCCTTGTAAAGCACACAGCATTCGCGGTCAAAGGTAACGACCTGGGCCTTGAAGCCGTTCGGCTCCACCTTGGCCTGGAAGTGCTTGACGATGTGATTGACCACGGCGCGGACGCGCTCGGGGTTCTTGACCAGCACCGCCATTTTGGCGGCGCGCTTGGCCAGGTCATCGCGGTCCTGCTCGCTCAGCTCGCCGGTGATGGCCTTGTAGGCTTCGTCAATGGCGGCTTTGTCTATCTTGAGCTTCACCTCCGGGGCCTCGAAATGCAGCGGGAGCGTGGCCTTGTCCCTGATGGACTCCTGGAAAGAATAGCGGCTGAGATAGCCTTTTTCATCCTCGTCCGCGCCGAAGGCCCAGAACGTGTTCTTGTCGGCGCGGTTGATGGGCGTGCCGGTGAGGCCGAACAGGAACGCATTCGGCAACGCCTCGCGCATCTTGCGGCCGAGATCGCCTTCCTGCGTGCGGTGAGCCTCGTCCACCATCACGATGACGTTCGACCGCTCGTTCAGCTTCCCGCCGGCCTCGCCGAACTTGTGGATGGTGGTGATGAGCACCTTGCGCACGTCCTGCCCGAGGAGGTCCTGCAACTCCTGCCGCGTGGCCACGCCGACCATATTCGGCACGTCGGCGGCGTTGAACGTGGCCGTGATCTGCGTATCGAGGTCAATGCGGTCCACCACGATGATCACCGTAGGATTGCCCAACTGCGGATGCAGCCGCAGCTTCTGCGCGGCGAAGACCATCAGCAGCGTCTTGCCGCTGCCCTGGAAATGCCAGATCAGCCCCTTCTTCGGGTAGCCCTTCACCACGCGCTCCACGATCTGGTTCGTGGTGAAATACTGCTGGTACCGGCAGATGATCTTGATGCGCCGATGCTTCTTGTCCGTGGCGAACACCGTGAAGCTCTGCAGGATGTCCAGCACCACCTCGGGCCGGAGCATGCTCTCCACCGTCCGGCGCACGTCGGCCAGCGAACCTTCCGGCTCGTTCTCCCGCGTCCGCCACGGACCCCAAATGTCAATCGGCATGCGGATGGTGCCGTAGCGCAACAGCTTCCCCTCGGTGCCGAAGGAAAAGACGTTCGGCACGAACATGGCCGGCACTTGCCGCTCGTAAATCTCGTGAACCTGGAACGCGCCGTCGAACCACGTCACCGCGGTGCGCGTGGGCGTCTTGGCCTCGCCGATGACGATGGGCAGACCGTTGACCACGAACACCACGTCGAACCGCTTCTCTACCGCGCCGGCCTGGAAGACCCATTGGTTGGTGACCACGAGCTGGTTGTGCGGCGGGTTCGTAGCGTCCACGAGCCGCACCGGGACATGTTCGCCGTGCGGGCCGAAAGGCATCGTCTTCTCGCCGCGCAGCCAGGCCATGAAGTTCTCATTGGCCCGGACCAACCCATCCGCTTGCACGGAAAGCAGAATTGCCCGCAGTGCGTAAATGACCTCGTCGGCGCGGTCGGGCTGGGCCGCGATTTCCGGGTTGAGCCGGATGAGCGCCAGTCGCAACCAAGCCTCCACCATCACGTCGCCGGCCTGACGCGGAACCTCCGTGACCGGCACGTATTCCCATTTGGGTGGACGCAATTCCCCGCCCAGCGAGCCGCCCCAGCCGGGCGGGTCTTCGCGCAAGGCGAAGGCCTCCGCCGATCGCCGGAGCGCTAGGGCGTCCAAGATCATCTGCTCGACGGTGTTTGATTCGTTGAAGCTCATAGCAATGTGTTGATGAGTTCAGTCTTCAGGTTTTGGGATGCACTACCAGATGCTTTGACACTTTCTGTGACTCGCTCGAATTCGAGCAATCGTTCTGCGATAGCTTCTTCTGCTCCGTTCTTCGGAAACGGAATGGTTAACGCTGCGAAGTTGCCCTTGTTCAAAATCGGAACGGCGGTGCAGGAGGCCACTTGCCGGAAGAGCTTTTGTTGACGGCGGAGTGCAAAATAGACGACCAATGGATTGTGGTTTGATTTACAGACGACGGAGTTGATTTGTTGATTTGTCAGACAGCGTTCGCTCGCCATCGCCACTTTGCCGATGGTTGAACCAATGCAGACAACCATCACCGCGTTCCGTGGAATGGGGCGGCCCGTATCGAGACCAGTGCGGGAGATGCGTTTTTCAGTCCCCGTCACATATCGAATCTCCGAAATGTCTGCCGGCGATACGAAGAGGCATTCCGGGGGCTTGTAGTATGCCGTTTCGGATGTTTTTGGTGTAGTTCCTGTGACGATTTGACCGAGGTCTGAAACCTGAATTTGTTGCTTCTCGCTTCCGCTCAATACGTCTTCGAACCACGCCTCCTGTGCAGCTACGACCTCGGACAAGAGCTTGCCTTGCATCTGTTCGACTTCATCCACCGCCCAAAGGATTTCGGCGATGCGGCGCTGCTGGTCGAGCGGCGGGAGGGTGAACGGCTCGTGCTTGAGCGTGGTCCAGTTGACGGTGGGCGAGAGCGAGCCGACGGAAATCTCGACGGCGCGGTTCATGAACCGGTCGCTCATCATCAGGAACGGCAGGAACTCCGGCAGCACCAGCGCCGACTTCGCCCGCACGACCATCGCGTGTGCCGAGCAGATGCCGTCCATCTCCGCCAACGCCAGCTTGCGCTGGTAGGCACGGCGGCGTCCAAAGATGATGTCCCCCTTCCGA
>OCTA010002946.1_pt1 | contig 15250 bp, 10 predicted proteins | sample 1538991 | NCBI WGS metagenome assembly OCTA01 (sample SAMEA3539302, study PRJEB22396) | soil metagenome | biome: tundra; feature: field; material: soil | place: USA | collected 2010-05 | depth 0.15 m | reverse complement strand
GCGGACCCAGCCTCCGTGACACCTGGAACCGTGACACCTGGAACCGTGACACCTGCTGGAACGGGGCCCCCGCGGTCTCCTCCGTCGCTCACCGCCGGTCCTCCATCTCGGGGGGAGACATCCGCCCCGGATTCACGTGAAACCGCCGCCGACACAGCCCGCCGTACCCGCCGAGCTGACGCGGTTTCGTCGTGCGTGTCCACCTGAGCCATCGACGCTCGCTCCTTGCCCGCCGCCGCAGCCTCCGGCCTGCCCGCGCCGAACCCGCGATCCGCTCCCTCCGCCGGCCAGCCGAGACCTCTCGGAGCAGGCGGCGGCTTGCCTGTGACCAGATCCCGGGAGCCCGGCCACGGTCCTTCCGGCCATCCCAGGCCGCTTGCGGAAGCCACCGCTGCGCTCCTCTCCCTGCCTGCCCCCGGCGCTCGCCTTGTCAGTGACCGCCCGCAATCAGCCGGACCACTGTCGCAGCCCGATCGACCTTACCGCCCCCGACCCGCAGAACGGTCACGTCTCCAACGCCCAGCCGACGCAACTCGGGACCCGCCCGGGCTACTTCGTCCTCTGCGCCGGCTCCTTTGATGGCCAGGACCAGGCCGCCCGGCCGCGCCAGCCCCAGTGCGAGCCCGGCCAGCCGCTCCATGGGCGCAACGGCGCGAGCTGTCACCACATCCGCCGCGATCTGCCCCGCCAGGTCTTCCGCCCGGCCGCAGCGGACCAGGGCGTTACGCAGGCCGAGCACTCGGACACACTCCTGGAGAAACGCCGCGCGCCGCTCCATCCGCTCCAGCAGGATCACCTGTACGTCCGGCAGCAACAACGCGAGTACGATCCCTGGCAGCCCGGCACCCGACCCAAGATCCACGAGTGTGGCCAGGTGCGGGGGGGCCAGGTGCGGGGGGGCCAGGTGCGGGGCGGCCGGGTGCGGCACCAGTTCCGCCACGGCCGCGCAGTTCAGCACGTGCCTACTCCACAGCCGTGGCACCTCCCGTGGCCCGAGCAACCCTTGGGCCACGCCCGCGCCCGCCAGTAGCCGGACATACTCTTCCGCGACCGGCAGGCCGGGGCCAAAGACATCCCGGGCTTCCGGGGGAGGGTCAGGTGCCGCGCCCCGCCACAGTGGGGACCGTGACGCAGCGGCAGGCCCTGCCAAAGAGCCGACAACCCTGCCCGGATCAGCCGGCAGGAAAAACGACCACCCGGCGGTTCGGCTCCTCGCCCTCCGACTCACTGCGCAGCCCGGCGGACGCGACGGCATCGTGCACAACCTTGCGCTCGAAGGGAGTCATCGCGCCAAGCCGCTTCGGCACGCCACTGCTCCTGACTTCCTCTGCGGCATCCTTGCCCAGTTCCGCGAGCTCGAAGCGACGGCGAACCCGGTACCCGCCGACATCCAGCATGATCCGGGTCCGAATACCGGTCTGCCGGTGCACCGCTAGCCGGGTCAGTTCTTGCAGTGCTTCGAGTACCTCGCCGCGGGAGCCGATCAGCTCCTGAAGCGTCGCCCCAACCACCGAGACAAGCGCCCGGTCCCCCTCGACGTCCATATCTATGTCTCCGTCAAGATCGGCCACGTCGAGCAGGCCTTCAACGTAGTCCGCGGCGATCTCGCTCTCCTGCTCGAGATCGGCCGGATCCGCCTCTGGCCGCGCTTCACCGGGATCGGCGCCGACGCCCGCTTCTTCCTGGCCAGCCACGAAATTTTCACCCTCAACGGACAGGACGGCCGGCTCATCCAGATCGTCCGGCTCGTAGTCCTCCGGCTCATCCAGATTCTCGAGATCGTCCGGGTCAAAGTCCTCCGGCTCATCCAGATCGTCCGGCCCTACCACGCCGTCCTCCGCGACCGCCTCACCATTGGTGGGCTCGCCGCCATTCGGGGCGCCACCAGCCTGCGGCAGGTCTGCGACATCGTCGCTGGTCACGGTAGGGGCGTTCTCCCCTTGGCTCACGACCGGGTCCTCCTCGCTCCGGATCCGTACAGTCCAGGGATCATGCCGGTCCGGGGTATCGTCCGATGCCTCACCGCTTGCCAGAGCGCCGGCTGCGCGGCTGGCGCACCGGCTGCTGCCTGATGAGCTTAGTCTCGGGCGGGGGCGGCTGCGCCTCGGGTTCCGCCCGGCCCTTCACCAGCCTGCGCAGCGCCCCGCCGGCGCCACCACCACCGCTGGCGCTCGCGCCGTTGCCGGACGGCGCCGCCGTCTTGGGCGCAGCGGCCTTGGCCCCGGCCGCCTTGGGCACCGTTCCCTTGACCGCCGTTCCCGTGGGTCCTGGGTCGCCGGCCCCGGAGTCGGCAGGCTGCTGGGCCGCCGCCTCTGGCTTCTTGTTACTTCCCCTGAGCTGGTTCACGGGCCTCTTGGATGCGGGCCTCGCGGCCGCCCCGGCTGGCTTATTTCCGGCCGCAGCCGCAGGCTTGCCTGCCACCGCCGGCCGCCTGGCCGAGGACTTCACGATCTGCTGCTTGACCGCCGCGCCGCCACCTGCGCCGGCTGCCGCACCCGTGGCACCGGCGGGAGTCAGCGGCGGGAACCTCTTGAACAGCACGTACTGCTGGCCGAGTGTCCACAGGTTCGTGGTCACCCAGTACAGAACGAGTCCGTACTGCCAGTAAAGGCCGGAAAGCGCGAAGACCGGCACGATGTAGGCCATGAATTTCTGCGACGACGCCATCGGGTTGTCGGGCGTCATCTGCGGATTCATCCCGCGCTTCGTGCTCTGCCGCACGGTCAGGAACGTGGTCACGGCACTCACCACGACGGTGGCTATGATCACCAGCCGGCTGACGCCTGAGATCGGGTACAACGACGGAGGGTGGAACGACTTCAGGAACTTGTCCGCCACCGTCACGCCGAAGATGTGCGCATGCTGGGCGCTCGCCACGACGGATCTGGTCAGCCCGTAACTGGCGTGGTCCTGGGAGATCGCACGAAGCACGCCGAACAGCGCGAAGAAGACGGGCAGCTGCGCTGCGATCGGCAGGCAGCCGGCCAGCGGGTTCGCCCCGTTCTCCTTGTAGAGCTTCATGGTCTCTTCGTTGAGCTTCTGCTTGTCGTTCTTGTACTTCTTCTTCAGCTCCGCGACCTGCGGCGCGAGCACGGCCATCTTCCGTGTCGCGTGCATCTGCTTGATGAACAGCGGGAGCAGCAGCAGCCGCATGAGCACCACGAGAACGACGATCGTGAGGGCCCAGGCCCAGCCGCTGGCCGGGCCGAACAACGCGCCCAGCCCGGCATGGAGGCGCATGATGACCCACGCGACCGCGTCGTACAGGGGGTTGAGCGGGTTCACGAGCTAGCTCCCTTGCGATGGCGTGGACAGCCGATCAGCACGGCGGCCTGGCGGCACCGGGTCGAAGCCACCCCGGTGGAACGGATTACAGCGGCCGACCCTGCGCACTGCGAGCCAAGAGCCCCGCAATGCTCCATGTTCCTGCACCGCCTCGAAGGCGTACGCGCTGCACGAGGGCGCAAAACGGCACCGGGTTCCCAGCAACGGACTGACGAACCGGCGGTAGCCGCCAATCAGTGTCAGCAGCAGCCATGCGCCGGGCGAAGGCCGCGCACTGGCCTGCCGGTCACCTGACCTGGTCATCGGCTCAGCGCCCCCAGCTGCCGCCGCAGCAATGTGGCTATCACCAGGTCAAGTTCGGCGGCGAGATCCGCCTGGCGCGCGGTCGCGGCCTGTGGATTGGCTCTGACCACAAGCAGGCTACCTCCCGGCAGCGAGTCCAGGTACCCGAGCACGGCTGAACGCAGCCGGCGCCGCACCCGATTCCGCACCACGGCGCCCCCAACGGCGCGGCTGACCACAAACCCCACCCGGGCCGGCCCATCATGATCGGCCCGGATAAGCAGGTGGCCAGTCACCAGCCGACGGCCCGCACGGCTGCCGCCACGGGCGGCCGCCGAGAAGTCTTCCCGTCGCCGCATCCGGGCCGGTGCGGGAAGCACGGATGACCTCCCCCGCTGTCGGCGACCGCAGAGTGATCAGACACTGACCCGGGCGCGGCCCTTACGGCGCCGCGCGGCCAGGACCGCTCGTCCCGCCCGGGTCCGCATCCGCAGCCGGAACCCGTGCGTCTTCGCGCGCCGTCGGTTGTTCGGCTGGAACGTACGCTTGCTCACAGGGACTCCAGGTGCGGTGCTGGGCTTTGTCCCGCCACTGCACACCAACGGCGCGCATGCACGCGCGAAAGCAGGCCATGGTGGCTGGGTCTGTTTACGTTACGCGCAGCGCTGACCACCGGTCAAACCAGCGGCCACCCGCCAGGCCCACGCAGCGCTCCGCAACCCGGCCGTTTACCGAACGGCCACCGAGTCCGGCCCCTAGGCTGTGGACAACGAATCCGCCCGCCACAGCCGCGGCGCGGAGCGCAGCCGGATCCACGGGTACTGTTCCCACGCATATCGAGTACTCCACGACATGCGGCGTGCACAACCTGTGGACAAAGCTGTTGATCACATTGTGGGGGCGCGAGGTGGACAACTAATGAGTGAAGCGGACCTCGCGGCGGTCTGGGCCAGGTCTCTGGACGAACTCGCGACCATGCACATCGAGCCGCACCAGCGGGCGTGGCTGAAGCTGACCAGACCGCTGGGACTCGTCGAGAACACGGCACTGATCGCCACTCCCAATGAGTTCGTCAAGGAGCAACTCGAGACCAGGCTGCGGGCGCTCATCACCCATGCCCTGTCGCGGGAACTCGGCCGCAGCATCCAGCTTGCGGTGACGGTCGATCCGACCGCCGCGGCGATGGCCGCCTTCCCGCCCGCCTCGCTCGCCGAGGACGCCTTGCCGCTACCCGGCACCGCTGCGGCCGACCCGTCTGGCCGCCTGGGCACGCCACCCTCCGCCGGTGCCGCCAACGGCACTGGCACCAGCACCGGCGAGGTGCCTGCCCAGGCGGGCGGCGCACACGACAGCACGATCTCTGCCTTTGACCGAGGTGCGCCGTACAATCCGGTGGGGATCCGCGAACACTCGAATGCCGGGAGTCCGGCTGGCGCCGGGCCCGGCGCGCCTCGCCCCACCCAGGCCCGGCTCAACCCCAAGTACACGTTTGAGACGTTCGTGATCGGTTCGAGCAACCGTTTCGCGCATGCCGCAGCCGTCGCGGTCGCCGAAGCGCCGGCGAAGGCATACAACCCGCTGTTCATCTACGGCGACTCGGGGTTGGGGAAGACCCACCTGCTCCACGCCATCGGCCACTACGCGCAAAGCCTCTATCACGGCGTCAAGGTGCGCTACGTGAGCTCGGAAGAATTCACCAACGACTTCATCAACATGATCAGGGACGGCAAGCAGGACGGCTTCCGCCGCCGCTACCGCGATGTCGACGTGCTCCTGGTGGACGACATCCAGTTTCTGGAGAATAAGGAAGGAACGCAGGAAGAGTTCTTCCACACCTTCAATACCTTGCACAACGCTAGTAAGCAGATAGTCATCTCCAGTGACCGCGCGCCCAAGCGGCTGGTCACCCTGGAAGACCGGCTGCGCAGCCGGTTCGAGTGGGGCTTGCTCACCGACGTACAGCCACCCGAGCTCGAGACGCGCATTGCCATTCTCCGGAAGAAAGCGGTGCAGGAAGGCCTCAACGCGCCTCCCGAGGCCCTTGAGTACATCGCCAGCCGGATCTCCACCAACATCCGCGAACTCGAGGGCGCTCTCATCAGGGTGACCGCTTTCGCCAGCCTCAACCGGCAGTCGGTGGACCTCCAGCTCGCCGAGATCGTTCTGAAGGATCTCATCCCCGAGGCTCACGGCCCCGAGATCACAGCCGCCACCATCATGGGGCAGACGGCCTCCTACTTCGGGCTGTCCATTGATGACCTGTGCGGCACGTCTCGCTCCCGGGTCCTGGTCACCGCCCGGCAGATCTCCATGTATCTGTGCCGCGAACTGACCGACCTGTCGCTGCCGAAGATTGGGCAGCACTTCGGCGGGCGGGATCACACCACCGTGATGCACGCGGACAGGAAGATCCGGTCGCTGATGGCGGAACGGCGGCAGATCTACAACCAGGTCACCGAGCTCACCAACCGAATCAAACAGCAGGCACGGTCAGGGTGAACAAGCACATAACAGTGCTGCCGGTCACTATCGGTACACACAGGCTGTGGACATCTCTGTGGACAGGCTTGGGACGAACAGAGGACAACTCCAGAAAATCAGCCGGCAGCCACTGGATAACTGTGGGCCCAGCGACCGCCCTCCACAGCACTTCCCCCGCGGGAAGCAGCCGCCGCACAGGCTCTGTGGACGCCGAAACATGCTCTGACCTGGGGAATCAGGCACTTTCCCCAGTGTCCACCGACCCTATGACGACTACTTATTGTTCTCCCACTGAATGCCAACTACCCAGTAGGCCGGGTCTCGCTCGTCCAGCCGTCCCAACACAGGCATCCGACTCTGCACCTCCGCCAGCAGCCCTGCTATGGCTTGGCATACCCGGCCCTTCGGCTGCTTGAACAACACGACGTCCGAGAACGCACTTTTCCAGAACGGGAGGCACCTTCCTGTGAAGATCGAGGTGGAACGCGACGTGCTGGCCGAGGCCGTGGCCTGGACAGCCCGCGCCCTGCCCAGCCGCCCAGCCGTCCCGGTGCTGGCCGGCATGCGTCTCCAAGTGGATACGGAGCTCACTCTCTCCAGCTTCGACTACGACGTGTCCGCACGGGCCCGCGTCCCAGTGGCGGTGGCTGAGGATGGGGTCGCGCTGGTATCCGGGCGCCTTCTGGCCGAGATCACCCGGAGCCTTCCGGCCAGGCCGGTGGATATCAGCTCGGACGGCACACGTACGACTCTCACCTGCGGGAGCGCCACGTTCTCGCTGCTTACCATGCCCGCCGAGGACTACCCAACGCTGCCGGACATGCCCGCCCCGGCCGGCACCATAGGCAGTGACTCCTTCGCGTCGGCAGTTGGCCAATCCGCGGCGGCCGCCGGCCGTGACGACACGCTCCCCGCGTTGACCGGCATCAGGATAGAGATCGCCGGCGACACCCTGACCCTGGTCTCCACAGACCGGTACCGCCTGGCGGTCAGAGAACTTCGGTGGAGCCCGGCCCGGCCCGACCTGGCTGCTTCTGTCCTGGTGCCTGCCCGGGCGCTCGCTGACACCGCCCGCGCACTTACGGCGGGTGCGGAAGTATCGATCGCGCTCGCGCTGCCAGGTGAGGAAGGGGCCGGGGGTGAAGGCATGATCGGCTTCGAGGGGGCCGGCCGCCAGACCACGACCCGCTTGCTCGGTGGAGACTTCCCCCGCTACCAGGCGCTGCTGCCCACCCATGTGAACGGGGTGGCGGAACTCGCGGCCGGGCCGTTCGCCGAGGCGGTCAAGCGGGTTGCGCTCGTCGCCGAACGCAACACCGCGGTGCGCCTGTCCTTCTCCGCCGGCCAGCTCGTCCTTGAGGCCGGAACCGGGGACGAAGCTCAGGCGGTCGAAGTGTTGGAGGCTGGCTACGAGGGAGACGACATCCAGATTGCCTTCAACCCGCAGTACCTGCTTGATGGTCTCACTGCGATCGACTCAGACGTGGCCCGTATCGCCTTCACCGAACCCGGTAAGCCTGCCCTGCTCACCGGTAAGCCTGCCCCGGATGAACAGCCCGACTACCGCTATCTGCTGATGCCGATCCGGCTCGGCGGCTGACGAGCCGGATCGGTGGAGAGTCACGCTGGGTTGGTTACCAAGACAGGAGCGAAGTCTCCGTGTCGTCGCTACGGAGCGGGTTCGGCGAGCTAGCCAGATGATGGTCGGCAACGGCTCGCACTGACGCTGGTGGTGCCCGCGGGTAACCTCTGCTGGTGTGCACCTGACCCGCCTCGCGCTCACCGATTTCCGGTCCTATGCGGCGGCGGATCTGGCTCTCGGGCCGGGTGTGAGCACACTGCTCGGTGCGAACGGCCAGGGTAAGACGAACTTTGTGGAGGCGGCGGCCTACGTCGCGACGCTCAGCAGCCACCGGGTGGCGTCCGACGCGCCCTTGGTGCGCCGCGGCGCGGAACGTGCCATCCTCCGCGCGGCGATCACGTCGCCTGAACGAGACAGTCTCGTGGAGATCGAGGTCAATCCGGGACGGGCCAACCGAGCCCGGCTGAACCGTGTGCCTGTACCAAGGCCCCGCCAGGTGCTTGGGGTGCTGCGCACCGTGCTCTTTGCACCCGAGGATCTTGCGCTGGTCAAGGGCGACCCTGAGCAGCGCCGGCGGTACCTTGACGAACTCCTGGTCGCCAGTGCGCCCCGATACGCGGCTGTGCGGGCCGACTACGAGCGGGTCGTCCGGCAGCGGACCACTCTGCTGAAATCGTTGCGGGTGCGGTCGGGCGGACGCGGGTTCGCCCGGTCCGGCCGGCCCCGGGACGGTGGTTCCCGGGACGGCACCCCCCGGGACGGCGGTGGTGAACAGGAAGAAGTTGGCAGCGAAGGCATGGGTCTGGGCGGCGCGCTCGATGCCTGGGACGAGCACCTGGCGCTGAAAGGCGCTGAACTGCTCGCGGGCCGGATCGAGTTGACCGCGGCCCTCCAGCCGCTGGTCGCCAAGGCATACGCCGAAGTCTCCGGGGAAGCCGGTGAAGCTGGCATCGGCTATCGCCAGTCCGGTGCCGACCAGTCCGGTGCCGGCCGGGACGCTGGTAGGGGCCTGGGTGATGGTGCGGGTCTGGAAGGTGGTGCGGGTCTGGAAGGTGGTGCGGGTCTGGCGGGGAGTGCTGCTCGCCGCGAGGCTGACCGGGCAGTGCTCGCGGACGGACTGCGTGCTGCGCTGGCCCGGGCGCGGCCCGACGAGCTGGAACGCGGCGTATGCCTGGTCGGCCCGCACCGGGACGAGCTCGAGCTGCGTATCGGCGAGATGCCCGCCCGCGGCTACGCGAGCCACGGCGAATCCTGGTCGATGGCGCTCGCGCTGCGCCTAGCCGGCTACGAACTGCTGCGCGCGGAAGGCGACGACCCTGTGCTAATTCTCGATGACGTTTTCGCCGAACTGGACAGCGGTCGCCGCGAGCGGCTGGCCGGCCTGGTCAGTGGGGCCGAGCAGGTGCTGGTCACGGCCGCGGTATCGGCCGACGTCCCCGCCGTGCTGGCCGGGGCGCGGTTTGAGGTGGCCGACGGGGTGATCTCCCGTGCCTGACGATGACGCCCCCGGGCCGAACCAGGAAACAGCAGCGGAGCGCGCACGGCTCGCCCGTGAAGCTCTGGCCGGTGCGAAGGCTGACGCAAGGGCCCGCGGGGAGGCACCCCCGGTCGGAGCCATTCACGCCGACCGGCTCGCGGACGGTGACCGGCGCGCCGACCGGCCCAGGGCGCGCGGGCCGCGGCGCGCCCGAAGGGACGACCCGCAGCTGCTGCACACCGCCATCGCGGCACTTGTCGACGACCAAGGCTGGCAGATGGCCAGCGCCGTGGGCTCCGTGTTCGGCCGCTGGGACCAGATCGTGGGAGCCGACCTCGCCGCGCATACCCGGCCGGACGGGCTCAATGAGGGCGAACTTGTCGTGATCGCCGACTCCACGGCGTGGGCAACTCAGGTGCGGCTGCTCGCCGCCACGCTGATCCGCAGGCTCAATTCTGAACTAGGAGACGGCACCGTCAGGCGGGTAAAAGTGCGCGGACCGGAGCAACCGCGGCGGGCCGGCGAGTGGAGGGTACGCGGCGGCCGTGGGCCGCGTGACACTTACGGCTGAGACTGAGGGTCCTCCCAGGTAAAATGTAAGGGCGCCGCCGGGGGCAGGCAGGAGACCGGACGGGACTTGTGGCCCGGCGCGCGCGCATATCTTCCAGGAGGCTTGCTCTTGTCCTACGACGCACGTTCGATCACGGTCCTCGAGGGCCTTGAGGCGGTGCGCAAGCGTCCCGGCATGTACATCGGCTCGACCAGCGCGCGCGGCCTGCACCATCTGGTGCAGGAGGTCGTGGACAACGCGGTCGACGAGGCGCTCGCCGGGTACTGCGACCGGATCGACGTCACCCTACTCGCCGATGGCGGTGTCCGGGTCGCCGACAATGGCCGTGGCATCCCCGTCGATGAGCATCCAGTGGAGAAGCGCCCCGCGGTCGAAGTCGTGCTCACCACGCTGCACGCGGGCGGCAAATTCGACGGCAAGTCCTACGCCGTCTCCGGTGGCCTGCACGGCGTGGGCGTATCGGTGGTTAATGCCCTGTCAGCGCGGCTCGAGGTGGAAATCCGGCGGGACGGATATGTCTGGCGGCAATCGTACGAGCGCAGCCAGCCAGTCACCCTGCTGACCAGGGGCGAGGCTACCGACGAGACCGGCACAATTATTTCGTTCTGGCCGGATAGTTCGATTTTCACGGAGACCACGGACTGGAATTTCGAGACACTCTCGCGCCGGCTTCAGGAGATGGCGTTCCTCAACCGGAGCCTGGCCATCAACCTGACCGACGAGCGGCCCGAGCATGTCAACGGCGAGCCCCGGCAGGTCAGCTACTGCTACGACGGCGGCATCGCGGACTTCGTGCGGTACCTGAACGCGTCCAAAGAGCCGGTACACGCGTCGGTGATCGACTTCGGCGAGGAGGGCGACGGGATCTCGGCTGAGATCGCGATGCAGTGGAACGCCTCGTATGCGGAGTCGGTGCACACGTTCGCCAACACGATCAACACGGCTGAGGGCGGCACGCACGAGGAGGGGTTCCGCTCCGCGCTCACCTCGATCGTGAACAGGTACGCCAAGGAACAGAAGCTGCTGCGGGAGAAGGACGACAACCTGACCGGCGAGGACGTCAGGGAAGGCCTGGCCGCGATCGTCCACGTCAAGCTGGCTGAGCCGCAGTTCGAGGGCCAGACCAAGACCAAGCTGGGTAATACCGAGGCCAAGTCGTTCGTGCAGAAGACCTGCAACGACCATCTACGGGACTGGTTCGAGCGCAACCCGGGCGAGGCCAAGGACATCATCACCAAGGCCACCCAGGCGTCCCGGGCCCGGATCGCGGCCCGCCAGGCCCGCGACCTGACCAGGCGCAAGGGCCTGCTTGAGTCCTCGTCGCTGCCCGGGAAGCTGGCCGACTGCCAGTCGGGTGATCCGGAGCGCTGTGAGATCTACGTCGTCGAGGGTGATTCGGCCGGCGGCTCGGCCAAGCAGGGCCGGGACTCGGAGTTCCAGGCCATCCTGCCGCTCCGCGGCAAGATCCTGAACGTCGAGAAGGCCAGGATCGACCGGGTGCTGAAGAACAACGAGGTCCAGGCGATGATCACCGCGCTGGGCACCGGCATCCACGACGACTTCGATATCTCCAAGCTCCGCTACCACAAGATCGTCCTGATGGCCGACGCGGACGTGGACGGCCAGCACATCACCACGCTGCTGCTCACCCTGCTGTTCCGGTTCATGAAGCCGCTGATCGAGGCTGGGCACGTGTACCTGGCCCAGCCGCCGCTCTACAAGATCAAGTGGGGGAGCGGGGCTGAGGCTGACTACGCCTACTCCGACCGGGAACGCGACGCCCTGATCGAGGACGGCATCGCGAACGGCCGCAAGGACCCGCGGCCGCGGGACGGCATCCAGCGGTACAAGGGCCTCGGCGAGATGAACGCGGCCGAGTTGTGGGAGACCACCATGAACCCGGCGAACCGGGTGCTGCGGCAGGTGACGGTGGACGACGCGGCGCAGGCCGACGAGCTTTTCAGCGTGCTGATGGGCGAGGACGTCGAGGCCCGCCGCGCGTTCATCCAGCGCAACGCCAAGGACGTCAGGTTCCTGGACATCTAGCCCCACCGGGGGACACGGCGCGCGAGTCCCCGGGTCCGGTAGTCCTGGCCCAGCCAGATACGGAAGAGGTTGTCACGTGACCGACGTGGACGCGGGGGGCGCCCCGGCGCCGCAGCACGACCGGACCGAGCCGGTCGACATCCAGGTGGAGATGCAGCGCAGCTACATCGACTACGCGATGTCGGTCATCGTCGGCCGGGCTCTGCCGGACGTCAGGGACGGGCTCAAGCCCGTGCACACACGCGTGCTGTGGGCGATGTATGACGGCGGCTACCGGCCCGAGCGCGGCTACTCCAAATGCGCCCGCGTGGTCGGCGAGGTGATGGGCAACTATCACCCGCACGGCGACTCTTCGATCTACGACGCGCTCGTCCGGCTCGCCCAGCCGTGGTCGATGCGGATGCCTCTTGTTGACAGCCAGGGCAACTTCGGGTCGCCCGGCAACGACCCGGCCGCGGCCATGCGCTACACCGAGTGCCGGCTCGCCCCACTGGCCGTGGAGATGCTGCGGGACATCGACAAGGACACCGTCGATTTCCGGTCCAGCTACGACGGGCGCGGCGGCGAGCCCGTGGTACTGCCGGCCCGCTTCCCGAACCTGCTGGTCAACGGCTCCGAGGGGATCGCTGTCGGCATGGCCACCAGGATCCCGCCGCACAATCTGCGTGAGGTGGCCGCGGGCGTCCAGTGGTACCTGCAGAGCTTCGACGCCACCGACGAGGAACTGCTCGAAGCGCTGATCGAGCGGGTGAAGGGGCCCGACTTTCCCACCCACGGCCTGATCGTCGGGCACCGGGGCATCGAGGAGGCCTACCGCACCGGGCGCGGCTCGATCACCATGCGCGCCGTGGTCAATGTGGACGAGGATGCCCGTGGACGAGCCTGCCTGATCATCACCGAGCTCCCCTACCAGGTCAACCCGGACAACCTGGCGACGAAGATCGCCGAGCTGGTCAGGGAGGGGCGGGTCAGCGGCATCGCCGACATCCTTGACCAGAGCAGCGGCCGGACCGGCCAGCGCCTGGTGATCGTGCTGAAACGGGACGCCATCGCCAAGGTCGTGCTGAACAACCTGTACAAGCACACCCAGCTGCAGGACACGTTCGGCGCGAACATGCTCGCGCTGGTGGACGGCGTGCCGCGCACGCTGCGGCTGGACCAGATGGTCAGGTACTGGGTCAGGCACCAGATCGAGGTCATCGTCCGGCGCACCCGCTTCCTGCTCCGCAAGGCGCAGGAGCGGGCGCACATCGTGAGCGCGCTGCTCAAGGCGATCGATGCCATCGACGAGGTCATCGCGCTGATCCGGGCCAGCGCATCGGCCACCGAGGCCCAGCAGGGCCTGATGGACCTGCTCGAGATCGACGAGGAGCAGGCCCGTGCCATCCTCGACATGCAACTGCGCAAGCTGGCCGCCCTGGAGCGGCAGGCACTGATCGACGAGTACGAGGAGCTGATGGCGCGGATCGGCGAGTACGAGGCCATCCTGGCCTCGCCCGAGCGGCAGCGGCAGATCGTCAGTGAGGAACTCGCCGAGATCGTCACCAAATACGGCGATGACCGGCGAACCGAGATCATTGCCTATGACGGCGACGTGACCAACGAGGACCTCATCGCCGAGGAGGATGTGGTCGTCACCATCACCCGCGGCGGCTACGCGAAGCGCACCAAGACCGACCTCTACCGGGCGCAGCGACGGGGCGGCAAGGGCGTCCGCGGCGCGCAGTTGCGGACCGACGACATCGTCGACCACTTCTTTGTCAGCACCACCCATCACTGGATCCTGTTCTTCACGAACAAGGGGCGCGTCTACCGGGCCAAGGCCTACGAGCTGCCCGATACCGGACGGGATGCGCGGGGCCAGCATGTGGCCAACCTGCTCGCCTTCCAGCCGGATGAGCGCATCGCCCAAGTGCTCGCGCTGCGGGACTACTCAGTCGCGCCCCACCTCGTCCTGGCCACCAAGTCCGGGCTGGTGAAGAAGTCGCGGCTGACCGATTTCGACTCGCCCCGGTCGGGCGGCATCATTGCGATCAACCTGCGTGAAGACGACGAGGTGATCGCGGCGCGGCTGGTCTCGCCCGAGGACGATCTCTTGCTGGTGAGCAAGCAGGCCCAGGCGATCAGGTTCCACGCCACCGACGAGGCGTTGCGCCCGATGGGCCGGGCCACGTCGGGCGTGATCGGCATGCGGTTCGCGGACGGTGACGAACTGCTCGGCATGCATGTGGTCCGTGAGGGCGCCGACGTGCTCGTCGCCACCGTCGGCGGCTACGCGAAGCGCACCCCGGCCGATCAGTACCCGGTGCAGGGCCGGGGCGGTCGCGGCGTGCTGACGGCCAGGATTGTCGAGGCCCGCGGCGAACTCGGCGGGGCACTCATGGTCCTCCCCGAGGACGAGGTTTTCGCCATCACCTCGGCGGGCGGTGTCATCCGGACCTTCGCCGCGGAGGTCAAGCTGTCGGGCCGGCAGACCATGGGTGTCCGGCTGATGAACCTGGCCTCGGGCGACAGCGTGGTGGCCATTGCCAGGAACGCTGAATCCCTGGACGCCTCAGAGGACGAGTCACTGGACGAGCCCGGGGACGACTCAGCGGACGGAGTAGCCCCGGAGGCCGGGTATGGTGCTGAGTCCGAAGAGGGTACGGAGCCCGCTGAGGGTCACAGTGAGATGACAACTGGGTCCGGGGAAGCAACGTCCTGACGCGTCGCGGCGTCTAAAGGGTAATCAATTGGGTAACCAATCGTCGCCCTTGGGCCCCGACGAGATCGATTTCCTTCCGTTGGGGATAACCTCGACATAGCAGACTTTCCGGAGGAGGACGGGTGGACCAACGCGTGGAGCCACCGTCGTGGCTGCCGGGCGGAGCGGCAGGCTCGGACACCAAGGGTCCGGTCAGCCCCGATCCGGCAGTTGATGGCCCGGACAGCGACGGTCTCGAGGGCCCGGCCAGCTTTGGCGCGGCTGAAACTGACTCGGCTAGCTCCAGTTCTGCTAGTCCAGGTTCAGCCAGCCCCGATCCGGCCAGTTACGATTCTGCCGGTTCCGATGCCGCAGGAGAGCGACCCGAACCGGATGCTGCCGACATGAATGCTTACTCCTACGGCGGGGAGACTTTGCACTCGAACGGCCAGGACGCCGAGTTCGGGCCGGAGAGGGCGTCGGTGAGTGCATACGGCCAGGAAGGCAGTGCGGACGGCGTGGGAAACCCGCTGCCTTACCCAGCACAATACGGGGAAACGACCACGGGCTTCCGGGACACGGCGGGCTTCCGGGACACGGCGGGCTTCCGGGACACCGTGGGGTTCAGGGATACGGCCGTGGCCGCCGAGGGCGCCACCGATACCAGTCGCCGGGCAGCCACCTTCTCCGGGGTCTCGCGGCCCAAGGCCAAGACTGGTGCCGGGGCCGGGGGCGGCCGGGGGCGGCGAGCTGATCTGGTCGTGGCCAGGCTTGAGCCGTGGTCGGTGATGAAGTTCAGCTTCCTGATTTCGTTGGTGGCCTGGGTCATGCTCTTCGTCGCCG
>OCTA010002945.1_pt1 | contig 15250 bp, 9 predicted proteins | sample 1538991 | NCBI WGS metagenome assembly OCTA01 (sample SAMEA3539302, study PRJEB22396) | soil metagenome | biome: tundra; feature: field; material: soil | place: USA | collected 2010-05 | depth 0.15 m | reverse complement strand
AGACTCGCGGATCCGCCCAGCAGCGAGCGTCCCAACCCCGCTACCACGCCAAAGGTCGCTCCTATGTCAAGAGCGGGTCGCTATTTGCGGTGATTTGTCAGGTGATGCAGATCATTGGAACTGCGCCGCTGATCGTGCGGTCGACGTCTTGCCGGCGGTCTGGGTGGTCGGGACGGACGGGGGTTTGGTGTTCGGAGGTTGGTGTTGTGGCGGGGAGCGCGAGTAGGTGGTGGAAGCGTCTGGCGAGGTGGCGTTTGAGGCAGCGCAGCGCGGCTTTCTTGGTTTTCCCTTCGGCCCGTTTGCGCTCGAGGTAGGTCTTGGTGGCTGGGTCGTGGCTGGCGCGTGTGATTGCGATGGTGTGTAGGGCTCGGTTGAGTTGGCGGTCTCCGCCGCGGTCGAGTCGGAGTTGGTTGCGTTGGCCTGAGGATGATGGGATTGGCGCGACTCCGGCTTGGCGGGCGAAGCTCGCGTCGGTCCGGACCGCTCCGCGTCGGCGGTCGGCCGATCAAGGCCACCGCGGTCAGCGTCCCGCAGCCCATCTCGGCGAGCAGCTCGGGGCACTGAGCGGTGACCAGGACCAGCAGATCTCCCTCCAGCGTCTTCACCTGGCGGGTGAGGGTGCGGATCTGAGCGACCTGTTCGCGCGCGACCCTGACGCGCGCACAGGCTGGGATTCGTCGCAGCCGCCGGTCGATCTTCTCGAGCACTCGCGTCTGCTCGAGCGAGCCGCGTTTGAGGGAGCGCTCGAGCTCGGGGCAGAGCGCGACCAGGTGCCAGCGCAGCCTGTTCTGCGCGCGGGTGCGCTCGGCGACGAGATCCTGGCGGTGATCCGAGAGAAGTCGGATCTCCATCGCCCGCTCATCCAAGTAGGCGGCCGGGAAGCGATCGACGCCGTCCTTGACGACTGCCCGGGCGACCGCGAGAGCGTCGATCTGATCGGACTTCCCGGGCTCGCGCTCACCTCGCCTGGTGGCGCCCATCATCCTCGGCGGGACCCGCACGACCCGCTCCCCAGCAGCGATCAACGCCTGCTCAAGCCGACCTGAGACATGCCGGCAGTCCTCGATCGCCCACACACGCTCCCGATCGAGCTCGCGTGCCCACCGTACCGCCGCCAGATGCCCGGCGTCATCGGCCTTGATCTGCCGGCTGCCGCGAACCCGGCCCGTGCCTTCGTCGACCGCCGCGAGCGCGTGCGCCCCCTTGTGCGTGTCCGCTCCGATCACGATCATCTGCACCGTCCCTTCGTTCGAAATGCCAACTACGGACGGACCGTCGGCGGACAGCTCTCACTTGGGGCGAAGCCACGCTCCTATCAAGTCACACCGGCGATCATCGGGCGGCGGCGGGCGACATGACCTTTGATAGGCAGACCAGCAGTCGGCAGAGTCGTCCTGGGTCAGCCCGCCGCCAGCCCGATAACCAACCGATCGCGTCGGACGTCACCGCCCAGACGCCTAGGACGATGACAGTGAGAGTCGTCCGCTCACGTCTCCCCGGACTTGCGCTTTCCGTTGGTTGCGAGCGTCCGGCACGAGCCGTCGAGATGACAAAAGCGAGCGCCAGCCTTGCCGGCGCTGACGCTCGGATGCGTGGCAAAGCGCAAGCCCGCCTGCCCCACGGGAACGCTCTGCGCGTGCTAGCTGGCGGGCGGCGGGTCAGCTAACCCTGGGAAGAACGGCCGTGGCCGCTTCAGCGGCAAAGCAGTTGTCGGCGGCGTCGCGGGCGAGAGTGCTGGAACCGTTCCGATCCGGCAGTCACCTACGGTCAACTCGGACTCCTGCTTCAACCGAAGCGTTAGCCAGAAGCTAGCAAGCACTCGTATGTGCGACGCTGTCTGTCGCTGCGGAAAGCAATCGTGTCGATCGCGCCGCCCGGAAGGGCTGCCGACATTGGCCAGGACCCAGAGCGAGGTCGGTGTCTTCCGCAGGCAGCCAGCAAACCGGGAGCGGTCGGCTTCGTACACCGAGGGGTTCCGTCGCTCGGTCGTGCGACGCTGTTCGCGTGCGTGAGTACGCGACCCTCAGACTGGACAGCGGTTACGAGCTCCGCGTCGAGCTCGACGTGGACGACCTCGATTGCGATGAGATCGTCGTGCGTCGCACTGCGAACTCGGGTTCCGCTACGCGAGAGGTGTTGCTGGCCGTCGTCGACGAGCACCTTGCTACCGCCGAACGACACGCTGCCGGGACAACCGATCGGCTGCTTGCGGCCGATCGGCAACGCCCGTTCTGATGGCGGGGTTGTATCTGGACAGTCCGCGCTTGGGCGGGTGCTGCTTGCCGAGCCCTACGCTCAAGCGCTCCGCGACACGCTCGGCCGCTACGACGCGTGGTGGTCGAGCGCGCTGCTCACTGTCGAGCTACGCCGCCTCGCTCGACGGGAGGGGCTCGAGACCGCGGCCGAGAAGCTGCACTCGACCATCTCCACACGCAGGATTGGTTCTCCGTCGCTGAGGCGCGCTTCGAGGATCGACCCGTCGAGGTTCGCACGCTCGACGCGATTCATCTTGACGCCGCCGTTCAGCTCAAGAAGCGGGGCGTGATCGAAGCCGTGCAGACCTACGACGAGCAGCTGCAGTCCGGTTGTGCGCACCACGCATTGCCGGTGGAGGCTCCGGTCGTTTCGTGAGTTCACTGGTGGGCCGACCGCGCTGCCGGCGACCCCACCGCGCCGGCGCACTCGGTTATCGTCCGCTGCGAGAGCCGGCGTCAAGGATCGTCGGGAGTGCGGGCAGGGGCCACCTACAGAGCCTGCCCACCGCGGCCGGCGACCCTCGGCCGTGCTGACGGCCTCATCACCAGTTCCGGGAGCGCGAATCTGCGACGCTCACCCGCTCCCCGAGCCGATAGCGACTCACGCTCCTAGACTTACCGGCCCATGACCCACTCGGGCCGCGACCGCCTTGCCATCCTCCTCGCCGGGGCGACCGAGCCAGACGCGTTCAGCGCGGCGCGGACCGCCCCGACAAGTGACCTGCACCTCGAGGTGCGGGGCGTGGGGCCGATCAAGGTTCCCGTGTCCCAGGCGCAGGCGAGGCAGCTGTGCCTGCTGGGTCGACCGGCTCGATACGGACGAGGAGAGCAGACCCTTCTGGACCGGGGGATCCGAGACACCTGGGCGATCCCCAAGAGCCGGGTCAAGATCGATAAGCGCCGTTGGAACCAGACGCTCCTGCCCGTCCTCGACCGCCTCGGCCACGACCTCGGCCTTCCCTCCGGCTGCACGCTTAGGGCGGAGCTGCACTCGATGCTGGTCTATGCGCCTGGGCAGTTCTTTGTCCAACACCAGGACTCCGAAAAGGACGACGCCATGGTCGGGTCGCTTGTTGTGGGCCTGCCCTCGACCTTCAAGGGCGGTGCGCTCGAAGTCCGGCATAGCGGCGAGACCGCAACATATCGGGGGTCGAAGAAGAATCTATCGTTCGTGGCCTTCTACAGTGACTGCCGTCACCAAGTCAAGCCAGTCACGTCCGGGTACCGGGTCGTGCTCACCTACAACCTGCTCCTCCGCGGCGACACAGCCAGGTCGGAGGTCGACCCGGATCCCGAACTCGTCGGCAGCTTGGCCCGCTGCCTCGACGAGCACTTCGCCTCGTCTGGCGGCCCGAACCGCCTGGTCTACTTGCTCGACCACGAGTACACACGCCGCGGTCTGGACTGGTCGCGCCTCAAAGGCGCCGACGCTCGGCGCGTGCCGCTGCTCGACGCGGCGGCGGAGCGCGCCGGCTGCGACATCGTGCTTGCGCTGGCGGACGTCCACGAGATCTGGACCGCCTACGAGCCCGAGGGGCGACAGCGCTGGTACCAGCGGTCGGGCTACAACCGGTGGGACGACCGGGACGACGATTTCGACTCCTTCGACGGGGACGGGACCGGCGACTATGACCTTGACGAGCTGATCGAGTCCGAGGTCACGCTGGACAGCTGGATCGACTCCCGAGGCGGTCGGCTGGAGAACGTGGGCCTGTCCGTCGGCGACGACGAGGTTTGTGCAAGCACCCCTTCGGGCGATTTAGAGCCGTACTCGTCGGAGTATGAGGGGTACATGGGCAACTGGGGCAACACCCTGGACCGCTGGTACCACCGTGGGGCGGTGGCTGTGTGGCCTCGGAGCCGAGCTTTCGCCGTGCAGGCCGAGGCATCTCCGTCTTTGGCGCTCGACGAGCTGACGGCCCGCACACGGAAGGGCGACCTGATCGGGGCCCGGAAGGCGGCCGCCACTCTGGCCCCGTTCTGGGACCGGATCGCCCCTCAGGTGGAGGCGAAAGGCTTCTTCACCAAGGCGTTGCGCACGGCGCGCCTGGTTGACGAGCCGGCCCTGGCGGCGATGCTGCTGCGGCCGTTTCGGCTGGAGATGCTCACTACCAGCCATGCCAAGGCGCTGAGCGCTCTGGTCGACTCCTATGGCGAGCGGTGGGCGGGGGAGCTCGTGGCGGCGTGGTCCGCCAAGCGGCGGTTCTACGACTCCAAGGGCCAGAGCCCAGAGGCGTGGATGGCCTCGTTGCCACGGCTCTGCCTCGCTTTCCGGGAGGCCGGAGACGCCGGAACGTCGGCGGCTCGGTTGTTGCTGCGGGAGTCGTGGAGGTGGGTGAGCCAGACCATCGACCTGGGTCTCGAGCTGTCTTCACCGAGCCATCGCGAGCAGACCCTTTCCGAACTGGGACGTCCGGTCGGGGCGATGCTGGAGGGCACGGCACTGGCTGGCGCAACCGACCTGCGCGACGAGGCGGTCGGGGTCCTGTGCCGGGACGACGACCTACTAGTTGGTTGCGCCATCGCGGTCCTCCGGGCGACTCCCGAGTCGCAATGGAGCGCGGCCGGCCTCGACGTCGTCGCGACCCACTGCTCCGCGGCCCTGGAGGCCCGCCTCGCCCGCCCTTCGCGCGCCAGCGCCGACTGGTCGATCGAACTCCCCAAAGGATGTAGCTGCGAGTTGTGCGGTGACCTGCGGGGCTTCCTCCGGGACCCGACCCAGACGAGGTTCGAGTGGCCTCTCGCCAAGGACCGCCGGGCCCACGTGCATAGCCGGATCGACACCGCCGAGCTCCCGGTGGATCACCAGACCCGACGGGTCGGGCGGCCGTACACCCTGATGCTGACCAAGACCGACGCGCTCTTCGAGCGCGAAACGCAACAGCGGCGCCGTGACGAGAAAGACCTCGCGTGGCTCGAACGGAACCGTGACGATCGCGCAAGGTGGCGGACGGGGTCAAGATAGACGAGGCCCCCGCAAAGGCATCTTCCTTGCGCATTCTCGGTTCAGAATGCCCACGCGGATGCGTGAGGGGGCGAGGCTATCGTCTGGCCAGCCTCGCGCAAGCAAGTGCTTGCAGCCGCCAGTTAACGAAACGGTCAAAGTGAGAGCCAGCTAGGCGCCCGAGCTGGCTGTCGGCCAGGACGAGACCCAGCAGCGCGAGCACGCCGATCGTTGGCTACGGATCGTCGTGGCGATGAGGAAGAGCCGTCGACCCTGCTGCGCCCGCCGGCCGGCAAGACCTCCTTTCGCGCGAGGCCGCGCATGTAGTCGTGATGGACGAGCGTCCTGCTTGGCGCGGAAACCGCGTCTGCGCTTGCGGCAGCAGGGTCGGCGAACCGAAGCCGAACCGACCACGCCTGCTCGCAAGGTTGTGGCTAACAATTCGCTCGAAGCAGAAGCGTCCGGCGGCGTCGACGTGGCTGCTGCCCCTGAGTGACGCAGCAGGGTAGTTCTGGCCGGTCGAGACTGCTGCAATGCCGCTGAAGCGGCCACGGCAGATCGGATCGGAGTTAGCTGACCCGCCGCACGCTAGCTAGCACCGGGGGGTGTCTTGCCAGGGGCGGCGCGGGCTTGCGCTTTGCCACGGTTGCGATCGTCCGCGCGCCGGGGCGGGGCCGCGCGCCCTCCAGTCCGCGCCAAGCAGGGCTCTGCCGGCGCCGGGGCAGATGCTCGCCGCAAGCAGGGGCCCCGCGCTGTGCTGCTGGAGCCAGCTGAAAGGGGAAGCCTGCCGCGCGGGATTCGGGGCGGCCGAGAGTTCTGCGTATTCGTGAGGCTGTCGCACAAACCCGACGAACCGGAAATCTGTTGTGCGGAGGTCCAATCGGGCGCGGCGCCACCAAGGCCAAATTGGTCGCGTGAAGTCCTCGACGTCGGTCAGCGCGCCTCCTGACGCGTCGGTTCTCGGGGCGCCTCGACTGCGTTTGGAGATTTTGCCAACGCCTCTGTTTGTGCGACAGCCTCACGATGGAGCAGCAGCGGGCGAGACGAGCCCGTGGGCTGCTCAGGTGACTGGCGTCTGCTTGGTTGTTCGCTGGTCGCCTACGCCAAGCCGTCGGTGAAGCAGCTCTACGGTACGCCTGCGATTTTGCCGTTTCCGATCCGGGCCTACTTGACGGCCGGCCGGGGGACGTTGAGCGCCGTGGCGCGGGCCAGCCCGCCAGCACTGAGCGAGAGCCGGAGGCTGAGCAGGTTGCGACTACGAAGGATGTGCACGGTCAGGTGCCGCGTGCGCCGGCCGACCGCGAACCGCTGCGGCCGCAGACCGGCGACCCGCACGACGAGCGTCGCGTCGAGCGAGCTTGACACGGTCAAGCGGAGCGACCGGGCCCTGCGCCCGAGCGCCCGGGGGGCCTGTAGCGTCAGGAACAGCGGCCGCGCCGCGCGGAGTCGGACCACAAGGGACGCGACGCCCGTGCGACCGAAGCGGTCGCGGGCGACGAGGTCGATCCGGCGCACGCCGGCGGGAAGGCCGGAGACGGTGATCTGGGAGCCTGTGCCAAGCAGCCGCCGCCCAAGCGTCCAGCGAAGCTGGTGCCCTGCAAGCAGGCGGGATTGGTCGTCGAACGCCTGGCCTGAGAGCACCAGCGGTGCGTCATTGGGCTGGCGCAAGCCGGGCCACGGAATCAGGATCCGCACGGACGGCGGCGCTCCCGGGGAGCTAAAGCGCCGGGAGACGGCGGTTGTCGTCTGGAAGCCATCATCTACGACGACGCGGATGCGCGCGTGTGTCGAGCGGAACAGGTAGCGTGCGGGGAGCAGCGCGCTGCCGCGGTTCGGTCCCATCCAGACGGGGTTCCAGCTGCGGCCGCCGTCGCCGGAGTAGTCGATCTCGACATCGAGGGCATCGCGGTCCCGGTCGGTCGCGCGCCAGCGGGCCACCGCGTTGCTTGCGTGGAAGCTCGGAAGCTGCGGGATCGTGACGGTCGGCGGGTGAGCGCTCTTCTTGCGCGTGGCGAGCGTCACGCCGTTGCTGGCGACGGCAACGCTCGTGACCTCGGCGGCGGGGACTACGGCGGTCAGGGTGAGGATCGGTTGCGGCGGCTTGGCGTCGACGTGTCCGAAGGATGCGAGCATCGGTACGTCAATGGGTGCGCGACCGGTCGACGTGGTCGCGATCAGGTGATAGGGCGAGCCGGAGGCGGGTTGCGGTGGCGCCTTCACGGGATTGACGTCGACGATCGTCACGTGGCCGTCGCGGTCCACGGATGCCGTTACCTGCAGGGACGCGACGGCGTTCGCGGCTGCGTGGGCCTTGGCGACGGCGCTTCGGGTGACGTCGGCGCTCAGGTACCCGAAGCTGGCCAGGATCGCGTTCCAGTTGTGGACCGAGACCCACGCGTTCGCGGCTGAGCCATTCTGCAGGATCCCGAGCGGATCGCCGTCGCTCACGTTGGCGCAGTACGACATGAAGTCGAACCACTGCGTAGGGGAGGCGGATGCGGGGATCACCTCGTACGGGAACGGGTACCCGGACGGGGCGGGAGCCAGACCAACGCTCTGCAGGAAGCCGTTCTGGTCTGGTGGCCATGGCTCGGCCGACTGGGTACCTCCACCTGGAAGGACCGCTGCGCCGCATCCGGCCGACGCATGAGGTCGCCCGAGGAGGTGGAACAGCTCGTGTGTGACGCTCGTCAGAGGCTCCGGCGCGTTGACGAATGCAAAATCGTGCGTGTCCAGCCCAAGCTCCTGCCAGCAAGTGCCATTGGCCTTTGCGGAGCGGATGTCGTTGTGCTCGATGCCAACGTCCGCGCCGTGCGCCGGCTCACCGTGATTGCAGACGTAATGCCTGACCCTGTCGAGCAGCTCGGCTGTGACTTGCAGCGAGGAGTTGCCCTTTCCGACCTGATCGCCGATGTCGATCGTGTCGGCGTACGGCTCCACGATCAGCGGGATCGGCGTCACCACCCGCGCCCACTGGAACACTGTGTTGGGATCCGGGAGCGTCGCGTCGTACGGGTTCGTGACGATCATCGCGAGCGGGCGAATCTCGAACGGGAATGTGTAGAAGAACGGGATCTCACCGATCGCGAACTTGTTGTCGATCTGGCACGCGCTGGTGGTACACGGCGCCCACGCCGGCGGCTGGCCGGGCAACGCGGCGGTGTGGGCCGTCGCCTGGACCTTGAGCGGGGGCAGCTGATCCGATTGGGCCGGCAACAGGTCCGCCTCGAGCTCGACCTTCCCGCGCTCCCACGAGGACGGAAGCGTGAACGTGTAGACGCCGGTGTAGTTGTCCTGCAAGAAATCGGACCCGAACCCCGAAAGCCCCGGAGTGAGCTTGCCGGGAGTGCTGATCGGCAGTAACGGGCTGCCCGCAAGCGGGACCAGGTTGCCGGAGCTGTCATAGCTATAGCCCTTCAGGACAGCCGGTACCTGAATCCCTGACGTCGGCCCGGACCGAAGGTCGGCATACACGCGCACAACGGTCGCTTTGAACGCTGCGAGCTCGGCCAGAGCCTCCGTCGAGCCGGGGACGGCGGCTTGCCCGATCGTCGCGTAAGGGATCGGCGCCCCGGGACTGCTCGGATTGCGCTGCGGCAAGACCGGCAGCTGCGTGCCCTGGGTGATCTGCATCGAGAGCACTTCCGGGTCGAACTGCAGGGGGCACGCGCCCCCAACCGTGAACGTCGCGGTGCGCTCGGCAAGCGGCGGGGCAGTGGCATGGATCGTGGCCGTGCGGGCGAAGACCGCCTGACCGGTCGCTGGCGCTGTCAGGGTCAGAGCGACCGTTTGTCCTGCCGCGCCGTTCGGGAACGTCGCCTGAGCGGGCGCGAAGCTCGCAGTAACGCCCGGCGGAAGGCCGCTCACCGACAGCGACACCGGACCCGAGAAGGCGACGTCCCGCGTGACCTCGACCGGGACGCTGACCACGCAAGAGGCCAGGCTGACGCTCGTCGAACCCTCGACCCTCACGTCGAAGGCCGACTTCACGCCGATGCTGAGCGTGAACGAACGTGGCGTCGTGCCGGCGCTCGAGGAATCCGGCGTTCCGGTGATCGTCACCGTCGGATCAGCGCCGGTGGTCGGCGGCGCGTTCGCGTCGGCGGTCAGTGTCAGCGTACTCGCCGTGCCCGCCGGATTGGGCGCAAACCCGAGGTGCACGCCCGCCGGCAACGCACCCGCCTCCCCGAACGTGACGGTGCCGGTAGAACCTCCCAAACGTCCGATCGAGACCGTGTCGGTCGCGCTCCCGCCCTGGACCAGGCTGACATTCGTGGCCGCAGGCGTGAGCGTGAAGTCCGGCGGCGGCGGCGTCGACGGAGTGTCGAACGTGAGGTCGTCGATCGCGATCTGCTTGTCGTCGTCAGTGCCGTCCGTTCGCGCCGTGATCTTGAAACCGACGATCGTTGCCGATGGGGTCGAGACGGACAGCAGCGTATGGACACCAGCGTTCTGCTTGACCAAAGTCTGCGGAGAAGCGGCGATCTGGTTTCCAGCCGAGTCGAACGCGAGCAACGTCACGAACGCGCACGCGCTGTCCGACATCCCGCCCGAGCACGTCGCGGCCGGGCCCAGGTACCCGACATCGACCGACACGTGTGAGCGCGGCACCGCGAACGTGCCCGTGGTGTTCGGGACATAGAACTCGCAGCCGGTGCACGTCGAGATGTCGGCGACCTGGGTGCCCGACTGTGCCTGCCCTGCCGGGGGGGTCCGGATCACTGGATTCAAACCGCCGCCGTTGCTACCGGGCAGGGGCCCGAACACGACCCCCTGGCCGGTGCCGCCGAGATCGGCGTACTGGTTCGTGATCGTCGTCCCCGGGGCGAACTGCTCGAAGTCGACAGTCGCGTCTGCGAACGCAGAAACAGGAAACCCAAGAACACACACCGCCGCCACCAAACCGACGGCCTCATGGACAGCGCGTCTCCTCATGACCCGCGCCAGCCTATCACCAGCTCGAGCGCGCCTTCAAACATGAGACCCGCGACTCGCCTGGCGGAAGACCGCCCTCCTTTCCGCTGCGAGCGGAACTGTCGGTTGGGAAGCGATCAGTGACGGCTGACTATCCGCGCCGCCCTGGCTGCTCGCCTTCGAGCGTGCCGTCCAGTCGGGTCCATGAGATGCTGGACCAACGTCTCAACGTGGGCGGGCCGGTTCGGACTTTGTCCCGCCCTCTCCGCTGGTAGGTCCGAGCGATCGGCCTAGAGCCCGAGGATTGGGCGGTTTGCGGGCAAAGCCGATGCCGAGCTGCGCTGCGATCGGCGGCGTTTCGGGCCGGCTAGCGCTGGCGGTTGGCCGCCGATTCGCTGGACCCCCGTAGTTGGGGCTGGTCGGGGGCTCGATCTCGATCGCCAGACGATCGCACGGCTCCCGACCTACCTCACCGCGGGCTACGACGTCAACGCGACAGTCTGCGGACCCGCCGCCCGCCGCAGCATCCTCACAGCGATCCTTGCCACATCGTTGGCCTAGCACGGACCTCCTGTGAACGCAGCTCAGTCATGTCGCGACCCGACACCCACCAGCACGGCGTGCCGGCGAGCGAGGTACATCAAGCTAACGCCGTCGAGACCGACGCCGTCTGTATCGCAGCGGGGCTCACGCGACCCATCACCCCGCCGTTTCGGCAGACCGGCGCAACGACGTCACGGGCCCGGCCTAGCTGATCGTCCAGGTGAGGTCGTTCTCTCCTGGACCCTCGGCGGCAAGGACGACCTTGCCCACATGCTTGCCCGGGGGCAGCAGGTAGACGTCACACGTCTCGAAGCTCTGACCCGCGCCGAAACCGGCGGGCGGTTTGTGCTCGACGCAGTGCGGGAGATCGGTGCCGCTCACCAGTGGCGTCGCCTGCGAGCCGGAGCTGTCGTAGACGTCCGCGGTCTCCGGGGTCCAGCCTGAATAATCGGCCTGCACGCCCGTGACGCGCTGGGTGACGTAGAAGGCGACGTCGTTCTTGTTCGCGTCGCCCAGCAACGTCTCGCCTTTCAGGTCGTTAGCACCGGCCTGCTTGACGCTGACGATTGCGGTCTTGTACTTGTAGGCCTTGAAGACCTTGGTCGAGTCGCCGGGGCGGGCCAGGCTCACGACCGCGCCGAGCTTCAGCGAGCCCGTGCCGCCACCTCCGGCTCCGCTGCTGCCGCCGCAACCGGCCACGCCGAGCATGCCTACGCAGCCGATCAGGACCATCCTGTTGGCGATCATCGGGCGGGAACAATAAACGAAATCGCCCGTTGCGCACGCTTCCACCGGCAGGCGAGAGCCACCACCCCGCAGGCACACGCGCACACCTCATCCCGTCCGTGCGTGAGCTTCGGGTGCGCCGCCTGACCAGCTCCGGTGACAGGCAAGGCAGAACTCGGGCGCGGCAACCCGCGGCCAGCCTACCACCGGCGCGAGCGCGTGAGTAAAGGTGTTCTTGCCTCGACCCGACGAGCCGTATCCCATCGCCGAAGCCGTTCTGGACGAGCTGGACCGCCGGCTCGGTCTCTACGAACACCCGGCTCAGAACTGACCGCACAGGCCATGAGAGCAGTGGCGCGTCCCGCTGGTCATCGACATCGATGAGAAGGATGTCGTGGCGCGGCGAAGCGGTCAGGGCGCGACAGCCCGGGATCCCACTCCGGTCCCCCGGGCTGTCTTGCGCTCACGGAGTGACGCTTGTGGCTGGCGCGCAGATCACGTAGACATGGAATGTCGCGGCGGTTGCGCCCGTGTTGTTCATGAATCCGGACCACCCGTCGTCATGCCCAGTCGCGGGGTCCAAGAGGGGGAATGACGCATTGGCGCTCTGAGTTGTTGTACTGCCCGAGATCCCGCCGCCGGTCGCAAATTCACCGGCTGGGCAGCTGATGCTTCCTCCGTTCTGAGTTCCCGCCGGGTTCGCAATAGGACCTGAGGTGAGCGTATCGAGCTTGACCGGTCCAGCGGAGCCGGTCGCTCCGGTCGCTCCGGTCGCGCCCTGCTGTCCGGCGGTGCCAGTCGCCCCCCGCGGTCCGACCTTGCTCCAGCTGATCTTCCGGTCGCCACGCTGGCACTTGGACTTGATGTAGAGATCGCCGTTGGCCTTATGGATGCAGGCATTGACCGTGCCGCCGCCGCCCGCCGCGATGGCGTAGCCACCGCCGCCGATCAGCAGCCCCACGATTCCTGCAGCGATCACAGGAGTGGCACGGATGCCCGATATTCGTTTCATGTAACCCCCTCGGTTGTTGAGACGGCGCGATCATCGCATAACACGGAGTGATCTCTAGTCTCTTGGAAAGCCCATCCTAACCTTGATCCGCCGCTGTTCGGTGGGAGATGTCCGGACTCAGACCTAAATGATCTCCTGAGCAATGGCGGAGCTGACCGACGGGCCCATGGCGTGCTGGATCTGTTCTAGAGAAAGCGAGCTCCTGCTGCTAGCTCCTGCTGCTGCTTCACGGGATTCGATCGTGCTAGTTCGTCGGCTGGGATGGTCTCGCGCCTACGGGCTTTACTCGCCGTCGGCGTCGAGGTCGGCGGTGATGACCTCGAGCACGCCGTCGAGCTCGTTGAGTCCCAGGGTTAGCTGCTTGGCGTCTGCTTGGCCTTGGAGCGCGGGGCGCGACCGCTACGACTGGCCGGCCGTATACCGTGCGCTCGAGCTGCCGCGTCTGCACGCGGGAGGTCGAGAATCCCAGACGTGTGCTCTCAGTAGACGTGACTAACGCGGCCGAGATGCCCGGAGTTGGCGACGAGCAATCGCGCGACGGTTCGCGGCACGTGTCCTGCATCCGATCCCGCGGCCACGCACGCAGGCCTGGTCCGAGGTGGTTCGCGAGCCCCGCCCGTCCGCAACCCAAGGGCGCCGCGCCAATCGCGGTGTTCGTATAGCTCATTTGCGAGAAGTTTGCGCGCACCCTTTTTGCGACGATCGCGAGCCCGCTGCCGCTGTACTCGCGCCACCACCGCGCTGCGGTTGGCCGCGTGCCCAGATGGATCCTTCTGAGAGACCCCGCTTGCGCCGATCCGTGTCGGCCGGCCGCTCGATCGTCGCAGTGGGACGCCGAGCGCTGCCTTCTGCTTTCAATCCCATCGGGCCAAAGGGCGCGCTTGTGCAAACGCGTGATCTCAGCAGCGCCGCTTGGGGCCGTGGCACGATCGCTTTCGACGGCGAGCACTCGTGCGCCGCCTGTGGTCGGCGTGATCGCATTGCCACGAACGGGAGTGCGCGTTGGCGGCCCCGTCGGACGCTCGCCTTCGCGTGAACGCGATCGCCGCCGAGGCGGTCGCGAGGCTCGTCGGCTCGGAGCACTCGGGGACACGCCCACTTGATCGCTTTCGTTGCCGAGCTGGCGCGCGACACACGAGTCCTTCGGCGACATTCCGCGAGTTCAGACCATCAGCGCGCAGTGCGCGCCCTTTCGGCCGGGCGATCGGCTCACCCGCGGTCTTGTACCTTCCAGCCGTGGTCAACAGCGTCGAGGTTCGCAGCTACGGCAGGGTGTTCAATGAGATTGCCGACGAGTACGACCGCCACCGTCCGGCTTACTCGGATGCGCTCGTCGACCGCGCCTGCGAGGTAGCAGGGCTCGCTCCTGGAGCTACGGTGCTGGAGATCGGCTGCGGCACGGGACAGTTGACGCGCAGCTTGCTCGCGCGGGGGTTGCGGGTCGTGGCGGTCGAACCCGGCGAACAGCTGGTCGCGCGGGCGCGCGACCAGGTGGCCGGGGCCGGCGCCGGTGAAGTGCAGTTCGTCGACGCGCGCCTGGGGGAGGCGCCGTTGCCGCGCGCACACTGCCGAGCGGTGTTTTCGGCGTCGGCGATCCATTGGGTCGATCCGGATGTGAGTTGGCGAAAGATCGCCGATGCCCTCGTCGACGGCGGGACGGTCGCACTCCTCTCCTACTTTGGATTGCAGGACTCACGCAGCGCCGAGGATCAGCAGGCCCTCCGCGCCGCGCTTGCGAGGGTCGCGCCCGATCTCGCCAGCGAGTGGCCGATCTACCGAGATCTCGATGGGACGCTCGCGGGCGCCGCGCAGCGGCACGACAACGTGTCGGAGGCGTGGGCATGGCTCGGGAGCTATGAGGTGGCCCGCCGGTACGTCCCCGATCTGTTCGGGGACGTACAGATTGCCGCGATGCCGATACTCGTTGAGCACACCGCCGATGCGCTCAACGCCCTGCTGGGGACCATGTCGTTCTGGGCGCGCCTGGCGCCTCGCCAGCGCGAAGCTCTCATCGCCGAGAACCACGCCCTCCACCAGCGGCTCGGTCGGCCGATCCGCTCGAGCACCGTCGCCTGCCTGGTGACGGCGCGGCGGGCGGCGCGCACCTGACGGCTCCCCTTCATCTCGGACCGTGCACACACGTCGGTCAGGCCCAGCGGACCGCCCATCGTTTCGCGATGGGCCGATGATCGCTTTGGCCACTCACCCGCCCGGCGGCTGGCGACCGCTTCGGCGACGCTTGGGTCGCAGGCGCTCCTCGCCGGTGTCAGCCGGTCGCCCCGTCCGCTTCCTGCTGCTCCAAAAGGCGCGTGAGGCCGCGACACGTCCGCGGCCTCACAGCGCCGGCAGCGTCAGGGCCCCAGCGGCGATCAGCGTTCCAGCAGAAGCTGCCGACCGGCGGGGATCATTGGTTCGGGTCGCTGGTGGACGGCTTGGATGATCTCGGTGCTGTCGATTCCGCGGAGGTATCGGGATGTGATCGCGAGGTCGGCGTGACCGAGCTGGCGCTGGATCACGATCAGCGAGATCCCCTCACGCGACATCTCAACCGCATGCGCGTGCCGCAGTTGATGCGGCGCGAACCGGCGACGGACCCCGCCCGCGACCGCGGCGTGGTGGAGCTGTTCGCGGATGCCTGCCGGTGCGCACGGCCGGCCGCGTGTCGGTCCGCGTACGACGCAGAACAGTCGTCCGACCGGCAGGGTGGTGCGCAACTCGAGCCACGGCTCGAGCTGTGACCACGCCCAGCGGTCCATTCCGACCTCCCGGCGCTTATCGCCTTTGCCGTGTTATGCCGGGGTGCGCGTAATGCCGAGTCGGCCCTCGGCGGCGCGCGTTTTGCCTGCGTAGAGGCTG
>OCTA010002944.1_pt1 | contig 15251 bp, 15 predicted proteins | sample 1538991 | NCBI WGS metagenome assembly OCTA01 (sample SAMEA3539302, study PRJEB22396) | soil metagenome | biome: tundra; feature: field; material: soil | place: USA | collected 2010-05 | depth 0.15 m | reverse complement strand
CGCTGAAGAAGGCGGGCGTGGCCCGGTGCATGCTCGGTCATGCCTCAGACCATAAATCATCAAACCTAACGGCTAAAGCATTGGTAGCCGCGCGAGGAGCCCGGGACGTCTATCGTGGTGAGGCGGATACGGGAGAGGACTGATCTCGGACATGCCTGACCAACGACAGCCGAACGCACGGGGGCTGTTCGGCGGGGTTTTCGCCCGCGGTGGCGTCGAGGCCGGCGACACCGCTTGGCTGCAAGCCATGCTGGACGCCGAGGCCGCGCTGGCGCGCGCGCTCGAGCGGGCCGGGATGGCGCCCGCTGGCTCGGGAGAGGCGGTCACGGCCGCGGCCCAGGCCGCCAGCTTCGACGTGAACGCACTCGGCGAACTGGCGGCGCTGACCGGCAACCCGGTTCCCGGGCTGGCCCGCGAGCTGGCCCGGCGGGTGCCCCAGACGGCGGTCAGCGCCGTGCATCGTGGCGCTACCAGCCAGGACATCATCGACACCGCCGCGATGCTGCTCGCCAGGCGGGCGATCGACGTGATCCTGGCCGACCTGGCCCAGGCGGCGGACGCCGCGGCCGGGCTGGCCGGGGAGCATCGGTCCACGATCATGATCGGCCGGACGCTGCTGCAGCAGGCCGTGCCCGTTACCTTCGGCCTGGTCGCCGCGGGCTGGCTGACCAGCGTGGATGAGGCTCGCGAAGGGCTGGCCGCGGTCAGCGCCCGGCGCCTGGCCGTGCAGTTCGGCGGCGCCGCGGGCACGCTGGCCTCGCTCGGCGATCATGGCGGCCGGGTCGCGGCTCTGCTCGCCGAGGAACTCGGCCTGGCGCTGCCCGTGCTGCCGTGGCATACCGACCGGCTGCGGATCATCGATCTGGGTGCCGTGCTAGCCCGCACCGCGGCCGCGCTCGGCAAGATCGCCAGAGACATCACTCTGCTGGCTCAGTCCGAGGTCGGCGAGGTCAGTGAGGGCGTCCCCGGCCACGGGCCGCGGGATGCCCAGAGCCCGGGAGGCAGGCCAGGCACCCAGCCTCCGCGCCGTGGCGGTTCCTCGGCGATGCCGAACAAGCACAATCCGGTGGCCTCGATCGCCATCCTCGGCTGTACCAAGCAGGTCCCCGGCCTGCTCGCTACTCTCGTCGCGGCCGCAGAGCAGGAACATCAGCGTGCGGCCGGCGCCTGGCACGCGGAGTGGGAGCCGCTGACCGCCCTGCTGCGGCTGACCGGCTCCGCCTCGAGCTGGGCGGCCGAGCTGCTGTCCGGGCTGACCGCGGATACCTCGCGGATGGCCGCCAACCTGGCCGCGACCAAGGGCCTGCCGCTGGCGGAGCACGTCACCTCGCTGCTGACCGGCGTCCTCGGCGGGGCCCAGGCGCACGACCTGGTGGCCGAGGCAGGCGAGCGGGCGGTCAGCGCGGGGCTGCCGCTGAGCGACGTGCTGCTGTCCGTGCCCAAGCTCGAGGAACGGCTCGCCTCGGCCGGCATCACCGCCGAGCAGATCGACTCCGCCCTCGAGCCGGCCGGTTACCTGGGCGTGACGGATGCCTTGATCACCGCGGCCCTGGAGGCCCACGAAACCCTGAAATTGCAGGAGTCACAGCGTGGATGACGGCGAGCGTGCCGAGCGCGGCATGAAGGTGCGCCGTGAGGTGCTCGGGGACGCGCACGTCGACCGGGCGGTGGCGGGGACTACACCGTTCACCGAGCCGTTCCAGGACTTCATCACCCGTTACGCCTGGGGTGAGATCTGGTCCCGGCCTGGGCTGTCCCGTCCGGAGCGCAGCATCGTCACGCTGGCGGTTCTCGCGGCCCTGCAGCACGAGGATGAACTGGCCATGCACGTCAAGGCCGCGCGACGCAATGGCCTCACGCCCGAGCAGATCCAGGAGATCTTGCTGCAGGTCGCGGTGTACGCGGGCGTCCCTGTCGCCAACCGGGCCTTCCCGATCGCGCAGCGCGCGCTCGCTGATGCCGACGAGACTTCCGAGCCCTAGCGTCTCTAGCTGGGGAGTTACCCGGCAGAAATCACCTCCGTCCGACATGCGAACGTCTGTACTCATGGCGACCGCCCGGGAGTTATCGTTAGCGTAGGCAAGCAGACGGGAGAGAAATGGCCGAGATCGTCTCACTCGCCGAGGCCGTGCAGCGGGCGATCCAGGACGGTGACGTCGTGGCCATGGAGGGGTTCACGCACCTGATCCCGTTCGCCGCCGGGCACGAGATCATCCGGCAGCGGCGCCGCGACCTGACGCTGATCAGGATGACGCCGGACCTGATCTACGATCAGCTCATCGGCGCGGGCTGCGCGCGCAAGCTCATCTTCTCCTGGGGCGGCAATCCCGGTGTCGGCTCCCTGCACCGGTTCCGGGACGCGGTGGAGCATTCCTGGCCCGCGGCTCTCGAGCTGGAGGAACACAGCCACGCGGGGATGGCGAACCGCTATGTCGCCGGGGCCTCGGGCCTGCCGTTCGCCGTGCTCCGCGGCTACAACGGCACCGACCTGTACGAGCTTGAGACACTCAGCGGAAGTCTTGACTCGGTGCCGACCATAAAGCCGATCACCTGCCCGTTCACCGGTGAGACGCTGACCGCGGTCTCGGCCCTGCGCCCCGACGTGGCGGTCATCCACGCCCAGCGTGCGGACCGGCGGGGGAACGTGCAGTTCTGGGGGATCACCGGCGTGCAGAAGGAGGCGGTGCTCGCGTCGCGTCGTTCGGTGATCACGGTCGAGGAGATCGTCGACGAGCTTGACCCTCGCCCCGGAGCGGTCGTGCTGCCCGGCTGGACGGTGAGTTACGTGGCGCACGTCCGAGGCGGCGCGCATCCGTCCTACGCGCTCGGGTACTCGGTCCGCGACAACGAGTACTACGTGGCCTGGGACGCCATCGGGCGGGACCGCGCGGTGTTCACCCGGTGGCTGGACCAGCACATTTACGCCGTTCCCGCGGGGCAGCGGTGAACCCGCAAGCGTCTCAGGTGAGCGCGCAGACCGAAGGGCCCAGCTACTCCGCGGACGAGATGATGACCGTATCCGCCGCCCGTGCGCTGCGGGACGGCATGACGTGCTTCGTCGGGATCGGGCTGCCCAGTGCCGCCGCTAACCTGGCGCGCGCGACGCACGCCCCGGGGCTCGTGCTCATCTACGAGTCGGGCACCATCGGGGCCAAGCCGGTCCAGCTGCCGCTGTCGATCGGCGACGGCATCCTGGCCGAGACGGCGGACGCCGTGGTGAGCGTCCCCGAGATCTTCAACTACTGGCTGCAGCCGGGCCGCATCGACGTCGGCTTCCTCGGCGCCGCTCAGATCGACAAGTTCGGCAACATCAATACAACCGCCATCGGCGGCGACTACCGTCATCCGAAGGTGCGTCTGCCCGGGGCGGGCGGCGCTCCTGAGATTGCCGCCTCGTGCCGTGAGGTGATCGTCGTGGTCAGGCAGAGCGCCAGGTCGTTCGTCGAGCGAGTGGACTTCGTCACCTCCGTCGGCTACGGGTCAGGCCCGGGTGACCGCGCGCGGCTCGGGCTCACCGGCACCGGACCCAAGAAGATCATCACCGACCTGGGCGTCCTGGAGCCCGATCGCCAGACACTCGAGTTCACGCTGACCGGGTTGTACCCGGGCGTCTCCGCCTCGGCCGCGAAAGAGCGAACCGGCTGGGACCTGGCCATCGCCGCCGAGCCGGAGATCATCGCCGCGCCTACCGCCGCGGAGCTGGCGGCTCTGCGGCGGTTCCAGGGCAGACAAGCAAGGAGTCACCAATGACGGCTGACATCAGGACGGCGTCCCTGACCACCCCGGACACCGGCAAACTGGTCTTGCCGTCGTACGAGCGCCCCTCGGGCCTGCATCCGCCGCTGGACTTCGACGGGTACCGCTCGACCGCGCTACGCCACCCCAGGCAGCCGCTCGTGCTCCTCCCGCACCGGCTTACCGAGGTGACCGGGCCGCTGCTCGGCGAGCAGCTGATCACCGCCACGGATGCGGACCTGACCACGCAGCACGACGGCGAGCCGCAAGGCCAGCGGATCATCTTGACCGGACGGGTGCTCGACTCCGACGGGCGGCCGGTCCCCGACACGCTGATCGAGATCTGGCAGACCAACGCGGCCGGCCGCTACCGGCACTGGCGTGAGCACCATCCGGCCCCGCTCGACCCGAACTTCGACGGGATCGGGCGTGCCATCACCGACTCGGCTGGCCGGTACCGGTTCATCACCATCGCGCCCGGCGCTTACCCGTGGGGAAACCACTACAACGCCTGGCGCCCGGCGCACATTCACTTCTCGCTGTTCGGCCGCGCGTTCACCCAGCGGCTGGTCACCCAGATGTACTTTCCCGGCGACCCGCTGCTGCCGATCGACCCGATCTTCAACTCGGTGCCCGAGGAGAAGGCCAGGCAGCGGATGATCGCCGACTTCGATATCGAGCTGACCCAGCCCGAGTGGGCGCTCGGCTACCGCTGGGACATCGTGCTGCGTGGCCGCAGTGCGACGGTGTTCGAGTAGCCCGGGCTTCGGGTAACCAGGAAAGACGGAGAGGGCGGAAAGACACGTGTCAGGGCTGACTCCTTCGCAGACCGTAGGGCCCTATTTCGCGATGAGGCTGCCGTGGCCGGACGGCCCGTTCGTGGTGGCCGAGGGAACTCCCGGCGCGATCACGATTGTCGGCCGTCTCTACGACGGGGCGGGGAACATCATCCCCGACGGGCTGATCGAAACGTGGCAGGCCGGGCCCGACGGGGGTTTCGCTCACCCCGACGATCCGCGCGGTGCCACCCCGGGCGGCTATTACGGCTTCCGCGGCTTCGGCCGGTGCCCGACCGCGCCGGACGGCTCCTACCGCATCATCACGCTCAAGCCCGGGCCCCTGCCGACCCCCGACGGCAGCATCGAGGCGCCGCACCTGGACGTGTCCGTCTTCGCCCGCGGCCTGCTCGACCGGGTCGTCACCCGGATGTATTTCCCCGACGAGCAGACCGCCAACGCGGCGGACCCGGTGCTGTGCTCCATTGCCGAGCCGGCCCGGCGGGCCACGCTGATCGCCGCGCCTGAGCCGGAAGGCGAGCTCAGGTTCGACATCAGGCTCCAGGGCGAGCGCGAGACAGTTTTCTTTGATGTCTGAAGTCCGCCTGGCCGTCGCCCTCGAGGGGCCGCCGGACGCGCCCTTCGTGATCCTGGCGAATCCCATCGGCACGACCAGGGCGATCTGGGACGCTCAGGCCCGGGTGCTGCGCGACCGCTACCGGCTGCTCAGGTTCGAGCTGCGCGGGCACGGGGAGCCAGGCGCCAGATCCGATGCGCCGCCCGGGCCCTACTCCATCGCCGAGCTCGGTACCGACGTGCTCGGCCTCATGCGCGAATATGGCGTCACCGCCGCCGCCTACTGCGGTGTCTCCCTCGGCGGCATGATCGGTCTCTGGCTCGCCGCCAACGCCCCGGAGCGGATCTCCTCCCTGGTGGTCTGCTGCACCGCGATCACCCCGTTGCCATCCCGGCAGGCCTGGCTCGACCGGGCCGCGCTGGTGCGATCGGGTGGCATGGCGGCGATCAGCGAGATGATCCCGCCGCGCTGGTTCACCCAGGACTTCATCGCGCGCCAGCCCGCGGCCGTCTCCTTCGTCATGGACATGCTGCACGGCACCGATCCCGGAGGTTACGCGGGCTGCGGTGAGGCGATCGCCGGGATGGACCTGCGTCCCGTCCTGGGCTCGATCAAGGCGCCCACCCTGGTCATCGCGGGCACGGAAGACTCCGCGGCGCCTCCGTGGCAGGGCGGGGCGACCGCCATCGGGATCTCGGACTCCCGGCTGACGGTCATCCGGGGCACGTCCCACCTGGCTCCCTACCAGACACCAGGCCCGGTCACCGCCGCCATCGTGGCGCACCTCGCGGACGCGATGTCAGCCGCTGCCGTCAGATAGGATACGGGTATGAGCCGGTGGGAGCCAGATGCGCGCGGTCGGCTCGAGCGAGCGGCACTGGAACTGTACCGCGAGCGCGGGTTCGAGCAGACCACGGTGGCGGAGATCGCCAAGCGGGCCGGGCTCACCGAGCGAACGTTCTTCCGGTACTTCGCCGACAAGCGCGAGGTTCTGTTCGCGGGCGCGGGCCAACTGCAGGACTTCCTCGTGAGCGCCCTCGCCAGCACTCCTGAGTCCGCCGCGCCGATCGACGCCATAGCCGCGGCCCTGCAGGCCGCCGCCGCCGTGCTCCAGGAGCGCGGCGAATACGCCGGACAGCGCCAGGCCGTCATTGCTTCGCATGCCGAGCTGCGAGAACGCGAGCTGATCAAGCTCGCGTCATTGGCCGCGGCGCTCGCCGCCACGTTGCGCCAGCGCGGCGTCGCAGAGCCAGCCGCGAGCCTGGCGGCCGAGGCCGGGATCGCTGTCTTCCGGATCGCGTTCGAACGCTGGGCCAGCCACCCCAGCCAGGCCGGCTTGGCGCAACTCATCCGGGAATCGCTCGACGAGCTCAAAGCCGTGACCGCGGGCAAATAATCACCGGCCCAGCCTTGGAGGAACCGTGCTGCCCTGGTCCGCCGATCTCGCCGGCCGCGTCGACGAGCGTGTCATCAGCAGCGAGCTGCTGCGGGTCAACCCGCTCGGCGACCCGCACGAGCGCCCGCTGGCGGTGTACCTGCCGCCGGGCTATGACCAGGAGCCCGGCCGCCGCTACCCGGCCGTGTACGTGATCCAGGGCTACACCGGGCACGTGGCCATGTGGCGGAACAGGTCGCCCTTCCGGCTGCCCTTCCCCGAGGCCGCCGACGCGGGGTTCGCCCGCGGTGACATTCCCCCGGCGATCGTGGTGTACGTCGACGCCTGGACCGGCTACGGCGGCAGCCAGTTCGTCGACTCGCCCGGGACCGGGCGTTACCACTCGTACCTATGTGACGAGGTGGTGCCCTGGGTGGACGGGCGATACCGGACCCGGCCCGATGCCGCGCACCGGGCCATCATGGGCAAGTCGAGCGGCGGGTTCGGCGCCATGATCACGCCGATGCTCCGGCCCGACCTGTTCGGCGCCCTGGCCACGCACGCCGGGGACACGCTGTATGAGTATTGCTACATACCCGGGTTCGCCACCGCCGTCAGGCAGCTGCGCCGATACGACGGTGACATCTGGCGCTGGTGGGACGACTTTTCCTCCCGGGTGGCCTTCACCAAGGAAGAAGACGGGTCGCTGCTCGGCCTGCTCGGCGTGGCAGCATGCTTCTCCGCGCACGAGGACGGTACCGTCGACCTACCGTTCGATCCGGTGACCGGGGTGATCCGGCCGGCCGTGTGGCAACGGTGGCTGGACTGGGATCCGGTGCGGATGGTGCCAGCCTACGCAGAAGCGTTGCGTGGGCTGCGGGCGATCTGGATCGACGCCGGCATAAGGGACGAGTACCACCTCGACCTTGGCGCCGGGGCCTTCCGGGCCGCGCTCAGCGACATCGGCGTGGCCGATGACGTGGTGCATTTTGAGCTTTTCGACGCCGGGCACCTGGGCATCGACTACCGTTACCCGATGTCGCTGGCCTGGCTGTGCGGCCGGATGACTAAGTAGCGGCTAAGAAGCCGTCGGTCGGCTCGGCAGTCTGGTACGTTTCCGGTCGTGTCGGGAACGGCTCAAACCTGTGAACCTTCGAATGGAGAGACGTTATGCGCAAGACCGGGTGGGCGGCAGCTGCCGGGCTCGGATCGCTCGTCCTGCTGCTAGCCGCGTGCGGGGGATCGTCGTCGAGCAGTTCGGGTTCCACCCCGACCTCGACCACTACTGCCCAGGCAGCCGGCCAGCCGTCCAGTGTTGCGGGGGCGAGCCTGCCTCAGCCTGGGTCGATCGTGCTGATCGTGCAGAAGTCGGCCGTCGGTTACGTGCTGGCCCAGGCCAACGGGCAGGTCGTCTACACCTACGGCAAGGACACCAAGGGCGGTCAGCCCATGTGCACCGGATCCTGCGCGTCGATCTGGCTGCCGGTGACGGGCAAGCCAGTGCCCAGCCCCGCGGACACGCTGCCGGGCACGCTGGGCACGGTCTCCGACGCGAACGGGGCCAAGCAGATCACCTACAACGGCCTGCCGCTGTACACCTTCAAGGGCGCGAAAATTCTGTCGACCAAGGCCAACGGCACGGCCGGGCAGTGGCACGTGATCAAGCTGTCCGTGAGCGACATCAAGACGGGCTGAGCTCCAGAAGGTTCCACGAGTCACCCTTGTGAAGGAGAGATGTATGCGTAAAAGCGGATGGGCCGCAGCTACCGGGCTCGGATCATTGGTGCTGCTGCTAGCCGCGTGCGGGGGGTCTTCGTCGAGCTCAGCCGCCGCCGGCGCGCCGGCCGGATCCAGCGCACCGGCCTCGTCGGCGTCGGCGGTGGCGGTGGCCACGGCCACCAAGGGAAGCGGCAGCTCGACGGCCAAGGCGAAGCCCCATCAAAGCGTAGGGCCGCAGCCCAGCAGCGGCGGGGTGTCGTTCCCGCCGGTGGGCACGACCGTCATGGTCGTGCAGAGGTCGGCCATCGGCTACGTGCTGGCCGAGGCCAACGGTCAGGTCGTCTACACCTACAGCAAGGACTCCAAGGGCGGCGCGCCGACCTGTACCGGGTCGTGCGCCACGACCTGGCCTCCGGTCACCGGCGTGCCCAGGGCCGGGCCGGCCGACACCTTCCCCGGCACGTTCAGCGTGGTCAAGGGGGCGGGCGGGGTCGAGCAGATCACCTACAACGGCCTGCCGCTTTACGTTCTCACCGGAGCCAAGCCGCTGACCACCAAGGGTAACGGCCTCGGCGGCGCGTGGCACGTGGTCCCGCTCTCGGTGAGCGACATCAGCGGCGCCTGAGTACGCCTGATCCGGGCGTTCCCGGGCCGGTCCGACTGGATCGGCCCGGGAACGTTTTTTTGTCCCGGGGGCTAGGCCTTTGGTACTACACGGTGGACCAAGGTATGGCCGGACGGCTGACGAGGTGGACCCGGTGGCCGCCCTAGCTTGGGTGATGTCAGATCCGGGGTAACCGGTAAGCCATCTTCCAGCTAAGGACGCCGATGATCGAGGTAAAGAATCTCAGCAAGCGTTACGGTGACAAACTCGCGGTTGACGGCCTGGACTTCGTGGTGCAGCCGGGGATTGTGACGGGTTTTCTCGGCCCGAACGGGGCGGGCAAGTCGACCACGATGCGGCTGATCGCAGGTCTGGATGAGCCGAGCGGGGGGAGCGTCCGGGTCAACGGACGCGCCTACCGGTCGGCCGCCGCGCCGATGGCGGAGCTGGGCGTGCTGCTGGAGGCCAAGGCCGTGCACACGGGCCGCTCGGCCCGGAACCACCTGCTGGCGCTGGCCCAGACCAACGGGATCAGCCGGCGGCGTGTGGATGAGGTCATCGACATGGTCGGGCTGCGCGAGGTGGCCGGCCAGCGGGTCGGCGGGTTCTCCCTCGGGATGGGCCAGCGCCTCGGAGTCGCAGCGGCGTTGCTGGGGGATCCGAAGGTGGTGGTGCTGGACGAGCCGGTGAACGGCCTGGACCCAGAAGGCGTGCTGTGGGTCCGTAATCTGCTGAAGGCGCTGGCCGCGGACGGGCGCACGGTGTTCGTGTCCTCGCACCTGATGAGCGAGATGGCCCAGACGGCGACCCGGCTGATCGTCGTGGGGCGGGGCCGGCTGATCGCCGACACCACGGTCGAGGAGTTCGTGGCCCGCGCCGCGGGCAGCTCGGTCATGGTCCGGACGCCCGAGGCCAGCCACCTGCGGGACTTGCTGCTCGGGCCGGATGTGACCATCACCAGCGAACAGTCTGACATGCTGCGCGTTCAGGGGCTGACCACCGAGCAGATCGGCACCGTGGCCTGGCAGGCCCACCTGCCCGTGTTCGAGCTGGCCCTGCACCAGGCTTCGCTGGAGCAGGCGTTCATGCAGCTCACCGACTCCTCGGTGGAGTACCGCTCGGCCGACGCCGTGGCGGAGGTGGCGGCATGACCACTTCCCTGACCTCCGCGTCCACCACGGCCCCGGCGACCGGCCCGCAGGCGTTGCGGGTCACCCAGGCGCGGGTCGTGCTGTCGGAGTGGATCAAGTTCCGGTCGCTGCGTTCGTCGGTCTGGACACTGCTGGCCGCGGTCGTCCTGTCGATCGGCATCGGAGCGTTGTTCTCCGCGGTGAGCGCCAGCCAGTACCACACCTTCAGTCCCGCGGACCGGGCGAGCTTCAACCCGATCTCGACCAGCCTGAACGGCACACTGTTCTCGCAGCTGGCGATCGGCGTGCTTGGTGTGCTGCTGATCAGCGGGGAGTACAGCACGGGGATGATCCGTGCTTCGCTCACCGTGGTGCCCAAGAGACTGCCGATGCTATGGGCGAAACTGGTGGTGTTCGCGGGGGTGGTGTTCGCGCTCACGCTGGTCACCAGCTTCGTGTCGTTCTTCCTCGGCCAGGCCTTGCTGAGCAGCCATCATCTGAATGCCTCGATCTCGGCTCCCGGCGCCCTGCGTTCGGTCATCGGCGCGGCCCTGTACGTCACCGTCGCGGGCATGATCGGGATGGCGCTGGGCGCGCTGCTACGCAACACCGCGGCCGGGATCTCGACCTTCGTCGCCGCGTTCTTCGTCATCCCGCCGCTCACCGACCTGCTGCCCGCCTCGTGGTCGTCGCACTTCGCGCAGTACCTGCCCTCCGACGCCGGAGGGGTCCTGTTCGGGGGCGGGCGAGGTCTGGCTAACCCGCTGGCGCCATGGACCGGCTTCGGCGTCCTGTGTGCCTACGCGGTCGTGCTGATCACTCTCGCGGCGTGGCGGCTGCGGCGCGCCGACGCCTGATCCGGGAGACAATTGCTGAGGTGAACGCGTTCCCGCTCTTCGGGCATCCACCAGCGCGCTCAGTGCGCTGGTGGATGTTCGACGTGCTGGTGGCTGTGCCGGTCGCACTGTTCTCGCTGCCCCATCTCGTCCACGGTCAGGTCGGGACGGCGGCGCTGGCGGTCCTCGTGGTGACGGCGCTGACCGTGCCGCTGGTCGTGCGCCGGATCTGGCCGAGCGCCGTGTTCGGCTGGCTCTTTGTCGTCTCGGCGGCGGCTGGACTGTGGAATGTTCGCCTGGTCGTCAGCCTGGCCCTGGTGGTCGCGCTGTATACGGTCGCGGCCCAGGAGTCCAGGCGCCGGGCCCTCACGGCAGCGGCCCTGCTCGAGGGCGGGGTCATCGTCGCGGCGATCCGGCTGACGACCAGCGATTGGTGGCAATTCGCGATCCTCGGCTCGGGCATGGTCGCGGCCGCGCTCGGTCTGGGCCTCTACTCGGCCACCCGCCGGGCCTATCTGACGGAACTGCACGATCGCGCCGAGCGGCTGGAACGCGAGCGGGATCAGCAGAAGGAACTCTCGGCCGCGGCCGAACGTGCTCGCATCACCGCGGAGATGCACGACATCGTGGCCCACCACCTCGCCGTCATGATCGCCCTCAGTGACGGGGCCGCGGCCGCATCGGCCGGATCGTCCCCGAAAGCCGCCGAGGCCATGCGTACCGTCTCGGCCACCGGACGCCAGGCCCTGGCCGACACCCGCCGGCTGCTCAGCGGCCCGGCGGAGCCGGCCGAACGGGACGGCGGGCGGCAGCCCCTGCCGGATCTGAGCGGACTCGACGCGCTGGTCGCGGGCGTGCGCGCCGCTGGCCTTCCGGTCAGCTATGAACTCCAGGGGGCCCCCGCCGACCTTTCCGCGGGGGTGCAGCTCACCGTCTACCGGCTGGTCCAGGAAGCGCTCACCAACACCCTCAAGCACGGCGGGAAAGGCGCCAGCGCGGTCGTGCGCTTGCTGTACCTGCCCGGCGAGCTGCGCCTGGACATCGAGGATGACGGCGCGGGCGCCGCCGCCCCTCAGCCGGACACCACCGGGCGCGGGCTGGCCGGGATGCGGCAGCGGGTGCTGGCCTTCGGCGGCGAGGTGCAGTCCGGGCCCCGGTCCCCGGCCGGCTGGCGGGTTTCGGCCCGGCTGCGACTGAATCAGGATCTCAGCACGTGATCCGGGTCCTGCTGGTCGATGACCAGTCGCTGGTACGGATGGGCTTCCGGATGATCCTTGAAGCCGAGGCCGATATCGCCGTGGTCGGGGAGGCCGGCGACGGCATCGCAGGTGTCAGCATGGCCGCGGCGCTGCGCCCGGACGTCGTGCTCATGGACGTCCGCATGCCCCGCGCGGACGGCATCGAGGCCACGGCCGCCATCAGCGCCACCGGAGGACCCGCCAAGGTGCTGATCCTCACCACCTACGATCTCGACCGCTACGTCTACGCCGGCCTGCGGGCCGGCGCCAGCGGATTCCTGCTGAAGGATGCCCCGCCCGCCGACCTGCTGGCCGCCATCCGCACCGTGGCCGATGGTGCGGCCGTGCTCGCTCCCACGACGACCCGGCGGCTGATCGACCGGTTCGTCCCGCTGCTCCCCGACCCCGAACGGACCACTCGGCGCGACCGTCTGCTCGAGCCTCTCACCGACCGGGAACGCGAGGTTTTCGCGCTGCTCGCGCGAGGCCAGTCCAATCGCGAGATCGCTTCCGGGCTGCATCTATCGGAAAGCACGATCAAGATCCACGTCGGGCATATCCTGGCCAAGCTCAACCTCAGGGACCGCGTTCACGCGGTTGTCCAGGCCTACGAGACCGGACTCATCACCCCAGAAAGCCAGTAACGCCCAGGCCAGTAACGCCGGGTCAGGAGCGCGGAGCGTCGCCCCCGCCACCGGCGGCACATCGATGATGCTCACCTTCGCGTCCGGGGCGGCCTCGATGAGCTGGCGCAGTACGTTGTCGATCAGCAGCGGGACCCTGGCGGTGATGATGCCGCCGCCCAGCACGACCGGGGTGGCCAGGCCGGTGAGGCCGAGGCGTCGCATCGCGGTGATGGCCATGACGGAGATCTCGTCGGCCAGCCGGCTCACCACGGTCCGGGCCACGTCGTCGCCCGCCTCCGCCGCCTTCAGCAGCAACGGCGCGAGGCCGGTCAGGTCGTCTTCCCCGATCTTGCCCTTATGGATCCCGAGCGTCACGTCCTCGACTCTGTCCGCACCGAGGTGGCTGGTCAGGTAGCCAGTCAGCAGCGTGTCCGGGCCGCGGCCATCCTCCGCCCGGGCTGCGTGCCAGAGGATCTCGAGACCGAGGCCGTAGCCGCCGCCCCAGTCGCCGGACGTCGTGCCCAGGGCCAGAAACCTGGTGACGCGGCCGTCCGGGCCGACGCCGACGCAGTTGATGCCCGCGCCGCAGACCACACCGACGCCCCAGTGGGGCCTGACCTCGTCGGCCAGTCCCGCGCGCAAGATGGCGAAAGTATCGTTGACCACCGTGACGGCCGGCGTCCACCCCAGGGCCTGGATCGCGGCGGCGTGTTCCGCTTCTTCCTCCGGCAGGTCCGCGTTGGCCAGGCAGGCCACGGTGTCCTGGTAGCCGGCGGTGGCGGTGTTGAACGGCGCGAAGTTACCCGCGCTGCACGTCCGCATCCCGGCGACCGTGCCCGCGCCGACCACGAAGGAGCTGCCCCAGCCGTTGGCGCCTAGCGCGAAGTTCAGCTGCTGCTGCGCGAACGCCTCGTACTGGCGGGAGCCGCCGTACTTCTGGTAGAGCGCGTCGGTGATGAACAGGCCGAACGCGTGCGGCGAGGCGTCGGAGGCGCCGAGTGAGGTGCCGAGGTCGAACGGGTCGCCCTTGGCCTGGTCCTCGCCGGTCCGCAGCTGCGCGGCGAGGTCGGCAAGCAGCGTGCTGGAGGTGATCGGGCTCCACCAGGAGATCCTGGCCTGCCGCATGGCCTGCAGCAGTTCGGCCTCGGCCTCGGCCACGGCGCCGGTGTCGTAGAGGTTGAAGATGTCCCCGTCGGCCGGGTGCCCCTGGGCGATGTACGCCCCCGCCCAGCGGGCCGCGGCCACCAGATCCGCGCGCAGCTGGGCGGCCGGGGCCCCGGCCGCCTCGTCGGCCAGCGCGATCTCGGCGGCGCCCCAGGCCATGTCGCTCTTCCACTGCGTGCCCGGGTAGTAGTCGTGCGGGAACGCCGTGACCAGCTGGCCGACGTTGGTGGCCTTGGCCATGGCGTAGACGCCCCGGGCCAGGCTCAGCAGGTGCCCAGCCTGCGCCGGGTCGTTGTCCGCGGACAGCTGGGCGCCGAGGGCGAAGTCGGCGGCGAAGCGGCCCGCCAGGTCGGGGCTGACCGGCTGGCCGGGCGGGGCCGCCTCGAACACCGGCCGGTACTTGACGAAGTACGCGGTCGGGCCGGGGTTACCGCCGGGCTTCACGTTCAGCCGGTCCTCCTGCTGGGGCAGGAACCAGAAGTTGTAATCGCCCTGGATCGTGTTGCCCGCGTTGCCGTTGCCGATCCCGACCTGCGCGTACAGCACTTTAAGCGCGGGATTCCACAGCTTGGTGATCCACTGCAGGCCGAACGTGGCCTCCGGTGCGAGCATGGGGTAGGAGCCGGGGCCCTGCTCGTTTGATAGGGCGCGCGCGGCGATCAGCATGAGCGCGTCGGTGTAGCTGGCGGTGTAGCCGAACTTCTCGTAGCCGCCGCCCGCGTCGAACCAGCCGCCCGAGACGTCGACAGGCCCGCCGATTCGTTTCAGCGAACCGAGCAGGTTGTCGTTGCTGTCGTAGGCCGGGTCGGCGTAGACATAGGCGTTCTCGTCGGTCAGGTTGGCGGGCTGGCGGTCCAGGACCGCGGAGTCGACGCCCGGGCCGTCGCGCTCGGAGGTGAAGTACTGCACGGCGTTGTCCACCAGCTGGCGGTACAGCTGCGACCCGTCGCCGATGGTGAACGCGGGGGAGGCGGCGCTCGCGGGGGACAGCACCTTGACCTGGTACCGCCCCGGCGTGCGCATGCCGGAGAAGCTGAGCTGGTACACCGCCAGGTAACCGGAGTTCCACGACCCCAGGTCGTCGGTGGATGTCCCCCGGTAGGCGCCGCCGTACGGCGTGGTGACCTCGAAGCGGACGCGGGCGACCTTCGCCGGCAGCATCGCAAAGGCCACTTTCGGCGCACCCGTCGCGTACCCGACCTGGTTGACCCGGACCTCCGGCGCTTTGTCTGCAGTTTTGGGTGCTATAACCCCCGGAACCGTAGACAAAGCGCGGGTGCTCCCAATCGCGGGGGAAGCTGTGACCAGTGTGGCAATTGATACTGCCGCGCGGTCGCCACGGCCGCCACGGCGCGCGAACGTCTCAACTCGTTCTCTCCTCAGGCCCAGGGCAGGTAGGGCGCGTTTTCCGCGATCAGCCGGTCGGTCAGCCGCTGCGCCTGGTCGGCCTGGCCCACCAGCGGATGCGCGA
>OCTA010002943.1_pt1 | contig 15252 bp, 13 predicted proteins | sample 1538991 | NCBI WGS metagenome assembly OCTA01 (sample SAMEA3539302, study PRJEB22396) | soil metagenome | biome: tundra; feature: field; material: soil | place: USA | collected 2010-05 | depth 0.15 m | reverse complement strand
AAAACGCCTTCGTTGCCAAGCTTGACTCGACGGGATCGGCGCTGATCTACTCAACCTATTTTGGCGGCAGCGGGGGAGACTACGGCTTTGGCATTGCTGTGGACACTTGGGGCAATGCGTACATCACCGGTTACACCGGCCCCGGTTTTCCGACAATGAATCCATTGCAGCCAGCTTTCGGCGGCGGCACGTACGGCACGGACGCCTTTGTTACCAAGCTCAACCCCACCGGATCGGCCTTAGTCTATTCCACCTATTTGGGTGGCAGCGAGGATGATGTGGGTTGGGGCATCGCTGTGGACAGCTCGGGTAACGCATACGTCACGGGCTACACCCAATCGACCGACTTTCCCACAGTGAATCCTCTACAGCCAGCCAACGGCGGCGGCTACAGCGACGCTTTCGTCGCGGAACTCAACTCCACCGGTTCGGCGTTGGTCTACTCTACATATCTCGGCGGCACCAGCGAAGACATAGGCTGGGGGATCGCTGTGGACAGCTCGGGTAGCGCGTACGTCACAGGGATTACGGTCTCAACCGACTTTCCCACAATGAACCCGTTGCAGCCAGCCAACGCCGGTGGCGGCGCCGACGCTTTCGTGGCCAGAATTGCCAGCGGACCTGCGCTCACTCCCCAATATTTAAATTTTGGCAACCAGAACCTGGAGATCACCAGTGCTCCGCAGGTATCAACCCTGACCAACACTAGCGACGCCACTCTGACAATCGCGTCAATCAATATTACAGGGCCGAACAGCAACGACTTTGCCGAAACTAATAACTGTGGCACAGCCGTCCCGGCAGGCGGCAGTTGCAGCATTACCGTGACTTTCACGCCTTCTGCGACCGGCACGCGGACCGCCGCCGTGAGCATAATGGACGATGGTCCCTTCAGCCCGCAGATGCTGCTGCTAACCGGTGGCGGCGGGTTATCCGCCGCCACGTTCTCTCCTACCAGCCTGACTTTCCCAACTCAACCGCTCTTCACCACCAGCCCGGCTCAGAACGTGACGCTCACGAACACCGGCCTAGGGATTCTGACCGTCGCGAGCATCGCTGCATCCGGCCCATTCGCTCAAGCGAATACCTGCGGCGCGACGGTCAATGCCGGAGCCAGTTGTACGATCAGCGTTACTTTCACTCCCAACGCGAGCGGTACTTTGACAGGCGCCATCTCCGTGAGCGACAACGCTCCGGGTAGCCCTCAAACGCTGCCACTAACCGGTACCGGCGCGTCACCCGCGGTGACGTTCTCTCCCACCAGCTTGACTTTTCCAGACCAAACAATCTTTACGACCAGCGCGGCTAAGAATGTGACGCTAACCAACACCGGCCTCGGGATTCTGACTGTCGGGAGTATCGCTGCATCCGGTCCATTCGCCCAACAGAACAACTGCAGCGCGACTGTGAATCCAGGGGCCAGTTGCACGATCAGCATGACCTTCAAGCCCAAGGTCAAAGGAACTTTGACAGGCTCCGTCTCAGTAGGCGATAACGCTGCAGGTAGCCCGCAAACACTGCCCCTTACTGGCACCGGTACATATGTGCAACTCAGTCCCGCAAGCCTGATCTTTGGCAACCAACCGGTCGGCACCAGCGGCCTTTCCAAGAAGATCGCGCTAACCAACAAGGGCAGCGTGACGGTGAGCATCGCGAAGATTTCCATCGCTGGCGTCGACGCTGGAGATTTCGCCCAAACCAACACCTGCGGCAAAAGCCTGGCGTCGGGAGCAAGCTGTATTATCACCGTCACCTTCACGCCCACGGCCAAGGGCAAGCGGACAGCGGCGATTGCGGTTAGCGATAACGGCGGCGGCACCCCGCAGACGGCGGGACTGAGCGGGACAGGGACCTAACGCTCCCGAAACCGGCGAGACTATCTCGGCGCTGGCCGCCCGCCTGCCGCGCTTCTATCGCAAGTCCGGCACGGTCGCCTACGAGCACGGCCGCCTCGGCTCGCTGATGCAAGCGCTCGAAGAGAGCTTCCCCGGCGTCGAGACCGACCGCTCCGACGGCCTCAAGCTGATCCTGCCCGGCGCCTGGATCCACGTGCGCGCGTCCAATACCGAGCCGCTGCTCCGCATGGCCGCCGAGGCCCGCTCGGAAGCCGAAGTGGAAGAGCTGTACGCGCGCGTGCTGGGGCTGTTCGAGCAGAGTGGCTAATGCCACAGAAGCGGCTGCTGTCACGTCGACACGACCTCCTTCATTTTTCGGGAAGGTTGAATTGTATGGCGGAGGATAGAAAGTGTAAATACGTACACACGCTTGCGCGGTTTCGAATTATACACCCGCGGCGCGCCAAGAGCGCGCTAAGCTCGGATGGAGAACGTTTTTTAGGCTAAGGAGAGACTATGAGCGATACAAATGCAGGAGACCGAGCGGCATTCTTCCTGCTGGGAGCCGCGCTCGGCGCGGCAGCGGCCCTGCTGATGGCACCGGCGTCAGGCGCACGAACTCGCCGGAGATTAGTCCACAAAGGAGAAGAAGTCGCGGATTACCTGATCGACGCGGGCAAGGAACTGGTAGAGAAATGCGAGGATCTTTACGAGCGCAGCGGGGAACTTGTGGGGGATGCGACGCGCGAGTTGTCCGGGAAGTATCGCGCGCTGCATGAGCACAGCAAGCAATTGCTGGACGAGACCGAAACGATCCTCCGCCGCGCGAAGGGTGCCGCCGCGGGCCGTTAATTGCGAGGGCGCGGCGGCTGGATAGTGTTTTCGAGACTGGCGGCGGTGGCAGCGCCCAACCGGGCGAGTTCGTGCTGACGATCCACAGCCGCGCACGGCGAACGGTACCTCGTGCTGGCGTCGGCGGCGACGGCAAGGCCTAAGACCGCGCCCCGCGCGGGCCGTTTTTCAGCTTGATGAATGCGCCATCGAGACGAGCAAGCCGTGCGCGCTCTCGATGGCATCGACGATCAGGCGCGGCGCATCCGGATAGACGCCGCGCAGGATCGATATTATCGGCACCACCAGCACCAGCCCCAAGCCTACTCGCATTCGCCTGCTCCTTTCAAAGCGGCCGCCATACTCCGCTTCCCACGCCTCCCGGAAGCTACAATGCTTGCCGCTGCACAGGGATTGGGGAGCGCGATGCGGGCGCACATGTCGTCCTGCGCCAGCGGGTGGATCGCGCGCGTAAGCGCGATCCCCATAGGTTTTGATACCGCCCAGACGGCGAATCGGTTCTCCCAGAGCGGTACCGCGTGCGTGCTTCGTCACTGCCAATCCTACTGTCCGTTCGCGTAATAGCGGCGGAGGTGTTCCCGCATCTCGCGCCGGTTTCGCCCCCGCCGGGCGCGCACCCAGCAGGGTGTTAACGGAATTGCCTTCAAGATACTCAGAATCCACCGCACCGATATAGTCTGCTCCTGCGGAACCTGGGTGTCAATCGGCCCGCGTACCGGTACGCCGCAGCAGGCACTCCCTGCCTACAGGGGATCGTGGCGGTCTGGTGCCCCCGGGCGTCCGGCTCAAGACGCCGGCGCCGCTGCCGAACACGTTCAGAATGGCTACTGATGGCCATGGAAGGCCGCTGGTGTAATCCGCAGCCCCCCTCATGGCCGCACGCAGGCCCTCGTTTATAATGATTGGTGAACGACAGGCGATTGCCGTGGACTCCGGCGACTTCACCACTCTTCTCCAACAATGCACCAGCGGCAACCGGCAGGCGCTGGATGCCCTTACGCCCATCGTCTACTCGGAGCTGCGCAAACTGGCAGTGTCGTTCATGCGCAACGAACGGCCGGGCGGCACACTCCAGCCGACCGCGTTGATCCACGAAGCCTACCTGCAGCTTGTCGAGCATGAAATACCCGGCTTCGAAAGCCGCGCGCATTTCTTCGGCGTGGCCGCCCGTATCATGCGGCAGCTTCTGATCGGCAATGCCCGCCGCTATCGCGCGCAGAAACGCGGTGGCGGGAATCGCACCGAACTGCCGGACGACATACCGCTTCCGGCGCAGCAGGCCGAGGAGTTGCTGGCGGTGGACCAGGCCCTAGACCGCCTCGCCCGGCAGGATGAGCGCAAGGCCAAGGTGATCGAGTTGAAGTACTTCGGCGGGCTCAGCCGCGAAGAGATCGCCGCGGCGCTGGGGCTGACCGTGGCTACCGTGAAGCACGATATCGCGCTTGGCGAGGCCTGGTTGCGGCGGGCGCTCTCCACCAAGCCGGCTGGGATGGCCGCATGGCCGAGTTGAATCCGGAACTGTGGGCCGAAGTCGAACGTCTCTTTCGGTGCGCCCTGGAGTTGCCGCCGGCAACTGGGCAGGATCTGAAATCGTGTTGTTCGACTTTCAGACGCACCACCGGACCCATTTGGTAGATGGCGTCGGTCTAGGGGTTCCCAGGTGGCCCCGGGATAGCCGGTACGTCTATTATCGGGAGGTCATTGGCGGTGTCCCCCAGCCCATCTTCCGCATACGCGTCGGAAGCGGAAGAATCGAGCGGGTGGTGGATGCGCGGCAGATCCCGCAATCGAATGTGGCAGCTTACCTCATGTGCGGCCTGGCCCCCGGCGACGAACCGGTCGCCACGTTGATTCGCAGCAATTCTGATATTTACGCGTTGGACGTGGATCTGCCGTAAGACGGTTTCCGAGGCAGGTCTCCCTGGGATCAAAAAACTCAACAAAATCTTAGCCGTTTCTGCGTCGGTTTGCTCATGTATAGATGAACCGGCGAAAACGCCGGAAAACTTACTCAGAAGGATTATAAAACGATGACCATCAAGACGAACGTAAAGGCAGGCTCCCTCACCAACAACCACAACCAGGGCCTCAAGGTCCGCAGCGCTGTAAAGGCAGGCGCAGTGACTCAGAACCACAACCAGGGCCTTAAGGTCCGCAGTGCAGTGAAGGCGGGCTTGATCGCGCTACTCTAAGTAACCAACCCCGGTGTAAACCGGTAAGTCCACCGCATTCAGCCGCCCGCTCCGCACGCTCGGCACCGACGGGGTTCGCCCGTTCTTGCTGGGCGTGGGGGCCGAGGCAACTCTGGACCGGTCTCCCTTGGGGTCCAGGAACAACAAAGAAGAACGGTGGGACCCACGTGAACCGGACGAAGTAGGGGCCAATGTGGCGGCGAAAACGCCGCTGACCAAATCGAAAAAGGAAAACATTACTACGACCATCAAGTCGAACGTGAAAGCAGGCGGTCTGACCATGAACCACAACCAGTGTTTCAAGGTCCGCAGCGCGGTGAAGGACGGCACTATAACCACGAATCACAACCAGAACCTTCGGGTACGGAGTGGACGTTAACGAATGGCCGCGCGGCCGCCACTGAACGGCTTCGGCAGAGCCGGGTCAAATGCAAGAATTAAGCCGCAAACCAAATCCAAATAAGGAGGAGCAAAACAATGACCATCAAGACGCACGTGAAGGCTGGCGATGCCTGGGATGCAAAATAAGCCGGACGATCGACAGGTCCGATAACGAACCGTCAGGTGACCCCTCTATGTCCACCGCATTCAGCCGCACGGTCCGCACGCTCCGCGCCGATGGGTTCCGCCCGTCGCTCGCGGGTGTGGGCACCGTGCTTCTTTTATTGGGAGGCTGGGCCGCCTGGTGTCTGCTGGCGCGCGTCACCCTCTACGAAGTCAGCGCCAATGCCCGTCTGGAAATCGACCGCGCGGCCTATGCCATCCAGGTGCCCCTCAGCGGACGCGTGTCGAGCGTCCAACTAGCCATCGGGCGCCAGGTGCAGGCTGGCGACGTGCTGCTGGAGCTGGATTCCGCCCCGCAACAGTTCGATCTCGGCGAGGAGCGCGCGCGGCTTTCCGCTTTGGAACTGGATACCGCCGCCCTGCAGCGCCAGATGTCCGCCGAGGAGCAGGCCCAAACCGACGAGCAGCAGACCGCGCGCGCAGCCACCGACGAGGCCCGCGCCGACGCCCGCGAGGCCGGTGTATTGTCCGAGCAGGCCGCGCGCGAAGCCGCCCGCCTGGAGAAGCTCAAGAAAGAGGGCCTGATCTCCGACCGCGACTACGAAGCCGGCCAGGCCGAGGCGCGCCGCCGCAGCGCGGGCGCGGAAACCCACTCCGTGGAAGTGCGCCGCGTGGATGACGACCGCCGGGCCAAGCAGAGCGAGCGAGCCACGCGCACCCGCCGCGCGGCGGCCGATATCAGCCGCCTGCGGGGCCAGCAGGCGGTGGCGCGCTCCACCATCGCGCGGCTCTCCTATGAAATCGAGCGCCGCAAAGTGCGTGCCCCCATCGGCGGGCGCATCGGCGAAGCGGCCCTCATCCGCGCGGGCGGCGTGGTTGGCGAGGGCGAGAAGCTCGGCACAATCGTTCCTGACGGGCGTTTGCTGGTGGTGGCCCAATTTGCGCCGCCCGCGGCGTTGGGACGCCTGCGGCCGGGTCAGAAAGCGCGTTTGCGCCTGGCCGGGTTTCCCTGGATGCAATATGGCGCAGTGGCCGCCACCGTCGCGCAGGTTTCAAGCGAAGTCCGCGACGGCATGGTGCGCGCCGAACTGGCGGTCGACGCCAGCCAGAAGACGCCCATCCCCTTGCAGCACGGGTTGCCGGGCAGCGTCGAAGTGGAAGTCGAGAAGATCGCACCCGCGCGCCTGGTGCTGCGGGTGGCCGGCCAATGGATCGCGGAGCCGCGATGAAGAAGTGGCTGGTTCCCGAGGTCGTGCAGACGTCCGCCATGGATTGCGGCCCGGCGTCGCTGAAAGCCCTGCTGGAAGGCTTCGGCGGCCAGGCCAGCTACGGACGATTGCGCGAAGCCTGCCAAACCGGCGTGGATGGAACCTCCATCGACACTCTCGAAGAAGCCGCCGGCGCGCTCGGCCTGGATGCTACTCAGGTGATGGTTCCCGCCGATCACCTGCTACTGAAAGAATCGGCGTGCCTGCCGGCCCTGCTGGTGGTGAAACAGCCCAGCGGCGCGACGCACTTCGTGGTCGTCTGGAGCAGGATCGGCGGACTGCTGCAGTTGATGGATCCGGCGATAGGGCGCCGCTGGATCACTGCCGAACAACTCCATTCCGAGATCTACATCCACACGCAACTGGTGCCCGCGGAAGCCTGGCGCGGGTGGGCCGCGACGGGTTCCTTCCTCGATCCGCTGCGCCGCCGCATGCAGGATCTGGGCGCATCGGACGGAGACCTCATCCGGGCGGCGCTGGCGGAGCCCGGCTGTGGCAACGACTGGCGCAAATTGGGTGCGTTGGATGCCGCGGTTCGCATGCTCGCTTCGCTGGTGCGCAGCGGAGCTATTGCTCGCGGCGATGACGCGCACCGCCTGCTGCGGGTGCTGGCCGGGGAGCCGGAGTCGATTCCCGAAACCTACTGGTCCGTTCTGGCGGCGGAGGACGGCAAGATGGTGCGCATGCGCGGGGCCGTGCTCCTCCAGGCCAACGGCCGCAAACCGGCGTCCGCCGAAGCTGCCCCACTTTCGCCTGAACTGGCCGCCGCCCTTACCGAGAAGCCGGTTTCGCCTCTGGCGGAGCTGTGGAAGGCGATTCGCGCAGATGGCTGGATGGCGTCCGCGGCAGTGATGCTGGCGCTCTTCATCGCCGCCGGTAGCGTAATCGTGGAAGCGCTGCTGTTTCGCGGCTTGCTCGATCTGGGGCGGGAGTTGACAGTCGCTGGACAGCGCATGGGCGCCGCCGCCCTGCTGCTGCTCTTTCTGGCGGGCCTGCTGCTGCTGGAGTTTCCCGTATTCGCGTGCCTGCTGCGCATGGGCCGCAAATTGGAGTGCCGCCTGCGGCTGCGCTTCCTGGAGAAGATCCCCCTGCTGGGCGACCGCTATTTTCAGAGCCGCCTGGTGTCCGACATGGCGCAGCGCAGCCATAGCGTGCACCAGCTTCGGCAGGCGCCCGAGCTGGCTGGGCGGTTTCTGCGCGCGGTCTTTGAGATTGCCCTGACCGCGGCGGGCATCGTATGGCTGTATCCCGGCAGCGCGCCGTTCGCCGTGGCTGCCGCGCTGGTGGCCGCCGCCATCCCGCTGCTGGCGCAACCCGCGCTGGCGGAGCGCGACCTGCGCCTGCGCAGCCACCTGGGCGCGCTGAGCCGCTTCTATCTCGACGCCATGATGGGCTTGACGGCTATTCGCGCGCACGGCGCCGAACATCCCTTGCGCGGGGAGAACGACCGGCTTCTGGAGCAGTGGGCGCACGCCGGGTTGGGCCTGCAGCGAACCGTAGTCGCCGCCCAAGCTGCCCAGCTCCTCTGTGGTTTCGGACTGGCCGCGGCGCTGATGCTGCTCCGTCTGCCGCAACTCTACGCGGGCGGAGGACACGCGGCGGGCGGCATCCTGCTGCTGGTCTACTGGGCGCTCAATCTGCCGGTGCTGGGAGAAGAAGTCGCGGCGGCGGCCTGGCAGTATCCCGCGCTGCGCAACATCCTGCTCCGGTTTCTCGAACCCCTGGGCGCGCGCGAGGAGCGGACCGGCGCCGCAGCGCACGTCGAAGCCACCGGCGGTGTGCGCATCGGCATGCAAGGCGTGCGCGTGGTCGCCGCGGGACACACCATACTGGACGGCATCGACTTGCAGATCGCGCCTGGCAGCCACGTCGCCATCGTGGGCTCGTCCGGCGCGGGCAAGTCGTCCCTGGTGGGTCTTTTACTGGGTTGGCATCGGCCGGCGGAGGGCAGCATTCTGATCGACGGCCAGCCGCTGGACTACGGGCGTCTGCGCCGCGAAACCGCCTGGGTCGATCCGCAGACTCAGATCTGGAACCGCTCGTTTCTGCAGAACCTGCAATACGGCTGCAACGGCAACCGGGCTCCGCTCGGCGACGTTCTGGAAGGCGCGCGATTGCACTCCGTCGTCGAGAAGCTACCGCTCGGCATGCAGACCGCGCTGGGCGAGGGTGGCGCGCTGGTTTCCGGCGGCGAAGGGCAGCGCGTGCGCCTGGGACGCGCGTTGATGAAGGGCGGCAACCGGCTGGCGATTCTCGATGAGCCCGCCCGGGGCCTCGATCGGGATACGCGCCGCGAACTGATTGCTGGGGCGCGCGAACATTGGCGCGGCGCAACGCTGCTGTGCATTACGCACGACGTCATGGAGACGGCCGGATTCGAGCGCGTGCTGGTGGTGGAGGGAGGCCGGATTGTGGAAGACGGCGCGCCCGCCGAACTCGCCGCCCGCGAAGACGGCCGCTATCGTGCACTGTTGGACGCCGAACGGCAGGTCCGCCGCGACCTGTGGTCCGGTTCCCGCTGGCGAAAGCTGCACATGGAGACGGGCCGCCTTAGTGGGGCGGGCCTCCAGGCCTGCGCGGGTCCTCCAGGACCCGCTCTTTCCGCCAGAGAATACTCATGACCTTAAACGATGCGGCACAGGCATTAGCGCGCGGCGCGGCCATCGACTGGCCGGAACTGGAAGCGGAGACGCTCACCAGCGGCCGCCTGGAGCGGCAGATTCGCCGCGCAGCTCCGGCCGTGATTGTAGTAGATGGCCAGCAAGTGCTGGCCGTGGAGAAGGTGCGCGGAAACCGGGCCATCCTGCTGGATGCCGAGGGCCGCCGCGTGCGGATGCCCATGGAGAAGCTGCGCGAGTTACTGACCGCCGCGGCTGCCGCGCCGCATCGGAAAGCGATTGGCTCCATGTTGGATGAGTGCGGCATCGGCGGCCCAAGGCGCGCCCGCGCATGTGAGGCGCTCTTGCGCGAACGGCTCTTCGAGACGCCGGTCGGAGAACTCTGGCAAGTGCGTGCTCACCCGGGCAGTTCATTTGCCATACAGATGCGCCAGGCCGGCCTCCTGAAGCGGCTGGCCGGATTGGCCCTCGCGCATCTGCTCGACTACGGCCTGTGGATGCTGTCGTGGGTTGTGATTGGCCACGCGGCGCTCAGCGGCCGGGTGGATTCGGGCGAACTGCTGGCATGGGTTCTGCTGCTGGCCACTCTGATCCCAGTGCGCCTCTGGGTTACGTGGTCGCAAGGTGTGCTGGCAATGGGCGTGGGTGGGTTGCTGAAACAGCGACTGCTCGCCGGCGTGTTGAGTTTGGACGCGGACGCCCTGCGCGCAGAGGGCGCCGGCCGCATGCTAGGCCGAACCATCGAAGCCGAAGCCCTGGAAAACCTGGCGCTGAGCGGCGGTCTGGCGGCGTTCCTGGCGATCGTCGAACTCTTCGCCGCGGCCGCTGTGCTGGCCTATGGAGCGGGCGGCTGGGCGCACACCGCACTATTGGGTCTCTGGGTAGCGCTGACGTTCGGTTTGGGTACGCTGTATGCCCGGCGCCGCTCCCGCTGGACGGATAGCCGCCTCTCCATGACGCATGACTTAGTGGAGCGCATGGCAGGCCATCGTACCCGGCTGACTCAAGAACAACCGGAAGATTGGCACACCGGAGAGGACGAAGCCATGGCCGCCTACGCGGACGATTCCGCGCGGCTGGATCGTATGGCTGCCATCCTGCAGGCCGCCTTGCCGCGCGGCTGGGTGTTGGCCGCCGTGGCCGTACTGGCGCCCTGGTGGATCGGCGCTCCGGCGGGCAGCGCCGGCGTCATCGCCATCGCGGTCGGAGGTATTCTGTTGGCCGCCCAATCGTTGCGGCGGCTGACAGCAGGACTGGCTCAACTGGCCGGCGCCGGCATCGCGTGGCGTCAGGTGGCGCCCCTGTTTCGCAGTGCCGCGCAACGTCCCATCTCGAGCGCCGCATCCCGAACCGGCGGCGACACGGTTCTGGAAGCCGCGGACCTGGTCTTTCGCTACAGGCAGGAAGGCGCGCCCGTTCTGCGCGGGTGCAACTTGAAAGTGCGGCGCGGCGATTTCCTGCTGCTGGAAGGCGGCTCGGGCAGCGGCAAGTCCACGCTCGCCAGCCTCATCGCCGGGCTGCGAAAGCCGGAGTCCGGCATGCTGCTCGCCGGCGGCCTGGACTTGCACTCGCTGGGCGAATCCGGATGGCGCAAGCGCATCGCCGCCGCGCCGCAGTATCACGAGAATCATGTGCTGTCCGCATCGTTCGCCTTCAATCTGCTGATGGGCCGGCACTGGCCGCCCACCAGATCCGATCTTAAAGAGGCGGAGGATATTTGCCGGGAAATGGGGCTGGGGCCGCTGATCGACCGCATGCCCGGCGGGCTGATGCAGATGGTGGGCGAGACCGGATGGCAATTGTCGCAGGGCGAGCGCAGCCGCCTCTTCATGGCGCGCGCGCTTCTGCAAGGAGGGGATCTGGTGGTGCTGGACGAGAGCTTCGCCGCGCTCGATCCCGAGAATCTCCGGCAAGCGCTCGAATGTGTAGTGCGGCGCGCGGAGACGCTGCTGGTAGTGGCGCACCCTTGAATATGGAACCAACCGGCGAAGCGGTAAACTGGCTCGACCAAGCCTGGCGCCTGCGTGACGCATCCCAACTGCAGGAAGCCCGGGCGTGTTGCGCCCGTGCCGCGGAGATCTTCGACCGGGAAGACGGGCCGGACTCGCCGGACCTGGCCAACGCCCTGAACCTGCTGGCATCCATCATGGTGGATCGCGGCGAGCACCAGGACGCGGTCGCGGCCGCCACGCGCTCCGCGTCGATATGCGCGGGATGGGCCGGCCGCTTTGAGGGCGACGACGCCACGCGTATCGCGATGCAAGCCTGGACCGCGCTGGGCACGGCTTACCGTTATCAGGGGCGCTATGCGCTTGCCGAACCGCAGTTGAAGCGCGCGCTGGAGACCTCCATCAGCCACTTCGGAGGGGAGCATCCCGAGTCGCGCATGGCGCGCAACAATCTCGCCGTACTTTACAAGTACACCGGACAGTTCGACCAGGCCGAGACGCTGTACCAGGCTGCCCTGCAAGGCGCAGAGGGAGCAGATCTGGCGACCCTCTACCACAATCTCGGCGGCCTGGAGCACGCCCGCGGCCGTTTCGCCGAGGGAGAACCCTGGGCGCGCAAAGCCTGGGTGTTGCGGAAGAGCTTGCTGGGCCCGGAAGATCCGGCGACGCTGGCCGACGAGGCAGCGCTCGCCGGTGTGCTCGACGGACTCGCGCGCTATGACGAATCTGAGCCGATGTACCATCACGTGCTCGGTGAGTTCGAGAAAATCTACGGTTCGAATCATTACGAGATCGCGGTCAATCTGCATAACCTTGCGGGTGTCCAGTGCGCGCGTAGCCGCCTGGAGGAAGCCGAGCAGACCTATCGGCGCGCATTGGGTTTGAAGGAAAGTCTGCTGGGATCCGAAAATCCCGACACGGCCCTGACGGCCCACAATCTCGGCGTTCTGCTGACGGATATGGGCCGGAACAACGAGGCCGCGGAGTTGATCGAGGGCGCAACGCGCGTCTTCGAGGCCACCCTCGGCCCCGAACATCCAAATACGAAAATGGCCCGGCACAACCGTGTGGCTGGCCGTTAGTGGAGGCGCGCGCGGGTGCTTTTCCGGCGGGCCGCCGGTCCTGGACCAACTGACGCGTGAGCCGGCAGATCTGGCCGCTCCACTTATTTGCCAAAGAGTTTCGGGCGACCGGCCGATAAGGTCAGTGTTATGACACTCAAATCACTTAAGACAAACCGTCTCTTGCTGGTGTGTTTCTCGCTGGCGTGGAGCGCTGCTTCTCTGTATGCGGCCGATGAACCCACGCGCTTTGGCTATCCGGAAGCCCTGGCCGCCGCGACCCACAAAGTCGAACCCGTGTATCCGGAAGGCGTCCGCCGCCTCAACATTGAAAGCAGGGTGGACATCGACGCTTATGTGGAGACGGATGGTTCGGTGTACAGCACGATCGTCGTCTGCGGCGATCTGAAGCTGGTGGATGCCGCCGAGGACGCGGTCAAGCAATGGAAATTCAAACCGTTTATGGAGAACGGCCATCCCATCCGGGCGATCGCGCGTCTCGTGTTCCAAATGAAACCGCCCACCTCGACCAAAGCCAGCCGCTAACAAATCGAGGCAATCCCTCCCTGGCGAGTCCGCCACTGTAGCAAGCGAGGCCCAATCGTCTAAAGCTTCATCCAGTGCGTGCCGATTTATAGAAGTGGGGAGCGCCTATCTCCTCAGTTCGGCACGGAAAATACGGGTTTTCGGGGACTTCCTTGACGCGAAAGAAGATTGCCTTTCAGATTTGGCTGCTCGTGGGCCTGACGTGGGGTGTGGGCACGGGCGTTGCCTGCTTCTTGATGTATCGTTTGCAGGATGTTTCCGCAAATTACGATAGCGTGCTCGACCGCCAGGTTCGCATGCAGGACTCGGCCCGGCAGATGCAGGTGAGGTTCAAAGTACAGGTTCAGGAGTGGAAGGACATCCTTCTCCGCGGTTTCGATCCGGAGGCTCTGAAGAAGTACTCGGAGGCGTTCCATAAAGAGGAGAAGGCTGTAAGGGGCATGGCAGAAGCCCTGAAGGGAGAGGTGCCAGACGCGCAGACTCGATCGTTAGCTGAAGAATTCGTACAAGCTCACGCGGTAATGGGAATCAAGTACGCCTCCGCTCTCCAGGCGTTCACTGCGGCCAAGGGGCTCAACTCGCGCGACGCGGACAAAATGGTTAAAGGACAAGACCGCGCGCCCACCGTTCTGGTGGACAAAATCGTGGCTCTGCTGCGCGAGCGCGCCAGCGCCGAACGCGCGTCCCAAAAGCGGGCCCTGGCCGCACAGTCCTGGGCGGTAGCCATGGTTCTGTTGCTGTGCTTTGGAGGGATTGGCGCTGGGTCCGTTCTGACCATCCGAGGGTTGTCCGGCACTCTGCGGCTTACCACATCCGAGCTTCGGGACGCCGCCGAGCAAGTGGCCACCGCGGCCGCTGAGGTTTCCTCGTCCAGCCAGTCGCTGGCTCAAGGCTGCTCCGAGCAGGCGGCTTCACTGGAGGAAAACTCCACCTCGAGTGAAGAAATCGACTCCATGGCTGGCAGAAACTGCGAGAACTCGCGGTCGGCCGCCAGCCTGATGACGCAGTCGCAGCAGCATTTCACGCAAGCCATGCAGGCATTGGGCGGGATGGTGGCTACTATGGGCGAGATCGACGCACAGAGCGGCAAGATCTCCAAGATCGTCAAAGTCATCGACGAGATCGCCTTTCAAACCAACATTCTGGCTCTGAACGCCGCGGTAGAGGCGGCCCGCGCCGGGGAGGCAGGCACGAGCTTCGCGGTAGTGGCGGACGAAGTCCGCAGGCTGGCGCAACGCAGTGCTCAAGCGGCCAGGGACACGGCTTCGCTGATTGAGGAATCCATCGTCAAGTCTCACGATGGGAAAGCGCAGATGGACCAGGTCGCCGCGGCGCTACAGGCCATCACCGAAGAGTCGGCCAAAGTGAAAACGCTGGTAGACGAAGTGAACCTCGGCAGCCAGAAGCAGGCGCGCGGCATCGCGCAGGTTGGCAAGGCTATCCTCCACATGGAACAGATCACGCAGAGAACGGCGGCCACCGCCGAGGAGAGCGCCGCGGCGGCCGAGGAATTGAGCGCGCAGTCGCAGACGCTGAATGTCGTGATCGAGCAGCTCACGGCAATGGTGGATGGCGCGGGAATGCGCCGGGTTGTCTTACCATATCGAGGATGACCGATCGATTCTATGGAGCTTCGCACAATACGCTGACAGGTCCGGCAATACTGTGGCGCACGCTTCAGCGTGCCGCGGCGAACTTCAGTTCGCCGTCTGGCCGTAGGCTGAAGCCGCCGTCTGGCCGTAGGCTGAAGCCGCCGTCTGGCCGTAGGCTGAAGCCCACGGCACGCCGCCCAGCGTTTACGATCCCGCTGTGTCGGGCCAACCAAAGCGGAAGGTAGATGTCGAAGTTATCCGTGCGCTCCTCTGTGTAGCGGCCTGCCAGATCTGTCAAGGGGCACTGGCCCCGGTTCACCGCGAGGACCGCACATTCGATCGGTACCAGCCCAGTCGGAACGGCCGCCCATAGAAACTGACGTCGGGCACCCGCGAAGGGAATCGCCACGATGCCGGGGTCGGGAGCTTTGAATGGTCGTGCTACCGAATTACCGCGTAGCGGTTAGTCCAAAGCCGGTTTTCGGTCATGTGATTCCAGGGAAGTTGGCGCGGACCGGGCATCCGGCGTCGAATCGGCGATGTCCGCGGATGTCTTGTGGTATGGTGGCTTCCGAAGCCATGAAACGCACTCTCTCTCCCATGTTCGTACTGCTGGCAACCGCGGCGCTCGCACAGCCGCCGGCGCAGAGCCAAGGCCAGCGCCCGGCAATGGCCGAAACCCCCAACACGGACATCCACTACAAGCTGGCGCCCGATGCGATTCCGCAGGATGGAGTTCCGGCCGGCGAGGTCAAAGGACCCTTTACGCTGCCGTCGACCGCCTATCCCGGAACGCAGCACACTTACTGGGTCTACGTGCCGGCGCAGTACGACC
>OCTA010002941.1_pt1 | contig 15262 bp, 15 predicted proteins | sample 1538991 | NCBI WGS metagenome assembly OCTA01 (sample SAMEA3539302, study PRJEB22396) | soil metagenome | biome: tundra; feature: field; material: soil | place: USA | collected 2010-05 | depth 0.15 m | reverse complement strand
CAGCGCAGGGTGTCAGCGCAGGGTGTCGGCGTACGCCTTGAGCGCGGCCAGCGTCCGCCCGCTCTCGGCCCGGAACGCCCGGACCAGGACCGGCTGGACGAGCTTCAGCGGCCGCGGGACGCCGATCGTCACCACGCGCGTCACCCGGGTCGACTCGCCGCTGGGCGTCAGCGTGTAGCGCAGGGTCACCTCGACGGTCCCGGCGTGCAGCCTCATCGTCATCGGCTGGTGGAAAGTGATCTTCGCCGGCCGCTCGAACTCGGTCACGGTCCCGTGCCGCACGCCGAACGGCCCAGGTTCGGTGTAGGCCGTGCCCAGCGTGACCGGGTCCGAGGAGATCTCGGTGGTGCCGTGGAAGGCCGAGGACGTCGCCAGCCACCGATCCTGGCCGCTGAAGTCGATGATCAGGTCGAAGATCTTCTCGGCCGGGCACTGGATGTCGGCCTGGGCTGGGATTACAGGCATCGTTCCGTTCCGTCAGGATGCATAGGGCACGCGAGGAACGCGGTGTTCCCGGCCTCGCGGCTTTCCTGCATCATGGTGCCATGTCATCGCCGCTGCGCACATCGGAGTGACCCATGGCGGTCACGCCTACTTTCCCTAGCCGGGACACGCTGCGGCGGTTCAGGTTCCGCCCGGTCGACGCGCTCGTCGGGGCCGGCGTGTTCTTGCTGCTTTACGCGGTCGTGCGGGTGGGGGCCAGCGCTCATGTCCCGTACCGTCCGAGCCACGTGACCCCGTTCGGCACCTCGCCGTCACACCTGCCTTACGATGCCGCCCGCAGCTTGCTGCGCATGTTCGTGGCGCTGTTCTTCGCCTACGCGTTCAGCCTCGGCTACGCCTTGGCCGCCGCGCGGAGCAGGCGCGCCCGGCGGGTCCTGATCCCGGCGCTTGACATCCTCCAGTCGGTGCCGGTGCTCGGCTTCCTCGCCGTCACCGTGACGTTCTTCATCGCCTTGTTTCCCGGTTCCGAGCTCGGCCTGGAGGCAGCGTCGGTGTTCGCCGTCTTTACCTCGCAGGCGTGGAACATCACGTTCTCCTTCTACCACTCCCTCGTCACCCAGTCGGGGGAGCTGGATGAGGCGAGCCGGCTCATGGGACTGTCGCGGTGGAAGCGGTTCTGGAGCATCGACGTTCCCGGCGGGGCGATCGGTCTGGTGTGGAACGGGATGATGAGCTTCGGCGGCAGCTGGTTCTTCCTCACCGCCTCCGAGCTGATCACGGTCGGCGGCCACAATTACACGCTGCCCGGGGTCGGCTCCTACGTCGGCGTGGCCGTGGAGCAGGGGCAGCTCGGGCATGTCGCCTGGGGCATCGTCACCATGATCGTCATGATCCTGGCGGTCAATTTCGTATTCTGGCGGCCGCTGGTGGCCTACGTGGAGCGGTTCCGGCTCGAGCAGACCGAGGCGAGCACCAAGGCTCGCTCGCTCATCCTTGACCTGCTGCGGCGATCCAGCTGGCCGGCGCTGGCCGGGCGGGGCCGGCGCGCGCTCGCGCGCCCGGTCAACCAGCTGATGGCCGCGGCCACCGGCATCGACGACCGCAACCTGGTCGCTCACGCCGCGCGGCGGCGGGCCGGCGATACCGCGTTCGCAGCGGTCGTGACCGTCGTGCTCGGGTACGGCCTGTACAACATGGTGGCCTATGTCGCCGCCGGCCAGCAGGGCCTGGGCATCTTCGGGCACGCGTTCGGCCTGGGCTTCCTGACGTTCCTCCGGGTCGCGGTGGTGGTCGCGGTGGCGTCGGTGATCTGGGTGCCGATCGGCGTCTGGATCGGCTTCAATCCCCGGGTCGCCTCGTACATGCAGCCGGTGGTCCAGGTGCTGGCAAGTTTTCCGGCCAACTTCATCTTCCCTTTCGCGATCGTTGTCTTCCTGGACATCGGGCTCAGCCTCAATTACGGCAGCGTCCTGCTGATGGCGCTGGGCACCCAGTGGTACATCTTGTTCAACGTGATCGCGGGGGCCAGCGCCGTGCCTTCTGACCTGAAGGAAGCCATGGACAACCTCGACGTGCACGGCTGGCAGCGCTGGCAGCGGATGATCATCCCCGCCGTGTTCCCCGCCTACGTCACCGGGGCGATCACCGCGGCCGGCGGTGCGTGGAACGCCACCATCGTGGCCGAGATCGTGATCTACAAGGGACGCACCCTCGCGGCTAGCGGCCTGGGCAGCTTCATCACCGAGGCGACCGCGCGCAATGACTTCCACGAGATCATCGCGGGCATCCTGGTCATGTCGGTCTACGTGACCGGGCTGAACGCGCTGCTGTGGCGGCGCCTGTACGCCATCGCCGAGTCGAAATACACCCTCACATGAGCGGGCCGCTGATCAGCGTCCGGGCGCTGAGCAAGTCGTTCTCCGGCCCCGACGGCCATCCGGTACCCGTGCTTGAGGGCATCACCCTGGATGTCGAGGAGGGCGAGTTCGTCGCGCTGCTCGGCCGCAGCGGCAGCGGCAAGTCCACCCTGCTGCGGTGCATCGCGGGCCTGATGGCGCCGACCGACGGCGAGGTCCTGTTCCGCGGCCAGCGGCTGACCGGCACCAACCGGGACACCACGATGGTATTCCAGACCTTCGCGCTGCTGCCGTGGCTGACCGTGCAGCAGAACGTCGAGATCGGGCTGGAGGCGCGAAACGTGCCGCCCGGGCCGCGATCGGAGCGGGCGCTGCGCGCCATCGACCTGGTCGGCCTCGACGGCTACGAATCCGCCTATCCCAAGGAGCTGTCCGGCGGCATGCGCCAGCGCGTCGGCTTCGCCCGTGCCCTGGTGGTGGAGCCCGCGGCGCTGCTCATGGACGAGCCGTTCAGCGCGCTGGACGTGCTCACCTCGGAGAACCTGCGCGGCGAGCTGCTCGAGCTGTGGGAAGGCAAGAGGTTCCCGACCAAGACCATGGTCATGGTCACGCACAACATCGAGGAGGCGGTGCTGCTCGCCGACCGGATCCTGGTGCTTGGCACGAATCCGGGCCGCATCCGGGCCGACATGCGCAACCCGCTGGCCCGGCCGCGCCGCCGGCGCACGCCGGACTTCGACGCGCTCGTCGACGAGATCTACCGGCTGATGACGCACCGCGACAGCGTGCCCGCCGAGCCCGCCCGGGTGAACGGCGCCCGGGCCGGCACGGTCGGCGACGTCCCGCTGCCGCAGGCCACCGTGGACGGCCTGTCCGGCCTCGCCGAAATCCTGCTCGGCCGCCATGACGGCGCCGCCGACCTGCCCGACCTGGCCGGCAACCTGGGGCTTGAGGTTGATGAGCTGCTGCCCCTGGTGGACGCGCTGGCGCTGCTGGGGTTCGCCGAGCTGAGCGGTGAACGGCTGGCGCTGTCGAGCGCGGGGCGGATTTTCGCGGGCGCGAGCATCCAGGACAGCAAGGAGATGTTCGCCCGGGCGTCGCTGGACCGGGCCCCGCTGGTCCGCACCATCTACCGGGCCCTGCGCGGGACCTCGGACGGCAACCTGCCGTCCGGCTTCTTCACCGATATCCTGCGTACCAGGTTCGGCGAGGACGCGGCCACCGCGCAGCTGGACGTGGCCGTGAACTGGGGCCGGTACGCCGAGCTTTACGCCTACGACGCCACCCGCGGCCAGATCATCCGCGAGGACAACGGCATCGGTGCCACGCTGGCCGACCCGCCCGAGCCGGCCAGGCGGGGCACGCTGCACCTGTACCTCGGCGCCGCGCCCGGATCCGGCAAGACCTTCAGCATGCTGCGGGAAGGCCGGGCGCTGCGGGACCGGGGCGAGGACGTCGTGGTCGGGTTCGCCCAGGCCCGCGGGCGGCCCCGCACCGCCGAGGCGATCGGCGGTCTCGAAGTCATCCTGGCCCGCACCGGTCCCGGCCCGGACGACGGCGAGGAGATGGATCTCGACGCCGTGCTCGCCCGCAAGCCCGCCGTGGTGCTGGTCGATGACTTCGGCCGGCACGCCCAGGCCATCGGATCGCTGCGAGACGCCGGGATCGACGTCATCAGCACCGTGGACGTGTGCGATCTGCAGCGCGCCGCCGAGACCGTGCAGCAGATCACCGGACAGCCGGCCGCGGCGACGGTGCCCGATGCCGCGCTCGCGGAGGCCGAGGAGATCCGGTTCCTGGACAACTCGCCCGAGGCGCTGCGCAAGCGGCTGGGGCACGGGAACATCTACCCGACGGGGCCGCCCGGGCCGGCCGGGCCGCCCGGCGAGGCGATTGAGCGCCTGTTCCAGACGGAGAACCTGGCCGCGCTGCGCGAGATCGGGCTGCGCGTCGTCGCCGAGACGCTGGCCGTGCCGGGTGCCGCGCGGCCGCGGGAGTCGCAGGACGTGCTGGTGGCCGTCACGGTGCCGGACCAGGCCGACCTGCTGGTGCAGCGGGGCGTCCGGATGGCCCGGCGCAGCAGCGCGACGTGCACCGTGCTCGCCTTCAGCGCGCGGGCCGGCCGGTCGTCCGGCGACGGTACCGCCCGTATCCGGTCCGCGGCGCAGGCGGCCGGGGCCGCGGTCATGGTCCGCCCGGGGAAGGATGTCGTAGCGATGATCGCCCAGGCGGTGCGCGAGACCGGGGCCAGGAACCTGGTCATGGCCGTGCCGCCGGCCGGCTGGCTTGAGCGCTGGCGCCCCGGCCTGGTGGAGCGGGTGGCCGATCAGCTACCCGACGTCTACCTGCACCTGACCGCCGGCCGCCCCGGCCCCGCGGCTGGATCCGATCATGGCGCGGGCTCGCTTGACGGCGCGGACGGCGCGGACGGCGCGATCGGCGCCGCCCGCAGCCCGAGGCGCGGTGCCATCCGGGTCTATCTCGGCTACGCCGCTGGCTGCGGCATCACGACCGCGATGCTCGAGGAAGCCGGGCGCCGGCGCTCCCGCGGATCGGACGTCGTGGTCGCGGCGGTCGACTGCCGCGGCCGGGAGGGTGTCAGCGAGCTGCTCCGAGGTCTGGAGCTGATCGGCGACGGCACCGCCCTCGACACCGGCGCGGTGCTGGCCCGGCACCCTGAGGTGGTGTGTATCGACGACCTGTCGGCCGTCGACGCCAGCGGCGAGAGCCGCCTGGCGGCCGCCCGCCGGATCGCCGACGCCGGCATCGCCGTCGTCGCCACCGTGCACCTCGGCCAGCTGCAGGCCGACGACGGTGCTTCCAGCGACGGCGGGGCCCCCGATGAGACCGCGACCCTCGCCCTCGCCGACGAGATCCAGCTGGTGGACGCTCCGCCGTCGGTACTGGCCGACCGGGTCCGGCGGGGTGAGATCGTCCCGGCCGGCGGGGTCGACCACGCGCTGCACACCGATTACCGGCCCGCGGCGCTCGGTGCCCTGCGCGAGCAGGCGTTCACGACCGTGGCCGAGCACGCCGACCAGCAGCTGGCCGCTTACCGGCAAGGTTCCTGGCCGGCCGGCGGCGACGCGCCGCCGGTCATCTTGGGCTGCGTGGCCCCGCGGCCGGGCCTGGAGCCGCTGATCAGGTGGTCGGCCGCCCTCGCCGCCCGGCTCGCCGGGGAATTCCGGGTGGCCGTGGTCGCGCCGTCGCCGGCCCCGGCTGACCTGGAGCCCGTGCTGGCGCGCTATGCGGCGCTGACCGCACAGCTCGGCGGCCAGTTTGATGCGCTGCGGGGCGCCCCGGCCGCCGCCCTGGCGGCGTTCGCCCGCGAGCACCACGTCACCGAGCTGGTGCTGGCCCGCGCGGCCGCCCCGGCCGGCCGCCGTCCCGCCGTCCTGCGCGAGCTCACCCGTGACGCCGGCGGCATCGAGGTGCACGTCCTGCCGGCGTAGGCGCGCTCAGACGGATGCAGCTGGCCCAGCCTGCGCTAACAGGGCCTAAGCGCCTTCGCCGCGGATCCTGACGGCATCCATGCTCCGGCGCCTCTGGGTCAGGCGGTGAGCGCCTCGGCGGGCTCGGCGCAGGCCCGCACGATCTCTTCCAGGGACAGCCCGAGCGCGGCGGCCAGCGCGGCGACGGTGAAGAACGCGGGCGTGGCGATGCGGCCGGTCTCGATCTTGCGCAGCGTTTCCGCGGGCACGCCGGAACGGGCGGCGATCTCGGCCATGCTGCGCGGCCCGCGGGCCTCGCGCAGCAGCATGCCGAGGCGTTCGCCGCGGGCGTGCTCGAGGTGGCTTAGTGGCGGTCGGACCATACCGTGATATTAATACCGGTATAGTTATCCCGCAAAGGGAGGTACGAGCACCGTGGTTGAGATCAAGACGGCCGGAGAGGTTCAGGCCATGCGGGCCGCCGGGCGGGTCGTGGCGCAGATCCTGGCGTCCGTTCAGGATCAGGCGAAGGCCGGCGTCCGGCTGAGCGAACTGGACGAGGTCGCCCGTGACGTGCTGGCCCAGGCGGGAGCCACCTCGCCGTTCCTGGGCTACCAGCCGGGGTTCGCCCCCATCCCGTTCCCCGCGGTCATCTGCACCTCGGTCAACGACGCCGCGCTGCACGGCATCCCGACCGGGTACCAGCTGGCCGAAGGGGACCTGCTCAGCGTGGACTGCGGAGCCGTGCTTGACGGCTGGGCGGGCGACGCCGCCGTCTCCTTCACCATCGGGCCGCCGGGACCGGCCGACGCACGCCTGATCGCGACGGCCAGCGCGGCCCTGCGCGAGGGCATCGCCGCCGCGGTCCCCGGCGGCCGGGTCGGCGACATCTCGGCGGCGATCGGCAAGGTCGGCCGCGAGTCCGGCTACGGCATCTGCACCGATTTCGGCGGTCACGGCGTCGGCCGGGCCATGCACGAGGACCCGCACATCCCGAACGAGGGGCGCCGCAGCCGCGGTCACCGCCTCGTGCCCGGGCTGGTCCTCGCGATCGAGCCGTGGTTCCTGGCCGGCGGCAAGGACATGTACGAGATCGACGACGACGGCTGGACGATCCGCAGCGGCGACGGCAGCCGCGCCGCTCACGTCGAGCACACGGTGGCCATCACCGCCGACGGCCCGCAGATCCTGACGATTCCCTGATTTTTTCGGCCGAACGGACCGTGGTTTCCCACCCCACCCCACCCCAGCTCACCCACCCGGGGGGTCCATGCCCGGGCGGCCCGCTCACCGGGGGAGCTCGGCGCCGGTGAGGTCCGCGCAGTAACGCAATAGCCGGTCCTGGACCGTAACGTCACGGGGGGCGGGATGAGTCGGCCGCAGTTTGGAATGGTAGAAGTATTCGCCGCTGAACAGGGCCGCGGGATCGTGGCTGACGGCCAGCCACACCTGCGTGACGGGCGCCAGGGACAGGTCATCCGGCGCGCCGGGGCCGCCCATCTTGGTCGGGACCCAGCCGGGTTCGACCGCGTTCGACCGCACCGCGGGCCAGAGCCGCGCGACCGCGAAGGCGAGCACCACGTCGAAAAGCTTGCTGTCGGAGTAGGCCTGGGCGCCGTTCCAGGGCCGGCCCGTCCACTGCGGGTCGTCCAGGGACGGGTTCCCGCCGCGGTGCATGCCCGAACTCAGGTAGACCAGCCGGTCCGGCCGTTCGATCAGGCACGTCAGCAGGTAGGGGGCGAGCACGTTGACCGCGAAGACCTGGCCCAGCCCGTCTTCGGTCTCGGCCCGCCGCCGTTCCCGGGGGCCGATCCCGGCGTTGTGGATGACCGCGTCGAACCGTCCGGACGCGTTGGCCTGCCCGGCCACTTGCCGCATCCCGGCGATGCTGGACAGGTCGCCGATGACCACGCCGTCGGGCTGCGGCAGGGCCGCCCGGGTGTCGTCGGCCCGGGCCTGGTTACGGGCGTGCAGCGTCACCGAGTGACCGCCGGCGACCAGCAGCCGGGCGGCCATCAGGCCCAGCCCGTCGCTGGACCCGGTGATGAACACGCGAGACACAGGACCCCCTTCACCGGCCCCGGCTGGCGGGCCATAGGGTCGGGCCAGAAGGGAGCACTATGTCATCCTCGTCGGAGCCAGAGCACCTTGACAACCATCACCGGACCACGCTGCGCCAGATCTTCCAGCATCCCGCCAGCCACAATATCGAGTGGCGCGCGGTGACGTCGTTGCTGGAGGCGGTCGGCACGGTCGCCCCGCACCACGATGGCAAGGTTGCCGTCACGCTCGGATCGCAGACCGAATTCTTCGACCCTCCCGTCGGCAAGGACATCGATGTCCAGATGGTGGTCGACCTGCGCCGGATGCTGAGTCAGGCCGGTTTCAGCGCGCCCTGACCGCGGCTGGCCTGACCCCGGACGCGCAGAGCCCGGGTGAGGAGAGAAGCATGATGCGAGTGCTCGCCGTCAGGCACCACGGCGTGGATTCGGCCGGGTTCATCGGCGCCGCCTTCGAAGCGCGCGGCGCCGAGGTGGCCGTGCACCTGCTGCCTGACGACGGGCCGCTGCCCGCCCTCGACGGCGTTGACCACGTCGTGGTGCTCGGCGCCGAGAGCTCGGTCAGCGATCCCCGCCCCTGGATCGGCGAGGAACTGGGCTGGCTACGGACGGCGGACGCGGCCGGCGTGCCCGTGCTGGGCATCTGCTTCGGTGCGCAGGCGATCTGCGCCGCGTTCGGCGGCCAGGTCGAGACCATGGCTCGCCAGGAGATCGGCTGGACGCTGGTCGACTCGGTGGACCACGAGCTGGTTCCCGTGGGCCCTTGGCTGGAGTTCCACGGTGACCGGTGCCTGCCGCCCGGGGCGGCGACGGTGCTGGCGCGCAACGACATCGGGGTGCAGGCCTTCCGGCTCGGCCGCCACCTGGCCGTGCAGTTCCATCCCGAGGTCGACGGCCCGCAGCTCAAGCGCTGGCTGGACGCGGGCGGCGACCGGGACGCCGAACGGCTCGGGCTCGACCCCGGCCAGTTCCTAGCCGATACCATCCGCGAGGAGCCCGCCGCCCGGGCCCGTGCCGACCGCCTGGTCGCCGCCGCCCTGCGTATCCCCGGCGAGATGTGACAGTCGCACGCAAAGGCGGACACAGCTAGGGTTACCCGCTGACGTACGGGCGGTTGTGCAGGACGCTCATGGTGGCTGGCATGACCGCGAGCGGGCGCTGGTCACCGTCGGCGAACGCCTCCGCGCGGCAGACCACCAGGGTCCGGCCCGCCCGGCCCACCTCGCCGGTGATCGCGAACCGCTGCCCGGCTGCGGGCGCGAGCAGGTTGACCCGGTCGTCGTAGCGCAGCAGCAGCTCTACCCGAAGAAGTTGAGGGCGCCGGTGGCTACCCCGAGCAGGGTGGGGTCGACGGCGTTCTGCCCGGCCAGGACCGCGACCTGGATGAAGAAGCCGAGCCCGGCCCCGGTCACCACGAGCAGGGCGGCCAGGACCCAGACCGGGCTGGTGCCGGTGAGCCTGCTGATGGCCAGCATCCCGCCGCCGGCCAGCACGGCTCCGGCGACCGGGAAGATCTTGTAGTGCCCGGTCCCGGAGATCATCGTTCCGGAGACGGCGGTGGCGCCGATCAACCCGGCCAGCAGCGGGATGAGGAACAGCCATGGCCCGTTCGGTCACCTCGCCCGAGGTGCTCGCCGAGGTCACCAGCCACCCGTCGGCGCAGGCCCGGCAGGACGCCCTGCGGGCCTGGATCGCCACCGCCGCGCCGATGACCGGCTGCCTCGACCGTTATCTCAGCTGATCAACGATGCGGCGTGGCTAGCGTCTGTGCATGAGACGGCGGCAGCTTGCGTCGTGCGTTAGACCTGGTGGTGGTGCCGCTGGGCCGGCCGCTGGCCACCAAGGTGGGGGATTTCTCCCAGTGGCCGCTGCTGCTCATCGACGTGACGACCGAGCAGGGCATCACCGGCCGCGGTTACCTGGCTCCCTACCTGACCCGGGCGACCGCGGCCCTGCGGACGATCCTCGCCGATCTCGGGGCCGGCCTGCGCGGGCAGCCAGTATCGCCCGCCGCGGCCTACGCCGGAGCCCGGGGCTGGCTTGGCCTGGCCGGGTATCAGGGCCTGGCCCTGGCCGCGGTGGCCGGCCTCGACATCGCACTGTGGGACGCGCTGGCCCAGGCGGCCGGGTTGCCGCTGACCGTTCTGCTGGGCGGGACGATGGCCCCGGTGCCCGCGTACAACAGCAACGGCCTCGGGCTCATCCCGCCGGAACGGGTCGCCGACGAAGCGCTGGGACTGCTCGGCGAGGGCGGGTTCACGGCCCTGAAGGTCCGGGTCGGGCGGGACCGCGCGGCCGACGACATCGCCGCGGTCCGCCGGGTCGCCGAAGCGGTCGGTGACCAGGTGACGCTGGTCGCGGACTATAACCAGGGCCTCGGGCTCGGTGCGGCGCTCGAGCGCTGCCGGGCGCTGGACGACGAGGGCCTGGCCTGGATCGAGGAGCCACTGCGGTACGACGACCTGGACGGGCACGCCAGGCTCGCGGCCGGTCTAGCCACGCCCGTTATGCTCGGGGAGAATTTCTACGGCCCGCGGGCCATGCACGACGCCATCCGGGCCCGGGCCTGTGACCTGGTGATGCCGGACCTGATGCGGATCGGCGGGGTGACGGGCTGGCTGCAGGCCGCCGCGATCGCCGACGTCACCGGGATGCCGATGTCCTCGCACCTCTACCCGGAGGTTTCCGGGCACCTGCTGCGGGTCACGCCGACCCGGCACTGGCTGGAGTGGCAGGACTGGGCCCATCCCGTGCTGGCCCGGCCCTTCGAGGTCCGCGCGGGCGAGCTGCAGCTGCCCGACGTTCCCGGCAACGGCCTGGAGTGGGACGAAGACGCGGTCGCGCACTACCAGGCGGACCTGTGACGATCCGGCGGCCGGGGACGCCCGTGTCTCCTGGTGAGACGCCTCGTTACTTGACACCGCGGGCCACGGCTGCGGGATCATTGGTACCAATGCGGCCCGTCAAGGAGGACTGATGATCTTTATTACGGCCAAGTTCAAGATCCGGCCTGAAGATGCCGATCAGTGGCCGGAGATCGCGGCTGACTTCACCGAGGCGACCCGGAATGAGCCGGGCTGCCTGTGGTTCGACTGGTCCCGCAGCCTGGCCGACCCGGAGGAGTACATCCTGATCGAGGCGTTCCGTGACGGCGACGCCGGAGGCGCGCACGTCCAGTCCGACCACTTCAAGAAGGCCCAGCAGTCCCTGCCGCCCCATCTGGCCCAGACGCCGCGGATCGTCAACATGACGATCCCGCAGGACGACTGGTCCCTGCTCGGCGAGATGGCCGTTCCCGGCTCCGGCTGAGCCACTCAGCTCGTCGCGCCGCCATCGGGCCCAGCCGCGGCGACCAGAAAGTCCGCAAGCTGCGACCGGGTGGTGATGCCGAGCTTGGGAAACAGGTGGTACAAGTGCGAGCCCACGGTGCGGTGGGAGAGGAAAAGCTGGGTGCCGATCTGCCGGTTTGACAGTCCCTGCGCCGCCAGCTGCGCTATCTGCCGCTCCTGCGGCGTGAGCTGAGCCAGCCCCTGGCTACCTGGCCGCCTGCCTACTCCGCCGGAGGTCCGCAGCTCGCGGGTCGCGCGGTAGGCGAAACCGCTTGCGCCTAGCTGAGTGAACGTCTCCTGCGCCGCGGCCAGCACCTCCCGCGCCTCACGCAGGCGGCGGCGCCGCCGCAGCCACGAACCGTAGGCCAGCTGCAGCCGGGCCCGGGTCAGCTCGCCGCCGCCGGGGTCGGCGGCCAGCGCGGCCTGGAAACGGCTCGGCGCGGCGGCCTCGTCGGCCAGGATCGCGTCCGCGAACAGGACCGTGTAGCGCACCGCCGGGGTGGGGTGGTCCCGCAGGTCCGCGGCCAGCCCGGTGAGCAGTTCTGTGCTCTCGGCGAGGCGGCCGGCGCCGACGGCGGCTTCGGCGAGGTCGCCGACGACCCACTGGCAGGCGCCGTAGTGGAAAAAGTCGTCGGCCGGGTCCACGATCCGGCGCAGGTACTCATAGGCTTCGGCGTACCGGCCGACGCCGAGGGCCGCCACGCTCAGGGCGTAGATCGCCATCGCCCGGAAGAGCCGCACGTCCCGGTTCCCCTGGCCCGCCAGGCGCGGCCAGAGTTCCTTCTTGGCCGGCGGATAGTCGCCCCGGAGCGCGCGCACCAGCGCGAGCTCGAGCCTGGCGGCGCCGTGCCACATCGGCTGGTTCTGCTCACCGGCTAGGCGTTCGGTCTCGTCGGCGAGCATCGCCGCCGCGTCCAGGTGGCCGGACCACAGCGCGGACCAGGCCTGCAGCGCCTGCAGCCGGGCGATCAGGCCGAGTCGTCCTTGCCTGCGGGCGAGCGTGACCGCGGTGCCGAACAACCGGACGGCCAGGGCATGGTCGCCGAGGTTGGCCGCCGCGCTGGCCACGAACCGCAGGCCGGTCAGGTCCGGCCGGGCGGCACAGGCCTGCAGCAGGTGCCCGCGCAGCTCCGGCCGGCCATCGGCGGTGACCGTGTAGGACAAGATGGCGATCCGCCGCGGGTCGGTGACCGGCAGGTCCAGGGCCTGCGTGGCGGCCACGACCGCGAGCCGGTCGCCGAGATCCGCCGATGTCCACCAGCACCGCGTCGCCGCCGTCCACAGGGCCGATGCGGCCAGATCGGTGTCCCCGGCGGCCGCCACCGCGCGAGCCGCCTCGATGAAGTCGGCCACCGCCACGCCGCCGCCGGTCACACCGGGGCTGACCGCCTCCCTGATGATCAGCAATCCGGGCCTCGCCGAACGGCTCGAGCTGCCTGACGTCGGCCCGTGACGCCAGGTCCAGGGCCAGTCGGCCGCGGCCGAGTTCCACCGCGGACTCGCTGGCGCGCAGCAGCAGTTCCGCCTCGCGAGCCTTATCGCTCACCAGCGAGGAGGCACGATCAAGCGCGGCGATGGCGACCGCGACCGCGCCCCGCCGGGCCGTCCGGCCGGCCAGCGCCTCCAGTTCGCGGGCGACGGAGTCGTCCGGGCCCAGGGCGGCCGCCGCCAGGTGCCAGACCCGGCGGTCATCGGTGTCCGGGATGACCTGGGCCAGCGCGGTATGGGCCTGCTGGCGGCCGCCGACCGTCGCGGACTGGTAGATGGCCGAGGCGATCAGCGGATGGCAGAAGGCGACCTTGTCGCCGGGCAGCCGGACCAGCCGGGCATCGATGGCGGGCTGGATGTCGGCCTCGTGGACCGGGCTCCCAGCCGCGATGGTCGCAGCGGCGCACAGCTCGCCGAGGCGGCAGCCAGCATCGGCGGCGACCACGAGCAGCAGCGTCTGGGTCCGGGCCGGGAGCTCGGACAGCCGGGTGGTGAAGGACTGCCTGAGCAGGTCACCGACGGGCAGCCGCTCCGGCAGCGGTTCGTCCGGCCGCAACGTCGCGGGCAGCTCGGTCAGCGCCAGCGGATTGCCGGCCGCGTCGGCGAGCAGCCGGCCGCGAACCTCGTCCGGCAGCTGCGGCGCGACCCGGTCGAGCAGCGACCGGGACGTGTCCGCGTCCAGCGCGCCGACGGCGAGGCCGGGAATTCCCGACCACTCGAACGGATTGTCCGCGCCGTCCCGCCGTGAGAAGACCATCGCGATCGGTTCGGCGGCGATGCGGCGGGCGGCGAACGCGAGCACGTCCGCGGAGGCGCGGTCGAGCCAGTGCGCGTCGTCGGCCACCACCAGCACCGGCGCCTGGGCCGCGGCCACGGCGAGCAGTTCCAGCGCGGCCAGCGCGACCCGGTACAGGTCGGCCAGGACGTGCTCGTCCAGGCCGAGCGCCGCGCGCAGCAGGTCGCGCTGTTCCCCGGGCAGCCCGGCCACCAGCCCGAGGACCGGCCGCAGGAGCTGGTGCAGCCCGGCGAACGGCACCCTGGCCTCGGCTCGCACCCCGCTGCAGGTCAGCGTCTTCATCTCGCGTCGCGTCGCGAGCCGCTGGGCCTCCGCCAGCAGGGTCGTCTTGCCGATGCCCGGCTCGCCGTGCAGCAGCAGGGCGGCGCCGGAACCGGCCGCCGCCCGGTCGAGCAGGGCGGTCACGACGGCTACCTCGCGCTGACGGCCCAGCATCGCAGGTACGGCCGGCTCATCGGGTCCGGAAACCGGCGCAGCCGCAGCAGAGCTACCCACAGCGCCCAGTATGCCCGTCGCGCGGCACCGGAGCCCGGTACCCATATCAGTCGCGGTGACTGATGACACGGCCCGGCGGCTGAACCCACGATGACCGTATGACTACAGCAGATCCTCCTCACCCGCCCGTCGTATCCGTAGCCGACCAGGTGGCCCAGGCCAATGATTCCGGCCGCGTGCCGGTCGTGTTCATTCACGGCCTGTGGCTGCTCCCTTCCAGCTGGGACCGGTGGGCCGCCATGTTCGCCGAGGCCGGCTACGCCCCGGTCAGCCCCGGCTGGCCGGACGATCCCGACACCGTGGCCGAGGCCAACGCCAACCCCGAGGTCTTCGCGGATAAGACCGTCGGCGCCGTCGCCGACCACTATTCGCAGGTGATCGGCACCCTGACCCGGCCTCCCGTGGTGATCGGCCATTCCTTCGGCGGCCTGCTCGCGCAGATCATCGCGGGCCGCGGGCAGTCGGCCGCGACGGTCGCCATCGACGCCGCGCCGTTCCGCGGCGTGCTGCCGCTTCCGTTCTCGTCGCTGAAAGCGGCCTTCCCGGTGCTGGGTAACCCGGCCAACCGGCACCGCGCCGTGCCGCTGAGCTACGAGCAGTTCCGGTTCGCCTTCGCCAACGCGGTGCCGGAGGAGGAGGCCAGGCAGCTGTACGACACGTTCGCGGTCCCCGCGTCGGGCGCGCCGCTGTTCCAGGCCGCGACCGCCAACGTCAACCCGCGGACCGAGGCCAAGGTCGAGGTGGCCAGTCCCGGGCGCGGACCGCTGCTCATCATCTCGGGCGGGCAGGACAACACGGTTCCGCACGCCATCAGTCATGCCGCCTACAAGCGGCAGCAGCACAACCCGGGGGTGACCGAATTCGCCGAGATACCCGGCCGCGGCCACGCCCTGACCATCGACAGCGGCTGGAGCGAGGTGGCCGGGACCGCGCTGGCCTTCATCCGTCGCTTTACCTAAGCCTTGCTTTCCCGGGCCGGCGAAGTTAAGTCATCGTGACTGATGACGGCGGCGGCCGGCCCGGGGGAGGGTTAGGGCATGACGACTCCAGACAGCCCAAGCCCGGTCCTCGAAGAGGCCGCCCAGGCCTTCGCCGATGCCACCGCCGAACCGCCCTACCTCTTCGACCTGTCCGTCGAGGACGGACGCCGGACCGTCGACTCCACCCAGGACGGGGACTTCCCCGACCCGGCGGCCACCCGCCAGGACCTTACCGTGCCCGGCGGTCCCACGGGCGAGGTGTCGATCACGGTCTACCGGCCGGCCGGGGCGGTCGGGACGCTGCCCGTGGTGCTCTACACCCACGGGGCCGGGTGGGTCTTCGGCGACGCGCATACCCATGACCGGCTGGTCCGGGAACTGAC
>OCTA010002940.1_pt1 | contig 15272 bp, 10 predicted proteins | sample 1538991 | NCBI WGS metagenome assembly OCTA01 (sample SAMEA3539302, study PRJEB22396) | soil metagenome | biome: tundra; feature: field; material: soil | place: USA | collected 2010-05 | depth 0.15 m | reverse complement strand
CCCCATTATAGGGTTCTTGCCGCCGATTTGCTGCCGATTCGTTCAATTATCAATTGCCATGCACAGGCGATTGTCAGGCGACTGGCTCCAGAATCGTTGTATTTGGCCGTCGGCCACGTCCAGCCTTCGCTGGCGGCAGGAAACGGATTTCGACACATTGCCCGAGCGCAGCAGCAATCCGGTGCAGCATACTCAACGAATGCCCTTCGTAATCCGCGTCCTCCAAGCGCGAGATAACCGACTGCTTGGTTCCAATGCGGTCGGCCAATTCGGCCTGAGAAAGGCCGGCCTTGTTGCGGGCTGCATAAATGAGCTGGGCGACAGCCGCATTGATCCGCGCCTCCTCGGTGAGCCGCCGCAATTCGGGACTGTCCCCAGCCATCTGATCCAGAATGGCCACGGCATCAGTCGTCTTTTTTGTTTCAGTTTTCGCTCTCATAAGTGTGCTCTTTCGGATTTGCCTCGAATAATTTCTTTCGTTTGATCGCGCGCTCAATATCCACGTCAGGAATCTTATCTTCTTTCGTCAGGCTGTGCGCCAGGATGGCAACCTGGCGCCCGTGAAAGAAATAAAGCAGCCGATATTGAACATGGCCTTGTTTGGCGCGCAGTTCATAAATGCCATCTCGCAAATAATCGGCCGCGGGTCGCCTGAGTTCGTGCCCCGACTGCGCCAAAAGCTCGATTCGAGCGCGGCAATTGGACCATGCTCGCTCGTTCGTTCTCAGGAGTTCGCGCAGCCAGTTGACCACCGGAGGCTCGCCAGCGGCCTCCTGATAAAATGCAACGTGTGTTCTGGGCATAATCTATTCACGGCACAGAATATCACAATTTTGATATAACGCCAAGAAATAATCCAGGAAGTCCGGGCGGGCAGGCGTGTACTATGTAAATACTCCGACGCCGTAGTGTTCGAAAACACACGCCACACGGCGAAACACCCTTGAAATCAGCCAGTTTCGTAAGAAATGTTACAGTGTACCCGCAAGATAGAAGCTATGGCTAGTATTACTCTGTTAAGTCAGTTGCAATTCACGAGAAACCACACGGCTTTCCAAGCCCGGAGTTGTTCCGTGAAATCGCGGGTTTCATCAATGATTCCAAGCTCGCCAGCAGCTTTTTGCGTTTCACAACTTAACATAGTAATACTAGACGGAGTCGTCAGCCCGACCCCCACCTCAAGATGGTTGCACGCCAGAACAAGTCGGACAGCAGAAGCTGCCATGCGAGCTTAAGGCAGTGGAGAAGTTTCTGGCGCCGTTCAAAAAGCGGCTCGAACGTGGCCGGCAGTTCTCGGCGGTGCCGGGCACTGCATTCATCCGTTTGGGTGGTACTTAAGTGCATCGCGCCCTGCCCCCCGAAAAACCGGTGAAAACTCCCTCTCCCGCATTCGCGGGAGAGGGAGAAGACCTCTGGAGCAGTGCGCGGATACGTCCGCGTAGTGTCCGAAAACTCGCGCCACTCGGCGAAACACTCTTGAAATCAGCCAGTTCCGCAAAATGTGTTACAACGTGCCCGCAAGGTAACAATTGTGGCTAGCCAGAGTTGTCAGCCCGCCCCTTCACGGCAAGCTGTGCCAGTTTGACCCAACCCGCTTTGGGAGCCAAAATGCTGAATTGTCCCAATGGGAGCTTTCGGTCCGAGGAAGGGTGGTATCACAGTGAAATGAACCGCTGGCGATGTGCTCCGACCCGATTTTGTGGAAGATGCTTTATTGCAAAGAGATACGCGAGTTCTGATCGGGATGCATGAGTTTTCGGACACTATGGGGTTGACTTCCCACATCCGGCGAAACAGCTCAACCAGCGCGGCATGCTTGCGCGGTCGTCCACCGCGAGGCCGGGACTTCCAGCGCCAGAACCACTTGAACTCGGCGCGTTGCCAAGCGATGACGGTCTCGGGTTGGAAGAGAATCAACGCGCTACGCCAGTTTGGCCACCATCCTTTCAAGACCACCCACAACAACCGGTCTTTGCCCCGCAGCCTAGGCTTGTGCGCCGATCGGTTGAGCAACGCGAGCTGGTGCCAGAGGGCTGAATCTCCAAGGCGAGCTCGTGTCTCGGACGAAGGCAGGACCACAGGTAGCGCAGGAGCGCCGCGACAATCGCGAACATGGCTGATTAGCTTGAGGACAAATCCAACAGAATCAACGACTTCGTTGCGCGACGAAGTTTCTGCCACCGACAGCCAACAGCGGTGTGTTTTTTTACAATACCGATATGCAGAACTGGATTCCCAACACCGTTGAGATACAGATTCTGGACGACCTCGCGCCGAAACGGGCTAACATCCCGCCGAATTGGAAATGCGGCGGCATCTTTGGCCACTCGGTGCCCCGCAAGGCCGCGACCAAGAAGGCCGGGGAGTGGAACCGGATGACGATCCGCTGCCAGGGCCCGCACATCTCCGTGCTGCTGAATGGCGAATTGGTGACCGACATCAACATGAAGGACTGGAAGTCGGGCAAGAAGAGCCCCGACGGCAGTGACATCGTGGATTTCGAGCCGCGTCCGCTGGCGGAGATGGCCACGAAGGGACGCATCGGATTGCAGGGCGCGCATGGTGGTATTCCGACTCACTTCCGCAACATCAAGATCAAGTCGCTCGACTGAACTGCGTGAGCAGCGGAGTGAAAGTGGGGTGGGGTTTGGGGTCACTATCTGCACCTTTGGCTTCGGGCTGGACAAGGCTGCATCGACCTTTCACTGTGCGGCCATGAACATCCTGCTTACCGCTTCCCCTGTTGGAAATGCGACGGGGCGCAAACTCACCCGCCGACGGTTTCTTGGCGGCACTATTGTCGCCGCAGCTTCCGCACCAATGTTGTCGGTGACGCACAGCCTCGCCCAGGAGTCCGCCCCCGGCACGGTTTACGAGCGTAAGATCAAACTCGGCGTCATTGGTAACGGTGGGCGGGGCAGTTGGATTGCCAACCTCTTCAAGAAACACGGCGGTTACGAAATGTATGCCGTGGCGGATTATTTCCAGGAAGTGGCGGACCAATGTGGCGACAAGCTGGGCGTAGACAAGGCCCGGCGCTTCTCCACTCTGTCCGGCTACAAACGGCTGCTGGAGTGCGGCGCGGAGGCTGTGGCGCTGGAAACCCCGCCATACTTTTTCCCCGAGGACGCGAAAGCGGCCGTGGATGCCGGTTTGCATGTCTATATGGCCAAGCCGGTGGCGGTGGATATTCCCGGTGCGTTGCAGATCCTGGCGGCTGCCAAAGAGGCGGTGCGCAAGAAACGTTGTTTCCTCGTGGATTACCAGATGCCGACCGATCCCGCCAACAACGAGGTCCGGCGCCGTCTCCGCGCGCCGGAGTTTGGCCCCATCTCCCAAGTCGTCACGGTGGGCATTGGGGGCGGGTTCCAGGATCCGCCCAAGGGGGACACCATCGAGAACCGCTTGCGCGGGCTCATCTGGGTGAACGACATCGCCCTGGGCTGCGATTACATCGGCAACTTCGACATTCACGCGATCGATGCGGCCATTTGGGCTCTGGGCAAACGCCCGGTGGCCGCCTCGGGATCTTCACGCATTTGCCGGTCGAATCCTCACGGCGACGGCCACGATGTCTGCTCCGTGGTGTTCGAATATGATGGCGGACTGGTGCACAACCACCTCGGCATGGCTCTGAACAATTTGGTCCAGGGGGAACTGAGCTGCCGCATTTACGGCCTTCGCGGGAATGCCCTGATCAACTATTGGGGCAAAGCCAACTTCCGTAGCTCCGAGGACAAATACGAAGCCGCAGTCGAGAACCTTTACGAAGCCGGCGCTTCTCGCAATATCGCCACTTTTTACCGCGATGTTACGGAGAACCGGTTTGAGAACGGAACCCCCCAACGCTCAGTGGATGGCGTGCTAACCTGCATCCTTGGCCGCGAAGCTGCGCTCCGAAATGATCGACTTCAGATGGAGCAGTTGCTCAAAGAGAACAAACGGCTCGAAGTGGATCTCCGCGGACTGAAATCCTGAACGGTCTTTCTCACCCGTTTGCACGAGCGGCTTCTCCAATGTTTGTCAGGGTCGGGTTTAAGCATTTCACCTCCTTTCTGAAGTTGTTGGGTTTCGTAGCTAAGACTTGGGTTGTCATTCACCCTCACCCACCGCCCCATAGTCCTCCCAACTTTAAAGAATCAGGAGAACTACAGGGCGACGGGTGAGGGTGGTGTTCAATGGCAACGTTCGTGTTTGCAGGCCATCTTTTCCCTGGTCGCTTCAAGGTTCTGTTTCCATTGAGGCCGGCGTTAGATTTCGATGAGGATGTCAGCCCCCATGAATTCAACCAAAGCGCGGGCCAAATGACGCTTGATCGTTTGGATCTTCGAGTCATTAACCTTGAGCTTCCTTGCGATAGCCGAGCCTGATGCACCTTCAACCAGAAACTCAACCACAGCTTTTTCATTGGCAGGAAGATCGGCGCAGAACTCCTCCCAATCCGGTTTACGAGCGACAGCCATCGAAGGATCATCTGCGTCATTGCTCAACACGTCATGGAGCAGGTAGATTTCGCAACCATTCTCCTCGTTAACTGCGACGACTTCCTCCAACGATTCTACCCTGACCCGTCCCTGCAACTGGCACGGAGATCCATGGACATCTACGCAACTATGGCCAACCGCACGACGGCCGGATTTGCAGTGTTGAATTGCGTAATAGGCTGCACTGGAATGAGGAACCCTTTTACCGTTTTGCTCGCCGTTGTGCATGATCCGAACTGCCAAACACGTAGCGTCCTGGACCAGCTCTTCGTGATCTTCTGAGCCAACGCAAAGGACGGACCTGGGGATTACAGCTCTGAGACGGGGGACGATTTGATGGACCAATAACCAACCGGCTTCTGGGGACATGGAATTCCTTTCTTTGGAGGGTTTGTACGTGAAGAACCCCCTGCAGTTCCTTTGAATTTGGAACTGGGGTGGGGGGATCGAGCCTGGGCTAAATCCTTACCTAATAATTATCCCCGCAAAGAGCGTGATTCGATGGGAGGGGTAGTGATGATGAAGACCGCGGACCAGCGATATCTCGATCACATCCCCACGCTCTGGTGACTCCACCGGCTCGTCACTACTTCGATGTTTATCCTTTGAGAACCGCCCCGAAAGAGGTAGAAGGTGCCCATAAGATGAAAGTGCATACTGCCTCAGTGTTTTCAACAACCGGCGAAACCCCAGCCGGCCTGGTTTCGAATGCCGGTGCCTCGAACTCAGGTTTCGGTCGGCGCGAATTCCTAAGGCGAGCCGCTTTGGCCTGTAGTGCTTTGGCGGTGCCCCAGATTGTCCCCAGCTCGGCCCTGGGCCTGGACGGCGCGGTGGCACCGAGCGAGCGCCTCGTCATGGGTGGCATTGGCATCGGCGGGCGCGGCGGCTACGACCTGCCCATTCTGCTCCAATTCCCGCAAGTGCAATTCGTCGCCGTGTGCGATGTGCAAAAGCCCCGCCGCGACGCCGCCAAGCAAACCGTGGACGGCAAATATGGTAACAAGGACTGCGCCAGTCACCGCGACCTGCGGGACCTGCTCTCTTCGCACGGCGACATCGAAGCGGTCCTCATCGCCACCGGCGACCGCTGGCACACGCCGGCCTCGCTCATGGCCATGCAGGCGGGCAAAGACGTCTTCTGCGAGAAGCCTTGCACGATGAGCGTCGCCGAAGGCCAAGCCCTGGTGGAAACGGCCCGGCGCCGCGGGCGGATCTTCCAGGCCGGGATGCAGCGGCTCAGCGAGGCGAACTTCGTCTTCTGCGACGAGCTGGCCCGCTCCGGGCGGCTGGGGCAAGTCCAGACGGTTCGGGCCCACATCCTCCCGTGGAAGATGAGCACCGATATGCTTCCGGCGCAACCTGAGCCGGAGCGTGAAACGCTGGATTGGGATCTGTGGTTGGGGCCGGCGCCATGGCGGCCGTACAACGCCGGCTATCTCGCGAACTGCGGGACGTGGCTGGATTACTACGACTTCGGCACGGGCGTCGCCGGCTGGGGCAGCCACACCATCTGCCAGTGTCAGTCCGCCTTGGGGCTCAAAGAGAGCTCCGCCATCGAATACGAGTATTCCAACAATGACTCTGCCGAAGGCTACGTGGCCAAGTATGCCAACGGCGTGAAGCTGGTGCTGTCCGCCAAAGGCTGGCGCGGCACGTGCGGCGTGCGCTATGAGGGCACCGAGGGCTGGGTCTCCGTCGCCGATGCCTACACCAAACCCGACGTCTCCTCGCCCGCGCTGCTCGCGGACTTCGACAAGATCGTCTGTGACTACCAGGCCCGGACCCAGCGGCCGATGCATCATATCCGCGACTTCCTTGATTCGGTCCGTCGCCGCCGCCCTTGCATCGCCAGCGAAGTAGTGGCCCACCGGACCATGACCACTAACCACGTCATCAACCTCACCATGCAGCTCAAACGCAACCTCAAGTGGGATCCCGACAAGGAGCAGTGCGTGAACGACGCCGAAGCCAACCGTATGTTGTCCCGCTCCCTCCGCGCTCCGTGGCATTTGTGAGCGATGCACCGCAACCAAGGAACGTCTATGCACTCTGCCCTTCGCACCCTAGCGGTCATTACGGTCGCCTCTCTCCTCCACATCAACGCGGGCGCGGCGCAGGCCGCGCAGGAACAGCTCCTGGCGGTGCTTACCTCGAACGCGCCCTTGAACCAGAAATGGGTGGCGGCGCATGACCTCGCGCGACTTGGCACTGGTGAGGCCGTACCCAAGCTCGCGGCGTTACTGCCCGACGACCAGCTCTCCGATCTGGCCCGCTACACGCTTGAGCCCATACCCGATCCGGCGGTGGACACCGCGTTGCGTGAGGCGCTGGGCAAGCTCGACGGGCGCCTGCTGGCGGGGGTTATCACCAGCATCGGCGCGCGGCATGATGCTGCGGCCGTCGAGCCCCTGAGCAAGCTCCTGTCTCGTTCCGATCCGGCGGTGGTGTCGGCCACGGTGGCGGCCCTCGGCAACATCGGGACCCTGCCGGCCGCCACGGCACTGGAGGCGGCGTTTGCCAATGGCCAGGAGAAACTCTTTCCCGCCATGTACTCCGCGATCCTCCAATGCGCCGACGCGCTGCGAATGCGTGGCAGCCGGCCCGAGGCCATTGAGACCTACAACTGGGTCCGCGCCTCCAAGGCCTCGCCGCAACTGCGTGCGGCCGCAATTTGCGGCCTGGTCCTGGCGGGCGAACCCAAAGCGTTGAAAGCCCTGGCTGCGGAACTTCATGCCGAGGACACGACCATTTTTGGATTCGTCCAGAGGGATCTGCCCAGTACCGGTGTGACCGAAGTTCTCGCAACCGAACTGCCCAAGCTCCCCTCCGAGCACCAGGTCCTGGTGGTCCAGGCCCTGAGCCTGCGTGGTGACGCCGCCGTGTCGGCACTGACTCAGGCTGCCCGGTCCGGTGAGACATCCGTCCGCTTGGCGGCCATCCGAGTGATGGCCGCCAACCCTGCGTTTGTGCCTGTCCTGAACGAGTTGGTCGGCGACGCCGATCCGGCGCTGGCCACGGCTGCCCGGGAAAGTCTCGCCAGTGTTCCTGGGCCCGAAGCGGATAAGGCGGCGCTGGCCATGCTCGGCAGCAACGAGACCGAACGCCGATTGGCCGGGCTGGAGCTGGCCAGCTACCGCGGTCTCCGGACTGCGATGCCGGCTGTGCTGCAAACCACGCACGTCCCTGACGCCGCACTGCGGGCCGCCTCGCTCAAGGCAGCCGGCGCACTGGGGACCGAAGCCGACCTCCCCGCACTGCTGTCCCTGCTGTCCGCTTCCGACGTCGCGACTGACCTCCCCGCTGCTGAACGCGCACTGACCGCCCTCTGCCTGCGGGCCCATCCAGCCGACGGCTGTGTGGCGATACTCGTGACGCATTTGGACGGCCCACCCACCAACCGATGCATCGTGCTGCGCGTTCTCGGCGCGGTTGGCGGTCACGCAGCCCTCGAGGCGGTGCGCGCCGCCGTTAGCGACAGCAACCCTGAGGTTGCTCACACGGCCATTCGGACACTGGCCCAATGGCGCAGCGCTGACGCGGCGAAGGACCTGCTCGACTTAGCCAAGTCCCTGCCCGACACAGCGGATAGGCTGCTATGTCTCCGCGGCTGTCTCAACCTCGCCGGAAGTGAGGAGCTTTCCGTGGCCCAGCGTCATGACCTGTGCCGCCAGGCGGCGGCACTTGTTGCCGGCGTCGAAGAAAAGAAGCTCTTGCTCAGCGCACTGGCGCACGTTCCCGCACCGGAGTCACTCGCGCTGATTGTGCCGGGGCTGGACGACGAGGCTACCCGTCCGGAGGCCGCCACCGCGGTGCTGTCCGTTGCCGGCGCTCTGCTCGAGGGTCCCAAGGCCGGTACCCGCGTCCCTGCCGTCATTGATCCGCTGTATCAGGTCACCCGCGCCGCCGTCTCGTCCGACCTCACAGGCCGGGCGCAGGCCATGCTGAAAAACGCCTTCCAGGTTCAGGGGCCCAGGGGCGCAGGTCCCGGACCCGTGAAGTTCGTCATGCATCGCATTGGCAGCTTCCGCAGCGAGGCTTGCTGTGTGGCCGACTTCAACGGCGACGGCAAGCTGGACGTGGCTGCGGGAGAATACCTCTACCTGGCGCCCGATTGGAAACCGGTGAAGATTCGCACACTCAAGGGCAGCGTGGACGACCAGGGCAAGGGCTATCGCTGGGATTTTGCCAATCTGCCCATTGAGGTCGCCGGCTCTGGAAAGCCGGACCTCGTCAGCGTTGACTGGTTCGACAAGCACGCCGTCTGGTTCCGCAACACCGGCATCGCGAGCGGCGAGTGGCCCGAGACCCTCATCGAAACAAATGGCAACTATGAGACCGCCGGCCTTTACGACGTCATCGGCGACGGCAAGGGCCAAGCGGTGGTGCCGGCGGTGGCCCAGACGATCTGGTACGAAGTGGTCAAAGGACCGGACGGGCGGGGGACGTTTGCCAAACACGTCGTTTCGGACAAGCCCATGAACTGGGGCGTAGGCGTGGGCGATATTAACGGCGATGGCCGCCCGGACTTCATCCGGCCCGACGCCTGGTTCGAGGCCCCCGCCGACCCGCGCAACGGCAAGTGGATCGAACATCCTCTCGCTTTGGGCGGACTGGACGGCAAGGTGGATCACACCCCGCAGATTCTCGTCTATGACGTCAACGGCGATGGCCTCAACGATATCATCACCTCCTCCGCACATGGCTATGGCATTTTCTGGTACGAGCAGGTTCGCCACGGCAGCGAGATTACCTTCAAGCAACACCTCATCGACCAATCCTGGTCCCAGGCTCACAGCCTGGTGCTGGCCGACCTCGACGGCTGCGGCGTGCCCGAATTGGTCACGGGCAAGCGCTTCATGGCCCACAACGGCGGCGACCCCGATGAGACCGGCCCGCTCGGGGTCTATTACTACAAGCTCACCCGCGGGCCTTTGCCGGTCTGGACCAAGCACGTCATTTCCTACAACGAAGGCATCGGCTCGGGCGTCAACATCTGCGCGGCGGACCTCGACGGCGACGGCGACCTGGACATCATTGTGACCGGCAAGTGGGGCGGTCCCGTGTGGTTCGAGAACCAGCGAATCGTAAGAACCCCCGCCCTCGACCCGGCGATCGCCGCGGAAGCCAAGCCGTTCGCCTTCTTCCCCTTCTGCATCGATTGGCACGACGCCAAAAAGCGCTCCTTCCAGGAACAAGCCGTCATGCTCAAAGAACTAGGCTATGAGGGAGTTGGCCATATTTGGCTCGACGGCGTCGCCGACCGGCTCAAGACGCTCGACCAGGCCGGGTTGCGCCTGTTCCAGATCACGATGACCGTTGACATCTCGCCCGGCAAGACGCCCTATGACGCCGCCAAGTTCCGAGACGTGCTCGCTCTGGTCAAAGGGCGACACATGCAATTCGATCTGCTCGTCAACGGCGCGCCGCCGTCGGACGCCTCGGCGGACCCGCGCGGCGTGGCCATCCTGCGCCAAATGTCGGACCTGGCCCTCGACTCGGGCGCTCAGCTCCTGCTCTACCCGCATGTCGGGTGCTGGATTGAGCGCATCCAGGATTCCGTGCACGTGGCCGACAAGGTCAACCGCCCGAACGTCGGTGTCATGTTCAACCTGTGCCACTGGCTGCGCGTGGACAAACAGCGCGATTACAAGCCGCTGCTGCGCCAGGCCATGCCCCGGCTCTGGGCCGTCTCGCTCAACGGCGCCGACGAATTCGATGCCGGGCCGGGCTGGAACCACTATATCCAGCCCCTCGACCAGGGCTCGTTCGACGTCGCAGGGCTCCTCACCACCCTCAAGGACCTTGGTTACCAGGGCCCGATCGGTCTGCAGTGTTTCGGCATCGGCGGCGATGCGCGGGAGCACCTGGCCCGATCCATGATCGCTTGGCGCAGAATGAGCGCGGGCTTGGCCCGGTAGGCGGCTACTGCAACGAGAAGGGGGTGGTGGAAGGGCAGGTCAAGTTCACACGGTTAAACTTCTTTGTCCCGGTGCCGCAGGTGCGAGATTTTACGGAACTCAATGCGCGGCTTCGCCAGCAATGTGTGGAAGATCGGGAGCGGCGATTGCGGGGACAGGCGGGCACCAAGGCGGAGTTGCTCCAAGGTGATCAGGCGGCGTTTCTGCCCCTGCCGGCAACGGCCTTTGCGGCCTGCAAACAAATGTTCACGACGGCCAGCAGTCTGTCGCTGGTGCGCTTTGATACCAATGATTATTCGGTGCCGGTGCGCTTATTGAAGGCGCCGCAGCTATGCAGTCCCCAACCCCGTCACACGAGTGACGCCCGCCGCACTTTTCGACCGCCGTTTACAGAGATGCAGCGAAGATCTTCGCGTTGGAATTACAACTTGAGCGTGGCGGGGAGATCGCAGAATTTGCAGCTTTGACCGAGGAGATTACCAACTCGGTGAAGCGATCACACAAAAATGCAAAGGAATTGCTCGATGAGCCAGTTGCCAAGCTGATACCAGTTGCAAATATTGTGACGGCCGAGAAATCCAATCCCTTGGTGCGTGAACCGCGCTCCTGCACTCATCTTTCTTGTCCGTTTAACGCCGACTCGCTAGGATAGCCGCATGAAGACTCTCTTGTCTCGCCGCGGCTTCCTTCGAACTTCGACCCTCAGCAGTACGGCCCTGCTCCTCTTGTCCAAAGCCAAACTCGCGTTCGCTTACGACGCTAACGATAAGCTGAATGTCGCCGGCATCGGTGTTGGCGGCCAGGGACGATCTGACCTTGACAACATTTCCGGCCTCGGTGTGAACCTCGTTGGTTTGTGTGACGTGGACCAGAAACGAGCGGGCGACATCTTCCAAAAGCATCCCCAAGCCAAACCATTCACTGATTTTCGGCGGATGCTGGACGAGATGGACAAACAGATCGATGCCGTGGTAGTCGCCACGCCCGACCACACGCACGCCGTGGCCGCCGTGGCAGCGATGCAGCGGGGCAAACATGTTTATTGTGAAAAGCCCCTCACCCGCACGGTGCATGAAGCGCGAGTAATGCGCCAAACCGCGCTCCAGCACAAGGTCGTCACCCAGATGGGCAACCAAGGCAGCGCCGAAAATGGCTTGCGTCGCGCCGTCGAGCTGGTTTGGAGCGGCACGATTGGCGAGGTCCGTGAAGCCCACCTGTGGTTTGATGGCGGCAATGGACCTCAGAAGCGGCCGACAGACCAACCGCCGGTGCCCGAGTCCTTGTCCTGGGACCTCTGGCTCGGACCAGCCACTGAACGCCCGTATCACCCCTGTTACCTGCCGGCGAACTGGCGGGCATGGCGGGCTTTCGGCAGTGGCATCGTAGGAGACTTTGGCTGTCATACAGGCAATCTGATGTTTCGGGCGTTGCGCCTCGATCAGTTATGGAACCCTCCACTTGGCGTAAAAGCCAAAAACAACATAATCCGGGTGGAAGCCAAACCGTCCGAAGTGGACCAGGAAGGCTATCCATCGTCGATGGTGGCGGTAGTCGATCTGCCTGCGCGCGGTGAACTGCCACCGGTCAAACTGACCCTTTACGCCAAGGACAAGCCCTCCGAGGCACTGCTCTTGGGTTACCCGCGCGGCGGCTGGGGAGATCTTCTCGTGGGATCGAAAGGATCGATCTACTCCGATTGCCCGTGGAACACGCGGTTTGTCTTGTTGCCGAAGGAGAGATTCCTCAGCATCAAAGCCGGCCCACCGCAGACGCTCCCGGCCTCCAACGGCCACCACCGAGAATGGGTCGAGGCCTGCAAGGATAGTGGCAAAACCTTCTCCGGTTTTGAGATCGGCGGTCCCCTAACCGAACTGATGCAATTGGTGAATCTCGCCACGCTGGTGGAAGGTCCGGTTGAATACGACGCCATCAGCGGCAAGGTCCTTCACTCCCAGACCGCCAGCGCGTTAGTGCACCGGGAGTACCGCAAAGGCTGGGTGCTGTGAGTCTGCAAGCCATTGCTCGCATCAAAGCAGATCTCATGAAACGTTTCTCACCCTGGCTGGTCCTGCCACTCGTGGGGCTCATGGCATTTTCCCCATTCGCTGCGTCCTCCGCCCTGGGGCCCGCAGCAGCTCCCCCCGCGCCCGAGCATCCAACCTCTACCCAGGTCCCTGATCTCTGGGCCCTAGCCCAACGCCATCGTGCCGTCCACCGCTTCTCCACGCTGTTCACCGCCCAGAACGTGCGCGAATACCTTTCCTCCGACGCCGGTCTGAGCGAGGCCATCGACTGGTGCAAGAGAAGCGCCGTCACCAAGGTTTACATCGAGGAGTTCCGGGACGGTTACACCGCCGACCGCGCCACCCTCGTCAAGGCCCGCGACGCCTTTCGCGCCGCCGGCATCGAGACCTCCGGCTGCATCACTACCACCCGTGTCGGCAAGGACTCCACCGGCTGGAAAGAGATCTCCTGCTACACTGATCCCCAGACCCAGGAGAAGCTCAAGTCGGTGTTCGAATACGCCGCCGGCCTCTTCAACGAGATCATGATCGACGACTTCTGGTTCACCGACTGTGAATGCTCCGACTGCATGGCTGCGTGCGCTGCCCGCACCGTCACCCTCGGCGGTGCACACTACCCCGTCGCTGGCGACACCTGGGAAAACTATCGCGGCGAACTCCTCGTCCAACTCTCGCGCCACTACATCCTCGAGGCCGCCCGTAAGGTCAACCCCAAGGTCAAGATTATCATCAAGTATCCGCAGTGGTACGACCGCTTCCACGAACGCGGCTACGATGTGGTGCGCGAGTCCGCCGACTTCGACCGCATTTGGGTTGGCACCGAAACGCGCGACTACACCAACCAGCGGTGGGGCGGCACGGTCCAATTCGAGGCCTTCTTCATCATGCGCTGGCTTGGCGGCTTGGGGGGCGCCAAGTGCGGCGGCGGCTGGTTCGATCCCTACGGCACCACGGCGGCCACCTACATCGAGCAGGCCCGTCAGACCGTCCTGGCCGGTGCCCGCGAGTCGATGCTCTTCTGCTATGGCAGCCTGCAGACGGACACCGGCCCAAACGATATCGAGTCCCTGCGCGCCAACATCCCTGAACTCTTCGCTGTCGCCGGCGAGGTGGCGCGTCGCCGCCCCGCCGGTATCGCCGCCTACAAGCCTGCCAACAGCCACCCCGGCGACGAGAAAGTCGTCTTCGATTTCGTCGGCATGCTCGGTCTGCCGCTCCTCCCCTGCCACGAGTTCCCGGCCCAGGCGCCGGTTGCGTTCTTCTCGGTTCATACCCTCAAGGACCCCGATTTCGCCGCCAAACTCCAGGCGTTCATCAAGGCGGGTAAGCCGGTGGTGCTGACGGATGGGCTGGTCCAGGCCTTGGCCGACAAAGTCGATCTCCGGGCTTCGGGCGTTCACATTCTCGACGTCAAGGGCGAACCCAAGTCGCTGCTCAAGCTGACGCAGGCGGATCTCGATCCGCTGCGGGCTGCGTTGCTCAAGCCGCTGGACATCGATTTCCGCGCGCCCAATAAAACCGGACTTTATCTCTTCAGCGACGGCAGCCGCGTCGTCGAGAATTTCAACGACGAGCCGATTGAGGTCCAATTCAACGGTAAGTCCGACACGATCCCCGGGCGCGGTTGGGCGGCTCATTGGAAGTAAAGCAAGTTCACCGGCTCGCTGGACAACTTCTACGCAAGCGGAAGAACCTGTGCCGTCAAGAGCTGGTTCTGCATTGGGGCGTATTATTCGAAACCGGACTGGCACTCGCCGCATTATTGGTGGCCGTATTTTCCGCCGAAGGACCGGAATCCCAACTACGAGCTTGCGCGGCACCCGAACCGCTGGCAGCAGTTCAAGGAGTTCACATGGAAGCAGATCCCGGCGAGGAATCCTTCACTTCACCGCCGCCAGATCAAAGCACGCGCCTTCTTTGGTGCTGCGCAGAAACACGCGGCCATTGCTCAGTGCCGGCGTGCTCCAGCACTTGCCAGCGACCGCCTTGAACCGGACGACTTCTTTATAGGCGTCCGGGACAGCCTCGACCACAACCAGTTGGCCGTCATCGGCCAGGGCCAGGAGATATTTGCCGGCCAGGATGACTTGGCCCGCCCCGAAGCCCGGTTGCTCCCACCGGACCGCCCCCGTCTTGAGGTCCACGCACTTCAACGGGCCGGAGCCGAATCGCTTGAAGCTGATCATGCCATACAGAAAGCCGTCTTTCTGCACCGGTGTGCTCCACAGACTGGCCACGTCTTTGTTGCCGATGACCCGCCAAAGTTCCTTGGCCTCGAATCCCCCATCATTCCGCACGACCTGGCAGGCCGCACCGCCCAGCTCGTAGCCAGCCGTGCAGAAAACGACGTCCCCCGCCACCACCGGCGAGCACGCGGTGCAAGTGTGGTACGGAAACGGGAATTTCCAAAGCGGCCTGCCACTGGCGGCTTCGACGGAGACCAAACCGGTCTGCAAGAAATAGATGATCTGGCGCACGCCCTGGATCGTGGCCACTGCCGGGGTCGCGTGCGTGATGCCGCCCTCCCCGCTCTTCCAGGCCAGTTCGCCGGTGACCTGCTTGAAGGCGAGCATGGATTGACCGGCGCCGCCGCCCGCCACATACACCAGGCCCCCATCCACGACCGGCGACATCGCGCTCTGCCAGCCGATATTCTTGCCGCCAAAGGAAGCGATGACATCCTTTTTCCAAAGCAGTTTGCCGCTGGCAACGTCCAGGGACTGCAACACAATGGTCGAGGAGTAGACAAAGACGCGGCGGCCGCTCACGGCGGGCGTCGAGCGCGGGCCGTCGCCGCCTTTGTTGTCCGGCGTGCCGCTGTCGGCTCCGCCCTGGTACTTGGCCGT
>OCTA010002939.1_pt1 | contig 15274 bp, 14 predicted proteins | sample 1538991 | NCBI WGS metagenome assembly OCTA01 (sample SAMEA3539302, study PRJEB22396) | soil metagenome | biome: tundra; feature: field; material: soil | place: USA | collected 2010-05 | depth 0.15 m | reverse complement strand
GACCACCGAGATCTACACTCTTTCCCTACACGACGCTCTTCCGATCTAAGACGTCACCCCCGGAGATCCTCAGCATCAGGCCGGCGCAGACGGTAGTGGTGGAGGGCGAGACGGTGGCGGTGAGTTGGCGGACACGCAATGCGACCGGCGTCGAGCTCGACGGGGTGCGCCGTGCCCCGAACGGCGAAGCCCGGCTGCAAGTGACGCGTACGCGCACCGTCGCCTTCGCGGCGGTCAACCCGTTTGGCGTGACCGAAGCCGAGCCGCTGGTCCTGCGTGCCATCGAGACTCCTACGATCACCGCGGTTCCCGTGTTTACGCTCGGCACTCCGGTCTCCGGGGTGTTCGGCGGCATCGAGGCGAGCAGGGAAGGGTGGGCGCCCCCGCCGCCTGAGCCGCTGCCGCCGCTACCGCGTCCGAGCCTCAGCGCGGTCGTGGGGCGACGCCCGCGGCTCTCGGATCTCTTCCCGGGCGGGGATGCGGGGGCGATGTCATGAACGGCGGTGGTCGCAGGCTCGTGGTGGCGGTGATGACCGCGGGGACGATCTGGTCGCTCCCGGGCTCGCTCGTTCCGGGCAGCCCACTGGCCTCACAGTCAAACTCGCCCGAGCACCAGTTCGCGGGATGGCAGTCCGTGCAGCAGCAGCGCTCAATCGATGAGGCCGTCGGCAAATCGACCGCCGAAGCCGCCGCTCGCTCTGCCACGACGCAGGACCTCGAGCGCTCGGTAGCCCCGGACCTGTTGAGGCCGTAGATGTTCTGGGGAATCTCAGAGGGGGACCGGGTGATCGCGCGCCGCCGGATACACACCGGGCTTTTCAACCTCGGGGCGGAGGTGCGGCGGGGCGCCCACGGCATCGTGAGGAGCGCCCCGGCGGGCCTCCTGGCGAGAGGCATGACGGTCGAGTTCGACGGCGGTCACACCACGCATGTGAGCGCGCGCGATGTGCGCCGGGCCGTCTTCGGACACGGGCAGCAGGCGTGGGAAAAGCGTCAGGCGACGCGTCAGGGCATCAAACTCGGAATGGCGTTGCTGTGGCTTCCAGCCCTCGTTGCGCTCGGGAGATATTTCCTCGCAGGAGGGTCCGTGCCGAGCCTCATCGCGGCCGCCCCCGCGATGGCGCTCGCCACGCTCCTGCAGGCCCTGACGATAGTTCTCGGGCTTGGGCTCGGGCCGCTATTGATGGTGATGGCGGTCCTTCTTGTGCTCAACCGCCGGCGAGGTCGACGAGGCGGCGTCCGGGTGTCGCGTAGATGAGAGCCGTGATATGCATTCCAGCGCGATGCCGCTCGAAAGCGATCTCACGGCGGAGCTCGAAGGCACGAGGCACGCTAAGCCTGAGTACGCACGGACAGTCGCGAGGTTCCTGGCCGACCGCGCACGGGAGCAGGGGCTCTCCGACGACGCGGCTATCGATGACATGCGCAAGCGATTCTTCGTGACCGGGTCGGCACCCTGGCCGGCGACCGTCACGCGAATACGTGCGGGCGAGGCACCCGATCTGCGTGGACCGGTCCTTGACGAAATCGAGCCACGCATCGCGGCGGGGAGCAGGGTGTTTCCAGAGGCAACGCAGGCGGCGTGGAAGGCGCTGCAGAGCTCGTTGGCGGGGATCGCGCCCGGCTCGGGTCTCGCGGCTGCAGCACCCGCAAGCGCACGCGATCTTCAACAGGAGCTCTGCAGTCGCAGCTGGCTGATCGCAGTGTCGGCTTTTGCCAAACGGCTGACGTACAAGCAGCTCGCGCGTATGTGTGCCAAAGACAACATCTCCTCCGAGCTTGCGGAACACGCCCGCGTCGTGCTCGTTCTGTTCGCGCCACTGGTCGAACCGGGCGACGAGGGGATGCTGAGGAGGTTGATCGGCGCAGACCTGCTCGATCCGCCCACGTCGTCCATGGGAGGATCCGACGACGTCGACTGGTCAGCCGAGCAGGACAGCCCGGTAGAGATCGCGGTGTTCGGCGACGAGCGTGTATCTGATCGGCCAGTCCCCGTACCGCGAACCCCCGCCGGTGCCCCGCTTGGGCCGGGGCCGCGCGCCGACACGGAGCACCCCGACGAGTATCTGCAGCGTTTGGGGAACTACCTGGATTCGATCATCGTGGCTGCACGGGCGGCGCTGATCGAGAGACACCGAGCGGGTCATCGATACGACACGGTGCTCGACTGCATCCAGCCGGACGGATCCTACGACCCCGATGAAGTCCGCGCCCGGGCTGGAGGCGGCGCCACGGTCGAACCGCTCGTGAACCGCGCAGTCGGCGCGCTGCGGCGCTTGATCGCGTCGGCAGGCTTTGTCTGCGTCGATCCGGTGCGCGAGTCCCACGAAGCGACCCCCGGTGAGAAGCTCGGCGCCCGGCACGTCCTTCCCCACGGCGCACCGGTCGGCATCGAGCCCGCATCGATGGCCGAGTCGCTGCGCAGGGAGATCGCGGCGCGAGAACCGCTCGAGCAGATCATCGCCGCTGTCGTGGGCGGGTGGCCGGCCGGCGACGCGCCGGCATCGGACTGGGAGCCGGTGCGTGGGGTCCTCAGCGAGCTACGTCGGGAACGCGCGCGACTGCGCCATGCGGTGCGGCCCGGGCCTCGACAGGATGGCGCTCATTGGCTCTTTGAGGAGGGCCTCGTGAGCCCACCGGAACAGCTTCCGGACAACCTGGTTGTCAAGGACGCCCAAGGCCGTGCCGGTAGCCGGAGAGCACAACCCGACATGGATGCCGCGGTGCAGAGCGGGCGCGTCCTCGCGATCGCGAAGGATGCCCTTCCGATCGAGGCGAAGACATCGGATGAGGAGTGGGAGCGTCCTGAATGGGCACAGCCCCTCCCACCCCCCCTGAATCGAACCCACGTCGGCAGCTGGTGGTTCTTCCCCCATGGAGGTGTGGATGTCTGAATCAGATCCCGTTTTGCGAGCCTGGCAGCGTGCCCGCGCGGCGGACGCGACGGTACACCCCGATGCCACCGAGCTCGCGCTGGCCGCGCAGCTCGGCCTCGAGGCGCTCAGCGACGGGGGCCGACGGCATCTCCTCGAGGGGCACTGCCCCACCTGCGAGGTACGGCTGAGCGAAGCGTGGAAGCTGCTCGAGCCGCCCGCATCGTTGCTGGCAGCGATCAACGACATCGCCCCGGACTCGACCCTGGGCGCGGCACTCACGGCGCTCGCACGAGATGCGCCCGCGTCAAACCCGGGGCCCCCGCTGAGCCGTGCCGGCGTGAGGACGATGCTTGAGCGTCTCGGCGCGACCCTGGTCGAACTGCTTTACCCGGACCAGCCGATCGGGGCACTGAACGATCCGGATACCTCCACGGCCGGCACCGCTGCACCTCCGGTGCGCCCCGGGCGCTTCGGCGAGCACATCTCCCTCACGCCGATGCCAGACCAGCCGGGCCGCGTCCGGCTCGAGATCGACACCGATCGACTGGGCCTCGGGGGCACGACGGCGCTGGTCCTGGTCCTTCGCGAGGGTGTCGAGAAACCGCTCGCCGTGATCGAACTCGAGCGCCCGGCCGGCGTCGAGGAGCGCGAGGTCGAGCTTGACGCTGGAGTGGCCCTGGGCGCCGATGTCAGGGTGGCGCTCGGACGGAGGGCGCCTTGAGTGCCCAGGACCTGCCGGACGACACCGGCGGCGGGCGCTACTGGCCCACCTTCAAGCCCGAGCAGGGACTCGGCAGCCTCGCGCGGTTCGTAGCCCCCAGGGCTTTGGACACGTTCCTCACGCTCGGCGAGCGGCCCGGGGGCCCAGCCGAGGAAGCGGACGTGGCAATCGCAGGCGAACTGTACGCGATGTTGGTCGCCCAGCATCTGCGTTTCCGTGAAGAGCCGTGGGAGCCCCGCCGGGGCCAGCGGATACGTCACCTGGCTTGGATCCGCAGTGACGGCGGCAACTGTCTCGACCTGACGCTGCTCTATGCAGCTATGTGTCTCGAGATGAAGGTGGCGCCGATTCTGGTTCTGACCGAGAGCCACGCATTCGCCGCGATCCGCCCCGGCCTGCTTACCAGCGGCGCACGATGGGAAGAAGGCGCCTTTTCCCTCGACGGCGGGCGCCACCTCGAGGCGGGCGTGCTGACGATAACCGACAGCGGCGCTGCCGAAGACGCGATCGCCGCCGGCGCCATCCTTCCTGTCGACTGCGTCGCGGCCACACGCGGCGAGAGCTTCGAGGCCGCATGCGCGTCATCACGCAAACACCTCGGCAAGACCCTTCGCTTGATCGACGTGTGTTATCTCCAGAGTCCGGCGGGGGAGCAGACACCCCTGCTGCCGCCGAGAGGATGGCCGACGGTTGGCCGCTACCAGCCTGGCGAGCCGTCACCACGGGATCTCTTCTCGAGTCAGCGCACGATCGCAGACCGGATCGAGAAGCGGCGGGCGGCCACGGACGGCGCGCGTTTGCTTGTGATCCATGCGGATCCCGGTCAGGGCAAGAGCACGATTGGACGCTATGCCGTCGACCACGCGCCCAACTGGGCGGGATGGTTCCTGGCCGCCGCCGATCGCGAGGCGCTGGTAGACAGCCTCGCCGCCGCCGAGGCGGCCGAGCGGGGCGAGTACGTCACCCTTGAACGGCCCGAGCGCGAGGCATACGCCTACTCGGCGCTGGAGCGTTTACAGAGCACTACGAGCCCGTGGCTCGTAGTGCTCGACAACGCCGACGTCGAACCCGGCGCGCTCGCCCCATTCATTCCGCCCGCCGGGCCGGGGCAGCTTGTGCTCGTCACAACCAACCGCGACACGTGGCGCGGGTTCCACGGCTCGGAGGTGCTCGAGCTCGGGGAGATCCCGGACGCCCAGGTGACGGATGCACTCGGCACCGACGAGCTGCACGACGTGATCAGGGGGCGGGCGCTGCTGGTGACAGCCTTCACGAAGCTGATGCGGCTCCAAGGAGTCACCGCCCGCGGGGTGATCACCATTGCCGCCAAGACGACTGAGCTCGACCCGGCGCTCCGGGGGCCCGTGACCTGGTGGCGGGCGCTTCAAGGGGCACCCGGCTTCGAGGACCACCACCTGCGGGTCTCGGCACTGATGTCATACCTCCCGCCCGAGGGCTTCCCGGTAGCGATGCTCGAGCAGCTCGCCGACGCTCCGCCCGGAACGGCCGAGTGGCTCGCCGAGCGGGGACTCTTCGACATCCACCCGCTTCACGACGAGGCGACCCTGCACAGACTGTTCGGGCGCAGCGTGCGGGCGGAGCTCGAGCGACAGGCCGGTGCGGAACATGCACTCGAGGAGTGGGCCGCGATTCGCATCACGACCAGCGCCGACAGCCTCGCCATCCTGGAACGCCGTGGCGAACTTGAGGGCGCGGTGCGCCTGCTCGAGCTCCTCGAGCACACCGACGACCACACGGCGGAGCCGAACCACGCCCTGGCGCTCGGCTTCAGCGGAATCGGGCGTGCTCTCGAGATCCGCGGCGGCACCGCCTACTCCGTCGGTGCCTACGATCGGGCGGAGCGCCATCTCGGCACCTCAAACGATGATCGGCGGATCTACGCCGACTGCCTCCACGCGCGCGCGCGGGCCGCGAACAGAGACCACGCGGGCGACGAGCGGCGCTTACGTGAAGGACTTGACCATGCACGCGAGGCGCGTGAGCTGATCGAAGAACTGGACGGAAAGGAACGCGCTGGCCGGTACCTGGCGATGGAGGGACTGCTGCTGAAGCAGATCGCGTCCTTCCCACGGGCAGGCGAGACGACGCTCGGCCTGCTCGAAGAGTCTCTGCGCATCCTTGAAGAGGCGCACGAGATGCGCCGCCTGCTGCTGGCGCCCGATGACCCTGAGCTCGCGCGGAGCCGCTTCAACCTTGCCGGCGTGCGAATCCCGATGGCGCAAGCCGACCCACCCCGCGCTGAAACGCATCTCGACATCGCGGAAGCGATCTACCTCGAGGTCGCCGCCAGGCGCGAAGCGAGCTTTGGCGTGAAGATCCACCCCCAGATCGCTCCCTGCTTGCAGGGACTTGGCCTGGTCGCCTACTACCGGGCACTCGTCCGTGGCCACGGCGCTGCCGAGCGCAGCTCGTACCTGCGCGAGGCGAGCGCCCGCACCATCGAAGCGCTGGCGCAATGGGAGCACATCGAGGCCCCGGGAGACGGAGCTGAGTCCGCCAAGTCCGCTCGCGCCCTTGCGAAGATCTCGCTGGCGCGCCACGCGCGGGCGGCCGCCGAGGAGACCCTGGGCGACTGGCCGAGGGCGCGCAGCGTCGCGCTCGGGGCGTTTGTCGAACCCGTTGCCCGGGAGGCGGTGCGCGAGATGGCCCAGGGTGATCCGCCGGCCGCATTCGCCAGCAGGCAGGCACCGGGCGACATACGAGCGTGGATCGAGTCCTGGGTCACCGACCCGGCTCTGATCGACCTCGTCGAACGCTTTGGAGGGAAGGCTCCAGACGGCGAACTCCGCGAGCGACTGAGTCATCTTGGCGAGTTCTCGACCGTCTGGGATTATCGCAACGGACGCGAGCGGAACCTGGTGGAGGCGAGGCTCGACGACCCCGAGCTCGAGGGGCACGTGCTCCGCGCGGCCGCGGCGCTGGGGCTGCGGGGCACCAACCCACCTGCTTATCGCGACTACGACGCCGTGATTATCCTCGGCGGTCTCGTGCGGGCCTGCCTGGCCCGTCCCGGCCATGCGGCACGCCTGGTTGAACAGCGCGCGATCACAACGCGTCGCGTAATCGCCCTGGGTGGCTATCGTCCTCTTCGCGGCGACGAGGTCGAGATGGCGCGAACGATGATCGGAGCCGAGATCGGCGACGAGCTGCACGCGATGGACGCCGGAGTGCGTGATGCCTTCGGGCTCGCGGCCCCAGTCCAAAGCGAAGGCGGTGTGTCCGAGACGGTGGGGGCTGGCTGGGCCCATCTCGAGTATCGGAGCGCCAACGGGCTGCCGGTCAACGTTGTCGCGGCACCGTCATCCGAACCGGGTGTCCGTCGCGCCAATACCCCGGACACATACCGCTGGCTTGTATCGGACTCAGGCCTCTTGCACGAGAACGACGCAGTGCTCGTCGTAACCACGGACATTTATCGGCCGTTCCAGGGGGCAGATGCCCTGCGGATGCTAAGGCTCCCTCTCAACGTGCACGTCGATATAGTCGGCATCACCGCCGGCGAGGTCGACCACCGGCTTGCGCAACGATTTGAGCCTCACAGCTACCTACAGGAGTTGCGGTCGACAATTCTCGCGCTGGGGTCGCTCAAGTCGGCCCTTGACCGGGGATCTACCCCAGCCAGCCGGGAGTCACGCGCACCATAGGTCTCGGGTTGGGGGCAGAAGAAGCGAGCGCTGATCCTCTCGCCGGCTGGGGCGAGACTCCCGCGCGGCGATCGAGCAGCAACGATGCACCCGACTGCCGCCGCCGGGTCCGCGCCTAGCGAGTCCCACGTCACCTAGACGCCCCTGCCGGGCGACAGCGAGATCCGAGAACCACAGCTATCGCCCGGCGCCGGCGTTAGGAGCATCGCCCCCACTGACAGCTGTGGCCGGACGGCGGTTTGCCCGCCGCTTCCGCCTCCTTGCACCACGCACACTTCGGCTTACCGGCTTGGACGCATGCACACGCCATCGGAGCCCCTTTCGCTCGTAACCAAGAGCCTAGACAGTAACGAGGTGGGCGGCGGCCGTGTCGTGTCTGCCACGGGGCGGCAGCAGGATCACCATGCGACCCGTCACGCTCGTCAGCCCCTGCTGGGCGCCTTGTTCCGCTGATCGTGAAAGGGAGGCGGATGCGCCTCCAGAGCATGACGGCCAATCCCTGGACGACCCGCGATACGAAGACCGAGCGGGTCGCAACAGTGCCGCAGAAAGCTCGCGCCCCGCTGACCTGCGGCCTCTTCTCAGCAACGCCCTGGACATGTTGATTATTGATGGCCATCTACTCGAGGAAATCGGCCTGGGCGATCTCGAGGGCGGCCAGCTTGAGTCGGCCCTCGCCCACATCCGCCGACTTCTCGACCTGCGATTCGGGCTGCGCCTTGCCGAAGTACTAACAACGCGACAGCTCGAACGCTTCCTGACCGACGCACAGCGACGCGGTACCGTGCGTGCGTCCGCTGAGCTGCTGAAAGCCCACCCTGAAGGTGTGGCTCTCCTTTACGAGGAGGCAAGGAGCCTGCGGCGGGACCTTGATGGCTTGGCGGACGCGATCCGCGAGCAGGCGACCCACGGTGGGCCCGATCCTTATCTCCCTTCGTCTCAATAGGAGACTTAGGTCCAAGCTTGACCAGCTCTCACGGGTTGCATGCCTAGATGGGGCACGCAGCCTGCGGCGCGGGCTCGATGGCCTTACTGGCGCCATCCGTGCCGGCGACACGGCGCCCGGGTCCCGGGTCGCTGAGCACATGCCTCGCACCTCCCCGCTTCGGACCGGTGTCGTTGGGCAGCGACGCGAGGCTCCGCGAGGACGCGGACTCAGAGCCTGGGGTAGGGGAACCGCAGAAAGGCCTTGAACTCGTCGTCGATCCACATCGGCGGCAGCGGTCCGTTCTGGCCGAGATCCCGGTAGAGCTCGTAGAGCGTCGGGAAGGAGCCGCGCTGGTCGCGGAGCCTCCCCCCGGTGGAACTCTCGTCATCGGCGTAATCCAAGAACCAGACGTATTCATCGGGTAGGCGGCGAACGACATAGATGGTGTTCGAGTCGGCCGCCGGCGTGATTCGCCCGATCGGCCGCCCCTCCCCCACCTCGAGTGGGGTGATCGATGCTTCCTCGGCGGTGGGCGGTGGCTGAGGTTCGAGCCACGTCTCGCCGGGGTGCTGTTGTTTCCAGCGGATGGTCTCGTAGGGAGCGAGCTGTGACTCCCAGACGCCGCTCTTGCGCTGGAAGTCAAGCGACGCGTCCAGCAGGGCGCAGAAGTTTGCGTCCTCGAGCGGTATCCCCGCGCCGTCTGTGACCGTAACGGTCGCTCCATAGGCAGACCAGCCTCCGACCGGCACAATCACTTCAGCCAGCGCGGCGATCGCCTCCGCTTGCTGGCCTGGTCCTCCACGTTTCATCAGCTTGATCAATGCATCCCGTGTGTCTTCAAAGGGCTTCCTCGGAGCTCCCAGCTCGAAGGGCTCCATGCGCCAGCTGGAGCGCCCGAATTCGGCCAGGTCCTTAGCGACGGTCGGGGGGAGCAGCCTTTCGGCCGCGGTTCGCTTCCGCAGGAACCCCATCGTTAGATCCGTCCCACGCCTGTTCTACCGAGGCTCAAAGCTCTTCTCCTTCGCCGGATAGCCGCGCGTCACGCTGGGACACGCCTCATTGACACAGACATAAGTGACCCACCTACCCGCATCCTCCTCGGTGCCGATTTCGCGGCCCATCGTCGCTTTGCACTCGGGGCAGCTTTTCCCCCTCGCCGCATCGCCCCCGTTCTCAACCCACTCCTGCCAGAGGCGCTCAGAAAAGATCCCCGGCGGGACACTGGGGATTCCCGCCCGGACAGCAGCCATCAGATCGGCTGCGTCAGGGTCCCCGTTCTCGGCGGCGAGCACTGCGACAGTCATTAGAGCGATGAGCCGGGCCGGCCCTGCATCCATACTTGTAAGGCCTTCCTCGAAGTGGTACGTGCGCTCGTCGTAGGGTCCCGCGAGCACCCCTTCGGCAACAAGGCCCTTGCCGAGCCTCAAGTAGAGCCGGCGCGCCGCGGGGCTTACGTCGATCCATGGCGAGGGAACTCCGAAGCGACCAAGCCGCCTCGACGAGCCGCCCGCAGCTTGGTCATCGAGCTCGCATTGACGCCAGTCGAGGGCACACCCAAGCGCGTTCGAGAGTTCGTATTCTCCGTAGCGCTCGGCAACCCAGGCGTGCAGATCGCTGGAGGTCGCTGGACCGTCTTGGAGCATCTCGGCGTAGAATCGCTCGAAGTCCTCGACGTAGGCTTCCGGGTCTAACTGCATTGCCCACTTCTCGAAATGCCCGCGGTGGGCGAGGAACAGGAGGTGGTTCATGCGGTCACGCTCTGCCGCGCTCCCCCAGGTGACGACCGTGCTTTCGTGGCCCTCGCTATCGACAAAGACAACGGAAGGACCTCCGTACTTGGCATCGTTCATGTCGATGAGGTCCGCGAAGGTCTCGTAGGGAACGAGGCTCGCCGAAGGTGCCGGGGGCTTAAATAGACCGGGCCGCTTCATTCCAACGAACACCAGCCCGGCGCGGGTTATCGCCAGTAATCCCTCTCCGCGCCCATCACGGCCCCGCCACTGCGCGCGCGTGACCTCCAAGACCGCACTCGGATCGCCTCCCGCGCACTCTGTCGCGAGGGCGAACCGCGCCAGGCTCGCTTCGTCCGCCGTCAGCCCTGCCCGCTCAAGTACTCGATTCACATCGGGATCACTCGGATTGAGGACCATGCCCCTACCCCCAAACTGTTTCGATGGCGCCCCTCAGCCAAGGGCAGTGCTCTGGGCCTCCGCCCAGCTCGGGAGGGAACTGTACGGCAACCGGCGACCCTCCCGCCACCAGGGAGCTTGCTGTTCTGCGGCAAAACCAGCCGGCCGCGGACATCGCGGCGGCGCAAAGGCTATCTGGCCTCGGGGAGTTTGCAAAGCGAGCCGCTTTAAGCGAGGCTCTGGGAATCCCGGGCTAGCCGATCCCGCACGAGGTCGGCGAAACCCACAACGACGCGTGAGGAGGCCCGCCGTGCCAGCAGAAGCCCCCGACTGCCGATCGATGGAGCCGCGACCCGCAGCAGCAGAGCGGACCCGTCCCGCGGCTGCCGTACCCGCATGGTGCCTCTGTCGTCGCGGCCCCCAGGTCGAGTCCAACTAGCCTGTCAATGTCGCTGAAAGGCAAACTCGCCAACAAGGCTGCGAGCGTCGGCACACACGCCGCTGAAGCCGCCGCGGAGCGTGCCCAACAAGCAGTCGAAACCGCCGCGACGCGGTACCGCGGCATCCGTAAGCTGTTCGAGGAAGAGGAGGGTCCGGTCACAATCGAGAACCTCCTGGCGGCGATGGTGGCGGCGGTACGTTCGGATGAACACGAGGAGGACCGCTCGAGCCGCGATGTCTACAAGATCGCCCGCTCGCGTAGGCGCAGACTCGGCATGATGTCCTTCGGGGCGGGCCCACTCGCCGGGGCGGCGACCCAGGCGGTTGATCTGTACACGGAAATGGCCAGCTTCTGCGACGTCGCGGAGCTACATGGCCACAAGCTTTCTGAGTATGAGGTCGCCGCTCATATGCTCACGCTCTGGGGCATCGTCCCTGATCTCGCAGAGGCCCACGCAATCATGCGCAGCGAAGCGCCACAAACCCTCGGCGCCATGCTGGGCAAACGAGTCCGCTCGAGCGCCGATAAGTACATCCCGGACGCATCCGACAGAAAGGCAGCGGTCGTCGCGCTCTACAACGCCCGCAACATCCTCGGCGACGGCAAAGCCGCGGTCGGCGCGGGCAAAGCGGCAATGGGCGGAGGGAGCGTGAAAGGCGTGGTCTTCGCTGGCCATCGTACGAAGCAGGTCATCACGGCCTCAGAACTGCAGCTGTCCCTGCTGGCCAGCCCGCATGGTCAAGTGCAGCCTGAGAGTCCCACGACGGATACTGACGGGACCCGTCACCAGGCCGCTGAGCTGCGAATAACCACCACGACGACGGGAGCTGACGATGGACCACCGTGAACTCTACGAGTTTCTACCGACGGTACTTGAGGCGCATTGCAGTGGGCGTTACAGCGAGGTTGCGCCAAGTGGCGGCGACCCCGAGCTGAGCCTTGGCTGGTCCGTCTCCGTCGGTGACACGGTCGCGCTTGTTAGGGCCGCCAAAGCCGGCACTCCGTTTCTCTGGTTCCGGGGTGGTCTCGCCCAGCTCCCGCGTAGCGAGGAGTTGGCGTTTGCAGTCGCGGAAGCGAATAAAGACCTGATGACCGGACGTATCTATCTCACGGGGAGCGACACGCACTCGAGCGTCGTTTATGACGAGACGATCTTTGCGCCGTTCGTCGAAGCCTCCGACGCGCTGAGCATGGCTCATCTTCGGGTACGGATGGAACTCGCTCTCGACTACACGGCTCAGTGGTCAACGACCCTCCGTGAGCGATTCGGCGGCCTTCCCTTTTCGGCCACAGAGCGAGGCGGCGTACTTGGCCTCTCATTCTGACGAGCCGCCCCCCGCGGATCGCTGACTTCAGGCTCCCGAACGACTCCTGCGATGTTGGCGGTATGTCGGCGCCCACCTCGGTCCGGGGTTGGCGCCAGCTGATCAGTCCGATCTTCTCGACGCATCATAAACGCCTTGTGGGTGCCGAAAACCCTGAAGGTGTCGCAAACTGTGAGCCATCCTGTTTGACAGAGTCTCCGTCAAACAGGATCGCTCAGGTGGCGGAGATCGTTCCCTGAGGCCGTAATCGAGTCTCGGTCGAGCGAACCCTGTATCCTCCGCAGGTGCCGGGACAGACATCTGGGTGACGGGGAACGGGAGCATGCTGGGCAGCCACGAGATCCGAGGAGCAGAGCTACGGTGGGCGTCTTCAACGTTGATGCTGGCGCCGTTGGCCACGGCGGGCGCGATCAGCGGTGTGCTGACGCTGTCGGCATCGGCCGCGGGTGCCGGCCACGTCCACCACGCAGCGTCCGACGCCTCCTGCGCCTCGACGATCGAACGCACGCTCAACAGCTCTGGCACACACCAAGCTGAGGACGCGCCGTGAGCGGTCCTGACCATGAAGCGATGTTCACGGCGGACAAGCTGCAGCAGGTGCTGGGCTCGCTCGGATTCAACTCCGTCGACCGCACAGCTCATCCGTTTGGCGTGGGATTAGGAGTGCCTCAGTCGTCAGCTGATTTCTGTGTTCTATCCATTGCGTCCGGAGACCCCCAAGCCGTGAATCTCGCCAGCACGGTCCTACGCGACATCAGAAAAGATCAGCCAGCGATACTCGAGATTACGAATCGCCTCACCCGCGACAATCCGCTCTTCCCTTGCGTCCTACACGATGCCGAAGACGGATGGGACATTCTGATACTCCAGCGCTTTTCGCGCGGACTGCTGATCAATGTGCCCGAATTCCTTCAGATGTGCGTGGAAACTATTCCTCGTGCTGCTGCTGCGCACGTCGGGACCTTCGTGGAGTTCGGGGGCCGGCGGCCGGAGTGGGGTCAGCCCGATTTCGGCGATCTTGTCACGCGCAGTATGCTGTGAGTTGTTGACGACCGCCCCAATCACCGTCCCGCCCATCTCGATACGCTGCCAGCACGGCAGTCACTGGCCGTATCTACCTGACCGGGAGGGACACGCACTCGCGCGTCGTGTATGACGAGACGATCCTTGCACCGTTTATGGAAGCCCCGACGCGATGGCCATGAATCACGTTCGAGTGCGGATGGGACTCGCTCTCGACTATACGGAGAAATGGTCGACCACCTTTCGTGAGGGCGGTGTCAACCGGTGGGCGCAACGGATCCTGTGGGATGACCCAGGAACCGATACCGGAGGTTGTGGATGCGTGGGCACCTGAGCGACGAGCAGAAGCAGCTCGCTTTCAAACTACGAGCGAGTGGCTGGCGGCTGACGGATATCGCCAGAGAGGTCGGGTGTTCGGCGCCCATGGTCGGGCTGATGGTGCGGGAGAGCAAGTTCATGAGGGGCGTCCCGTGCCCCTGGGCGCCGAGGGCTGGATGTCTCTCGATCGGTGATCGTGAGCAGATCTTGCTCGGGATCGGTCGCGGTGACTCGCTGAGCGCGATCGCGAGGATCCTCAAGCGGTCGCCTTCGACGATCACACGCGAGGTCAACGCAAACGGTGGGCGCGAGCAGTACTCGGCTTGGCGCTTGCACCAACGCGCGAGAAGGCACGCTCGTCGGCCCAAGAACTGCAAGCTGGCGCGCGGCAAGCTGCATCGCGAGGTCAGCCGCCGCCTGCTCCAGCTGTGGTCACCCCAAGAGATCGCCCGTCGCCTACCGTTGGATTATCCCGACGAGCCGGCTATGCGCGTGAGCCACGAGACGATCTACCAATCATTGTTCGTTCAGGGCCGCGGCGAGCTGCGCCGCGAGCTTGCTCGCTGCCTACGCTCGGGGCGCACCACCCGCTGGCCGAGAGGACGCGCGGACAAGCGCGGTCAACTGCCGGGGATGGTGATGATCTCAGAGCGCCCTGCAGAAGTGGAGGACCGGGCGGTGCCTGGGCACTGGGAGGGCGACCTCATCCTCGGAGCGAACTCCCGCAGCGCAGTCGGCACCCTCGTGGAGCGCTCAAGCCGGCTCGTCCTGCTGCTGCACATGAACGGTGACCGGTCTGCCATTGCCGTCGATGCAGCCATGCGCAAAGCGATCACCACGTTGCCGCGCGAGCTGAAGAAGAGCATCACCTGGGACCAAGGCGCCGAGATGTCAAAGCACGCAAGCTTCACCATCGCGACAGGGATCCCGATCTACTTCTGTGACCCCCACTCGCCATGGCAGAAAGGATCCAACGAGAACACCAACGGCCTACTCCGCCAATACCTACCAAAGGGCACAGACCTCACGACAATCACCGCAAGCGACCTCCGCAGCATCCAACGCAGCCTCAACGGACGACCACGCAAGACCCTCGGCTACCTGACACCATCAGAGAAGTTCGCAGAGTACGTTGCAGCGACCGCTTGAATCCGCCATCGGCGCGGTCGAACTGAGCGGCAAGACGGCTTCGGTGAGCTGTCTTGGCGGCGGAGCCTGCACATCGACATATGTGCAGCTCACGCAGCCGACACCCGGCGTCTTTCTGGAAGCTCCGGCCGATGGCGTGATCACCTCATGGCGAGTACATGGAGACAGCGGTGGAACGGGCTCACTCGCGTTGCGTGTGCTGCGTGACGAAGACGGCGGCGGCGGACAGTTAACGGCCGTGGGCACGAGCCCGCCGGTGTCGGCTACCGAAACGGACGGGAGTCCCGCTCACCCGGTGAGCATGCCGGTCTTTGCCGGCGACTACATCGGCGTCAACGTGCTCCACCCGGCCATCGTGTTCTACACCGTCCCCGGCGAAGCCATCTTCGGCAAATGGGAAGAAGGCTTCCCGGAAGGCACGAAAGTGGGGCCGGCAAACACTCTCTCGGGGCGGCTGATGCTGAACGCCGTCGAGAGTCTTAAGCCGACGGTATCCGGGGTATCCCCGGCTACGGGCCCCACGGCTGGCGGAGGGACGGTGACCATCAGCGGCTCAAGCCTCGACGGCGCGACCAGCGTTCACTTCGGCGGTGTCCCCGCCCTGAGCTTCACCCCCGCCGCGCAGGGCATCACCTCGGAATTCATGACTGCCACGGTACCGGCGGGGGTCGCCGGCGCAGTCCATGTGCAGGTGACCG
>OCTA010002938.1_pt1 | contig 15276 bp, 7 predicted proteins | sample 1538991 | NCBI WGS metagenome assembly OCTA01 (sample SAMEA3539302, study PRJEB22396) | soil metagenome | biome: tundra; feature: field; material: soil | place: USA | collected 2010-05 | depth 0.15 m | reverse complement strand
AAAGCCTGGTTCAGGCTAGCCCTCGACGGTCTACAGTAAAAAAGAAAATGGTCTAATGGCTTTCAACTCTAGCCTTGATCAGATCGTCGAGATAGTCTGGACGATCCCCGTCGCGCTCCAGATGCGGGTAGCGCGGGCCGCCATGGTAATTGACGCTGAATGTGCGGAAATAATCGTCGACCAGCACAAGCAGGCTGATCGGTTGCGAACTGTCCCTCGAGGCCTTGATCGCATCCTCAAGCAAATCCTGTGTGAAAACCCGGCCGTTGACGCCCATCACTTTCATGCCCGACGATATCCCAGCCTCGAATGCGGGGCTGCCCACAATGGCATCGCTAACCGTACCGTCGCTCCCCAACTGCAGGCCGATTGAATAGACATCGCCAGGGTTCCCTCGCCTGCCCTCCAACTTAGACCGGTCGCTATTGAAGACCACCTTCCATCCGCCGTTCTCGATTCCTCCCGTGGGAGCTTCCGCAGATGTAGAATCCAACCGCTGATGAAAGAACGTGGCCCAGTCAAAGGGCGCTATTGCATTCAGTGAATCTACAAGTTCCTCAAACGTGTAGGTCTTCACTTCCGGGCCATGATTAGCCCCACCGTGGAATGTTTGGCAAAAGTCATCAATCGACTTCTTGTTTTGCGATTCGCGATGGATGATGGTTGCAACCTCAAGCCACAAAAGGTCGCCCTCGTCATAGTAGTCAGTGCCACGCCGCCAATTAAGCCATCCTCTTGCGAATCCTGGGATCGGTTCTCCGCTTGCTGTATCAAGCAACGGACGCCATGTACGACCGGGGCGTCCCGGCCCCAACATCGCCGCAATGCTCGCCAGATATTCGTGATATTGGTCAGGGGTCCACAACCCGCTTCGTGCAGCCAGCAGCGGCCCGAGATAATCCGTTAATCCCTCGTATCCCCACAACAGATCCGTCTTCATTGGCTCCTCGTAGTAAGGAACCGTAAGATCATCAGGACGCCGAAACTTGCCATTCCACGAGTGAACAAATTCATGGGCTAACAGCCCCCCAAGCGACATTCCAGCACTCGGCAACAAGAGTGTCCGCTCAGGCAAACGGCTGTCATTTGATTCATGATGTTCGAGACCAAAGTGCGCAACGTGATCACTGAGAGCGAGCAGAAAGTGATAGTCGCGATAATGGCGTGCGCCAAATAGTTTGCCTGATTCAGCCACCAGGTTGGTCATCTGTTTCTGGTTATCGGTGCTCATATTCAATGCGGCTTCGCTGTCTGCAACCAAGTCGATTTCATGATGAATTGCTTCGCCTGGCGGCGTGAGGTCAATCACTCGATAAAATTCTCCACTGATTACCGGCGAGTCGACCAGCAGGTCTAAAGAAATCGGCTTGAATGTAACCTGATTGCTCGATTGATTCTGGACTGGCAGGGATGTACCGAACTTCCAACCATCCGGCATCAGCAGTTTGGCTTCGTAACTCAGCTGTTCGGCCCGCGTACCAGCCGGATAAAGCAAGACATCATTCCATTCGAGCACCATAAGCTTGTCGGTTGCCGAGTTACCGTCGGGCTCAATGAAGTCGTAATTCGCGATGAGTTCGCTGACGCCCTCAGGGACTACAACATGGAAAGTAAAAACATCCAGCAAATCCCTTTTCCACGGAATCGTCCTTCCTCCACCCTCAAACTTCAGGCCGGTGAGATTGGCAACCGGCCCATCGGGTCCATGCTCTCCAGGAATCCATTTCGGATAGTAAAGAGTGAGAGGCCCAGGCTTCACCGGCATCAACAAGCGCGTATGCAGCAACTTCTGCTGGGTTCTTCTTGCATCTACGGTCACGAAAATGTTTTCAGCAGAGAGCGCAGTGGAAGTGCTCACAAGTAAGGTAAAGGCCAAAAAGACAAACGAACATAAGCGAGACAATTCCATGCACAGACTCCTCGGTGAAGCAGCCGAAATCCCTTCCCGCATCATATCCTCATCCATCCACCTCGACTGTATGGAGAAATCAGCAAGAGCGTGCTCCCCGGCGCGACGCCTTAAGCGCCGCGGGATGGACGAGCGAGACCAGGCGTCGACTCGATGGTCGAGGCATGATAGGCCGCGCGAGTTGGCCAATGGGGCTCCGACAACGTCGAGAACCGTTACGCCGGTCAGCCCGACCCCAATCCCACTTCCAGCCTGGTTTCCTCTGCGCTCAGAACTCAATTAGGGCTGAGTGCTAGAATTCAATACACCGATCAGCCCCTTTCCTGCAGCCGAGTTGGATGAGCTACGTTCGAGGGCACATGAATTCAAGAAATAGACGTGATTTTCTCAAGCTTTGTCTCACCGCCGTGCCGGCCTTGGTTGTAGCCAATAACGTTGCTGCTGAACAGGCCAAATCCTCATCCACTGCTCAACCTGCATATCGAACCCCGGCCACAATTGATCGCTACATCGATCCTCTCCCTATTCCTAAACGCCTTACTTCGACCGGCACGCGCAAGGATGTGGTTCAGTACCGAATCGGCATGACGGAATTCAAACAACAGATGCATTCGCAACTGCCACCAACAAGACTGTGGGGATACGAAGGCCAATATCCCGGCCCAACTATCGAGGCGTACCGCGGCTCACCCACCGAGATCGCCTGGGAAAATCATCTGCCAACTCAACACATTTTTGATGTCGATCCCCACATGCGCGGCGCAGCTCCGCCAACCCCGACGGTCCGAACCGTGCCCCATCTCAATGGAGCCCGGAGTCGGCCTGAAAGCGATGGCCTTCCTGATAAGTGGTTCACGCCCGGGAATGCGGGATTATATTCTTATCTCAACAGCCAACCATCCGCCACACTTTGGTATCACGATCATGCAATCGGCATTGCCCGCCTAAACGTCTATGCGGGATTGGCGGGGCTGTTTCTGCTGCGAGACGATGAAGAGCGCAGCATGAACTTGCCTTCAGGTGAATTCGAAATTCCGCTGATCCTTCAGGATCGCAATCTCGACGAAAAGGGCCAGTTGCTCTATTCTCCGACCTGGGAAGATGGCTCGAAAACACCTCCGGGCGTTTGGGGGCCTGAGCTTTACGCTGACCTACCAGTGGTCAATGGCGCGATCTATCCCTACCTGAATGTCGCACCATGTGCTTATCGCCTTCGTGTGCTGAATGCCGCGAACTCTCGCTTCTTCAATCTCTTTCTCAATCTTTCCAAGCGCCCCACCGATATACCGTCGCTCGTAACTTTCCATCAGATCGGCACCGATGGAGGCTTTCTCCCCACCTCTGCGACTTTGAGCAAGCTACTCATTGCTCCAGGTGAACGCGCAGACCTCATAGTCGATTTCTCCAACCTCGAAGGCAAGATTGTAACTCTGTCCAATAATGCTGCGGCTCCCTTTCCAGGATGGCAGATGTCTGATCCTCACTACGAACAGCTATATGAGCTAATGCAATTCCGTGTAACTCTGGCGGCGCCAAGCCCAAAGAGGAATTTCAGCATGACAGCATCCTCCTCTTTTCAAAAGCTGGCTGAGACCCCTTCTACCATCACCCGAGACTTTGTCATATCCGAGCAGATGAATCAGGGTTGGTCACTGGGAATGCAAATCAATAACAAGGGATATGAAGATGCGGTTACAGAGGTTGTAAAGCTCAATTCTATAGAGAAATGGCGGTTCATCAACACCACCGAAGATGCGCATCCGGTCCACCTCCACTTAGTCCAATTTCAGATTATTCAGCGCCAGGGATTCAATCCATCAGCCATGCAAAAAGGCCGCTTGGAATTGGTGGGAACACCGCGTCTTCCGGCACCCAATGAAGTTGGATGGAAAGACACCGCGGTGGTCAGTCCTCGGGATGTGCTCACCATCATCGTCAAGTTTGAAGGCTACCCTGGCCGTTACGTCTTCAATTGCCAGATGCTCGAACACCAGGACAATGACATGATGCGGCCTTACGAGGTCGTGGCCGACGCTTCCATCAATCCACCATCTTGATCGGTGCAAGTCTAGACATCTTACTGCGAACATCCACACTGGTCGCGTGTCCCACCCTTTCGCCTTAGCTTTGGCGAAAGGGGGAGAAAAGCGAGTCCTTAAATCTCAGTTACAGAATTAGTTAAATTTGGTTGCGTTGCAGGGATTATGCCCCAGCGATGTTGCAGTTACAGGAGCCGGTGGCGTTGGCGGGTTAATCCATGGCACGCTGTTGAAGTCAAAGAATTCCAACAGATCAGGCTGCGCAGCGACGCGGGGTGTCAAATTCTTATTTGGACCGATGAACCGATTCTCGACAAACTTGATTACCGCCGTATGATCCATCGGGGTATGCGATACGTAGTGCTTGCGTGAAAACGGCGACACAACAAAGTTAGGCATCCTGAACCCAAGCTGCGCAGCAAAGCCATGGACTGCTGCAGCGTCGACCGAGTTGACGCCAGGTTCTCCCGATGTCAAGTCGCAATGTGTCGTTGGGGTGCCCGTGGTCGGTACACAGGGGAAATAACTATCAGGATTCACTGCAATGGTCGAGATATCCGGGATGGTCCGTAATGAAGAGTCGGTGTTGTCGTTAGAGTGGCCAGGAACTGGCGGAACATGGTCATAGGGTCCGCCACCTTCGTCATAGGTAAAGAAGAAGACGGAATTAGCCCATTCGGGGCTCTCCATCAACGCATTTACGATCTTGGCTACCTCAGCTTGCCCTTCCAGGATCGATTGGCCTGACCCCGGGTGCTCATCATTCCGACCGTATCCGGCTTCGATGAACACAAAACTCGGGAGCGTACCGTTGGTCAGGTCAGTGAAATAAGTTGTCAACGGGGCAATGCGCGCCGGATCAATGCAGAACGAGCCGGTCGGATCACCTACTACTGTCGAGACTTGTGTGGGCGGCTTGCAATTATTGCCAGAAGCATTTTCGTGCAGGTAGTTGTACGAATAGGTCAGATTAGAGAAGTAAGTCGCTGGGTACTGTGCGTTTGCAGAGAACTTGCAATCTTCCGGATCAAGGCAGAATTCTTGTGTAACAGTGTAATAGATCTTCCACGATACGTTCGCTTTGTCGAGCTCTTCGAAAATATTATCGATGTTGAGTTGAGGAAGATGGTCGTCTCCACCTGGATCCTTGACCAGGCCTTGGGTTGTGCCGCCTGTGAATGTTGCAATCCTATTGTCAACACTCTTGCTTGCTATCGGTGAGAACCAACGGTCAGACACCGCGAACTGCGATGCCATGAAGTAGTAATAATTCAGGAAATTCTCGTCGTAATATCCCATCGCGCGATGGCCCACAAGATCAGTAAATACGCCCGAACATGAGGTGCCGCCGTTGCAACTCTTTGCGTATCCCTCCGCGTCGTGCACGAAGCCATCCATGTTGATCTTGCGGCTGGTTGTAAAGTCCCAGCGATTGACATCGCCAAAACTGGCCAGCCAATCAGAACTCATATCGTCAGCACAGGTGCTGGTGAATTTGAACAGCGGGACAGTTGCTCCCTCATCATCCTGGTTCGAAATCTTCGTCAGCTTGTCATCAATACCATCCACGTTGTACGTGTTACCGTCGTCTCCGATGTTCCATCCATTCGCGATCCGGTATGGATTCAGCATGCCGAAATAATTGTCGAACGAGTGATTCTCCTGCATTTCGAAAATGACATGGGTGATCGAATTGAGACTGCCCGGCGCGGTCACTGCCACGGCCGCCGTGGCCGAACTGCTGCCGCCTCCTCCGCTCGCCGTAGCCTTATAGGTGGTGGTTACTGTCGGGCTAACTGACTGCGTCGCTCCTTCTGGCGGAAGGGTGTACGAACTGCTGTCCGTTCCAGTCACTGTTAAGTCGGTTGCATTCTTCGCCGCCACAGTTAAGGTGGACGAGTTGCCAAGAATGATTGACGTCGGATTCGCACTTATGCTGACGGTTGGCGACGGTATCACAGTCACTGTAGCCGTTGCAGATGCCGTTCCACCGATTCCGGTCGCTGTCGCGGTATAAGTCGTCGTCGCCGTCGGGGTAACAGCCTGTGCTCCACCGGTCGAAGTAAGGGTGTAGTTACTACCGTCTGTCCCTACCACGGTTACCGTAGCCGAGTTAGTCGCAGCCACCGTTAATGTCGACGAGTTACCCGACGTAATCGTTGTGGGAACCGCTGCGATGGTAACAGTAGGGGCCGGATTCGCGGTTACCGCGACGGTCGCAGTCGCTGTCGCCTTTCCACCCGCGCCCGTGGCCGTTGCGGTGTAGGTCGTAGTAGCGGTAGGACTCACCGATGCCGTCCCACCATTCGCAGCCAGCGTATATGTAGTGCCGTCTGATCCAGTAACCGTCACCGTCGTTGCATTCACAGCGGTCACAGTCAGGGTTGCCGCATTCCCCGTGATGACCGAGATAGGACTCGCAACTATAGTGACCGTAGGCGCTGGGTTTGGGGTCACTGTGACCGTCACTGTTGCCGAGGCCTTGCCTCCGCTTCCTGTTGCGGTCGCAGTATATGTGGTCGTGGTCGAAGGGCTCACTAACTTAGTACCGCCGGCCGCCGCCAAAGTGTAGGCTGTGCCATCAGACCCGGCTATTGTCACTCCCGCGGCGTTCGTAGCAGTCGCCGTTAGGGTCGCGGACCCACCCGCACTAATAGCCGCTGGACTCGCTGAGATCACAACTGTCGGAAGGTTGCTGGCCGCGTTAAGGTGGGCACCCACACAGCCGTTGAGAAATAGAGGAAGCAGAAGTGCAGTAAGAATGTAGGAAAAGATCTGGAAGTGATTAAATGTGATATCGCGTCCCTTGGTCACGGCGTTCTCTCTCGCGTAGAAAGAGCACACCAGTCCGATAAACTGCGCGATTCACGGACCACAACTGACTCTAGAAGCTTGGCAGAAGGCTCCGTTTCCTGTCGTGTCAGTTGAGGCTAATACGGGTCCCAAAAGTCCGTCTTCACTTGGGCGCGACTTTCGTCCCCAGCCGGCAGAAACCCCAGTCTACACCGACCTATTGATAAGATGCCCAAAGATCGCCAAAGGCTGCTTCTCTCTCAGCATTTCATTCCGCGAGTTGATCCGTCAGAATAATAGCCCGGACCCCGTCGGCTGCACCACGCGCACGGAGACCGGTTGCGGTAGAACGCGCGATTCGCGCCGCGGCGATCTGTGTCGCGGAAGAGACGGCGCCGGTTTATTGTGTGCATCGCCTAAATCGGGATACATAACGCTCCGTCCCGGAACAGCCGCGACACGCTCGCCCGGTACTATGATTCCCACCAAGTTCATAGGGTCGGCTCCAGCAATTGTGACCGCCCCTTGCATTTCGCGATGCCGCGCCTCGCGAAGACTTTCCACGATTTCGGGTAGCGCAAACTGCTCGCCGCCAAACCCGCTCACGAACCGCCCTCCACGCACCTCGCCGCGATCTTCGAGCCTCCTCAACATGCGTAACAGAATGCTCCATTTTGGTGCATTCGATTCCCTTACCACGAGATCCCGGAAAACGACTCCGTATCGCACGAGCAGCATTCGGGCCGCCGACTCCACAGCGGCATCGGCCGACCGCGCCTTCTCCAAGGAGTCTTTTGGCTCCCCAATGTCCGAATTGAAAAGAGACCACCGCCCCGCAGAGCTGCGAATCTTCCGATGAGTAGACACTGTGGTGGGCTTGCGATCCGGGTCGATCATCACGCGAAGCTGATCAAACCCGTCGGCAGCGGCAAGTCCTGCGGCCGCGAGCTCCCACAACGCCTGCTGCGTTTGCTGCCGCGTGAGATTCAGAATGCGTTGAACGTCTTCTGCAAAACATGCGCCTCGCTGCCTCAGCAGTCCTCTCACCTGCTGCGCTTCACCCGTCAACGCCTGCAGCAGATTCGCTTCATCCACGCACTTGTCTTCGAGTGCATGCGCCAGCCAGTTCGCCGAATCACGAAGGTAGAAAGTGATTGGTGCCGCATTCGTAGGAATTACTCGCCTTGGCGCCGAGCCATCGCCGACAGACCAGGCAGGATGAGGAGAAACTCGTCCCCAGCCCACCGTTCCTGAGAGACAGAGTCTGTCAAGCCAGGCAGGATCGAAATTGGCCACGCGCGCCGGCAGCAACGTACGCTCCCATTCAATCGCGGGTGCCTCAAAGCCCTCCAGCTTCGACAGCGCTTCAAGCAGACCCTCTTCGCCCGCAAGCTGAGTTTGCGGTGCCAGATGTTGCCACCCCAGCACCCACTGCATATAAGCCGCGGGCGAAACCGGCTCGACCTTCTTGCGTAGAGTTCCTAACGTCAAACGGTGGATACGCTGCAGAATGCGCCGTTCGCACCACTCGATCTCGTAATCGTCTAACGTCGCGGGCTTTTCAAAACTTCCTCGCATCAATAGTCCCTGCACTTCCATTCCGATGAAAGTCTGGAAAACCGCCGCGGGATCAAGCAAAAGACGCGATGCAAACGCGTTCGCTGCAATCGGTCCAAAGATCTGCACCCAACCCTGCACACACTTCTTCAGGACTTCGTCCTTCGAAAGCCCCGCAGACTCCTCCGCAAACCACAAAACCCTCACGGACTCCATACGCTCGGTCGCGATCCAGCAACGAATTCCGTTGAGTTCGATAGTCGTAGCCCGTCCTGTACTCACCAGTAGTTCAAATAATCCCGCCCAATGCGGACAGCGATCCAGTCGCAGCTGGGGCAGTGGCAGCACAACCAGGCTCATCAACAAATCGTGCAACTCATGCTCGTCGCGAATGTCGGGCCAGCATTCACTTCGCACCATATCAATGGCGCGCTGATCCAACCGCCCTGCCTGTTCCAGAACACTGGCCGGAATCGCTTTCTGCAGTGAGACTGCCCGCGCGCGCCGTTCTTCAAGACCTGCCTCATCCAAGTACGCATAGGGATTTGCGTTCAACAATTCGTGAGCAAACTGCGACGGAACCGGCGTATCTACGGCGAGGCATCGTATCGTTCCATCCTGGATTCCACGCAGCACTCCCAGCAATCCATCCAGATCCATCGCCTCTTGCAGCACATCCTGCATCACTTCACGCACCAGCGGATGATCGGGGATCTGAATGTCGCCAACAATCGTCTCAAAGCAAGCCGCAGCCTGCGGAAACACGCTGGCCATCAGATCGTCCGAACGCGTCCGCTGTACCTGCGGAGCAATGCGCTTGCCCTTCGATGACCTCAACAATTGCAAACTGCGGCCGGCAGCCCAGCGCCACCGTGTTTTGAAAATCGGAGACGCAATTGAAGCCTGCTCCAACAGCCCTTTGACCGTGATCTCTGTGAGGAATTGAAAAACATCCGCCAGCGGAAAGCTGTGCTGTTCCGCCAGCGAGATATTGATGCCATTATCCGTCGCAGCAGCTTGCAGTTCGAAGTTGAATCCGCGGCAGAAGCGTTTGCGCAAAGCCAGGCCCCACGCCTTGTTAATGCGTCCACCGAAGGGTGCATGAAGAATGAGTTGCATACCGCCACCCTCGTCGAAGAACCGTTCGGCAACGATGGTCGTTTTCGTGGGCACGGCTCCCAACACCGCCCGCCCCGCCACAATATATGCAACCAGCTGGTAGGCGCCCGACTCGCAAAGTCCGCACTCTTCCATCAGCCATGCAATCGCCGTGGCCGTCTCCGGTTGCGACGCGGATATAAATTCTGCCCGCAAGCTCGAGGTTCGTACCGCAATCTCTTCGCGCAGTTGACTCACTCCGTCGCACAGCACACCGGTGCGCTGCGGGGCTTCGCCGGTCCAAAACGGTACATTGGGAGGAGCACCCTGGGCGTCCTCCACTAACACCCTCCCCGCGGCTTCAATCCGTTGCACTCGCCAGCTTGTGTTGCCCAACAGGATCACGTCGCCGGGCGAAGAGTCTACTGCGAAGTGCTCGTCCAGCGTCGCAATTTGTATCTCTTCCGGCTGCAGAATCACATTAAACAACGCCGTATCCGGTATCGCCCCGCCATTTGAAATGGCAATCATGCGTGCCCCGCGCCTGGCATGCAGTTGCCCGTGAATGCCGTCGTGCATCAGGTAAGCGCCATACCGTCCTCGGCTCGACTCAATGCCGTTGCAGAGAATCGCAATCAGCTCGTCGAATTCCTTGCGGCGCAAATCGCGATACGAATAGGCGCGACGAAACACCTCAAACAGCGCTCCGTGCTCCCAGGACTCCGCCCCGCATTCAGCCACCATCTGCTGCATCAACACGTCAATGGGTTGTGGCGGAATCTCTAATAAATCCAACTCGCCCGCTCGCACTTTTCTCACCAGGGCAGCCTGCTCCAGTAAGTCATCGCGCGTGGTCGCAAACAGCCTGCCCTTGGGAATGGCGCCGCGCCAATGCCCTGCCCTTCCAATCCGCTGCACTGCGACTGCTACCGCACGGGTGCTGGCGATTTGGCACACCAGGTCAATGTCTCCAATATCGATTCCCAGTTCCAGGGACGCCGTGGCCACAAGGATCTTGATCTCGCCGCGCTTCAAGCGTTGTTCTGCATCCTGGCGCAGATCGCGCGAGAGCGAGCCATGATGGGCAGCTACATTCTCGATCCCCAGCCGCTCTCCCAGGGCAAAAGAAATTCTCTCCACCAACCTCCGCGTATTCACAAACACCAACGTCGATCGATGGCTCTCCGTATGCGCCGCCAGTTTGTCAAAAATCTCATCCCACATCGCGTTTGAAGTTACTGAGTTCAGTTCATCGCTCGGAACTTCAATGGCGATATCCATGTGCCGCCGTTGACCAACCTGGATAATGCGCGCGGGGCGCCGCGCTGGATGAACTCCGGTGAGATAGCTTGCAACCAATTCAATCGGATTCTGCGTAGCTGATAATCCAATGCGCTGCGGCGGACTCATAAGTCCGCTCAGGAATGTCCCGTGCGACAGTTTGTTCTCGCCGCATACCAGCGCTTCCAGCCGCTCCAGCGTCAGTGCCAGGTGGGCACCGCGCTTATCGTCGGCAATCGCGTGAATCTCGTCCACGATCACCGTGCGCACCGAGCGCAATTGTTCCCGGCTCTTCCGCGCCGTCAGCAGGATGTACAAAGATTCCGGTGTCGTGACCAGGATGTGCGGCGGGTTTCGCAGCATGGCCGCGCGTTCGTACGGAAGTGTGTCGCCGGTGCGAACGCCCGTACGAATCCCCATCGACAGGTACCCGCGTTCAAACGCGAGCTTCTGTATCTCCGCAAGCGGTCCCTCAAGATTTTTCTGAATATCATTCGAGAGCGCTTTCAACGGGGAGACGTAAACAATTTGCGTTGCCGCTGCAAGCGACCCATCGATCGACTCGCGCAGTAGCTTATCGATGCAAACCAGAAATGCCGCCAGTGTCTTGCCCGAGCCTGTTGGCGCTGAGATAAGCGTCGGTTCCCCGGCAAGAATGCTCGGCCACCCCTCGATTTGCGGCTCTGTCGGTGTTCCAAATTTTGTGACGAACCACTCGGCGGTGACAGGGTGCGCCCACGCGAGCTCAGGGGGGAAGAGGCTCATGCCCGATTCTAGCCTGTTCGCCGTTTGTTTGCCTAGAGACTCCCCTAGTACTACAGTTGTATTTCACTCAATTCCTGGAAAACGGACGAAGGCCCGGGCCTAAAGGCCACGTAAATTCGCCATCTTTCAGGGGGTTGAAACCCCCTGCTCCCTCCGGGATCTTCGATTTACAACTGTAGTACTAGGGCACGCTTCACTGACATACCGACCACAGCCCGAGGCGCGGACACGCACATGTAAGGGCTCTACGCGTGATGCCGTAGAGTCCATCAAGTCTTACTTTTATTCGCCTTTCATTCGCTTGTGAAGTATACTTTTTGCATGGACTTTCAGCTGGTGACACAATACAGACCGCGCGGCGATCAACCTCGCGCGATTGAGGAGCTCGTCTCCGGCCTTGCCGCCGGTGAGAAACACCAGGTACTCCTCGGCGTCACCGGTTCCGGTAAAACCTTCACCATGGCGAAGGTCATCGAGCAGTCCAACCGTCCCGCGCTCATCCTGGTTCACAACAAGACTCTAGCCGCCCAGCTCTACCACGAGTTCAAGCGGTTTTTTCCCGGCAATGCCGTTGAATACTTCGTCAGCTACTACGACTACTATCAGCCCGAGGCCTACATTCCCGCCGGCGACCTTTACATAGAAAAGGAAGCCACCATCAACGAGGAACTCGACAAGCTGCGTCTTTCAGCCACTCGTAGTCTTTTCGAACGGCGCGACTCCATCATCGTCAGCTCGGTCAGTTGCATTTACGGTCTCGGCTCGCCGGAAGCGTATTACGGCATGCTTCTGTTGCTCGAGAAAGGCCAGAGAATCGGACGCAAAGACATCACTCGCCGCCTGGTTGAAATCCTCTATGAACGGAACGATGCGGACTTTCGTCGCGGCACCTTCCGTGTGCGTGGCGACGTTATCGAAGTCTTCCCTACTTACGACGAGAATGCCTATCGTATCGAGCTTTTCGGCGATGAGATTGAGTCCCTGGCGCAGATCGACCCGCTCTTCGGCACTGTGAAGCAGAAGTATGCGCGCCTGCCCATCTATCCCAAAAGCCATTACGTGGTCCAGCCGGAGCGCAAAGCCGAGGCCGTCGCCTCCATCCTCTCTGAGTTGAACAGCTGGGTGGCCGAACTTGAATCGCAAGGCCGCATGGTCGAGGCGCAACGCGTCAATCAGCGCACCCGCTTCGATCTGGAAATGATCAAGTCGATGGGCTACTGCCATGGCATCGAGAACTACTCGCGCCACTTTTCCGGCCGCCTTCCGGGGGAAGCTCCGCCCACGTTGCTCGACTATTTTCCTCGTGATTTCCTGGTTTTCATCGACGAGAGCCACGCGACGATCCCGCAGGTCCACGGCATGTGGCACGGCGACCGCAGCCGTAAGCAGAATCTCGTCGATTACGGATTCCGTCTTCCGTCGGCCACCGATAACCGCCCGTTGAAATTTGACGAATTCGAGAACCGTGTTCACCAGGCCATCTACGTCTCCGCGACGCCGGGTCCTTATGAACTCACGCGCTCCGCTGGCGTCGTCGTTGAGCAAGTGATCCGGCCCACCGGCCTCATCGATCCCGAGGTCGAAATCCGCCCGGTCAAGGGCCAGATCGACGATCTTTTAGCCGAGATCCGGGACCGCGCCAAACGCAACGAACGTGTGCTCGTCACGACCCTGACCAAGCGCATGTCCGAGGACTTGGCCGGCTATTACACCGAAGTCGGCGTTAAGTGCCGCTATATGCACTCGGAGATCGAGACCCTCGAGAGGGTTAAGCTCTTGGCCGGTCTGCGCAAGGGTGAATATGACGTCCTGATCGGCATCAACCTGTTGCGCGAGGGGCTCGACCTGCCCGAAGTCTCCCTCGTTGCGATCCTCGACGCTGACAAGGAAGGATTTCTGCGCTCAGCAGGCTCCCTGATCCAGACCATGGGCCGCGCCGCGCGCCACGTCGAGGGCCGGGCCATTCTCTACGCCGACCGCATGACCGACTCCATGCGCCGCGCCATCGATGAAACCGATCGCCGACGCACCGTCCAGCGAGCCTACAACGAGGAACACGGCATTACCCCGCAGTCGATCATCAGTTCCATCGATATGGGTCTTGCCCAGATTCTCAAGGCCGAATACGGGGACGTGATGGTTGAAGAGGCGGCCACTTTGTCTGACTTCGTCTCGCAGGCGCAGGTGGACCAGCATATCGCGAAGCTGGAAGCTGACATGCGCGAAGCAGCTAAACGGTTCGAATTTGAGAAGGCAGCCCGCCTACGAGATCAGCTAAAGGAATTACGGGATAAAGAGTTTCTATTCAGCTAAATCCATTTTTTAGAGCCTATTGAACCAACTTGATAAGCAACCCGATGACGGAAGTTTCCATCGAAATCACCGTGTTTCTAAATTTCAGCGGCGCAATTCGCCCAGCTGTGGCCCGCCCAGAACTCGGGAATGATGACAACAATTTTGCTGGTTGACGATGATCCGCTGCAAGCGTACGTGCGCCGTTCGCTGCTGGAGCGGAGATTCGACCATGTCGAACGTGCCACTGACGCGGCTGAGGCTCTTATCCTTCTGGAAGAACCCCTCTTCAAGCGAAATCTAGGGCTTGTCATCGCAGGTCTGCACCTGCCTGGCATGGGCGGTCAGGCTTTCGTAGCAGAACTTATCTCGCGTTTTCCGTTCGTTCCCGTACTCGTCCTCGGCCGTAGCGGCGAAAAGGCCTTAGACTTCCCCGGTCAAAACGTGCGTTTCCTTTCCCGCCCCATATCGGCAGAAAACATGCTTTCGGCGGCACGCCAGCTTCTTGACCAGTACAGAGGCGACGCCTTGGAAGCCGCAGTCGCATAGACGTCTAAAGCCCCCTCCATCCACAGTGTGAGGTAGATCACACCTTCCGAGCCTAAGATGATTGAGAATTAGCCCGTTGGGAGGCCTTGGTTGGCCTGCTAGTCAGCGTGCGAGAATCATCTTTGGAGCTTTCATGGCAACATTTGGTAGTTTTGCTCTCCTTATCGCCTTGGCGCTGGCGGCTTACAATTTGCTGGCGGGAGCATTCGCCCTCCGTCTTTTGGCCACCGGTCAGCCAGCCCGGATCTCGCCGGAAAGACTAGCGGACACCGCCCGCCGCGCTGGGATTGCCGGCTTTGTCGCCATCAGCGCCGCCGCTTTTGCCCTGGTTTGGTCGGTGTTTGCAAACGACTTTTCGATCACCTACATCCTCGAGCACTCCAATCGGGCCCTGCCCGCTCCCTATAAGTTCGCGGCACTCTGGAGCGGCCAGGAAGGTTCGTTGCTGCTCTGGGCCTGGCTACTCGGGACATACGGCTTCGTCCTGCGGCTGACCCATAAGTCCGACGTGAAGCTGTACGCCTACGCTGGAACGATTCTTGCTGCCATTCAAGTTTTCTTCCTGTCCGTCATCAACTTCGCGGCCCCGCCGTTCGCTCTTATGAAGGGCGCCATTCCGGATGACGGCAACGGATTGAACCCACTCCTTCAATACCCGGAGATGGTGATTCACCCCCCGATGCTCTACCTCGGATATGTCGGCTTTTCCGTGCCCTTTGCTTTTGCGCTCGGTGCCTTGATGATGCGGTACCCGGGTGAGAAGTGGATCAAAGTCACGCGCGTGTGGACGATGGTCACATGGCTCTTCCTCACCGCCGGAATCTTTCTGGGAATGCATTGGGCCTACGCAGTACTCGGGTGGGGAGGATACTGGGGATGGGACCCTGTCGAGAACGCAAGTTTCATGCCTTGGCTCACCGGCACTGCCTTTCTGCACTCCGTCATGATAGATCGGAAGAGCACACGTCTGAACTCCAGTCACTGACCAATCTC
>OCTA010002935.1_pt1 | contig 15283 bp, 11 predicted proteins | sample 1538991 | NCBI WGS metagenome assembly OCTA01 (sample SAMEA3539302, study PRJEB22396) | soil metagenome | biome: tundra; feature: field; material: soil | place: USA | collected 2010-05 | depth 0.15 m | reverse complement strand
GCACGACCTCGCGCTCATCCATGACCGGGGCCAAGGTCAGCACGCCGATCGCTGCTTGGGGTGCTGCTTGAGCCGGTGCTCCTGCCTGCACTTCGGTCCGCCGTTGCACACGCACGTTCTGCCGCGTACATCCTCACGGGAGGGCGGCAGCTCACGCCAGCCCTCAGCCACCTCATCGGGCGCGTCCGGCTCGCCAGCACGCCGGGCGGGGTCATCGTCCCGCTCGGGGTCTGGGGAAGCCGGTCCTGTGGCCACGAACCACCGTCCGTTCAGAGATGTCGCGCATGGCGCGGGCGAAGGCTTCGCCGCGGTCACGGTAGTCGCGGAACTGGCCGAAGCTCGGCGCGGCCGGCGAAAGCAGGACCACGCCGTCCGGCTGGGCCCACCGGAACCCGGCCGCTACGGCGACGTCCAGGTCGGGACATTCCAGCACGGCGGCCAGGGCGGTATCGCCCGGCCTGCCCGGCGCGGCTTCGATCTCGGCTTTGATGCGCGGGCCGTTGGCAGGCAGGGTCAGCACGTAGGTCGGCGCCGCCCTTTGCCGCAGCGCCGAGCCGAGCGGCGCATAGTCAATGCCGCGGTCTTGCCCGCCGACGATCAGCGCCACTCGTCGTTCGCCGAACGCCTCGAGTGCGGCGACCGTCGGCAGGACGTTCGTGGACAGGCTGTCATCTACGAACGTTACGCCTCCGACCTCGCCGATGATCTGCAGCCGGCTACCGAGCGGCTGGTAGCCGTGCGCCGCCTCGCGCATCGCCGCGTCGTCGGCAGCTTCCGGGACGCCGAGCGCGATCAGGCAGCGCCTGACAATGAGGGCGTTGCGCCGGTTGTGGCCGCCGAGGAGCCCCAGCGGTTCCATCCACGTTGCGCCGGGCTCGTCGGCTGCGCGTACCCACTCCACCCTCGGGCCGAGAAGGCCGGAACGTTCCCTGATCAGGTCACTGTCGCCATTGGCTACGGTCAGGTCGGCACCGGGCTGGGAACACGCCGACAGCTTGTCTCGGTAGTAATTCTCCACGCCGCCGTGCCAGGGCAGGTGGTCCTGGTTCAGCGAGGTAACACCCACCACGGGCGGCGAAGACGCGAGATCCATGGCCTGATAGCTGGAAACCTCGATCACCCAGTAATCCCACTCGCCCGCGCCGACCTCGGGATCGAACGGCGGAGAACCGATATTGCCGCCCACCATGCACCGGTATCCGAGTCCGGCCAGCAGGTGACCGGCGATCGACACCACGGTGCTCTTTCCCTTGGTCCCGGTGATACAGACCACGCGTTCGGCCGGGGCCTCCTGGAGCCAGAGCCCCAGGCCGCCGGCCACCGGGATGCCGAGCTGCTCCAGCCGGGCTATCTCGGGCCGGTAGCGGCTGATGCCCGGGCCCTTGACCACCACGTCACACCGCTCCAGGGCCTCGATTCCACCCGCCTTGGTGGCTAGGACCTGGATACCGCCAACGTCAGCCGTGGCTAGAGCGTCATCTACCAGGACAATCTCGGCGCCTAGCGATTCGAGCTTGCGCAGGTTCGCCATACCTTCGCGGCCGAGGCCCCACACGCCAGCCCGGGTACCGCGCAGATCGGACCACGACAGCTTCGGCCGCATCATCGGGTGGTGAGATCCTCGGTCGCGAAGGGAGCGGGAATGAAGTGCTGACCGACAGGCCGCAGCAGTTCCGCCGGCATAACCGCCGACGGCGCGTCCGGCAGCGCCGCCACCTCGGCGGCTAGTTCCTGGAGAAGCTTGCTTTCGGCGCGATCGTCGCGCTGCGCCGCGAGCAATGTCGCCGCCCGGCATTCATTGACCTCGCCCACGCACTCGAAGGGCTTGTCTGTCGCCGAGGTGCCGAGCAGGGTCCGGAACCGGTCCGCTTGCGCCTGGTCGGCAAGCGGTTCACGGCTGTCGGGGCTAGCCGGCAGGTCTCCCCCGGCGAAGATCCGCTCGAGCTCGGCGGCCGGCATAAACGGCGCGAGAATGAGGTCAATGAAGCAGCACTTGTCGCAGTGGCCACACCAGTGATCGAGACGCAGCCTCTTGTCGATATGAAAAGCCCGGTTACAGCTTCGGAACGTGTCGTGGTACTTCGTCAGGCCCGCGAACCTTTCTGCCACCCACAGTTCGGTTCTGGGCCGCAGCAAGGAAAAGTAATCCGGCGTGACGGTAGCCGACCCGGCCAGCACATCCCGGAACCCGGCCTCGAACGAGGCGCTTTTTGAGTACTGGTGGTTGATGGGCTGACCGCGGAATTCCAGCGTGGGGACGGAGGACGACCACTCGTTGGACATCACCACGGCGTCCCGGCCGTCAAGCGCGGCCGCCAGCACGGCGATCGCGGAAAGGATCCCGGTCACCGGGACATGCCCGTTGAGGAAGCCGAGCTCCTTCGACCGCAGCAGAGCAGGATCGATCTCCCGTTCGGCACGGATCACGGGCAGCCCGGCGACGGCGGCCGGACGCTCGATGGCGGCAAAGCGGTCGCCTGGCCGGCTCACCACGAAAAGGGCCGTGTCGGCCCGCGGCCTGACCAGTTCCACCGTCACTATCGAGTCAATGCCGCCACCGAACGGCACGAGGGCTCTCGTGGCAGGAACCGGAGCGGGCACGGCGGCCTGGGCGGGGAGCGACGGAGCCTCGATACGAAGCCCGGACAGGTCAATGCCGTTGCGGTAGCCGAACTCCCCGAGGCCCTCAAGGTAGAACTCACGAAGGAAGTCACGCTCCGGGCCGGTGATCGCGGTATCACCGAGATCGATGACTTCGGGCGCGGCCGTCTTATAGTAGGAAACCCCGGCGAGCAGGAATACCAGGCGAGCGGCGGCACGGACCGCGGGTGAATTCCAGTTTCCGTCCAGGCTCAGCGTGATCCGCTCTTCGAAGTTCCGCCCGTCAACGCTGTACCGGCACGCGAGCAAGCCCGCCGCGGCGTCGATGTCGTAGCCTTCGTAGCGGAACAGTATCCCGAGACGCTGGTCAGCGTTCACCGGGCCTCCCGGGCGCGCAGCCGCCCGATAGCCGCGAACCTGCCGCACGGCCGGACTTCCCGGTCACTGAAGAACAAGCCGGGATCTGATCCGGTCGGAATCGCCGCGACATGCATGTTTTCTTCGGGCACGCCCGCCTCTCGCAGGACGAGCTGATTGGCCGTCCACAAGTCAAATAGCCACTTGCCGGTCCCGTCCGCCCGGATAGCCTTTGTCGCGGCCGCGCCTAGCCCTGCTTCGGCCGCCTTATGGACGTCCTCGCCTACCTGGTACCGATCCGGTGCTATGGCGGGGCCCAGCCCGGCGATAACGTTCCCTGGCTGGCTTCCCAGTGAGCGCATGGACTCGACCGCGGCTTCGCTGACCCGGGCGACCGTGCCCCGCCAGCCCGCGTGCACGCAGGCCAGCACGTGCGCCACCGGGTCGTAGAGGACGATCGGCACGCAGTCGGCGACCATCACGGTCAGCACCACGCCGGGGTCTCTGGTCACGAGCGCGTCCGTGCCCGGAATCGCATCGTCCTGGGTCAGTGCCCCCCTCCCCCGGTCGCTGGCCGTGATGACCTCGACATTCGGACCGTGGGCCTGGATACAGAAGACGAAGTCGCCGGGATCGGCGTCCAGGGCAGCCGCGGCGCGGCGCCTGTTCTCCAGTACATCGCCGGTCTCGTCCCCTACGTGCAGGCCGAGGTTGAGCGACGCGTACGCCCCGGACGAGACCCCGCCATGCCGTGTCGTCACAAACACGTCGATGTCGAACGCGTCGAAGACCGGCCAAGTTAGCACGTCCAGGTCTCCCCGCCGGCGAAGCGCCGACGTGGCCGCCGCCGGTGCCGCCATCAGCTCAGCCTCCCAGGAACAGTCAGCACGCCACATCCACGCCGCAAGGTTACACGGCATGACCCCGGATATAAGTTCGCTTACTCGACGTTCGCGGCCTCCACCCGGTCGGCGGGCTTGAGGGTGAGACGAAGCGTGTGCATGACATCCGTCGACCGCTCACCATCGACTCCCAGCGAGATGGTTCCGGTTTTGGTTACGCCAAACGAGATGCTCACGGTGCTTTGCGAAAGTTCCCATGGATCGTTGCCTGTGGCCGCACTGGCCATCGTGTCCCTGATGGTAGCGATGGCATCCACCAGGACCTTGTCTATCGGAAGCCCCCGGACCCCGCGGCGCTTCGGCTGCGGCGGCGGAACCAAGGTGATATCGATAGTCTGGGTATCCTGTTTCGTAACCTTGCCGGCGGCGCCGAATTTGGTGCCGATGAACGGCACCCGGATGGAAACCTCGGTGCCGCCGGATTTCGTCGCTAGCACCCGAAGAGTGATATGCACCGAAGCTACCCGCAGATCCTGGGTTTTGGACAGGCGCGACACGCCGCTCCCCGTGACCGCTTCCTTCACCATCCAGATCAGCGTGTCGACTGGCATGCCATCATAGGCTGGCATCGTCACTTCCTCTTGGATCGTCGCTCAGCGAGCGGGGTGGCCAGACCATTCTTCCCCGGCCTCATCGCATATGCGCGTCACGGCTGCTGTCCCGTCCTCCATGTTGCCGTGGCGATCGAGGATGGTCACCGCCGCAGCCTTCATGATGAAGTCCACGGACTTCCGCATGTCCCCATCGCGCAGCACGGCCTCCGATCCCGGGCCTGCCAGGCCGCTCACCACCTTGCGGCGCTGCTCCATGGCCTCGGCGGCAAACCTGAACGTGTCGGCCAGATCCCCGGTCTTCCCGAGGAGCACGGCACGGAAGTACGCCACCAGCGCCTGCCCGTGCACGCAAGCGGCGAGGTGCGGATGCGGGCGGCCACCGTAACGCAGTTCACGCAGCGCCCTTACTTCCGCGTACACATTAGCTGCCTGCTCGAGGTCCTCGGCGACCTGGCTGAGCAGTTTACCGGCGCCGCCCGGGCCTTCGCCGAGCCTCATGGCCAGTCTGTGGTGTACTTTAGCCAGTTGAATGTTGACACCGGCCAGATTGTAATACGCGCGTTCTGATCCGAGACCATCTCGTGGTTCAGGCGATGATTTCACGGCCGCATTGTGCTCCGGCCGGATAATGCTCCGACGGCACTCATAGGACAACCACAGGTTATCGCGTACCTCCGCGAGCAGTTCCTCTCGCCGTACCAGATCTTCCTCTCGCCCGGCGATGCGCTGCGTGATCAGCCAGGCTAGGGCATTTCCTTGCTCGCGCAATTGCAGCGAGTCCGTATCGGTCAGCGCTTCGAGGATCCGCCTGCCGTCTTCCACCATCTCACGGGCCGCGATAAGTTCGGCGTTCGTGGCCGGACCCTTCTGGTAGACGACGCGGGCCTGCCCGATCAGGCACTCCGCCACCTGGAACGGGTATGCGACCGGATCCAGTATTCGCGCCGCCGCAGCGAAAGGCGGTGCCGACGCGCTGACCGGGCCACGGCGCTCGCGCACATGACCGAGTCCGTGCCAGAGCAGCCCCGAGCGGCTCACATCGGCCAGAAAGGCCAGCGCCCTCGCCACATCGCCGGGTTCCCCGGCCGCCCCGCCACGTTCCAGCCGGATCAGCGCGGTGGTGTCCGCGGCGCCGATGAAGAACCCCTGACCTTCATCTGTGGTGAGAAGCCTGTCCATGGCCCAGGCCGCCGCCGCAGGATCGTGGCTCCAGGTCGAGGTCCTCACGGCCTCCGCGAACAACCGGTGCATCTGGATCGCGCGGCTTCCGCCAACGGTCGCGGGACCAGACGGAGTCACGAAGCGGAGCGCCTCAAGCGTGCTGGTCGCACCCGAAGAAGCATCGAGCCCGGAGGCCGCGATCAGCCTCGGCGCATCCGCCGGCTCCGGAGGAGACCAGGCCAGCAGCCGGGCTAGCGCAATCACCTCAGGTGCGCTGCGCTGCGCCGCGGACAGCAGGTTCCAGACGAGGCCGGGGCCATCGTCGCCTGCCGATTCTGGCAGGCCGGCGCCGCTGCGCAGCGCGGCCAGGGCCTGTGCGATAAGCGGCCGGCCCGCCACGGCCTTGTCCAGCCCCCGCGGCAGCGAGAGCTTATCCAGATCGCCTTCGTCAAGCCAGGGAAGTTCCCGCGGCTGCCAGCCTTGCTGCCGGGCATGCTCAAGCCAGCGGGGATGCGTAGTCGTGATGATCACGAACTGGCCGGGCTGGTGTGGCTGAGGCACCAGCTCGGCCAGGCCGGGGGTGCCAGGATCGCTGTCGCAGTTGTCCAGCACAACCACCCATGGCCGTTCGGCCTCACGAAGCCTGGTGAGGGCGGCGGACGCGAGCGCCTGATCGTCCCCGGGATCGGGTTTCTCGCCGCTCGCCGCCGCCGCGCTGCCGATCAGTTCGCCACGCTCAGTCTTCTCCTGGCGCTCCGCCTGAGCGAGGGACGTGGTCAGCACCTTCGCGTCCGTCGCGTTGAGAAACCACCCGCAGCCGTTGTCGGCGGCCACGGCCAGCCGCTGCGCCAGCATGCTTTTCCCGAGCCCGGCTTCACCTTGGAGAATCACCACGGCGGGCGGCCTCGCGGCGTCCACGAGGTCATGGAGCTTCCGCAGAAACTCCTGTCGCGAAGGGTATTCGGTAAACGCGGGAAGCGCGGGCAGATAGCCGTGGATGGCGGGAATCGAGCTGCCGGCCGGAGGAGTATAGGGCTGGAGCCCCTTCCGTATCTGGTCCGCGCGGACGTAATCCACATCGACCAGGGCCCATCTGCGGTTGGGCGCCGAATCGCTCAGGAGCTCGCCCGCGCTCCAAACCGCGCCGGAGTACGGCTCGCCCGACGCCGCCCACGCGCCTGACACGGATCGATGACGCACGGCGCGGAACACGTCGACAATCCGCCAGTCCCGCTGCTCCGCGAAGGAACCAGGAACGGGGCCATTACCTTCCTCGGAAGCCGCGGCGATCCATACTCCTGGTCGGCCTGGATGCATCGTGAACCCATCCAGGGCGGCGGGCTCGTCCTCTCGGTCGGACAGCGCGGCACCTACATCGAGAATGACCAGCGCGTGCGGCACCGGGCCGAAGCGAACTGCGATCAATGGCCGCACGTCAGCGGCCATGGCCATGCCGGCGAAGACCAGCGCCAGGTCCAGGCAGGTGGCAGGACTTTGAATGGTCTCAATCGGGCCGCGGATGCGCTGAGGCATCGACGTATTGTCGTTACTGGATCCAGCCTGGTTCCAGGGCTCGTGCGCGTACAGGATCCGATGGGCGCGAAGGGCCTCGTAGAGATTCTCCGCTCGGGCACGTCTGGCATCAATGCCTGGGCAGTGGCCTAGGCAATCCGCGGGAACATACCCGCGTGTCCGGCTCATGTCGACGTAGCGCACCAGTTTGGCCATGGCTTGCGCGGCGGCTTCCGCGTCGTATGCGGCAGTGTCACTGAGCAGCCAGTCAGGCCAGTCCGTCATCGTAAAGATTCCTCCCCGGCGCGCGTCCGGCATTGCCCCCATAGGCCATGCGGCAGGCGCGGCACCCAGTGTGGCGCTGTTGACGGGAGTTTCCGTAGTAGCGAAAAGGACAGTGTTGTGTCTTTAAACCGCGCTTGCCCACGTCAGTATCGGACTCGCGTAGCATCGTTCCGTTGCTACCCGCCCGCTGCGGGCAATCTAGAGATAAAGTACGCCAGATATGGACGCCGGGAAGGGATCACCAGCGATGACGGCGACACCGCACGTCCGCTTCGAGCCCGTGCCAGTGCCATCGCTGCCGCCGGGAGAACTCACCGTGGCACGGCTGGAACCGGTGCTGCGGGGCTGGGTGAGTTCGCCGCCGCTGCGAGCGCTCGCGGAGACTTCCGGCTGGGACTGGCCAGTCTGCTCCGATACTGATGAGCTGCTGACGCGGCTGGCCGGGCTCTCCGGTGACTGGGACTTCCGCGGCCGCCGGGGCGGCTTGGAACGGAACTTCATAGGCACCGAACCAGTGGTCATCAACGGCCGCGAGATACCCGAAGAGCTGGTCATTTCCGCCGCTCAGGCACTTGGCCTGGTAACCGCGGCGCCGGTACCGCCAGAGCGCTTTACCTCGCTCGTCGTGCTGTCGGGTCTAGTGCGAGCCTGCGTCAACCGGACCAGGCATGCCGCCACGCTACTGCGGGACGGCGTCCAGGCCACTTCGGTGACAGTGCTTGGCGGTCACAGGGAACTCGGCGGTGACGAGCTGGTGCTCGCCGGGCAGCAAGGCTATAGCGAGCCTTTCGACGAAGCCGACGTTGTGCTGGCGGCGGCTCGGCAGGCTTTCGGCCTCGGCCAACCACAGGAATCCGAGGAATCCGGGCCACACAGGAACGACTGGGACAACGAGCTTTGGTCTGCTTGGGCGCGGTACCGCTGGCCGGGCATCGAGGTACTCATCGCGCCTTCCGGCGAGCCGGGCAAGAGGGTGAATACCGTCGCCCAGCTACGCTACTGGGCCGCCCAGAACGGGATCGGCCGTGATGACCGGGTGCTGCTGCTCACGACCCAGATCTACGTGCCCTTCCAGCAGATGACCGCGCTCCGGGTTCTCGGCATCGAGCTAGGATGCGCTGTGTATTGCTGCGGAGTGGATGCGGAGAGCTCGTTCCTGCCAGGGCTCTCCTTCAGCGGGCGCAGCTATTTGCAGGAAGTCAGGTCCGCTCTGCTTGCCGCGTCCGAACTCATGACAGCCGTGCAGAAGACCGGCGGTTAACGTCGGTCGGCAGGACACTGGCCTTAAGCGCCGGGCCGCGAAGGATTCCGCGGCGCGCATCACGCGCAGGAGGTTGCCGCCGGCCAAGGCGGCGCAGTCGGGTTCGGTCCAGCCGCGGGCCAGGAGCTCGGCGAACAGGGGCGGGTAGGCGGAGACGTCTTCCAGGCCGACCGTCACGTCGGGGGTGCCGTCGAAGTCGCCACCAAGGCCGACGTGCTCGACGCCGGCCACCTTCCGGACGTGATCGACGTGGTCCGCGACCTGGGCCAGCGTCGCCTGTGGCAGCGGGTGGGCGCGTTGCCACTCGTCCTTGAGGCCGAACAGCAGGCCGAGGTCCTTCGGGTCCTCGCCGCGCCGGACGGCCTCGGCCTTTAGGCCGGCCAGCCAGTCGGCACACTGCTGGGAGACGAAGCCGGGCACGAACGTGACCATGCAGACGCCGCCGTTGTCCGCGAGCCGGGCGAGCACGTCGTCGGGGACGTTGCGCGGGGTGTCGCAGACCGCTTTGGCGCTGGAGTGCGAGAAGATCACCGGGGCCTGGGCCACCTCCAGCGCATGGTGCATTGTGGAAACCGCGACGTGCGACAGGTCGACGAGCATGCCGATCCGCTGCATCTCGCGGACCACGTCCCGGCCGAAATCGGTCAGGCCGCCGGCCGCCACCTCGTCGGTGGCCGCGTCGGCCCAGCCGACGTTCGCGTTGTGGGTCAGCGTCATATACCTGACGCCAAGCGTGTACAGCATCCGCAGCACGCCCAGCGAACCCGCGATCGCGTGGCCGCCTTCGGCGCCGAGCAGCGAGGCCACCCGGCCGGTGGCGAAGATCCGCTCCACGTCATCCGCGGTCAGCGCCAGCTCAAGCGCCTCGGGGTAGCTCGCGATCATCCGGCGTGACACGTCGATCTGCTCGAGCACGGCGGTGACCGCGCCATCGGAGGCCAGCGGGGCCGGCACGAAGACCGACCAGAACTGCGCGCCTACCCGGCCGGCCGCGAGCCTGGGCAGGTCGGTGTGCACGCCGTCGACCGGGGCGGCCAGGTTGACCTCGGCCGGATCGCCCGGAGTCTGGCCCGGCGCGGCGAAGCGGACCTGGTTCGCGTCGCCGCCAGCCCGCGCCCGCAGCGTCCACGGCAAGTCATTGTGCCCGTCGATCAGCGGGAACCGGCGGAGCAGGTCCCGCGCCTGCTGGTTGAGCTCGCTCACCCGGACAGCCTATGACGTCGGCGGGCGCTCAGATGCCGGCGGCGGCCGAGGCGGGATCTTCGGCGGTCATCGTCGCCGCCGCGTCCGCGTCCCTGACCGCCGAGGCGAGCACCGCGCCGACGGCCATCGCGGCCGCCGCGACGACGAACGCCAGGCGATATCCGCCCAGGTCGGGCGGCACGGGCCGGGTGGCGGCGAGTACCGTGGCGAGCACGGCCACGCCCACCGCCGAGCCTGCCTGTCGCTGGACGTTGAACAGCGTCGCGGCCCGGCCGGTCTGCGCCATGGAAATCGCGGCGAGCGCCACGGTCTGGGCCGGCGCCATCGAGAACCCGAACGACATCCCGGTGCCGAACATCAGCACCGGCATCGCCCAGCCCACGTCGCCCAGGCCGAGCGTGCCCATCAGCGTGACGGGCACCGCCGCGGCGAGCAGGCCGCCCACCATCAGCCGCCGCGGCCCGACCCGCCGGTACAGCCGGGACGATATCTGGATGCCGGCCATGCCGCCCAGGGCTTCGGGGAAGGTGGCGAGACCGGAGTGCAGGGCGGAGAACCCAAGTCCGTTCTGGAGAAAGAGAGGAACACCGAATAGCGTGCCCATGAAACCGGCGCTGCCCGCCGCCGACTGGAGGTTCGCCGCGCGGAACAGCCGGTTACCCAGGATGCGCAGGTCCAGCATGGGCTCCGCGGCACGTACCTCCACCAGCGTGAACGCGGTGAGCAGGGCAGGTCGAACCGGCCGGCCGCGTGCTGACGGTGCGGCGGCAGGAAGGCGGCGCCGAAGGCCAGCGCGGCCACCCCCACCGGCACGTTGAGGTAGAAGATCCACCGCCAGGACAGGCCGTCCACGATCACGCCGCCGAGCACCGGACCGGTCGCCGGGGCCGCGGTGAACAAGGCCAGCGCCCAGACCAGGACGCGCTTGCCGCCGGCCCGGTCGCCGAGCCAGCCCGAGGCCGGCATGACCACCGCCACCGCCACCAGGTAGCTGGTCACCACCGCGCTCACCGAGGCGGTGGACACCCCGAACTCCCGGCGCAGCGTCGGCAGAGCCACGTTGACGACGGTGGAATCCATGATCGTCATGAACATCACGGCGACGAAGACGACGCTGACGGAAAGCCGGGGATGGCGGAAGTCCGGCCAGCGCGTCGTCACGACTGCTCAAGGCGGGGCCGGGTCCTGATTGTTCCCGCGGGAGGCGTTTGGCACCGCGCTGCGGCTGGCCTGGTTTTCCTGGCGCTAGGCCTTGCGACGGCGGGGGCCGAGGCGGCGCATGCGGAGCCAGGCGACCAGCGCGAAGACCGCCCCGAGGGCGATCAGCATGCCCATGTCGTGCAGCCAGTTTCCGGCCGACTGCTGCCAGAGCGGGTCGGTGCTGCCGGGTGCTGAGACGCCGATGACGTTGAGGTTCACCGTGGACGCCACAGCGCCGAAGCCCCAGCGGGACGGGGCGATGTAAGCCAGCTGCTCGAGTCCCGGCTTGTTGACCAGCGACACCACCCCGCCGGACAGGATGACCTGGGCCATGGTCAGCAGGACCAGGAAGGGCATCGCCTTTTCCGACGTGCTGACCAGGGCCGAGACCAACAGGCCGAGGCACATCGAGGCGAGCGAGAGCACCGCGATGCCGACCAGGATCTCGAGCAGCGGGACGCCGAGGAAGGCACCCTTAGACGGCATCGTCTGGCCGAACAATCCGATCAGCACGAGCAGCGCCGACTGCGCGATGCTGATGACCCCGAGCACGATGAGCTTGGAGAACAAGTAGGCGCCGGACGACAGCCCGGCCGCTCGTTCCCTGACGTAGATCGCGCGTTCCTTGACCAGCTCCCGTACCGAGCTTGCGGCCCCGGACAGGCAGGCGCAGATGGTCAGCATCAGCAGGAGTTCTTCTGCGTTCTGGTTCTTTTTAGGCGGGCCGGCCAGGCCTTGCTTGGACCCGACGAAATGGATGAGGGTGCCGAGGACGACGGGCAGCAGTCCCATGAAGACCAGGTAGCCGCGGTCCGCCGAGATCACCCGTACGTACCGGCGGGTTAGCGTGGTCATCTGCCGCAGCGCACCACGTCGCTGCGGCGGAGGCGTGGCAGGCAGGGACAGCTCGTTCGGCTGTGGTGCTGACCTGGGGCGCTGTCCCAGCACGTACTGCGCGTAGGCGGGCGAGGCGGCGAACTCGGCGGCCCAGTCGCGGTCGGGATAGGCCTCGAACGCCTGGAACACCTCGGCCCAGCCGGGCAGGCCGAAGTAACCGAGCCCATCGTCCGGCGGCCCGTAGAAGGCGATCCTCCCGCCCGGGACCAGCACCAGCAGCCGGTCACAGGTGTCCAGGTTGGCCACGCTGTGCGTGACCACGACGACCGTCCGGCCGTCGTGGGCCAGGTCCCGCATCTGCTCCATGACCGACTTGTCCAGGCCGGGGTCCAGGCCCGAGGTCGGCTCGTCGAGGAACAGCAGCGACGGCTTGGTCAGTAGTTCCTGAGCGACGTTGACCCGCTTGAGCTGCCCGCCGGACAGCCGGTCCGCGCGGGTGTTGGAGTGCTTGGTCAGGCCGAGCTCGCCCATCACCTCGTCGACCCGGACGTCCCGCTCGGCGGCCTTGGTGTCCGCGGGGAAGCGGAGCTCGGCGGAGTACTGCAGCGCACGGCGGGCGGTCAGCTGGGTGTGCAGCACGCTTTCCTGCGGGACCAGGCCGATGCGGTACCGCAGCTCAGCGTAGTCCTGGTACAGGTCCCGGTTGTCGTACAGCACGGTTCCTGTGGTCGCGGGGCGCATGCCGGTCAGCGCGCCGAGCAGTGTCGACTTGCCCGCACCGCTGGGCCCGATGACGCCGAGCAGGCATTTCTCGGGAATCGGGAACGTCACGTGGTCGAGCAGCACCTTGCCGCCCGATACCTTCACGACCAGATCCTGGGCGGTGAAAGTGACCTCCCCGTCGTCGACAAACTGGACGAGCTCGCCGTCCTTGAGGCGGAAGGTGGAGTGCCCGATGCTGACCAGATCCTGTTCGGTCAGCAGCTTGGTGGTGACCCGCTGGCCGTTGACGAAGGTGCCGTTGTGGCTGCCCTTGTCGACGATCTCGTAGCTTCCGGTGGGCGACTTGCGCAATTCCGCGTGGTGCCGGGAAACGTCGAGGTCGGAAAGTACCAGGTCGTTACCGGGAATACGGCCGATGCGCATGGCCTTGGCCGGCAACGGCATCCGCGCCGTGGGACGGCGGTCCACGCTCGGCAGCATCGACGGCTTGACCGGGGAGCCTGCCGGAGGCGCCGGGGAGGCTTCCTGCCTGGCGCCGGGGTCAGCCCACGCGGGGGCGGGCGGGCGGGGCGGCGCCGCGGGCGGGCGGGGCGAGAGTGACTGGAGTTCAGACGTGTGCTCTTCCGATCTAAAGCCGCCGGGGCTGGAGCGGCTTCCGGAGCTGAGGGGGCCGGCGCGATCGGCGGGGGCGGAGGAATAGGCAGGTCCGGAGGGGACGGGGCTACGTTGACGGGGATCTGGGGCATGCAGCGCAGGATCGGGCCATCCTCCGGATGACCCAGGTGCACCACGCACTCGTGGCTGATATCGACCCGGTCGACCCGCTGGGTCCCGAGGAAAGTCCCGTTCGTGCTACCGAGATCCTCAAGGATCCAGGCGTCCCCGTCTACCCGCAGGACCCCGTGCCGCCACGAAACCCGCGAGTCGGTCATGACGATGTCCGACTGCGGATCCCGGCCGATACGGTACGTGGTCCCGCCCTGGAACTGGTGAACCGAGCGCCGCGTCCGGACCACGAGATCGGGTAGCGGGGAAGGGCCGCTTCCCGGCGCGCTGACCTGGGGCGGCGCGGCCTGGGCGAGCCCGGCCGGCGCGAGCCCGGCTTGGGCGGCACCGGCCTGTGGCGGTTCCCGGTCAGACCAGTCGAAACGCTCGGGTGGCATGCTTACAAAGTGTAGAGCCGAAGACCCTAAACAGGAATCTGGAGAACCATTCAGGTTGACCGCGCGTTTTGACATATTGAGGAGCGGACACCCTGATACTGGAGCGTCCGGCAGTTCGCCGAATACCGAGCCACGCCTACGCCGAACCCGGTATGTGACTCAACGCTATCCCCGGTAACTAAGTGAGAGCTCAGGGGGCGGAATGTTCATCGCTGAAGCGAATTGTGGGGATACGGCTGCTATGACCGAGGCGCGGGTGGGCCGGTCATGAGCTCCGATCCGACCAGGCCCAACCCTGAGTGGTGGCAGTCCCAGGATCCTCAGGGAAACCAGGGGCATCAAGATCCTCAAGGAGCTCAGGGGTACCAGGGGCCTCAGGGGACGCAACGGTTCCCCGTCGGGCCGGGGTATGACCAGGGGGCCCCGGGGGGCCCCGGGGGGCCGAGGGGCCCGAGAGGCCGGGGCTATCAGGGGCCGCCCCGGTACCGCAGGCGACGGCGCCGCAGGTGGCCGTTCGTCAGCCTGATCGTGATCCTCCTGATCCTTATCGCCGGGGACCGGGCGGCCAACGCGTACACCGAGGACCAGATGGCCAGCCAGGTCCAGTCGTCTCTGGCCCTGTCCGGTAAGCCGCAGGTGACCATCCAGGGCTTCCCCTTCCTGACCCAGCTGGCCGCCCGCGACTTTCGTACCGTCGATATCAGCGCGAGCAACGAGACCGCTGGGACAGGCGGCCAGCTCGAGATCGCCAGCCTGACCGCCACGCTGCACGGGATGCACATCCACGGGCTCAAGAGCGCGACGGTCGATCAGTTCAACGCCTCGGCGCTTGTCACGTTCACGGCACTGGGGAAGGCAGGCGGCATCCCGCAGGGCATCACGCTGTCCGCCGACGGCCCCAACCGGGTGAAGGTCGACATCAGCATCGGCCCCCTCAGCGACACGCTGGTCGCCCAGGTCACCCAATCGGGAGCGGGCCAGATCAACGTCAAGATCATCGGGGACGCCGACGGGATACCGCTCTCAGTCCTCGGCTCGGCCTCGAACTTCACCATCAGCATCCCGAAGCTTCCAGCGGGGGTGTCGATCCAGAGCGTCAGCGTCACCCAGCAGGGGCTCCGGATCATCGCCAGCGGCCATAACACCACCCTTAGCCAGTAACCGGAGGGCTTGGACGGCAACTGGGGCCGTCGGACGGGAACCGGGCCGCGACCGGGAACCGGGATAGTTGTGGCTAATGTTTTAGCGGCTATGAACTGCGCCTTGGGTGAACTAGTGTCAGCTGAGAGTTACATTACTGATACTGACAGTAGTAACGCAGGATTGCGGAGGCCGATATGCCCGGTGCGCCCTTTACCGTCGCCGATCCGCAGGGTCTGCGAGGCGCGGCAGGGGCGGGGCCCGCGGCACGCCCAGCGTCCGCGGCAGGGGCGGCGTCCGCGGCAGGGGCGGCGTCCATCGCGGGGACCGCGCCCGCGTCCGCCACCCGGCGTTTCGCCCGGCGCGCGGAGGAAGTACCGATGG
>OCTA010002934.1_pt1 | contig 15296 bp, 13 predicted proteins | sample 1538991 | NCBI WGS metagenome assembly OCTA01 (sample SAMEA3539302, study PRJEB22396) | soil metagenome | biome: tundra; feature: field; material: soil | place: USA | collected 2010-05 | depth 0.15 m | reverse complement strand
GGGCGTGGCCGGGCGACAAAGGCAACATGGTCAGCGGGATGTTCCCGTACGGCGCGTTCGAGACGCTTCGCGAGGAGAATCCCGTCTTTTCCACGCTCTTCGGATACTTCAACGGACACACCCTTAACCTGGCCGTTCAGGGGCAGGCAGCGAGCGCCAGCGCGGAGTACGTCACCGGCGAGTATTTTCGCGGCCTGGCGGTGTCGCCGGCCGCGGGACGTCTGATCGACTCCGAAGACGACCGTCCAGGCGCAGCGCCGGTCGCCGTAATCAGCTTTGCGACATGCCAAAATCGCTTTGGGGGACCGGCGAATGCGATTGGACAGTCGATTCTCGTCGATAACATTCCCTTCACGGTGATCGGCGTCGCGCCGCCGGAATTTTTCGGAGTCGACCCTGCGGTGGCGCCAAACCTCTACCTTCCGTTGCACACCACTCCGCTCGTAGACGGTGCCGGAGCGGATCGTATGTATGGCGACAGAAACTTCTACTGGATCGAAATGATGGGCCGCCTGCGTCCCGGTGTAAGCATGGCCCAGGCGCAGGCAGCGCTGGCTCCTCGTTTCCATCAATGGGTTGCCGCCACCGCGACGACCGACGGTGAGCGCGCCAAACTGCCCACGCTGATGCTGAATCCCGGCGCCGCCGGTCTGGGCAGTTTGCGCCGCCAGTATTCCAAGCCTCTGTACGTGCTCCTGACGATGGTGGGATTGATCCTGGCGATCGCGTGCGCGAACATCGCCAATCTGCTGCTGGCAAGGGCCGCCGCGCGACGCCGCGAAATGGCTGTCCGGCTCAGCCTGGGAGCGGGACGGTTCCGCGTCGTGCGGCAGTTGCTTACCGAGAGTGTGATGCTGGCGTCGCTCGGCGGAGCATTAGGGGTCTTGTTTGCAATCTGGGGCGTGCGATCGCTGACGCTTCTGCTCTCCAAGGGGCGGGAGAACTTTACGCTGCACGCGGAATTGAACTGGAACGTGCTGGGCGTGACGGCGGCGCTCTCTGTGGTTTGCGGCCTGTTATTTGGCCTCGCTCCAGCGATTCAGTCGACGCGTCCGGACGTCATGCCCGCGCTAAAGAATGGACGCGGGGGCGGACCGCGCCGCCGCGCGCAGCACGTGCTGGTGGTCGCCCAAATCGCGATCTCTTTTCTCATCCTGGTCGCCGCCGGTCTGTTTGTCCGGACACTCAACAACCTGCACTCCGTCCAACTGGGATACGCTCGCGAGAACATCCTTCTGTTCTCGCTGAATGCGCGCCAGGCCGGGCATCGCGACCCGGAGATCGCCACTTTTTACGCGGACCTGCGCAAGCGCTTCGAATCGATCCCCGGCGTGAGCAGCGCGACGCTTTCGCAATCCTCGATCATCAGCGCCGGCCATGCAGGAAAGGCATACAGGGGGACAATGAAGATCGGCGCGGTTACCGTGGAAGGCGCAAGCGTCATGGTCGCCGGACCGCGTTTCCTCACGACGATGCAGATTCCGATCCTGGCCGGGCGTGAGATTGACGACCGCGACCAACCGGGCTCCAGGCCGGTTGCAGTGATCAGCGAGCGGCTGGCGCGAACTTACTTCGGGAACGAGAATCCGGTGGGCAGGCGCATCACGCTCCCGGACGAGAAGCGCGATCTCGAAATCGTCGGCGTGTCGGCTAACCTGCGGTACGGTGGTCTGAAAAATGAAGAGGAGAGTGCAATGACCGTGTTCGTAGCGGTCAGCCAGTTTTCTCCGGACCGAATGACCTACGCGCTGCGCACTGCGGGTGATCCGCTGAGGTATGTCAAGAGTGTGCATGAGATCGTGCGGGAGGCAGATTCACGCATACCCGTCACAAACGTGGTCACACAGGCTGCGGAAATCGATCGGACGATCAGCCAGGAAGTCACGTTCGCGAAACTATGCACGGGTTTCGCGGTTCTCGCTCTCCTGATCGCGTGCGTGGGACTCTACGGGACGATGTCCTACAGCGTCGCGCGGCAGGTCGGCGAGATTGGAATCCGTATGGCTCTGGGCGCGCAACGCGGCGCGGTGGTATGGATGGTTCTGCGCCGCGTTCTACTACTGGCGGCGGTGGGACTCGCGATCAGCGTGCCTGCCGCGTTGAGCGCGTCCCGGCTTGTCAAATCGTTTCTGTTCGAGACCCAGCCCAATGATCCGGGAACCCTGGCGCTGGCCGGTGTCGTCCTCCTAAGCGCCGCGATTCTCGCTGGCTATGCGCCGGCAAGGCGAGCGTCCCGAATTGATCCGCTGGCGGCTCTGCGGCACGAATAGGACATAGTCCCTCGTACCGCAACGAAGGATGAAAATGTTCCGAGCCCGCGCACATTGATCATGGTAGCTGCTCGCGATGGAGGGAATGCAGCGCTTGCGTGCGGCTGGAGGATTACTCCCGTGAAGTCCCGGTCACGTCAACTGGCTCAGGGGACAGGCTTAAAGGCCCCTGAAGTCCCGTTGTGGGAAGTTGCAGATTACTTGGTCGTGTAGTCCCAAACTGGAGAGCTGACGAGCAGGGGCATTTTTTGGGATGAACGCACGCGTCAGGGATGCGCCTCAGGGGCGACCTTATTTTAGCGCCTATGACCTGGTCTGCACGTCTCTCCTCGACCCGCCAGGTGGCTGTGCTCGCCCCGTCGCCCCCGTGCGCGATAAAATAATGTTACAGTGCAGCCATATGGGATCAATCAACAAAGTGATCTTGATCGGCAATCTCGGCAAAGATGCGGAAACAAAGTTTATTCCTTCCGGCACCTCCGTCACGACCTTCAACCTGGCCACCACGCGCCGTTGGAAGGACCCGCAATCCGGAGAGTGGAAGGAACAAACCGACTGGCACCGCGTGAAGTACTGGCGAGCGGAAAACGTCGCCAACTACCTGCTTAAGGGCAAGCAGGTCTACGTGGAAGGCCGGCTGGAAACCAGAAGCTACGACGATAAGGATGGCAAGAAAGTCTACACCACCGAAGTCGTCTGCGACCACCTTGTGCTTCTCGGCAGTCGTCAGGACGGCGGCGGCACAGCTCCGGACGAGTATAGCCAGCAGCCCGTGTCCATGCCGCGCAGCGCCGCCCGCCCGGCTGCCCCTCCGAGCCAGTCCGCGCCGTCCGCGCCATCCGAAGATCCCGCTTTCAATCAAGGCATTACGGACGACGACGTACCGTTCTAGGAATCGGCTGCGCTTTCGATCATGGGCAAGAAACCGCAGCGGCACACCTGGCCGGAGGCGAAGAAGCTGTGCCGCCTCAACCAACTCGATATTGAAATGGCGAAGCGCCTCGGCTTCGAGCCGGACGCCTTGATCCGGGCCATCCCCAGTCCCAAACAGAAATGGAAACTCCCGGTTAAGGACTGGGTTCACGAACTGCACTTCAAGCGCTTCGGCAACGTGCTGGATGAAAAACCGTTGGACCTTGCGCCGGCCGGCAACGGCGGCGGTCCGGAGGCCTGGGAGTCCGGGCCGCCTTGGGAATCCGGCGATGGCGGCGCGCCGTCCGGGTTTCCGCCCACGAGTTTCATACCCATCAAGCTGTGCGACTATGTCCACAAGCACCTGCAGGCTAACCCGCGTGCGGACGAGCGCGAGATGACCGTGCGGCTGCGCGAGGCGCTCGCCGCATACAAAGCCGGGGCCGTGTGCCAGATCTGTGGCGAGCCAATCTGGGTTATCGGGTCCGCGGAAGTGGGGAATTTCTGCTTTACATGTGCTACCGGCGAATCGGACCCGTCGGACGATTACGAGATCGTCGAGGCATGCCAGAAGCCTTCCGTCCGGCACACCCTGCCGGATCCGGATCCATCGCTGGACGCAGTGTTTATCGATTCCGACCCGGACGACCGCGACATTCCGTTCTAAACAGGCGAGGCTTCGGATTGATTGATACGGGTGTCCCGGAAGGGCGATTCCGGACGAATCCAGACCAAGTTGCGAAACGAACCCAATTTGATCCTTTGTTTTCAATAAGAGTTCAAAACGAAAGCCAAATTCTATTCGGCGGAATCGGGCTACGCCCGCTCCCCAGAGTTCCCCTCACGTGTTGCCTCTGCCTGCCATCTGCTGCGCGCATTTCTTTCTAAACGTCCTGGAGTGGGATATCCGATTCGGGCTGACTATTCCAGGCCTATATCCACCGCAGCCTTTACTGAATCGATCTTCCTGGACTGGGAAAGGCCTCGCTGCCCGCGTCGGAACGTAAGAAATACTTCTGGGATATATCACTTTCGTGCCCTCCAATTTACGGCAGTCTCCACTTTGCGCAATTAATTTCCGTAATGATTTGAATTGTTTAGCACCAATGCCCTACGGGTTCCGCTCAGGCCCCCCGCTATCTTGAAGGCAGAAGAGGGGTTCCGCAAGATAGGGAGCCTCCAAGGCAAACCGAGTAATGGAACCGATCATCATCATTATCGGCCGGTTGCTGTTCTAAAGAACACAGCAAGCAAATGAAATCGGCGCTTAACCGAGCGCGTTAAAACACAAATCAGCGAAAATGATTGCCACATCCACGGCAAAAACTGGTATTATTCTTTGGGGATGCTTTCAGAGGGTATCCCCAAAGAAAACCAGACTGGAAATACCCCCAGACCGCAAGGCAGGGCAGGGATTGATGAGGACCAGGTTTTTGGTCTCTTTATTATCGATGATCCCGCTCGCCGGAACGCTGGTGCGCTTCGTTCCGCCGCCCAGGACGCCGCCCCTGGCAACACGCAGCCAGAAGACTGTTCGCAGGGATCTCCTCACGGCGCAGCTCGCACAATCCCGCAAAGTATTTTTCACAGGCGATTTCCATGATGCGGCCACCGTTGCCGGGCAAGGCTATCGTGATGCCCTACGCGCGGGCGAACCGCAAATTGCATCGCGATTCCTCAATAATCTGGGCGGCTGCCAGTTTGCCCTGCACCAGTATAGGGAGGCGCTGCAAACATATTTGGAAGCGCGCAGCCTGGCGGAGGCCGCGCACGATAATGCTACCGCCGGGAAATTGGATTTCAATATTTCCTCGTTATATTCCCATCTAGGACAAATGGACGCCGCCACCGAGGCCATAGGAAGAGCGATGGCGCGTTTGTCCGGCCCCGAGCGCCTCGCGCAGCTCCCCAAATTACTGACATACCTGGCTACCCTACAGGCCGGCCAGGGCCGTATGCCACAGGCGCTGGATCTGTATAGGCAAGGAATTGCAGCCGCCGACCGCGCGGGCGACCAGGAAATGTACGCCTTCGCGTGGAACGACTTGGGCTACAGATACCTAGAACACAAACAACTTCCTCAAGCCGAGCACGCCCTCCTGGAAGCCTATCGCATTCGCAAGCTCAACCATCTGCACAGCGTCGAAGGTTGCTACCGGAATCTCGGAATGTTGCGTTTGGAGCAAGGCGACCCGCGCTCGGCTTCCGTGCTGCTGGATCGAGCTGTGGCCCTTTCCGGACAGCCGGGCGGCGCGTGGCCGGACTGGGAGATCCATTATGCGCGCGGCCGTGTGCGCCTGCAGCAGAACCGTCTTCAGGACGCCCTGGACGACCTGCGCGTTGCAGCGAGCCTGGCCCGCCTTTGGCGCCGGGATGCGTTCCCAGACGACGCCACTCGGGTCAGCACCGAGAACATGATCCAGAAGGTCCACTCCGCGCTGGTGGAAGCGGGAAACAGGCTCTATTTCGCAACTGGCCGCCACGCGTTCGCGCAAGAGACCTTCGAGTCCGCGGAGGCCAACCGCGCTGCCAGCCTGCGCGCGCTTTTGGCGGAGCCGCGGGATTGGCGCCGCAAACTGCCAGCCGCATATTGGGAGACGCTGCGGAAGCTCGAATCCGCCGAGGTGGAATTGCTGCGATCTCCGGGAGCGCATTCCGGGCCGGCGGGCGAACGGGTTCGTCAATTGCAAGGCAAGCTGATCCAGTGGGAGTCGCGCGCTGGATCGAACACCGATGTGGAACTGCCCGATCTTCTCGAACACACCCGCCGCAGCCTCCGTCCGGACACGGCCTTCCTGGCCTTTCATCTGGCCTCGCCCGATTCCTATCTATGGGCGGTATCGCGCGAGAGCTTCGCGCTGTATCGCCTGCCTCCCGGCCCGGAGATCGGCGCGCTGGTGGCTGGTTTCACTAAAGCCGTTCGCCAGGGAAGCCCCGAAACGCAGGCGGCCGGCTCTCGGATCTTCCGCATGTTGTTTGGACAGCTCGATCCGGCTTTCCTGGAAAAACCGCGCTGGCTGCTGGCGCTGGATGCTCAATTGTTCGAGCTGCCCTTCGCCGCGCTGACCGTGGAGACCCGCGCGCAGGGCCCCGCATTCCTCGCCGAGCGTCATACTTTGCAGATTACTTCCGGCGCCGGGATGCTGTCGCCGGTCGGAGGCGGCCGCCGCTTCTTCGACGGTCCGTTCGTAGGCGTCGCCGATCCCGTTTACAACATGGCCGATCCGCGGTGGAAGGGTTCCCAGCCCACCTCCTTCCTTAGCTTTTTCGCGGCGCGCGCTGCTGATTCCACGGCCGGCGACGACCTGCATTTAGTGCGCTGCGCCGGTAGCGCGCGGGAGGTGGCTGCTTGCGCCGCTGCGTGGAGTGGTTCGCGAACACCCACACTGCTCGAAGGCGCGTCGGCTTCCCGCCAGCGTCTACAGGCGGCGCTCAACGGCCATCCCGCGGTGCTGCACTTTGCGACGCATGTCCTCGATTCCAGCGTCGATTCCAGCGTCGGTTCCAGCCATGTCGCGCGATCCGGGCTCATCGTGCTGAGCCTCACCCATGGCGGGCAACACGAGGTCCTGAGCCCGGTCGAGATCGCCACTTGGAATCTGGATGGCGCGCTGGTATCACTCAGCGGCTGTAGTTCCGGATCGGCCGATGTGCTTCCCGCCACCGGTTTGATGGGCCTGACCCGTGCCTGCCAGGCTGCCGGAGCCAGTGCCGTGGTGGCCAGCCGTTGGCCGACTCCGGATGACGCCGGAGCGCTCTTTCTCTCTTTCTATCGCTATTTGCGCGCGGCCCCGCAAACCGGGCCGGCCGTCGCGTTGCAACACGCCCAGATCGACATGCTCCGATCTCGCACATGGCGCGCAAACCCGCTTTATTGGGGCGCTTATTTCGTTACGGGAAACCAACAATGATCGCAAACGACGTGGCTGAAGACACTGCGGATGACCGGCCGGTTTCCGCCCAGCCTTGCTGGGCCGAACTGGTCGAGAAAATCAGGCAAAACGATCCCGATGGATTGGAAGAATTGTATCGGGTTTTTTCGCGGGGTGTGCGCTTCTATCTGTGCAGGCAACTCGGCCCCCAGGATCTGGACGACCGGGTCCACGATACCTTCCTTATCGTGGCGCAAGCCATTCAGCGGGGAGAGTTGCGCGAACCCGATCGCCTGATGGGGTACGTGCGGACCATCGTCCGCCGGCAGGTGGCCGCCCAGATCGAGGATAATGTACTCAGCCGCAGGCAACAGTTCGATCTGGACTGGGGACTCGCCGTGCGGGACACCGGCAGCAATCCCGAACAAGCGGCCATCCGGCAGGAAAACCAGCAGATAGCCGTCAAAGTTTTGAAGAGCATTGCGCCCCGGGATCGCGAAATTCTGATACGATTTTATCTTTGGGAACAGCCGGCGGAACAGATCTGTACGGAGATGGGGTTGACGGATACCCAGTTCCGGTTGCTCAAATCGCGGGCTAAGGCCCGTTTCGGCGAACTCGGCAAAAGAAAGGTTACAAAACGTCTAGTACCTTTTTCTGAGAACAATTGGAAGGAAATACCACTGAAGCGGTAGTGAAGCTGGTATGGGTCCTCCGAAAGGACGGTGTAGTTTTGCGTTTCGCCGCCAATCGTCATGCCACTGACGAGGTGCTCGAGCGGTATTCGATGGACGGTCTGGCTGGGCCGGAGTTGGCCGAGTTTGAGGAACACCTGCTGGTGTGCGAGACCTGTCAGGACAGACTGGCCCGCGAGGATCTCATCAGACAGCGCGTGCGCGACGGCGCCGCGGCACTACAGCGGCCGGCTGCCGCAGTCCGGTGGCGATTGCCGAAGTTAGCGTGGGCCGCAGGCCTGGTTGCCGTTGGCCTGGTGGTCTTTGCCGGAAGTGCGTGGCAGTCTCTACGCCGTTCCACCGGGGCGCCGGCCGTGATTCTGCTCCAGACCACGCGCGGAACGGATAACCGAACGCCAGCCCCCGCGCTCGCCGGCAAGCCCCTCACCTTAGTGCTCGATTTAACCGATTTACAGCAATTTTCCGAATATACGCTCGAAATCGTCGATTCCCGCGGGCGTCCCGCGTTTCAATCCAACGGGTCTCCCCGGAACGACAAACTGCAAGTCACGCTCACCCATGGCTTGGCGGCCGGCGTCTATTTTGTCCGGCTGTACACTCCCGCCCGGGAACTGCTCCGCGAATACGCCCTCACCCTGCGCGACTGACGGCGGAAGAGCTTGCGCCGCGGATGCATGCCTAGCCCCAATACTGTTCACTTTGTGGGGCAGACCATCGCTTTTTGTGGTCTCCACTCTTGCGTCTGGGCAGACGACACAACACGATCGTCTGCCCCACGGAGATTGAATCTGTGTCCATCTGCGGCTCAGTTCTTCACTCCGGCAACCGATCCTGTTGCGGCTCCGGCAGCCAGAAGCTCGAGAGGAACCCCACCGCGTACACCAGCAGCGCGACGGCGCTGGCGGAATATGCCAGCTTTGTGAACGGCGTGGCGCCCGGCATTACGTTGGCAAGTTGCGTGGTCGCGAGCGCTGCCGATGTGCCGATCATGCGGCCTCCGATATTGGCCGCGAAGGCCTCGCCCGTGCCGCGCAGGTGCGTGGGGTACATCCTGGGCAGATAATTCCCCCAAAAGCTGAACTGCGCCACGGTGAGCAGCCCGGCAAGAAATATGCCCACCTCCGTCATGCCCAGATCGTGGGTGGCTGGATAGAAGAACACGAACGGCACCAGAAACAGTCCCGGAAACTGAAAGACGCGCAGCAGGCGCCGGCGGCTGACGATGCGGATCGCCAGGAACGCCAGCAGCACCCGGCCCAGCAGCCCTCCCATCTCCTGCAGGAACTGCACCTTGCTTACGATCTGTTCCTGCGCGGCGCGCGCCAGGTGCACCACCTGCGGCAAGCCCGGGACAATGCGCGGAATATGCTGGATCGCGCCGAAGGCCGCGCCGTAGCTGCACGCGAACATCAAGGCCGTCAGCAGCGTGATCTTGCGATACTCCGGCCGGAACAATTCGGCAAAGCTCGGCCGCTTCAGCGTGCCCGCCAGTTTCTTCTCCTGCCACGCGGGCGACTCCGGCAGGAAGGGCCGGATGACGATCAACGGAATCGCCGGGATCACGCCGGAGATCAGCGTGTAGCGCCAGGCCTCGTGCGCGCCATGGATGGCCGGCAACGATTTGGAGTACGTGACGGCCAGGTAGTAGGCGGCGCTGATTAGCAATCCGCCCACCGACGAAAACGCCTGCGTATAACCCAGCACGGCTTCGCGCTGTTTGGCGTCCGGGAACAACTCCGCCAGCCATGCCACTGCAGCTACAAATTCCACGGAAACGCCAATGAACGTAGTGCAGCGCAGCACCAGCAGCGCGCCGACGGAGTTGACCAGTCCCGACGCCAGGGCCGAGAAGGCGTAGAGCAGGATGCTCCAGACCAGCACACGGCGGCGGCCGAGCCGGTCGGTGAGATATCCGCCCAACAGGCCGAAGATGCCACCCGCCACCGCGGGGATGTAGAAGAGCAGGCCCACCCAGTAATTGAAGTCCGGTGTGCCCGGCTTGACCTTGGCGATTTCCATCAGGGCGGGCCGCACGATCAGCGGCAAGACCAGCAAAGCGTAGGTGTCGAACGCGAAGCCGATGGCGGCCATGGCGCAGATGACCCATTGCACTGGGGTGAGGCGGTGAGCGGTCGTGGCGGCTGGCAGTTGGGCCATATTTGCGCGTCCCTCTGAGTTCTCCGATTTTCAGGTAGTATGGCATAGTCGGGCAGAGGATTTCATTCTGATGGAACAAAGCGCGGTTGTAACCAAGAAAAGGGAGGGGAAGCGTTCCAAAATGTGGATCGTTTTTGTAATTGGCGCGGTGCTGTCGTGGGGTGTCTATGGACCCGCGCTGCACAAGGGGCAGACGCAGCTCGGCAATCCGCTGAAGGCGCTGCTGTGCGTGGGATTCGCCTATTTTCTGATCGGCGTTCTGGTGCCGGTGGCGGCGCTTTCGTCGCAGGGCGGGCTCAGCGGCTTCAATGCAGGCGGCTCGATCTGGTCCGTAATCGGCGGTGCGCTGGGAGCGCTGGGAGCGGTCTGCATCATCTGGGCTTTCAAGTCGGGTGGGATTCCGAATTACGTGATGCCGCTGGTTTTCGGAGGAGCGCCGCTGGTGAATGTGCTGGTCTCGATGGCCATGCATCCGCCGAAGAATGCGCCGCACCCGCTGCTGTACGTGGGTTTCTTGCTGGCGGCTCTAGGCGGCGGGATCGTGCTGTACTACAAGCCATCATAGGACAAGGCCGAGGCGGGCTTACTTGCCGATCGAGTACAGAAACTTGGCTGTGCGAATCAGGATGTGGCCGTCCGAAATTGCCGGCGAGCTGAGCGTGTAGTCGTTCAAGTCGTTCTCCGCCAGAGCCTCGAACTGCGGCCCGGCCCTGACGACCGTGGTCAGGCCCTCTTCGTTGGTGATGTAGATCTTCCCATCCGCTAGCACGGGCGATGCGCTATACGTGCCGGACTTGATGCGCTTCCCGCCCCAGATCTCTTCTCCGGTTTTGGCGTTCAGGCACCAGAGAATGCCGCGATCGTTGACCGAGTAGAAGTATTTGCCATCGGTAACCGGCGTGGGCACATCCGGCCCGTTCATGAACTCCCACAGCTTGTGCGACTGGGAAACATCGCCGCGCCCGCCCCCCCGAAACGCAATCAGCGGCTTCACGCGCGTAGGTGCGTAGACCACGTCGTCGTACACCACCGGCGAGGCGATGATGCGGTGCGCGGGGTCCTTGTTCGGATTGAAGCCGGTGGCGCGCCACAGTTCCGCGCCGGTAGCCGGATCGTGGCCCGTGATGCAATCGCCGCCGGTGATCACGATCTCCACGCGATTGCCGTAGCGCAGCAGCGCGGGCGTGGTGTAGGAATCCGGCGATTCTCGTACCGCGTCCGTCGGCCGGATTACGCGCCACACAGTCTTGCCGGTCTTCTTATCGATGCGCAGGACATACGACGGATCGTGCGTCCTCATCCCATGCAGCACCTGCACGTAAAGCCCATCCTCGTAGAGCAGGGGCGAAGAGGCGTAGCCCCAGTTGAGGCCAAACTTGCCGTAGTCTTTCTGAATGTCGCGCACCCACAACTCAGTGCCCTTGAAGTCGAAGCCCTTCAGCACGCCGATGCCGGTCATCGCGTAGACGCTTTGCCCGTCCGTAACCGGCGATGGCGACGACATGTTCTGTTTATTGATCTTGTAATTGCCTGACGCGATGAACTTCTTCCAGATGGGCGTTCCCTTGGTCTTGTCGACGCACCATAGGTTCAGGTCGTCGCCGTCGGCGACGTTGAGGAAAACATTGTTTCCCCAGACGATCGGCGTGGCTCCCGATCTGCCGGGCATTTCCAGTTTCCAGGCGATGTTCTCCGTGGCGCTCCAGTGCAGAGGAAGATTGGTTTCGGTGCTGACGCCGTTCAAGGAAGGGCCGCGCCATTGCGGCCAGTTCTCCGCGAGTGCGGGCAGCGAAACTACGGCGAGGATCAAGCCAAGGGATGGCGAGGTGCGCACGGTTGTCCTCCTCTGAATCCGCCTGAGGGCGGGATATTCAGAAGGATATCACGGCGGGATGGCTCAGACGGGGCTGTAAAACACAGTACGGCCTGGTGCTCACCCAGTCAAACGCACCATCAGGATGTTAGATATACTGGCGCCAGCGGAAGTCAAAGGAGGTGTGGAATGCGGCTTATGGGTCTAGCGCTGGTCGCGGCTCTGGTTGCAGCCGGGCAGACATCGTCGGGAAAGCGCGAGTCTGACGTTTGGACGGAGCGCGGTCGAGTCGCTCTGGCAGAATACCGGTATCATGACGCCGCCGAGGCGTTTCAAAAGGTCATTGCCATCAGTCCGGATCTGGCCGCCGCGCATGCGCAGTTGGCTAGAGCGTTGCTGGGCGAGGCGCCCCCCAATCCGCTCTTATTCCCGGATACCAATGGCTTCCTTCCAAAGGCTGAAGCCGAGGCCAGGAAGGCGGTGGACTTATCGCCGGCCGATCCGGAGGCTCTGTCGACGTTGGCCAGCGTGGACCACAAGCTCGCGGACAGCACACGCGACCCTGCCGAAAGGTCCGTCCGCTTGGCCGAAGTGACTTCTCTGTGGAACAAGATCCTGGCCGCCGATCCACGCAGCGCCCAGGCTCACTCCGAACTGGCTCGCATCGCGGTGGAACGGGTGGCGCCGGCCATCATTATGGCCCGAGCGCAATCCGGAATGGCTTTCCAGGACAAGGCGCGGCTGCGAGATCCGGCACTGCGCCGGAGCTTGCGGAGCAACCACGGCCACACCATCGCCGATGCCATCCTGCACGCACAGAAGGCGCTGGACATCGACCCCGCTTACGTTCCGGCCATGCACGCCATGTCCACCCTGCTGTTAATGCGCGCAAACCTGAGCGATTCCGACGCTGACTATGCGGCCGATTTCAAGGCTTCCGAAGATTGGCAACAAAAGGCGGCGAACGCGACTCCAAAGCCGGCCGCGGCACCCGTGCCTCTTCCCAACAACGGCGGTATCATCGGCGCTATGATTTCCGAAATTCGGGTCCCCCCCGGTACAACCACCCTGATTTTCGCGCCTCCAGAGGTAGCGGAACGCAACCTGCTGAGCAAGATCGAACCATCGTATCCCGAAGCGGCAAGGAAGGCCGGGGTGCAAGGGACGGTGCGCTTCAGAGCTGTGATCGGAACCGACGGGCATGTGAAAACTCTCGATCTGGTGCAAGGTGACCCCCGGTTGGCTAAAGCCGCGGAAGACGCCGTAAGAAAGTGGGTGTATCGGCCATTCGTGGCGGATGGTATAACCAGGGATGCCGCTACCGAGATCTCAGTTCCATTCAAGCTGGAGGCCGCCTCGCCGCCATCGAATAATCGTTAGGCGCGACTATCTCACGCGTAAAAGCGGAGGCCTGGGATGTCTTTGAAGTCAGCGATATTGAGAGTCCAAAGCGCCGCTTCGTGGGTGATCGCGCAGGCCGCGATGGCGATGTCCATCTCTCGCCCACGGGCCCGATGAAGAGATCGGTACAGCTTCGCGCTTAGCGCCGACTCCTGCCAACCAAAAGGCACGGCGGCTTGGCTTGGAAAGAGGGACTCCTGGGCCGCCAACTCCTGCGGCAGGCGCGGTCCACGTAACCATTCGTAAAGCACAAGAGAGGGAAGCAGGATGCGCTCACCATCGTGTATCGCGCTGCGCAGGGCGGCGGCGGACCGCTTTGGCCCTGTGAGGGCGTCGATCAGCAGACAGGTGTCCAGGATAGTCACGTGGCGTGCCGGCGGCCTCCGGCTGTGCGGGCCCGGCGAATGGACCTTAGCTCCCGGTCCACCTCAGCCGCACTACGCGCCGGAATGCGGGGCACCAGTTCATCGAAGGCGCGCAACATCCGCAGCCGCTCGGAATCGCTGAGCCGGCCGATCCTGTCGTAGTATTCGGCGATCGCGGCGCGGACCACTTCGCTCTTCGGCATCGTCAGACGGGTGGCGGCTTCTTGCAGCCGCGAAATGGTGGCCTGGTCGAGAGTGAACGTCACCTTGGTCGTTGCCATACCATCGCCATATTACCATACCGAGTGGAAGCCCGCCCGCCACTTGCATCAGCGCGCATCACCGCGTGGTGGATCTTGTGCCGGTTCGGCTGGCGGAGGCGTACGATCAAAATCCCGTGGTGCGGAACGGTGCGGAATTCGCTGAATCCCTTATCCGTCGCGATGAGAAGGCGCGCTTCCGCAGTTGCCACCCGCCACAGCTCTGGATCGAGAAGCCCTTGTGCGAGCGTTCCGCGAATGTCTTTCACATCGCTGCCGAGTGCCGTCAGAGCGTCCACCGTCATGCTGGGGATGTTCTCATCCACAAGAATTCGCATCCCTCACAGGTCCACGGCTTGAAGGGGAGTCACCTGTTCCTCGGCTAACTCCGCGGCATAGTCCAGGCAGGCCATGATGTCCTCACGCGTGAGCGAGGGGTACTCCGCCAAGAGATCCTCGACCGTGTCGCCGTTTGCCAGCATACGGACAATCTGATGAACTGGAATGCGCGTCCCTTTCACGCATGCCTGCCCATGCCAGATAATGCCAGATATTCGGGTTTATAGAGATACGCTCAAACGGCACGGTCCGGTGCCACCCTCTTCAAGCTTACCGCCCGCAGGATGGCTTCCACCAAGCCGTCCACTGTGAACACGGATGCCTCGACCGTCACCTCAATCCCCAACTCGCGGACGGTCGCGGACGTGATCGGACCGATGGACGCCGCCTTGACGCCGGCCACAGCCGCAGCGCCGGCGACGGCCACAAGGTTGCGCACGGTGGATGAGCTGGTGAACGTGACCCAGTCCGGCTTCCGCGCCGCGCCGAAGATCTCGGCGGCAGCTTCGCGCGCGCCCTCGGGAACTGCCGTGCGGTAGGCTTCCACCACGTCCACCACAGCGCCGCGGCGCGCCAACTCGACAGGCACCAGATCGCGGGCCACGGCGGCGCGCGGCAGCAGGATGCGCTGGCCCGCCAAGTTGTGCGCGGCAAACGCCGCGAGCATGCCTTCGGCCACGTAATCGGTGCCCATCACATCCACTTTCAGGTGCAAAGCTTCGATGGCGGCGCCTGTCGCAGGACCGATGGCGCAGATGCGCCCGCGCAACGCCCGCAGGTCTACGGCGGAACGATCCAGGCGCTCCAGGAAAAATCGCACACCGTTAGCGCTGGTGAAGATCAGCCAGTCGTACGCGCCGAGGTTTGCGATCGCCTGGTCGAGCGGGTCGTAATCGAGGGCGGGCAGTATCTCGATGGTGGGCAGATCGATGGTTTCCGCGCCCAGCGCGTGCAGCCTGGAAGACAGCGCCTCGGCCTGGCCGCGGGCGCGCGTCACCACGATGCGCTGCCCGAACAGCGGCAGGCGTTCGAACCAGTTGAGCTTGTCGCGCAGCCCCACCACTTCGCCGATGATGATCGTCGCAGGCGGCTTCATGTCGTGCTCGTGGATCAGCCCGGGCAGCGTGGCCAGCGTCCCCACCAGCGTGTGCTGATCGGGCCGCGTCCCCCAGCGCACGGCCATGGCGGGCGTATCGGCGGCGCGGCCGTGGG
>OCTA010002933.1_pt1 | contig 15298 bp, 9 predicted proteins | sample 1538991 | NCBI WGS metagenome assembly OCTA01 (sample SAMEA3539302, study PRJEB22396) | soil metagenome | biome: tundra; feature: field; material: soil | place: USA | collected 2010-05 | depth 0.15 m | reverse complement strand
CCATCACTGAGTCTTCCTGCTGAGCCCGTGCAGAAATACAGTTTCGCAGTTGCACAGTTGACCGGCGAAAGTTCCGATTTTGTGCCTCTTCACAAAGACAACCATTTTGAATGGAAAGACTTACGCCAACAACTGGGCCGGCGCTTTTTGGCGGAGCATGTTTTGGCCCCTTTTCTGTGTAACTGTGACAGGGGGTACGTATAACCTCTTTTGAACCAATGGAATGTTGGATTGAGTGAATGTTTTTAGTCTAGCGGGATGCGGGGAAATTGTCTGCAAAAGCATTGCCTTGTTAATCGCTGTATTCAGGGGCTTTAGGTGCGGGTTGGAAGAACGGGAGCTTGACAGGTCTTCCCGCCCAAGGCCGGCCACGAACTTGGACCGCGTGCAAGGAGCAGGTTGCGCGCAAGCGTCCCGGAGGGTGGTCGCCATTTCGGAAGTAACTCGAAAAATCAGGTCTGCGGATCCCGCCCTAATCTCCCACCCGCGTTGTGGACCCGCGAAGGCATGAAACGGGAGTTTTCGGTCTTCTCGTGTTTTGTTCAACTTGCAGTTTTGTTTCTTTTCAGGCGGAGCTAGGACGGGCACCCAGATTTGGGAGCGAGGGGCGGGCCACCCGCCATAACTCCAGCGCCGGGCGCGCCGCCATTCTCATCGCGTTTCTGTGAGGGCTTCGGTGGCTTTGCTCATTTGGGCGGTGCGTTCGAGCTTGTCCCAGTTGAAGGGCTTGCCGTCGATGGCGCGTACGAGGGTCTTGAAGAGGACGACGGAGAAGACCTGGCGGTAGGCGAAGCGCTGCAGCCAGATGTGGAAGAGGAGCCATCCGTCGCCTTTGTTGGCGGGATGGCGGCGCTCGAGCGAGAAGGCGATGGCGGAGGTGACGAAGTCGATGAGCAGGAAGGCGCCGAAGTAGGCGAGGAGTTTTTGCAGGCTGGCCATGGAGGCTGCTTCAGGGTGGTAGTGGCGGTCGATGAAGTAGTGAATTACGCCGGCTGCGAACATGAGGTCGATGAAGGGCGAGACCAGCGGCAGCAGCATTTGGAATATGAGGATGTTGGGCAGCGCGAAGAGGCCCATGGCCTTGTTGCGAATGAAGGCGGCGCGGTGTTTCCACACTGACTGGAGGATGCCGAAGGACCAGCGGAAGCGCTGGCGCATGAGGCCGCGGGCATCGATGGGAGCCTCGGTGAAAGCCAGCGCGCGATCCTCATAGATGACCTTGTACTGCTGCTCGAGCAGGTTCATGGTGAGGTCGGCGTCTTCGGCGACGGTGTTGAGGGGATAGCAGCCGGCTTTTTTGACGGGAGCGGTGCGCCATGCGCCGATGGCTCCGGGGACGACGGTGACAACGTTGAAGAGGTCGAGGGCGCGGCGCTCGAAGTTCTGGCTGGTGATGTATTCGAGGGCCTGCCAGCGCGTCCAGAGATTGACGCGGTTGCCGACTTTGGCGTTGCCGGCGACGGCGCCGACGGTGGGGTCGGCGAAGTGGGGGATAAGCTTGGCGATGGCATCGGCGGCGATGACGGTGTCGGCGTCGATGCCTACGTAGAACTCCTCGTCCAATTGATCGAGCGCGAAGTTGAGTGCGGCGGCTTTGCCTCCGTTGGGCTTGGTGATGACGCGGACGCGACCGGCTGCGATTTCGGCGCGGTAGGCGTTGCGGGCGACCTCGAAGGTGTCGTCTGTTGAGCCGTCGTCGATGACGATGACGTGGAGGTTTTCGTAATCAGAGTGGAGCACCGAGCGGATGGTGCGGACGATAACTTTCTCTTCGTTGTAGGCGGGGATGAGGACGGCGATGCGGGGCTGGAAATCGGGTGACGCCTCGCGGCGCGGTCTGCGCAGGCGATCGATGATGGCGAAGATGCCTACCAGAGCAAGGCGCGCGCTCATGAGCACATCGCCGACGAAGAAGGTGAAGACGATGAACTGCCCGATCATGGCAAGCGTGGAAAACGCGATGGAGTCAGGGACGGCGCGCACGGATTGCCAGAAGGTGATCCGGGGCATGACTTCCGCGGTGGTCTTGCCCATGAGCTCGGAGACGGGAACGATGGTGTAGCCGTGGGCGCGCAGGGCATCAATGAGCACAGGCAGAGCGGCCACAGTGATAGCGCGGTTGCCGCCGCCGTCGTGCATCAGGATGATGGAGCCCTGAAACTGGGGACGGGTCTTCATCTTGGTCAACTGGTCGAGCACAGACTGCGCGATCTCCTGCGAGGTTTTGCGGATGTGTTCATCCCAGTCGCTGGTGTCGATCTTGTTGCCGACGATGATGAAGCCGTCGTTCTGGACGTGCACCACGGGCGCAGCCTGATCGTCGGTGTCCGGCTCCTCGTCAATGTCGTAGGGAGGGCGGAAGTAGAGCGGCTGCACACCGAGCTTACTGGCGAAAAGACGCTCGGTGAGCTTGACTTCAAGATCGAGGCGGTTGAGTGAGATTTCGCTGATGCTGGGATGCGTATAGGTGTGGTTGCCGATCTCGTTGCCTTCGCGCAGAACGCGGCGCATCAGGCCGATGTTCTGCTGAGCCTCTTCGCCGATCATCAGGAAGGTGCCGGTGGCGCCCTTTCGCTTGAGGATGTCGAGGATTTTCGGTGTCCATTGGGGATCGGGCCCGTCGTCGAACGAGAGAGCGACCTGGTTGGGATGGTAGCCGTAGTACTGCACGGTGTAGGTATGCGGGTACACATCCATGTGCTCATCGATGATGAGCTTTTTGCGCGGATCGGGCTCGTCGGTATCGATTTGCACGGTGCGCTTGCCGGGCTGGGGCTGGCCGGTGACATAGATGATGTCGCCTGTGCCCTCGATGTTGACGTCGTGACCGGGCTGCATGGAGGCAAGGCCCTGCAGGGAATCGGGGTTCCTGGGCTTGTCCCACACATTCCACATTGAACTGTCTTCAGAACCGAGGCGCCATAGGGCAAAGGTCTGAATGCCGAGTTCGTGGGCTCCGCGCATTTCGTCGAGCAGCGTTACGCCATCAAGAAACCAGACCACGTGACGCTGGTTGGAATCTTCGTCGATGTATTCGTAATGGGGATTGAGGGAGTTGTAATCGAGATCGAGATCGGCGTCGACATCGGCGGCGCGCTGCCAGGCCTCGGAGACGGAGAGGTCTTCTGTATCGATCACCGTGGGCTTGGAAGGCTTTGCACCGTGGCGCTTGGGCGGCGGGGGGATCGACATGGTCCAGTCGTAGCCGTAGTTGCCCACGGCGCAAATGAGTTTTTGGATGGGCACGACCTTCATCACGCGACGCAGATTGGCGAGGAACCAATCTTCGCTGGCGATGGGTCCGGGATCGCTCTCGAGCTCGTGCTGATCGTAGTTCATGAGCACAATGCCGTCGGAGTTGGCGCCGATTTTGGCGAGGTCGGCATCGGGAGTGGAGGCGGCGGCGGTGACGTAGAGGCCCAAATTGAGCGGATGCAGGTCGGTATAGAGCTGCCGGATAAAGTTCAGATATGCGGGGGTGGCGTCCTGGTTCAGGCTCTCGATGTCTAGTGAGAGGCCGCGGTAAAGGGGAAACGCGGTGAGGAAGCGAACGATCTGCTGGCGCAGCACCGCGCTTCTTACAGGATCTTTCAGGATGTCGCCGACGCCGGTGTCCCAGCTCTGCTTGTGGACGTCGTAGTTGTTGAGGTGGGGAAAGATTTCAGTATCTTCATGGGCCTGCTGGATGACACGCTTGATTTTGTCGAGATCGTCGGGATCGTGAACCGAGCCGCTTTCGATCACGGGATACTCGCGAATGTTGTCGGTGGTCATGGCCATCAGCGTCCCCTGCGGTGCGTTCACATGCAGCCATTCGGGGAAGACCATATCAAGCTGGTGAACATGGGCCTTGAAAGAGGAGTAGCTGGCCGGGTCATCAGGCGCGTAGTAGGCCGCGCGCACAGCTTCACCGGTGTTGAAAGGGATGTCGGATGGCTTGCGGGTGGTCTTGCGATGGGGGGCGCGGAGAGTGGTCTTGGCGCCGCGCACTTGCGGGTCGCGAAGGGCCTTGTAGTTGTGCTTGGGCGCGGGCAGCAGCAGCTCAGGCAGGCGCTGATTGCGCATCACGTTGAAGATGAAGCCGGCCAGCACCAGCGTGGTGAGCAAGGCGGTGACGTCAAAGATGCGGCGCAGGCGCTTCCAGCGCTTGCGTTGGGGATCGAAGAATATTTGTCTATCCGGCATGTTCAGTGGTGTTACGTATTGTTTCCACGCGCTTTTCAGGGATGTCGCCACGCGCGCAAGAACCGTGGAAACCGACTAACCTATACAGTACGAATCGTATGGAAGCGGAACCCCTGAGTCAATCGAATGAGCTGCGCGCCTCGTCTCGACGGGCGGCGTCGAGCGTGTCTGTCGTGCTGGCGCTGGCGGCGGGAGGGCTGCTGCGCGGCTGGATGTTGAGTAAGTTCTTTGAAGCCAACGGCGACACGCTGGTTTATGGAGGCATTGCAAAAAACCTGCTATTGCATGGACGGTATGCGCTGACGTTGGGCTCGGGCGAAGCGTTTTCCACGCTCATACGGTTGCCGGGTTATCCGCTGTTTCTCGCGGCGTGCTTTCGCCTCTTCGGGATGGACAACTATGGCGCGGTGGCGTGGGTACAGATTGTGCTGGAGCTGGCCGGATGCCTGCTGCTGGCGGATTTTGCGGGTCGCATTGCGCCGCCGGAGCTGAAGGCGGGCGCCGCGCAGGCTACGCTGTGGCTGGCTGCACTTTGCCCCTTTACGGCGGTTTACGCCGCTACGCCGCTGACGGAAGGACCCACGTTGTTTGCGCTGGCGCTGGCGCTGTGGGCGGCGGCGCGCTTTCAGGACAAGCCAGGGTGGGGACCGGCGCTCTGGTTCACGTTTGCGGTAACCTTTGCGGCGCTGCTGCGGCCGGATGGAGCGCTGGCCGCGGTGGCGCTCGCTCCGGCGCTGCTGGTGGGTGTGCGAAGCGGCGCGGGGACTTCGACGACGCGGTCGCGGATTGTGCGCATGGCGGTTGTTTGCACGCTGCTGGCGCTGGCGCCATTTGCGGTTTGGACGGCAAGAAACTGGCGGGTATTTCACGTGTTTGAGCCGCTGGTTCCCGCGTCGGCTACCGATCCGGGAGACCCGGTGTATTCCGGATTCGACGAGTGGGTGATGACGTGGTGCCTGGATTTCGTGTGCACCTACCAGGTGTATTGGAACGTGCCCGGGGATACGCTCGATATCAGCGAGGTGGCGAGCCGGGCCTTCGATACGCCGGCGGAGCGTAAGGAGACGGCGGCACTTTTTGACGCGTACAACGACAACGGTTTCAACGTGACGCCGGAGATCGACCAGGGCTTTGCGCGGCTGGCGCGGGAACGCGTAGCGGGACATGCGCTACGAAGCTACGCCTGGCTGCCGCTGGGACGTGTGGCCGATATGTGGGTGAGGCCGAGGGTGGAGAATCTGCCCATCGATCTGGACTGGTGGGTCTATGCGCATCACCACGTGGAGACGCGCTTCAGCTGGGCGTATGCAGGGCTGAATGCGCTTTATCTCTGCCTGGGCATTGCAGGGCTGTTTTTGCGGCCCCGGATGTGGCAGTGGATGCTGGCGTACATGCTGTTGCGGAGCGCGATGTTGCTGACCGTGTCGGCGCCGGAAGCGCGTTATACGCTGGAGTGCTTTCCGATGTTGTTTGCGCTGGGCGGAGTTGCGGTGAGCGCCGCGGTGAAAAAGCTTACGATGTTTTCGAGTTCCTGAGGTTCTTGGTTTCCCACCCTTGCCGCGATGAAGCTGCGTTAAGGATGGGCACCCACTTCGCTTGGGCGGGCTCCGAATTAGAGAAAAGGGAGTATAGATCCGCTTGCCTTTTAGCGGTCGACGAACTGGGTTTTGCTGTCGGATTTGAGCTTGAATGCATCGTCGGGCAGGGACTGATTGACCTTGATGTTGAAGTAATGACAGACGCGGGATTGGCCCTGGCCTTCGTCGAAGACCTGCCTGAGGCTGACGCCGCGCGCCGGGTCGACCCAGATCGTGACCTTGGGGAGATTGTTGCGTACGGCGGGATCTTTGGCGACCAGTTCGAGCTTATCGGTTTTGATGCCGTCGATGGCTTCCTGGCCGTCGTATGTGATGTTCCACTTGTCAGCAAGATCTTTGCCGCTGGCTCCGAAACCTAGCAGGAGATACCCTTCAAACTGCTTCGCCTTCTTGAAGCGGGTTACCTGGTCGATCATGGGCTCAAAGAGTTCGAGGGCACCGTCGGCATACATGTAGACCTTGGGTACCGGCTTGCCATTCACTTCAGTGATATGTGCCGCCATTTTGAAGGATTTGGCTTCGCGCTCGTAGTAGGCGGTGCCTTTCTGGACGTCGGTATCGGGGATCGGCTCGGTTTGGATGGAGTCGAATTCGAAGTCGGCGGCGGTGGAGTGGAAGCGGGCTGCGGCGAGGTCAAGCTGGTGCAATACGGACTGGAGGTCGTCGGCGGCAAACAAGGCGCGACCCGGCAAGAGCAGTATTGTCAGTGAAGCAAGAACAACGAGATTTCTTTTCAGGGACATAGGCTTCCTTACCTCTTGGATGCGACGAGGCGGTCAACGGACGGATTCTTTGTGGCAGCAAATCTGCTAACCCTCTCCTGTTGAGCCTTTTACCGGCGGGTACCGCATCGTGCTATTGGACGTGGGATTGCGGGTCTGGGTACAGCATCGCTGGCCTACTGCCTAGCGGTGTGCCCAGATTCGCCAGACGGGGTTGCCTTGCGCGTCCGTGCCCGTCTCCCAGCGTTGCACGAAAACTGCGTCACCGGTCACGGGCTCAATGGCCGCGCGCAGCACTTTTCTCACTTCGCGGTCAGAGGCGCCGGGAGGAATGTTGACGTCGACGGCCTGCACTGAGACGATGACGCCGCGTCCGTCGTTGCCGACGACTTGGATGGGATGCTGCGGCGCGGGCGCACGGGATGGCGTGTCGCCGTAGTTCCACAGTTGGGGCGTAATGAAAATGAACAGCAGAATCAACGTCACCATTACGTCGTAGTGGACATTGCCGCGGGGATAGGTCCAGTAGAAATAACTTCTCAGAATCCTGTTCATTGCACCCTTACTTTGTGATGCGTTCCATGCCGCCCATATAGGGCCGCAGCACTGCGGGAATAGCGATCGAACCGTCGGCCTGCTGGTAGTTTTCGAGAATCGCGAGCCAGGTGCGGCCCACGGCCAGGCCGCTGCCGTTGAGAGTGTGGACAAATTCGGTTTTGGTCTTGGGGCCCGAGGGTTTGAAGCGGATGTTGGCGCGGCGCGCCTGGAAGGCCTCGAAGTTGGAGCAGGAAGAGATTTCCCGGTAGAGTTGCTGGCCGGGAAGCCAGACCTCAAGGTCGTAGGTCTTGGCGGCGGCGAAACCGGTGTCGCCTGTGGAGAGAAGCACGCGGCGGTAGGGCAGGTTGAGCGCTTCAAGAACTTCCTCGGCGTCACGGGTGAGGCGTTCGTGCTCGGCGTCGGACTCTTCGGGGCGGGTGAACTTGACCAGTTCGACTTTTTGAAACTGGTGCTGGCGAATGATGCCGCGCGTGTCTTTGCCAGCGGCTCCGGCCTCGGCACGGAAGCAGGGCGTGTAGGCGGTGAGTCGAATGGGGAGGCGCGCTTCGTCGAGGATTTCGTCGCGATAGAGATTGGTGACCGGAACCTCGGCTGTGGGGATGAGCCAACGGTCGTTGTCTTTAAATTCGCCGCGGCTGACCGCCTCGACGTCGGCATCGGAGCAGCGGAAGAGATCTTCGGCGAACTTGGGCAACTGGCCGGTGCCAAAGAGGCTCTTGCTGTTGACCATGAAGGGCGGCAGGACTTCGGTGTAGCCGTGCTTCCCGGTGTGCAGATCGAGCATGAAGCTGATGAGAGCGCGTTCGAGGCGTGCGCCGGCTCCCATGTAGACGGCGAAGCGCGCGCCGGAGAGCTTCGTCGCGCGTTCGAGGTCGAGAATGCCGAGCTGCTCGCCGAGTTCCCAGTGGGGCTTGGCTTCGAACGCGAAGCTTGGCTTCGTGCCCCAGGTCTTTACGGTGACGTTGTCGGCTTCGGAAGTGCCGGTGGGAACTTCGTCTCGCGTGAGATTGGGAATGCTGGCGAGGGCGAGGTGCATCTGCTCGTCGAGAGCGGACGCCGTTTTATCAAGTTCATCGAGCCGGGCCTTGAGGGCGCGGGTTTCTTCCATCAGGGCGGCTGCGTCCTGGCCCACTTTCTTGCGCGCGCCGACTTGCTGGCTGAGATCGTTGCGAAGAGCCTTGAGTTTTTCGGCCTGCGTGATGGCTTCGCGGCGGCTTTGGTCGAGGGCGCGAAAATCGCCCAGCAGGATGGCGGGGTCGGCGCCACGAGCACGCAGTTTTTCTTCTACTTGTTCCAGGTTGGAACGGACAAAATTCAAATCGAGCATTGCTTACCTAGTTTAACTGACGGGTTTGGAAAACAGCCGGTCAGAGTGGCTACGAAACCTCTTGTTTTTGCTCGGCCGAGCTGGCCGGCCCCTCCGTGATCTGATCTTGCCAGCCAGGGAGGTTCTGGCTGCCGGTAATGAGGCGCGCGTCGCTGGTGAAGGTGAAGTAGGTCCAGATCCACGCCGCGAAAACGGAGACACGGTTACGGAAGCCGATGAGGAAGAAAATGTGCACAACAAGCCAGGTGACCCACGCGACCAGGCCGCTCAAATGCGCTTTGAAGGGCCACTCGACTTTGGCTACGGCGGCATTGCGCCCGATGGTGGCCATGTCGCCCTTGTCGAAATAACGGAAGGCGGGGCGCGGCTTCTGGGCCAGATCGGCGGCAATCATCTTACGGACGTGATCTCCCATCTGCATGGCAGGCTGGGCCACGCCAGGCACCTGGTGGCCGTCCTGTTCGAAGTGGGCCAGGTCGCCAAGGACGAAGACTTCAGGCAGGCCGGGGGGATTGAGCCGATCGTCGATGAGAACGCAGCCGCGCCGGTCGACGGGGGCGCCCAGCATCTTGCCGAGCGGCGACGCCTGAACGCCGGCAGCCCAAAGGGTGACCGCGGCCTGAATGTGCTGGCCGTTTGCTTCGACCCAGCCAGGCCCCACGGCGGTCACGTTGGTCTTGGTGCGAACCTCAACGCCCAGCCTCGCTAGTTCGGCCTCGGCTTTGGCGGACAGGTCGGGCGGGTAGGCGGCGAGCACCCGGGGACCGGAATCCATCAGGATTACGTGGGCCTCGGCGGGATTGATGTGGCGGAAATCGTGACGCATGAAGAGTTGGGAGATGTCGCGAATCGCTCCGGCCAGTTCCACGCCGGTGGGGCCGCCACCGATGACGCAAAAGTTCAGCGGAGGATGCCAGCCATGCTCCTGCTTCGCCCGCTCTGCCAGTTCGAAGGCAAGGAGCACGCGGCGGCGAATTTCAAGGGCATCTTCAATCGATTTGAGGCCCGGGGCAAGCGGCGCCCAGTCGTCGTGTCCGAAATAGGAATCGGTCGAGCCCGTGGCCAGTACCAGGTAGTCATAGGGCAGGTTGGCGCCGGAAGCCAGCGCCACATGACGTGCCTCCACGTCGATGCCGACCACCTCATCCATGAGCACCTCGGTGTTCTGTTGATGACGCAGAATGGTGCGGATGGGCTGGGCGATTTCAGCCGGCGAAAGCACGGCCAGCGCTACCTGGTAGAGCAAGGGTTGAAAGGTGTGGTGGTTGCGACGGTCCAGAACCGTTACATCCACCGGCAAATCGCCTATGCCCTTGGCCGCGTGAAGTCCGCCGAATCCGCCGCCGACAATGACGACGCGGGGCCGGCGAGACGGGGATTCGGGATTCAGTGGCTTGGTCAGTTTACTCATTGCGCTCCACGTTTTTGATGCCGGAGAGCGCAAATTGGTGACAGAGCTTTCGAGCGGGCCTCAGGGATGCTGTTCGATAGCGATGCCGAGGGTGCTGGAGTTGCCGGTGGCGGCGACGCCGATGAGGGAGGTTGGGGTGCCGGGCAATGAGGCGGGGCTGAAGATGACGGTGCCGTCGACGGCAGAAACGGCCGAAGAGGAATTGGTGGCGAGAAGCTGGGAAGAGCCGCAGCGGCCGTGCGGAGAGCAAGGCGGAGCCCAGGCGTAGAGGGTCTGATACAGCGTGACGGTGCCGCCGGCCATGGGATTTCCGTTCATGTCACGAAGGCGGAGGACGATCTGGGTGGGCGTTCCAGAGACGGCCATGCTTTGCGCAGTGCCGGAGACCGCTTGGAGCCAGGCATATTCGGGACGCGCGCCGAGGACGGTGAAGTTGGCGCAGTTGCTAGTGCCGTTGACACAGGCGGTTGAGGTGGACTGCTGGCCTTCAGCCAGCGGACCGACGGTGAGTGTTTGGAGGCGATGCCGTTTGAACTGGAGACGGCTGCGGTGCCGCCGGGGACGGCGATGCCCGCGGCGGGTTGCCAGGCTACAAACTGCCCGCTGGTGGGCGTGCCGTTGTTCAGCACGAGGGCCTGGGTAGACCAGGTGAAGGTTGAACCTGCGGCGATGGAAAGGGTGGGCGTAAGCGCGGTGAGGATGGGGGCGGCTCCGCCGGTGAAATGTGCCTGGACACTGGCTCCGTTGGTTAAAGAGGCCATGACGACGGCGGGGCTGGTGTTGACGGCGGTCACGGACATGGTCGCGAGGCCGTCGCCTGTTGCGGTGACAGCGCAAGTTGGAAGTCCGCAACCAAGCGTGGCCGTGCCGCTGGCTACCGCGTAGGTGACAGTGACGCCTGCTGCGGGGGCCATGGAAGAGCCAAAGGCGGTGACGGTGAAGGGAAGCGGCGCCCCGAGGGGGACTGTGTTTTGAGGCGCGGTGTCCAGGGTGAGCGAGTCACCTGTGCCGGAGTCATAGCTGACGCCGCCGGAGACGATGGAGGCTGCGTAGAAGATGGGAAGGTCGTCCACTTCGATGTCGACCGAGCCGGTGACGCCTTGAGAAGCGGGGGGCGCGATGGCGGTGATCTCATTGGGCGAAATGCTGGTGACGAGGGCGGGGTGGCCGCCGACCAGGACTGTATCGGAGGGGCGAAAGCCCATCCCCTGGATCACGATCGGACCGCCGGAGGCGGGAAGGCGCGCGGGGGAGGTGGTATCGGCGTAGAGCACCCAGCCCATGTAGGCGTAGTCGGGGCGGCCGTCTCCTCGCATGTCGGCGATGCCGAGGCGGACGACATCGTCGAACGCGGTGCTGACGCGCAGCCAGCTTTCGCCGGTCGCCCAGCCGTTCAACCCCGGCGCCCAGCCGACGGAAGGCGCGCCGACTGGGTCGAAGGCATCCCAGACCCCGAGGGCAAGCAGGGCCTTGGTTTCGGTTGGAACGCCGTTTTCATCAAGCGCCTGCGTGACCACGGTGAAGGAGTGCCCGGCGCGCACCGGGAAGACAAACCAGTCGGTCTGGCCCACCTGGCTCAATCGTCCGAGCCACTGGCCGCTGCCTGCGAGATTGCGCGGCGAGGCTGCGGTGGCGATGGCGTCCTGAAAGCCGCCGGCAGCGGAATCGGCGATGTTCACGGTAAGATTCTGCGACGATCCTGCTGCCATGAACGGGACCGAGAGGACGGGCATGGTGCCGGAGGGAGAAGGCGAGCCATCTTCGTAGGGGCCGACGGACTCCGATTCCATGTAGAGAGGGTTAATGGGCTCAAATGTGACTTGATAACTGGCGGTGGTCATGCCGGGAGGCAGGGGCATGAAGCGGAGATCGAAGAAGCCTTGCAGGGCGGGATTGTTGGAGCCCCACATGGTCAGCAGGTTGTCGTCCGCATCGTCGAAGCCGGTGACCGGGTTGCCGTGGTCGCCGCTGAAGTACGCGCCTGAAACAAAGGTGACCGTGTACTGGTAGAGGGGGTTGCTGTTGGCGTCGAGGGGGCGCGCGACCACGTTGACGCCCTGCATGCCGGCGCCGTTACGGAAGGTGATGGTTCCTTGAATAGAGACGGTGTTGGAGGCGGTGAGCTGCTTGCCGGGGTAAACGCCCAGGTTGGCGGTGGTGACGGGATAGATGCGGTTGAGCGCGGCAATGTCGTCGTAGCGCAAGACGGAGGGGTTGGGGATGCAGATGCCGCCACCCGACGAACAGAGGCCGCTGATGGGCTGCATGACCGGCCAACCCAGAAGGCCGTTGGCTTCGCCATTGGAGAGCGCGCCGGGGTTGACCTGGGCATAGTCGAGGCCGAGAACGCGGCCGAAGGCGCGCTCCAGTTCGTAGCTCATCATGGCGAGCTGATCAGGAGTGGCGGCGCAGAGGCCGTTGAGCAAAATGATGGCGTGGGCGATGGTCGCGTCCGGCCGGATGTTGTCGAGCCACGTCATGACGCCGTTGTTCTGGCAGCTTGTGGGGTCGGCGGCTCCGGCGCCAAAGATGGCGTTGGTCACAGAGCCGTCGGCGTCATAGAGAATGCCCAGCGGATAGTTTGAGGCTGAGGGCGTAACGTCGGCAGGCTGGGCGATGATTGCATTCCCGGCGACGATGTTGGAACTGCTGACGTCTTCGTTCAGTTGGCCTGCGTCGACCAGCGCGACAGCAGCTGTGGGAACGGCGCTCCACAGGGCAGCGGCCGCATCGACCATAGCGGTGGCTTGCAGGTTCGAGACCTGGCTGTTGAGCGGTCCCTGATCGACGTAATAGCGGATCTGGCCGCCGGACCAATGGACAGGCTGGCCGTTCACGGCGGGGTTGAAGTAGCTGATACCGGCGACGAACTTGGGTCCGCCCGCGATGAGAGCCGGCGGGGTCAGAGTGACTGCGAGCAGGCAGCCAGCGATTCGAAGGGCGCGAACGGAGTCGAGCACGAAATGGGCTCCAGACGCCAAAAATGGGGCACGTTTGCGGCCATTCCGCGCGCTCATTTCTGAGCGATCTCTAATGAGGAACACTCCGCAGAAACACCTCTTGATGAATCTGGCCTTTCTGAAGATGGCGACGAATTACCTGCGTGCGGGATAGTGGATTGGCGGGATTACTTTAGTTCCGACAGAATTACTATTCTCAGCTAAAATAAGCCAGTTACCTGATTGGAATTGACACAGATCAGGGTTACCTTCGGCTGGAGGCGCGGTTTGGTGCGCCGGCTTTCGAGCCAGGGAGCGAAGTGCGGTCACGGGGAGGACACCATCGCTACACGACTTCGAATGGGTGATTTGCTGGTTCGGGCGAAGCTGGTTACAGAAGAGGACGTAACCAAGGCGCTTGAGCGGCTCACGGAAAAGGGTGGCCGGCTGGGCGACAACCTGGTGGCTCTCGGGGCGATTACGCGCGAGAGACTGGACTCTTTCCTGCACCGGATTCCGCGGGAGCCTGCGGATATCAAGGCTATCGGGATCGATGAAGTCGACCTGATGGGCCTGTTGCTGAAGCTCATCTACCGCGACCGTCTGGAGACGACCCGGCAATTCGTCGACGCGATCAAGCTGCCGTACCACATCGTGCTTGAACTGGTGCAGATGGCCGTGAATCGCCAATTGCTGCAGAACCTTGGATCGCGCTATGCCGACAACCCAATCGACCTGAGCTATGCATTTACCGAGGAAGGACGGCGGTGGACGCTGGATGCGCTCTCGCGTCTGCACTACACCGGTCCTGCGCCGGTGACGCTGGAAGAATTCAACGATCAGGTCAGCCTGCAGAAGCTCACCAACGAACTGATCACGGTGGAGCGGTTGCGCAAAGGTCTGAGCGACCTGACCTTCGATGACACGATCGTCGAACAGGTGGGTCCGGCGTTGAATTCGGGCAGGGCGATTCTGCTATATGGACCGCCCGGAAATGGAAAGACCTCAACCGCACTGCGGATCACGAGCATCTTCCACGATGTGATTTATGTGCCGTATGCGGTGGTGGTGGAGGGACAGATCATCCGTGTGCACGATCCCAGTATTCATACGGAGCTGAACCGGACGGAGATGAGCGATGATGCCGGCATCTCGGTGGTGCGTCGCGAAGACTACGATGCGCGCTGGGTTCCTTGCAGGAGGCCTTTCGTGGTGACGGGCGGCGAGTTGACGCTGGAGATGCTTGATCTGCGGTATGACGAAACGGGGCACTATTATGAAGCGCCGCTGCACGTGAAGGCGCTGGGCGGCACCTTCATCATCGATGACTTTGGCCGGCAGCTCGTAAGCCCCACGAACCTGTTGAATCGCTGGATTGTGCCCCTAGAAAGCCGCATCGATTATTTAAAGCTGCACACAGGCAAGAGCTTCAGCATTCCTTTTGAGGAACTGATTATCTTCTCTACCAACCTGGAGCCTGAGGACTTGATGGATCCGGCGTTTCTGCGGCGCTTGCCCTACAAGATCGAAGTGGGAGCGCCGAGCTACGAAAATTTCAAGATCATATTCACCAAGGAAAGCGAAAAGCAGGGGATGCCGTTGGAAGACGAAGTCTTCAACTACATCGTGCACAAGCTCACCAACGAGAAGCAGATGGATTTTGCAGCCTACATGCCGCGATTCGTCGTTGACCAGGTTGTGGCGACCTGCCGATTCATGGGCCAGACTTCGCACTATGAGCCGCGCTATATCGACTATGCGCTCGACAACCTCCGGGTGAAGAGCAGCGCCGCAAAGAAGGGCGCCAAAACGTCCGCGCGGATCACAGACATAGAGTCAGTTGCGGTTTAACGTGCAACGGTAGCGCGCAGGCCGGGAAATCCGGTCTGCAGTCCATCAGAGTTCCGGATAAAAATCAAAAAACGCATCCAGGCTCTGCTTGAGCTGTTTCTCAATTTCCTCGCGTGAGCCCTCAAGCACGTGCATGGTGACGTGGGCCTCGTGCCCGTTGGTCAGCTTGAGCGTGGCGTCGTGAATCTCCTTCACTTCGCCCTCAGGGAGCAGCCGCATTCCGTAGACTAGAGTTAGATTGGCCATGCGTACCATCTTAAAGAAAGGCGCGGACGCCTGCAGGGAGCCGCGATGGGACAACGTGCATTGGGCACCATGAACCGGCGAGACTGTTTGAAAGGGGCGACCGCGGTTTGGGCGATGGCCCAGGGTGGTTGGGGCGGGATTACGGCGTTGGCGGCGGAGTTGCCGCATGCCAGGCCGTCGAAAGCTGACCGGCATTTTACGAGCGCGTCCGTAGAGGCGCTGATTCCGCGGGTACAGCGTGGGATGGGCGATGCGGCGCTGGCTACGATTTTCGAAAACTCCTTTCCCAATACGCTGGACACAACGGTTTATCCGGGGAGTTTTGAAGGCAAGCCGGACACATACATCGTGACTGGCGATATCGATGCCATGTGGCTGCGCGACTCTTCGGGGCAACTGTGGCCCTATGTGCCGCTGGCGAAAGAGGACGCTGCCCTGCGCGAGCTGCTGGAAGGCGCCAT
>OCTA010002931.1_pt1 | contig 15304 bp, 13 predicted proteins | sample 1538991 | NCBI WGS metagenome assembly OCTA01 (sample SAMEA3539302, study PRJEB22396) | soil metagenome | biome: tundra; feature: field; material: soil | place: USA | collected 2010-05 | depth 0.15 m | reverse complement strand
GCAGTTGCGTATCGGCCAAGACGGTGAAATTCAGGCGAAGGGTCCCAGTGTTTTCCAAGAGTATTGGCACAACCCAAGAGCCACCAGCGAGGCATTTACCGAGGATGGTTGGTTCCGTACGGGTGACGTCGGCCGCATGGAAGATGGCTGCCTCCTCATTCAGGGCAGGCTGAAGTTTGCCATTGTGCGCAGCAGTGGCCTCAAGGTCTTTCCTGAAGACATTGAACTGGTCGCCGACCAGGATCCTCGTTTCCAGGACGTCTGCATCGTCGGGGTCAACGACCCAAAGGGCGAATCTGTCACGGCGGTCGTTCTCTCCGATGAGTCGGATCGCGTGATCGCCGAAGCGATTGGCGAGATCAACTCGCAACTCGAGTCGTTTCAGCACATCGACCACTGGCGACGCTGGCCCGACGGCGACTTCCCCCAGACGCGCCTGCTAAAGATTGACCGGCGTCAGGTCCAACTGTGGGCCAATTCCACTGAGAACGAGCAGCCGACGCAGAACAGGACGCCCGAGGCAACGGTCGACTCGCTGGTGCACATCATCCGGTTGAGTCTGGACGACGCGAACGCGGTGGTCGCCGAGTCCGACTCCCTCGGCGATATCGGTCTCGACTCGTTGCGAAGACTCACTGTGGTCTCGCTGCTTGAGGAGCAGCTGGGGATCTCCATTTCCGATGAGAAGATCACCCCCGCGACCACCGTTGCTCAGTTGCGCCAGTTGATCAGTCAGGGGACGTCGGCTGCAGAGGCGAGTAGACCGCCGGTTTGGCCCTACTGGCGATGGGTGCGGTTCATCGGCAATGGGATTCGCGACGGTTTATTGAGGGCCCTCATTCGCGTGTGGGTCAGGATCGATGTTGTTGGCGCCGAATCGTTGGACGGCCTTGCGACGCCGGCAATTTTCATCTTCAATCACAGCGATGACTTTGACGGGCCGGTTGTCTACCAGGCAATGCCGCGAAGAATCCGCACCCGACTGGCTGTGGCGACAGCCGACGACGTGCTGCGTGATCACAAGGTCCTCGCGCTTATCGTTCGGGTCTGCTTCGCCGGTTTCTCGTTCGCCCGTAGCGGACCGTATATGCCCAGCCTCGAGTACGTGGGCGAAATGATCGACCGGGGCTGGAATGTGCTCATTGCTCCGGAGGGCCGTCTCAGCACCAACGGCCTGCTGCAACCGTTCAAGTCGGGCATCGGACTGCTGGCGGTCAGCCTTGGAGTTCCGGTGGTTCCTGTCAAGACTGTCGGTCTCGCGGGTACGGTGCCACTGCACGCAAAGTGGCCCAAAAAACGTAGTGACGTTACGGTGCGGATTGGTCAGCCGATGCTGGTTGACCCTCAAATGAACTATGACGACGTTACCGAAACGCTGTATCGAGCAATGGAAACGCTCTAGTCGATGCGGATCGACGGGATCAAGATTCATGCGATGAATTCTGTTCGCTGCACAGGTGCAGGCTGACGTTGCCGAAGCCCCCCGAGCGTCTCATCGACGTCGCAGTCACCTATGACGCTTCGGGCAGGCCATACGGTACAACTGAAGCTCAGAACTTCGAACTATCAATTTCGCACCATGGTGACTACGTCGTCGCGGTGGCTTTGGGCGTTGTGGAATGAACTACCGAGATTTCGGTGAGTACGTGGCGAGCTATGACGAGTTCGCGGATAGTCTCGCCTTGACCAGTAGGCCATTCTTGAAAATTGAAAGGCTTACTCATCGCGAGTTACGCTCGTTGACGCCGGACTCGAATAGCTGCACCAGTCCGGGGTGCGAGAACCGTCGTAGCGCCTGAGCCTCTTGTGAGAGGCGTTGCGCGTATTCGCGGTCCGGTGAACGAACGATCTTGATGGCGACGTCAGTGCTGTTCACTTCGTCAACGGCGCGAAAGACGTCGGACATTCCACCGCGTCCGAGCAATGTGCCCAACCGGTACCGTCCGTCCAATAACTCGCCGGTGGTACTCATCTCGATACCGCCGAACCTTCCTTGGGAATTCGCATCCGAAACGCTTTCATCACGAGGTAGTCGAAATCAAGTGATCCGATCGAGAGTGCGGGTGCCTCGTAGGTCGAGGCGACGTGAGAATTCACCGAATTGATGTCCTCAATCTATGGAACGACGTCAATTTCGCTTCTGGGTCGTAACGAGTCGCTCGAAGTTCTTGCCCGTTGTTTCGGGAGATTATGGGACGACCGTTAATTCTGATTGCTCTGGAATATGTTGGTCTGACGTGTTCAATACGTGAAGGACACGCGGACGACATCGTCGGGCGCAGACGTGGGAGACCGAGAAATGCGCAAAAAGAATTGTCAAAGAATCGGTCCAAGTAAAAGCGCTGTAAACGCTTACTTTTTGACCGATTGTGAAGATTTCCCTTTGGCTATAAGGGTTTTGCTGACTTGACAGAGAGGGTCCGTCTGTGTACCGTGTAAGCGGTTACAGCGGCAACACTGCGTTGCCGATGTTGGGGGAACCGAGGCGAGTCACGTGGTTGATTCACAGCCGACGATTTACGACGTCGCCCAGCGGGCGGGCGTTTCTATCGCCACTGTCAGTCGGGCCCTCAACTCCGTTTCTTCGGTTCGACCCGCTACACGCGACAAGGTTTTGGCCGTAATTCGCGAGTTAGAGTTCGTGCCCAACTCCGTCGCGCGGGGTCTTTCGAGCGGCAAACACTGGATCCTCGGACTCGTCTTCATGCAAACCGGGCTGGACAACAACGTCCTCGCCGTGGAAGAGGCGAGCCTGCTCTATACCGACATCGTCATTCGAGGAGCCGAGGCGCGAGCGGCGGCGCACGGTTACTCGCTGCTTCTCTGCGGCGCGGGTGAGAATCACCCGACCGGCATGACTCCAGTTATGAATCTCACGGGCACGGTGGACGGGCTCATCGTGCTGGACCGCGTCATGACTGAGGACGACGTCGCCGACCTCGCTCGTCGAATCCCCGTGGTGCTCATGGCCGGCACCGGCAACTCATCGTCGGCGATCACAGTTCGAGTCGACAACGAGCAGGCGATGCGCAGTCTCGCCCGACACTTCATTGATGTTCACCACGTACGGCGGTTCGGCTTCGTGTCGGGTCACCAAGGAAGCCCCGACAGCGTGGGGCGTGAGGCGTCGTTCAGGGCCGCCATCGAAGAAGGGGGCGTGACCCTGGCGGACATCGACATTCTCAAGTCCGATTGGACGTCCGCGGGTGGCGAAGGCGCGATGCGAGCACGAATAGCAATGGACGAACCCTTGCCGGAGATGTTCGCCTGCGCCAACGACCAAACAGCGGTTGGCGTGATCTACGCACTGCACGCCGCCGGACTGCGAGTGCCCGAAGACATATTGGTGTCTGGTTTTGACGACATCAGCTTGACGCGATACTTCAAGCCGCCACTCACGACGATTCGTCAATCGGGCCGTCTCTTGGGTGAAGTCGCGGTTGACGCGTTGGTCGCCACGCTTGATAACTCCGAGCTCGCTGATCGCACGATCGTGCTGCCGACCGAACTGGTCGTGCGTGAAAGCTGTGGTTGCGCCGCGCAGTCCGAATCACCTACCGAAATATTCAAAACGATCGCGGTCTCTACGATGGCGGTGAACTGAACATGCGTCTGATTGGTCGTCGACTCGCGCTCTATGCGTTGACGGCGTGGGTGGCCATCACGGTCAACTTTTTGTTGCCGCACTTCATGCCCGGCAATCCAATTCAGACAATGATCGGAAAGTTGCAAGGACAGGTCACGCCGCAAGAGATTCGTGCCATTCGGCTCTCCTTCGGCGGAGGGCTGAACGGGAGTCTGATCTCGCAGTACTTGACGTACATCGGACAGCTCCTCCACGGCAATCTCGGCGTCTCGATCACGCTCTCGGCGCCGGTCAGCTCAATCCTCAAGGCGTCGGTTCCCTGGACCATCGGTCTGATCGGTATCTCCACCATCATCAGCTTCTTGGTGGGCACATTTTCCGGCGCGCTGCTCGGTTGGACGCGGGGATCGCGACTCGACTCGCTGATTCCCACGGCGACGTTCTTTCAAGCAATTCCGTATTTCTTCTTGGCGACGGTCATGTTGTTGGTCTTCGCTAGCAACCTCCGTTGGTTTCCGGTCCTCGGCGCCTACAGCCAGAACTTGCAACCGGGTTGGAGTTGGGCGTTCGTGGCGAGTCTGCTGCGCTACGGCGAACTCCCGGTGATCTCGATCGTGCTCAGTTCCGTGGCCGGATGGATGCTCGGCATGCGCAACATGATGATCACGATGGTGGCCGAGGACTTCGTGCTCATGTCCATCGCTATGGGTCTGCCCAAGCGAAAGGTGATAATGGCCGCCGCCCGAAACGCGATTCTGCCGAGCATCGCGAACCTCTCGTTGGCCATCGGCCTCGTCGTGTCCGGGGCGCTGTTAGTCGAACTGGTCTTCAACTATCCCGGCGTCGGAGACCTCTTGTTGAATGCGGTCCAGAGCCAGGACTATCCGTTGATCCAGGGGATCTTCTTGTGCATCACCCTGGCCGTCTTGGCGGCGAACTTCTTGGCGGACCTGGTGTATCTCTTACTCGATCCCCGAACGAGAACTGAAGTGGCGCCGTGAAGAAGCTGCGCATACCTCGTTCGCCCAAGGTCATTCTCGGATTGGCCATCATCACCTTCTTTGGGCTCTTGATGATCTTCGGTCCGTACCTCGCGCCGTTCGACCCCAACAACACCTCGTTCGCGCCGAACCTCACCCCATCGATGCACCACTGGTTCGGTACCACCAGCCTCGGTCAGGACATCTTCTCCCAGACGCTCGTCGGCGCCCGGGCCACGATGGTCGTGGCGCTGGTGGCGGGGCTCGTCGCCACGATGTTGTCGATGGTCATCGGTATCTCTGCGGGCTATATCGGTGGCTTTACCGACGACGGCCTTTCGTTGATGTCTAACGTCTTTCTCGCCCTGCCGGGTCTTCCGCTGCTCATAGTGATCGACAGCTATCTGCCCGTGGACAGCCGTTCCAATTCCCTCATAATCGGCTTGGTCATTGCCCTGACCGGCTGGGCGTGGGGCGCTCGTGTGCTGCGAGCGCAGACCATGTCGCTGCGCAATCGAGATTTCGTCGAGTCGTCACGGATTATTGGTGAAAAGAGAATTCGGATCATGTTGAGCGAGGTGGCGCCCAATCTGCTGCCCATCCTGGCCTCGTCGCTGCTGTTCACAATCCTCTACTCCATCGGCGCCTACGTCACCTTGGCCTACATCGGTCTGACGAGCACGGCAGTATGGAATTGGGGCACCATGCTCTTCTGGGCCCAAGCGAACAACGCTCCGCTCTCCAGTGAGTGGTACTGGTTCGTGCCGCCGGGCATTTGCATTGCGCTGGTCGGCACCGGTCTGGCCCTGTTGAATTTCGGCATCGATGAGTTCATCAACCCCCGCCTTCGCGCGGGCGGCCTGAGCGCTCGCCACCGGCGACGACTGGGAATGCCCCGTCGCCAGCGTCTCGGTCTCACGCCGGTTGTCCGATCGGTGGCCACGACCCCACGTCTATCTCCGAAGACGCCGAACTCGGTGACGTCATGACGACCGAATCCACGGAGGTTGGCAGCGTGGTGAGTAGTGAACTGGCCACGAATGCGCCTTCGGCGATCGCGGCGCATCACGCCGTCACGATCTCACTCGAAGAAGGCGCGATGGGGGAGCGGATTCTTGACGTGCGCAACTTCAGCGTGAACTACGGGTGGGGCGAGAACGCGGTGTGCGCCGTCGACAACGCCGATGTCCACCTCGATCGCTCCCAGGTGCTCGGAATCGCGGGCGAGAGCGGGAGCGGAAAGTCAACGCTGGTGCACGCAATCACCCGACTGCTTCGCGCGCCCGGCGTGATCACGGGCGGCGAAGCACGATTCAACCTGGGATCCAGCGACGCGGGCGAAAGGGTAATCGACCTCGTGAACGCGAGCGAGCGCGAACTGCGCAGAATTCGCTGGTCCAGCATTTCTATTGTCCTGCAGAGCGCCCTGAGTGCGTTGAATCCCGTGGTGCGCGTGGGCGCGCAGTTCGAGCAAGTGCTCAAGACCCATCGGCGCGAAATGTCGAAGGTCGAACGACGAGCGCGCGCTGCGGAAATGATGGAGATGGTCGGACTGAGCGAGGATCGCCTTGATCGCTACCCCCACGAACTCTCCGGTGGACAACGCCAGCGCATTATGATCGCCCTCGCTTTGGTACTCGACCCTCAGCTCGTCATTATGGACGAGCCCACGACGGCGCTCGACGTCGTAACCCAGCGCGAAATCATCAGTGAGCTCTTCGAACTACGTGCGCGTTTCGGCTTCGCCATGATATTCATTACGCACGACCTGTCCCTCTTGACCGAGTTGGCGGACGAGATCGTCGTCATGTACGCCGGCGCACTGGTGGAGCGGGCCGCGGCGAGAGAGCTCTACGAAGCCCCCCGACACCCCTACACGCTGGGACTGCTGGATTCGTTCCCGCCGATGCACGGCGAGCGAACGGAGCTCACGGGCATACCCGGCTCCCCGCCTGATCTCGCGCACTTGCCGAGTGGTTGCAGTTTTCACCCGCGTTGCCCCTTCGCCATGGCCCGGTGCTCGAACGAGGCGCCCGCGCTCATCGACATAGAAGGGTCGGGCCGTTCAGTGGCCTGCTGGCTGCACGTCGGCGACGCCGGTGTGACGGTGCCGGTGGAGTTGAGTCGTGTGAGTTCGCCGATCGCTCCGCAGGCCGAACCAGTGACGGAGGCGCCATGAGCGACGAGACGAAGACGACCGTGGATCTCGCGGCTCGACATCTCACCAAGCATTTCCTGGCGCGTACGCCCGGTCACCTCTTCAACGCCAAGCGCGTCGTGCGAGCGGTCGATGACGTCAGTCTCGACTTGGTTGGTAGTGAAGTCGTGGCCGTCGTCGGCGAAAGTGGGTCGGGCAAGTCAGTCCTCGCGCGCATGCTGGCGCGCATCGTGACGCCGACGTCGGGCGACCTCGTTCTGCAAGGTACGCCCATTCGCATAAAGTCCAAGCGAACGCTCGAGTACACCTCGCAGGTCCAGTTGGTGTTGCAGGACCCCTTCGGGTCCATGAATCCCGTTCACCGCATGAGCCACAACCTGCTGCGACCACTGCTCATCCACGGAGCGTCGAAGCACGACGCCCCCGCGATGGCCGAGGCGGCGCTGCACCGGGTAGCGCTCGAGCCACCCAGTCGGTTCCTCGAGAGCTCCCCCCACGAGCTTTCGGGGGGACAGTTGCAGCGGATCTCGATTGCCCGGGCGCTGTGCGTCGAGCCCAAGGTGTTGCTCGCCGACGAGCCGATCTCGATGCTGGACGTCTCCGTGCGTCTCGGAGTGCTCAATCTTCTTCGCGGCTTGTGTGACAACGATCACCTGGCCATCCTCTATATCACCCACGACATCGCCTCGGCGCGTTACATCGCTGATTCGATCATCGTGATGTACGCCGGACAAGTTGTCGAGCAGTCGCGTGGCACGATCCTCGTCGACGAGCCGACGCACCCGTACACCCAGCTGCTCATTGCGTCGGTACCCGATCCGTCGGACCCGACGAGGGTCACACCGCCCACGGGCGAACACGCCCAAGTGGAGATCGCCGAGAAGGGTTGTCGTTTCAGCCCGCGTTGTCCGCACGTGATGGATCGGTGCCGTGAAGAGGAGCCGCCGGAGTTCATCGTCGGCGAGAGGCACACGTCGAAGTGTTGGCTCTACGCCGATCACGAAGCCGCAGTCGAGGTAGCGATTTCGACGTACCAGAGGGAGGGGGAGACCGCGACGACATGAACCACATCGAATAGAGAGCCGTGAGAACGCTCGTCATGACGTTCTTGCGGTCGGCAGTATCGCGAAGGTCCAACCGGCCTCGCGTTTGTTAAGTAGGGACCCACAAGGTTCAAACAAAACGTCGGCGAAAGCCGGCTGGACACTATCAATATAAAGGAAAAATATGTTTAAAAGAGCTGCAGTTGTCTTCACGGCGATGTCGTGTTTGACACTAGGCATGGTCATGAGCGCGGGCGTCACCGCCGCTTCGGGGGCGAGTTCTACTTTGACATTGGAGAACAACACCGGTGTAACCTTCACCGATAACTTCAATCCATTGGACTCGAGCTCGTTCGCGGCGCAGATGAACGTTCGCTCGCTCATCTACGAACCACTGTACGAGTTCGATTCGCTCAAAGCGGGCGTCTCGTACGCGTGGCTCGCGACGAAGTACGAATGGTCCAATGGTGGAAAGACACTGACGTTCACAATTCGCACTGGTGTGAAGTGGAGCGACGGAACGGCATTCGGCCCGGCCGACGTGGCCGCGACGTTTAACCTCGTCAACACCAATCCGGCGGCGAACGTCTGGGGACTTCCGGCGTTGTCAAGCCCGGCGACGGTTTCGGGTAACACCGTGGTGTTGAATTACGCGACGTCACAGTACTCGAACATCGTGAACATTGCTGGTACTCAGTTGATGCTGCCGGCGAACTTCGGGACGAAGTACTCGACGACCGCGACGGCAACAGTGACTGCTCCGATGGGCACGGGTCCGTACGTCCTGAACAACTACAGTTCCACGTTGGTGAGCTACAAGGCCAACCCGACGTACTGGGACGGCACGCCCGCGGCGAGTCAGATCAACGTTCCGTCGTACGCGTCCAACACCGACGCCGCGACCGCCTTGGCGAGTGGACAACTTGATTGGGCTGGTAACGACATTGTGAACGTCAACAAGATCTTCGTGGACGTGAACAAGGCGACCAACCACATCTACTTCGCCCCGGGTTCTACGGTGACATTGGAGTTGAACGTCACTAAGTGGCCATTCACCAACATTGCTGTTCGCCAGGCCGTCAGCGCCGGCGTGAACCGCACCGCGTTGAGTGTCAAGGGTGAGAGTGGATACGAGGCGCCGGCAACGTCGTTGAGTGCATTGATCTTGCCGAGCCAGGCTTCGTACCTCGGTTCGCAGTACATTAACGACATCAAGGCGACGAATCAGCCCAAGACCGTGAAGTCGATCTTGACCAAGGCCGGGTTCAAGAAGAACAAGCAGGGTTACTACGCGTTGAAGGGCAAGGTCGTCAAGTTCTCCATGGAGGACCCGATTGCCTACTCCGACTACTACGCCAACATCCAGCTCATGTCTTCAGAACTGAAGTCCGAAGGCATTGACGCCACGGTTAATGGCGTCGAGGCGTCTGCGTGGGACATCGACGCCGCGAACGGCAACTTCCAATCGATCATTCACTGGGGCAATGGTGGTACCGACCCGTACACCCAATTCGACAACTGGCTCGACTACAACATCTCAGCTGCGATTGGCAAGCCAGCTAGCGGTGACTACGGCCGTTACCACAACGCGAAGGTGCAGTCATTGCTGTTGAAGTTGTCAGCGACGGACCCGGCCAACACGGCTGCCGTGAAGGCCGCCACGTTGCCGCTCGAGAAGATTGAGGCGACAACGTTGCCCGTCGTGCCGCTGTTGTACGGCGCCGACTGGGACGAGTACAGCACGGCGAAGTTCACCGGTTTCGTAACGGCGAGCAACCCGTACATGGACCCGTCGCCGAACGACCCTGAATTGCCCTACATCTTGATGCAACTCAAGGCGTCGTAATAAATCACCTCTGCGCGCGGGCTAGGAGTTCTCCAACCCTGCTAGCCCGCGCGTAGAGGGAACACCAGATTAGGCGCGACCGCGTCGATATTGCTATCAGCGCGGTCGCGTGCAGTCACTTTTCGCTGAAACTCGCCCAATTACTAGAAGGAGACATCCACACCATGAGCACGACCAGCCCCTTCAACGAGAGTCCGCCACGCTCGTTCCCCACGGATTTCCTTTGGGGAACCGCCACCGCCGCGTATCAAATCGAAGGCGCCGTCGACGTCGACGGCCGCGGACCATCGATTTGGGACACCTATAGTCACCGGCCCGGAGCAGTGTGGAATGGTGACACCGGCGACATCGCGTGTGATCACTATCACCGAATGGACGAAGACCTCGATCTCATGAAGGAACTCGGCGTCGGCTCGTATCGGTTCTCGGTCGCGTGGCCCCGGGTGCAGCCCGACGGCAAGGGATCCGCGAATCAGGCCGGACTGGACTTCTACCGTCGTCTCGTCGATGGACTATTGAAGCGAGAGATTGAGCCGACGTTGACGCTCTATCACTGGGACCTACCCCAGCCGCTCGAAGACGAAGGCGGCTGGTGTGCGCGCGACACGGCCGAACGATTCGGCGAGTACGTGGACATTGTCGCGTGCGCGTTGGGAGACTCCGTCGAACGCTGGATCACGCTGAATGAGCCGTGGTGTTCGGCCTGGCTCGGCTACGGGGCGGGCCGTCACGCGCCCGGCGTCAAGGACATCGGCAAGGCGGTCGCCGCGACGCACCACCTGCTGCTCGCGCACGGCACCGCACTACCAATACTGCGCTCGGCGATCCCTGACGCCAAAGTCGGTATCACCCTCAATCTGGGCGTCTCGCGCCCCGGCACGACGCACGAGCTCGATCTCGCGGCCGCGCGTCGAGCGGACGGCAATCTCAATCGAATCTTCTTGGACCCGGTCTTTAAGGGCCACTATCCCGAGGACATGCTCGAGCACTACAAGGCGAACCTGCCCGGCTTTTCGGTGGTGCGAGACGGCGACATGGGCCTCATCTCGCAGCCGCTCGACTTCTTGGGCGTGAATTACTACTTCCCGGGCACCATCATGGACTCGACACGGGTCAAAGAGGCCCGGGCCGCCGGCTACGGGGTCCCCTTAGGTGAACAGTTCCCCGACCTACGGGTGCTCTCTTTGGAGACGCCCGGCACGGACACCACGTCGATGGGATGGGAAGTCGACGCGTCGGGACTCACCGAGTTACTCGTGCGGGTGAAGAACGACTACACGGAGTTGCCGATCTACATCACGGAGAATGGCGCGGCCTTCGATGACTACGTCGATCCCAACGGTCACGTCCTCGATCACGACCGCGTTTCGTACCTCGAAGAACACATCTCGGCGGTGCACGACGCGATCAAGGCCGACGTCAACGTGCAGGGCTACTTCGTCTGGAGCCTGCTCGATAACTTCGAGTGGTCCTACGGCTACTCACGGCGCTTTGGGATCGTGTGGGTTGACTTTCCAACTGGCAACCGACTGCCCAAAGCGAGTTTCTCGTGGTACGCCAACACGGTTCGCAACAACGCCTTGGTGTACTCGACGAGTGGCGGCGACTCGTAAACACTTCGCGACTTGGCGACGTCAACCTTTAGAAGCGGTGCCGCCTCTCGTCACGTTTCGATCCAGGATGCCGAGCGTCGCACGAAGAGCACTTTCGGAGATCACGGGAAAGATGTCGGCGTCCCTCCACTCTTGACTGATATTTGACCAGTCGTAGTACGAGGTCACCAGAGTGGCGTCATCGAGTGGTTCGAGTAGATAGCCGTAGACGTGACCAACCCGGGTGGCCGGGCAACCGTCCGGCCGTCAGGAACCGAGAACCGACCCGAAGAACTGCTCCGTCGCCTGCCAGTGGCGCTCGGCGGAGGCTGCGTCGTAGCTCGCGTTATCGGGGACGGCGAAGCCGTGGTGGGCCTGATAGGTCTCGATGGTGTGGATGACCCCGGCCTCGCTGAGGGATTTCTCCAGCAGATCCTTCTGCTCGTCGGTGAACGACTGGTCCTCAATCGCCCCCGCCACGTACACGGCGGCCTTGATGGCGCTCGCCTTGTGGTGGGGGCTGTCAGGGTCGTCGGCCTTGGCGAGGTTCCCACCGTGGAAGGAGGCTGCCGCAGCGATGCGATCACCCAGGTTCGCAGCGGTGATGAGCGAGAGCCGGCCGCCCATGCAGTAGCCGGTGGTGCCGACGCCGCCCGGCCGCTTCTCGGGCAGGGTTTCAAGGTAGTCGACGAAGGCGCCAGCGTCGCGCACCACCAGGTCTACGGTGTAGCCCCGCATCATGCCCATGATCTTCTCCGCGGTCTCCTTGGTGGAGAACGCGGTGCGCATGTCGACCGGGTCGTAGGGGCCGTTGCGGTAGTAGAAGTCGGGCACCAGGACCACATAGCCCAGATCCGATAACCGCTCGCCCATCTGACGCATGGTGTCGCGCATCCCCCCGGCGTCGGGAAACATGATCACCGCCGGCCAGGGTCCCTCTCCACCGGGAATGCTGAGCGCGGCCGGGCAGATCCCGTCTGTGGTCTCGATCTCGACAGAGCGTTGCGCCACGGCGACTCCCTCCGGGTCGTGGTGCTTGAATCCTATGGGTTTACACCTCGGCCATTAAGTCAGTATTGCGTGTCTGAGTCCTCGGTGGACCGGAGCTTTGGCGCCGGTCTAGTGGTTTAGGTCTCGGTGCGTAGACATCAGTTAGCCCCTCTTCGGGATAAGCCTCCAGTGCAAGGTGGCATTCCTACGTCGGGCCCGTGATGCGAGCTCAGACCGAACACCGCGCCCGAGGGGGTCCCGAGTTTTTCGAAGCCGGGGAAGTGGTTTTCAATGTTAAAGAGAACTCGGTACCATGAGTGTGATTCTTCGACATCTGTCGTGGAGGAATGACCCTGGACGAAGGTGGTGCAGGGTGCCTAGGTGATCAGTCTCGCTGTTTGCGACTGAGTCTCGCAAGGCCGACCTTCGGTAGTATTCCTTGTCATCTGGTCAACGACTGGCTACCGACTAAGTGACTAGGTAATCCGGTGGCGAAGTGGGGGGTTGAACGTGAGTAGTAGGACTCTCTTCCACGGCGGGAACCTGTTCGATGGGACGGGTTCTGACCCGGCACCGGCAGATGTCGTGGTCTCCGACGGGCGCGTAGTGGAGGTGGGAACCGGACTTGATGGTGATGAGGGAGTGGACTGCTCCGGATCAACACTGCTGCCCGGCCTGTTCGACTGCCACGTGCACGTCACTAAGTCCGGAGTCGACATGATGAAAAGGCTTTCTAGCCCGTTCTCCTATCAGTTCTTCGAGGCAGCCGAGAACCTCTTGGCGACCCTGCGCGTTGGGATCACTACGATCCGCGACGCTTCGGGAGCTGACCTCGGAATTCAACAAGCTGTCAATGATGGACTCGTCATTGGCCCACGGATGCAGATCTCGGTGACGGCTATCAGTCAGACGGGTGGACACGGCGATGGTTGGATGCCTTCGGGTATCTGCGTTACTGGCTTCGAGTCTCACCCCGGCCGGCCATCGGGCTTGGTCGACGGGCCAGAGGAGATGCGTAAGAAGGTTCGCGAACTCGTCCGGGCGGGTGCGAACGTCATCAAGGTGTGCACTTCCGGAGGGGTGCTTTCTCCACGAGACAGTCCTCGGCATGGCCACTTCAGGGACGACGAGCTGTTGGTATTGGTAAGCGAGGCCAAGGCCGCCGGCCTCGCCGTCATGGCCCACGCTCAGGCCACAGACGGCGTCAAAGCGGCAGTGCGTACAGGAATCCGCTCCGTCGAGCACGGGATCTTTCTCGATGACGAGGTTATTGCCATGATGCTGGCGGCGGGCACTTGGCTCGTCCCCACCCTGGTCGCGCCGCGCGCTGTTCTCGACGCGGTTGACGCCGGGGCAACCTTGCCTTCCTCGGTCGTCGTAAAGGCCCGCGAGGTCATGGAATTTCATCGTGCTTCGTTCGCCAAGGCCGCCGCCGCCGGCGTCAGGATCGCCATGGGCACCGATAGTGGGGTCGGACCGCACGGCAATAACCTCGACGAACTCGTCCTGATGGCTGAGGGCGGCATGAGCCCGTCCCAGGTCCTGGTGGCAGCCACCTCGAGTGCCTCAGAACTCATGGGCCTGGAAGACCAGTTGGGCACGGTCGAGCCCGGCAAGCGAGCTGATCTCGTCGTTGTCAACGGAAATCCCTACGACCTGGGGCATCTCAGGTCGAATATTCGGCGCGTCTACAAGGAAGGTCAGTTGGTCGTTTCGAATGACGATCCTAGAGAAGAGTGATCAAGGTCCTGTAGAAGACAAGGTGCTGGACTGCAAGTTCGCGCAGCGCACGGCCGGAATTCGTTAATGGCCGCACATTTTTTCCTTCAACAATGTGCACACTCAATGACTCATCACACATTTGCATGAAACGATAGAGTCCCTCGCTGATCATTTGGGTTGTTCTTTGGTGTACGTGGTTGTCCAAGTTTGCTGGCAATTACTGGCCTGTCAGCCGGAGACGTTCGTTCATGATGGTGGGACTTTTATCTCGTTGCTTACATGGTTGCTTACGCGCAGACATTTCGTCCGGTACTTGGATCATTGAGTCCACTCGGTGAGCGGGGTTCGCTCATGACCGTTAATCACGAGTCGCTTCAGCTCAAAATATTTACCGACGGAAACCTCGACTTTTGCACTGACCATGATGGCATGGCGAATCTCAAAGTGCCCCGGTGAATTCATGAGAACTAGTTCCACAATGGGCGCAAAACCTGGCTCCCGGACTAAGCGATTCCGCGCATTTAGAGCACCGCGGGCCCTTGCTCGAACGCAAAGCGACGATGAAGATAGCAACGCCAGCACCGAGAAGAACTAGTCCCACAATTAGCCATAACCACGGACTCTGTTCTTGGGTGCAACTCTCGCCGACACCGAAGGTGCTCTGAGTCTTCGTGCAGACCATGCCCGGCCCACTGCGATTGAGATACGCAACGTAGAACAAAGGGAGTGCGAGTCCTCCGAACAGCCCAGGAATGCCCCGTCTTGAAGATGGTTTGCGGACTAAGAATATCGTGGCGATGACCGCAATCGGAATGAAGAAGATACCAATCGCAAAAGCTCCGGCAATGACCATGGCGTACGAGCCGCCGACGAGCATCCAGATAACGAAATAGATCCAAGGTCGGCGTGAGGCGACCGGAGGCGCCTTAGTCAACGTATCGCCCGACCAGTTGCTGACCTTTGGTCGTATTGAAAACAGGTAGACGAGCGCCAAGATGAATCCAACGACGCCGAGGGCCAAGGTGAAAACTGAGATCAGGGTTATCCATAGTGCTTTGGATTCACCGACAGCAACAAACGCCTCCGGGGGTCTCAGGGCCGCATCGATAATGGCCCAAATTGAAGTGCCAAGAAACACGACCCACAGCGCGGCGAGAATGATAATCACGTGGACTTCTCAGCTTTTTTGGATATCGCTAGGTTGTTGCGCGCCACCCAAAGAAAGACTCTCGTCGGAAATACGATTGGTGGTATCGGCTCGTAGTGGAAGATTACGGTGCACGGTAACAACGGATAGGCCCAGACGATGGCTCCAATTTGGGGGCAACCGTAGGTCACTTTTCATCGTCGGCGACTCGCGACGTCAAAGTGACGGTTGAGTTCGTTG
>OCTA010002929.1_pt1 | contig 15305 bp, 15 predicted proteins | sample 1538991 | NCBI WGS metagenome assembly OCTA01 (sample SAMEA3539302, study PRJEB22396) | soil metagenome | biome: tundra; feature: field; material: soil | place: USA | collected 2010-05 | depth 0.15 m | reverse complement strand
CACCCAGTCAATCGCTTACCGCCAAACCTAGTCCTTGATTGAAGCCTAAGATCCGCCTGACACCGCGTTGTTAGCAGCTCCCACGCCGGCGCTATCTGTCCTTTGTCGAGGACTACAGGCATCACCGCGCGGCCAGCAACAACGCCTGGCCATTGCAAGGGCAATTCCTTGCGTCCCCCCAGATTCTGATTCTCGACGAGGCCAATCCACAGAAAGCCTGCGACGGAGCCTTACCGCCGGCGTGATGGCGACAGGCGTTTTAGCCGTCGGGTAGAACGCCGATGATGAATGCGTCCACTGCTCTCCACGGCATCCTTCGCCAGCGTGGTGGTGAGCCACGACCGCTACTTCCTGGACAACGTGGTCAACGACATGGCCGAAATCGGCCGCGCCTACCCCGAGGGCATCCTGCGCGTCGAGGGAAGCTACAGCCATTTTCTGGAAAAGAAGGAAGAATTCTTAACCGCGCAATCCGGCCGCCAGGAAGCGCTGGAGAACAAGGTGCGCCGCGAACGCGAGTGGCTGAGCCGCGGCGCCAAGGCGCGCACGGGCAAGTCGAAGGCCCGCACGGAAGAGGCCGGCCGCCTGATCCGCGAACTGTCCGGCCTGGAATCGCGCGCCGATAAGGGCGTGGCGCGCATCGATTTCACGGCCACCGGCCGCCGCACCAAGCGCCTGGTCTCGGTGGAAAGCATCGCCATGGATCTCGGGGGCCGCACGTTGTTCCGCGACCTCAGCTTCGCGCTGGTCCCCGACGCGCGGCTGGGCCTGCTGGGCGCGAACGGCGCCGGCAAGACCACATTGCTGCGCATCCTGGCGGGCGAGCTGGAGCCTTCCGAGGGCCGCTGCGAGCGCGCCCCGGCGCTGCGCTCGGTCTATTTCGACCAGACCCGCGAGCAGCTCGACGCCACCCAGACGCTGCGCCAGGGACTCGGCGCGCACGACGAAACCGTGGTCTACCGCGATCGTCCCATCCACGTGGCCGGCTGGGCCAAGCGCTTCCTGTTCGACGCGGACCAGCTCGACCGGCCCATCGCCAGCCTCTCCGGCGGCGAGCAGGCGCGCGTCCTGATCGCCCGCCTGATGCTTCAGCCGGCCGACCTGCTATTGCTCGACGAGCCGACCAACGATCTGGACATCCCCACCCTGGAAGTCCTCGAAGAGAGTCTCTCCGACTTCCCCGGCGCCCTGGTTCTGGTGACGCACGACCGCTACCTGCTCGACCAGGTCTCCACCGCCGTGCTGGGCCTGGACGGCCAGGGCGGCGCGCAAATCTACGCCGACTACTGGCAATGGGAGCAGGCCCAGTTCGTTCCCAAGCCGCCCAAGCCGGAAAAGCCCGCCGCGCCGAAATTCGACGGAGTGGGCAAGAGGAAGCTATCGTACCTGGAAGCCCGCGAGTGGGAGGCCATGGAAGCCCGCATCCTGGAAGCCGAGCAAGCCGCCGAAGCCCTGCGCGCGGAAATGCAATCCCCCGAAGCCGTATCGGACGGCCCCCGCCTGGCCGCCTGTTACGAACGCCTGCAATCCGCCGAAGCGGATGTCGCGACCCTCTACGAACGCTGGGCGGAACTGGAAGCCAAGCAGCAATAGCGGCCGCGAGGCCGGGCCGCGGCAACGCGATGGTACTGTGTTACGAACTTCATCGAAGCAATCGTGGCGCAGACTCTCAGTCTGCCGCGCCGGCACTCATGCCGGCGCTCGGATGAGCGCGCGGAGGACGAGGCTGCTGGTCGTATTCGTGGACCGCGGCAGGCCAGACGAGGAGACCATCCACATTATTTCGGCCAGAAAGGCAACCGCTTATGAAAAGAGCGCATACGAAGACCAATTCCGCCGGTAAACGGCTCAAGATCGGCGACGAAACGCGGGGGCTTTACGAGAAGCGCGACCGGAGCCTGGATCATGATCCGGACGCCCCCGTGCTGTCGCCCGAAGTGTGGCAAAACGCCGCCATCGGCAAGTACTACCGGCCACTCAAGACTCCGGTTTCGCTGCGAATCGATAACGACGGTGCCTGCTTGGCTGAAATCGTGAGACCGTCAGTCAGCACGTCCGTTTCCCCGATCGAACTCGCTTGACATAGAATCCTCGCAGTGCGTTCCCGAAGAACTTTACATCGTAGCGGTCCGGCGCCAGGTTCACGGCAGTGAAGGCGTCGTCCTCCGCCACTCATCGATGGCCTCCGAAAACGGTCGCTCGATCCGGATAGATTCCAATGACGGATGTATTCCTTGCCATTTAGGGCTCCTCTCTTGGGAAGTGCCGTGTTTGTATCTGTGCAGGATCCGGGCCAGGCGCTGCGGACCGCCGGATTGCGGCGATGCGGGGGAAAACGGCACGTGTAGGTGCAGAATCTGCCTTTGGGGTGCACGTTTCGCCGCGCCAACAGAGTCTATGGGCGGCTCGCAGCAACCTCATCTCACAAGCCTCTCGAATTCAAACGGCGGAAAACGTCCCACAGGTAAGCGCCCGGAACGAAAATGATTCTGTTGCTCGATTCCCTTGTTCCCCAGCTTTCTCGGCCCTCACCCCCCATTCAAAACCCTAATAGCTCGACCGTTCCATAACGGCTTCCTTCAAGTCGCTGTATCGAAAGCGCTCCCGCGCTCATGATTCCCGTATTCCCGTGACTCTCCCCGCCGGAGCGTTCACGATACAGCACTAAGACTTATCGTTCCTAATCCTCCCGGCGATTCCGGTCCCCTCGCGTCGTCTGGGCGCGCTCGCCGCTTACTGTAAAGAAGTATTTCGACCGATGTTGCTCTGTCAGATTGTGCAGGATCACACCATGGGCGTCGAATTGCACCCACTTAGTACATGAAGTACATGAAAAACAACCTTCTTCTTGCAAGTGTGCTATCCGCCTTCGCGCTGACCGGAATTGCGAACGCTCAGGCCGGCTCTGGAACCATGGGCGTCACCGCCACTGTCCAGGGCTCTATCCTCCTGACCTTCGTGACCGACACCAGCGGCTTGGCCGTGACCGGCACGACATCCAGCGCGGCATCCTTGCCCCTGGGACTCGTGCAGATGTTCGGTGGCGCAGTGCCCACCAATGTGACTAAGACAATCAATGGTTTGCTGTCGTTCGATCTGTCCACGCCGTTCGACGTGCGTGTCGATCTGGCCAATTCCGCAAGCGCGACTTATATTCTGACGGCACTACTGGCCACGCCAGATCCCGTCAACACCTGGACGCTCGGTGCGAGCGATATCTCGGCGATCCGAACCCCTGTCAATCTAAATGCGACCGGCGCATACGCGTCGCCAACCGCTTACACTCTCAAACTCCACGTGCCGGCCACGGCGTCGGCTGGGCTGATTACGAACTCCATCGGCTTCACTGCGACCGCTAACTAGTTCCGGCCTCAAACGGCCAAGGAACGAATACTGGCTGGGCCGAAACCAACGCCCAGCCAGTTTGGGGTTTCGATGAACTCTGAACACACGGCTCTATTCTCGGTATGTATGTTGGCGCTTCTTGCCAGCCGAGCGGCATTCGGGCAGCCGGCTGGCGCCCCGCGAACCATCACACCGGTGGTCGCGGCTCCCGCGGCGCCCACGATCACGATCCTTTCCGCCGCGACCGGCGTATTGGTACGAAGCCTCGGAGCGGCCAACGCCTCTCTCGATCTCGGTGGCGTCTCTTATTTCAAAGGAACTTCGGTTCCGGGCGAGAGCAGCCGGAGGAACTCGGGATCGTTCGTGATCTCCACTCGGTTTGCGCTAAAGGTCGACTGTCCTGGAAGTTCGTCATCCTCCACGGTCGACGTGACCATGTCGCGTCTGGATGCGGCCGCTTCGCATGCCATTACCATTGACGGGACCACGGTAGGATCCGCGCCGCAGATTCTGGCGCAATCCATGCCCTGCGGCTCCGGCGGCGAGCACCGGCTGGACGTGGGGATTCCGGTTTCAACACCGGCCGGATCGATTGGAAGCACCGTCGCGTTCGTGGCGGCGCTCAGAAAATAATCCGATGAAATTCAATTCAGGACTTGCCGCTCTTTCGTATGCCACGCTTTGTTCGATCGCCGGCGCCCAGACACCGGCGGCGCCGGCCTCCGACGCGAGCGATGTGCCGCAAGCTTCCATCTCCCTTTCTCCGGCCATCATCATGGTGCGCTGCAAACCGGGGCAAGGCACGACGCAAACCCTGACCATTGTGAATCATACCGCCAACGAGGTCGGCTTTCATCTGGAGACCGAGGATGTGGTGGTGCGCGAAGGTAAGCGCTCGTTTTCGCCGGCCGGCCAGATTGCGAGCGGCATTGCCGCGAGCTCGGTGGCGTCGCCGTCTGCGGTGGTGGTGAAAGCCGGCGAAGAAGCATCCGTTCAGGTTACTTTCACCCTTCCGCCCGAGACAGGGCAGCGCGCCGTAGTAACGTTTTTTCGGGGCGGCATCGTACCCTCCGTTAACGGTGCGATAGGCCTGAGCGCTTCATTGGGCACGCTCATTACCTTTAACGTGTCGAGCGATTACAAGGTGGAAATCGGACCGGTGCAGGCCTCACCTCAGACACCGGCCGCGAACGTCATCCTTTCGGAAGAGTTGCGCAACAGCGGCTCCGAACCGGTGATGCCCAAGGGCGTAATCGTAATTCTGAATGCATCCGGAAAACGTGTGGCTAAAGCGCCTTTTATTTCCCAGCGTCTGTTACCGGACGAGCGGCTGATTTTTGCCGCCACCAATCCGGCGCAACTCCCTCCCGGCCACTATCGCACGCTCTCGTCCTTTGAATTCGAAGGGAAGGTTTTAACCAGTGCCGGGGAGTTCACGATTCCCGAATAGACGGCTGGCTCCGCTGTGGCTGGTTTCGTGTTGTCTCATGTTGCCGGCGCAGATTCGTAAAGTCGATCCACAGAAAACCATCACTTTTGAAATAGCCGGGGCGACCGCGGCTTACAGTCTGGACGCATCCCTTGCGGAGGCGACCGCCGACAATGGGTTGGTTTCGGTAGCGGGCAAACAACCCGGCACTACCCACGTGGTGGTAATTACGCCTTCGGGAGTGCAGACTTTTGAAGTCCTGGTGACCACGCCACCCCCGCAGTATCCCCCCGGTTTCGTCATGCCGGTCAGTGCCACGGAGGCTGCCGAGAGCGGTTACTACGAAGCACGGTATTACTCCAGTCCCGCCCAGATCCAGAACCAGCTCGACTTCTCGAAAATCGACGGAGACGACCGGGCCCACGTGCACATCGTGGAAACCAACCTGGTAGGACCGCTCGATCAGGGACAACCCAGAATTGCGTTGTCCTCCGCGTCCTATGAAATCGTCACGCCGCGCCGGGACATCACGCTGCTCGATCGGTACGTGGACGAATCCCAGCTCACCATCAGCGGATCGATTGTCCGGGGTTTCCATATGCGGCAAGACAACTGGTTTGTGCACGCCGGCTACACCAGTGTGGCAACGTTTGAGGGGTTGTTCCTGCCAACCCAGCCGGAATTTGTGGCCGGCGGTGGATACCGCTATCCACTCACCGTGAATTCTTCGCTCACGGCTTCTTTCTATCGCGTGCAGACTCCAGCTTCGGATCTGATGGCGCGTTCCGGAAGTATCGGCACTGTGAGCTACAAATACAGCCCCCGGGAAACGTTCTGGCTTACCGCCGACGCCGGAATCAGCCATGGCGTCGGCGCCGCGGGGCGGCTCTATTACAAGACCGAGCGCGACAATATCGTGGCCCTGGTGCGGTACATGCCGCTGCTGTTTACGTCTCTGGGCGCCAACAATCTCCGGGGTTTTCATACGGACCTTTCCTGGACGCATCGCGTCACGAAAAGATTCGATACGGCCCTGACGTTCTACAACAACAATCAGGTGCTGCCGAATCTAAGAGAAACGACTATCTCAGGCGCGGCCAACCTCCACTATCAGTTAACCCGGCACTGGGCGCTTACCGGAGGGGCCATCGCCTCGAGTTTCCAGACCAAAGTGCCGCCGAGCCTCGCGATTCGAAGTTTCACTCTGCCAGCCGGCCTCACTTTTCAGTCGAAGTATTTCGGGGCCACCGGACAATACCAGTTTGCCGTAACTCCCGGGCTCGACAGCGGCGGCAAGCAGTTCCGGGCTTCCCTGCGGTCGGGTTGGGGCGCCTTCACGTTCACCGGCTACGCGGAACGCGATACCAACGCCCCCACTCTGAGTTTCATCTTCGGGCAGGTGGCGGGATTGCAGCAGAGTCTGGATCTGCTTGGGATCACGGCGACCACCGTTCAGCAAGTCGACGAGCTCTTGTCCAGCAACGCCTTCCTGATCGCGGCCGGGTATATAAAAGGGGCCACCATCAACCTGGTTCCCGTGCGTACCCAGATCGGAGGGACCGCGGACTGGTCGAGCCGGGGCGCGCATCGGAAACAGTGGAGTTACAGTTTCCTGTTCAACGACAATCACGCGCTCCAGGGGAGTACGGAAGACGTCGGACACACAATTTCCTACTCTCAGCGCGTCACGGCCTCGAATGACGTTTCGCTGTCTTGTTCGGTTCTTGGAGTGCAGAATCCCGGAAGCTCCCGGGTATACACGCCGCTTTGCTTCATTGGCTGGAGACGCCAAGTCCAACACGTACCCAGTTTCATCGTTCCCGAACGGCATGGGACCATTACTGGAAACGTCTTTCGGGACGACCACTCCAAAGGAGCTTTGGAGCCGGGCATGCAACCGATGTCCGACGTGGAGGTCATGCTGGACGATCGCCGGCGCACACGGACGCGCGCCGATGGTTCGTACCGGTTCCCAAGTGTGCCCCGCGGTAAACACAAAGTTGCGGTTACGTTCCAATCCCGTGAGCCGTTTTTCTTCACAACCCCATCCGGCCTGGAGGTGGATGAAAGCGCCACCGTAAACTTCGGCATCGGCTATTCGCTGTCCGGTTTGATGGGAAAACTGTTGAATGACGCGGGGCAAGGCGTACCCGGCGTCACCGTGGCGATCCGGAGTAGCGGCTTAGAGTGGAGCGCAGCGACAGAGGCAGACGGCAGTTTCTTTGTGTCATCGCTGGTAGCCGGCGAATATGACGTCCAGGTCGACGAAGATTCGCTGCCGGCGGGTTATTCCGCGGAGACTCTCGTCGGACCCCAGCGAGTAACGGTGGGGGCGTCATCGCCGGGCAAGGCCGCGTTCACCGCCCGAGCATCCCGCAGCATTGCGGGACGAGTGCTTAGTTACGATCCAAACGCGGGCCAGTATGTTCCAGTCATCCGCGCCCGGGTAATTCTGCGGGAACCTGGCCTGGCAACCGTGACCGACCTGACGGGACGGTATCTGTTCCGCGACCTGGCGGCGGGATCCTATACGATATCGGTTCAGAACGAAGCCCAAACATCGACCCGCACGGTTCGCCTGGGCGCTCAGCCGGTCGATCTGATAAATGTGGATCTTCAGATCGGCAGACCCGGCCCTCCGGATGTACCGGCGCCCGCAGTGCTTCCAGTGAAACCCTAACCGATCGCGGCAAAGTTTCCGATTCGCCACGGAAGCCCGCTGGAAGCAAACTGAATGGCACGCGAGCTGCCCTGTCTGGCAGTCGGGATGTCACCGTCAGCGGGAGGCAATCCCCGGTACGATTGCGCAGGGGCACGCTTCAGCCGGCATGTTTCGACTCAATGGGCTGAACAAGCAGGCGGCGGTGGAGCGTTGGGAACGGCGGGGAATGAGGCGGCCGTTCGCAAGCCTGTCGATAGCCGGCCGTCATAGCCGGCCAAAGCTCCTTCGCCTTTAGATAGAACCACGCCGCGGCGACCCCCCCCCGAAGCGCCCACGGTGTGTGGTCCACAACCGTCGTTCATTCCGTTCCAGGCCTCGCCACCCCGATCCGCAACAAACAGTGAAAGGGTCTCGGCGGGTGGAAGGAGCATCGCCATCAATGGATACGACCCGATCTCCGGAAAAACCCGCTTCGACGCATGCACATTCCCGGTGAGCGCGATAACCAGCGCATTGGAGTGGCGGTCGGCCGCGGCCATCATGGCCGCAGCCATCCGTGCTTCACCTGTTGCAGGGTCTTCGCCGGACCGGGAATCGTCGAACGCAACAACCTCCGCTATTTGGCCTCTCGCCTTGAGCGCGCGCAGCTTTTCGAAAAGGATCAGCATCGCACCACTCGATCTGCCATCGAACGTGGTCCAGGTTCTTCTTGACAGAAGCGTTCGGACCGCGGCTTCGTGGTCTGAGGAACTCATGAACGCATCTATGGCTTCCTGGTCAGCAACGGAGTGCTCAATTCCCACGACGATCGGTCTGTTGCTTGTACCAGCGGCACAGACCAGGTCGCCGAAGATCGCCGGAGTCTCATTCGTCCCGTGCATCTCGCCGGCCAAGATGAAGCGAACACGGGAATTGCTCCAAAGTCGATTCACTCCTGGCAGGTCGCCACAGGGCGGAATGGCGGCCCCAAGCGCCGATACAAGAGCGAATAGGCTTCCAAGCATCTTGAAATGGCACATGGGATTCTATCTTGACACAGAGAAACTCTACTGCGCGTCCGGACCAGTCGCCTTGGCAGGCCGGTGCAACGCACGCCCGTTGGGCGGAAACTGAATGGCACGCGAACTGCCATGGCCCCCTCAAAAACCTCTTGACATGTACCAATAAACTAGTACACTATCATTCTAGATGAGCACCACGGCGCAAAACAGGGCCTTCGCGTTCCGGCTGGACCTCCGGAGCGGCGTTCCCGTCTATCGCCAGATCATCGACCAGGTGATGGGCGGCATGGCCGCGGGGACGCTCGCGGGCGGCGATCAGCTTCCCACCGTGCGGCAGGTCGCCGTAGACCTGTCCATCAACCCCAACACGGTCATGCGCGCCTATCGCGAGCTCGAAATTCGGGGTGTGCTGGAAACGCAGCAGGGGACCGGCACGTTCATCGGCCATCGGAAGGTGAAGCGCGACGACGTCGAGCGCCAGCGCCGGCTCAGCCAGCTTGTGGGCGAGTTCGTGGCGCGCGCCGGCTCGTCCGGCTTCACCATAGACGATTTGCTGGAGCGATTACATGATACCCAGAACGAAGCGGGTAAACCGCGGTAGCGACAACCCCCTCAGGGACGCGCTATATCCGGCCTTCAATCGGACAGGGAGCGGAGACGCTATGAGAACAAGTCAAATGCCAGTGCGCGTGTGCAATATCGGAATCGCAGCTTTCTTCATTTCGGTGGCCGTGGGCGTCGGGCTCACCGCCGCCATCCGCCACCCGGCGCCGCTCGCCGTCTGCGCGGCCATCGGCCTCTACCTGCTGTTCGCGCTCCAAGTGGCGGACCAGTGGGAGAAGGTGGCGCTGCTGCGCCTCGGCCGCTATGTTGGATTGCGCGGGCCCGGCCTGTTCCACCTGATTCCCGTCGTGGATACGCTCAGCCGCTACGTGGACCAGCGCGTGCGCGTGGTCAACGTCACGGCCGAATCGACGCTCACGCGCGACACCGTGCCGGTGAACGTGGATGCCATCGTGTTCTGGGTGGTGTGGAACGCGGAGAAATCCATCCTGGAAGTCATGGACTTCGTCGATGCCATCCAGCTCAGCGCCCAGACCGCGCTCCGCGAATCCATCGGCCGGCACGAGCTGGCGCAGATGATCACCGAGCGCGAATCGATGGGTCACGAATTGCAGCGCATCCTCGACGAGAAGACCAATCCGTGGGGCATCACCGTACAGTCGGTGGAGATTCGCGACGTGCGCATCCCGCAGGCTTTGGAAGACGCCATGTCGCGGCAGGCGCAGGCCGAGCGCGAGCGCCAGGCCCGCATCATTTTGGGCCAGGCCGAAACCGAAATCTCGGAGAAGTTCGCCCAGGCCGCGCTGGTCTATCAGAACAATCCGGTGGCGCTGCATCTGCGCGCCATGAACATGCTGTACGAGGCCATCAAGGAGAAGGGTTCGATGGTGATCGTTCCTTCGTCCGCGGTGGAGACCATGGGCATGGGTGGGATGCTGGCGACGGCCTCCCTCGGCGGCGCCAAGCCGCAGTAAGCTGGGAAAAGAGTTTTCGACGCAAAAGGCGTTTTCGGTTCCCGCGGCGCGACCGGCCTTCTGGATCGCCATTGTTCTTGGCGGCCTTGGCATCGCGGGCGTGTTCTTCAATCCACTGGAGGGCGCTGCATACGCCGCGCCCTTCCTTGCCACGGCCTGGGGAATCCGCCGCGGGCAGGCTTGGGCGGCCGTCACCCTGGCGTGCCTCCTGGTGGCGCAGCCCCTCGTGGCGGCGTTCCGGGCCGCGGAGAACTTCGCTGCCTTCGACGCGCCACGTTTCGCCATCGCCATGCTGATCCCGCTCGTGCTGGCATACTGGCCGCTGCGCGCCGCCCTGAACTTATACCGGAGGGACGCGGCTTCGCGGCGCCCCTGGCCCTGGATCGCCGTGCTGCTGGTGTGTGTTTGTTTCTGGCTAGGATTCACGCCCTACACGATGCCCAGCGTCTCCATGGAAGAGACCATTCTCGCCGGCGACTATCTCCTCGTCGAAACCGCCACCTGGAGCCTGGGGCGTGCGGCGGGCCGTGGAGACCTGGTGGTGTTCCGATATCCCGTGGACCGCAAACAGACCTTCATCAAGCGCATTGCCGGAATACCCGGCGACCGCTTGCGCATCGTGAACAAGCAACTCTACCGCAATGGCGTGGCCGTGCCCGAGCCTTATGCCACCCACAAGACGGCCTACGTGGACGCGTACCGCGACAACTTCCCATCGGAAACCAACGTTGCCCTGCTCGATTCAGGCGCCAGGATGCTGCGCGACAACGTCCGCGACGGCGAAGTGATCGTACCCCAGGGACAGTATTTCGTGCTCGGCGACAACCGGGACGACTCCCTCGACAGCCGCTACTTTGGATTCGTTCCCCGTGGCGATGTCCTGGGCCGTCCCTTCCTGATCTACGGTTCGTTCGATCTCAAAGGCGAGCAGCCCCCCAAAGCGCTGCCAACAGTGTTCAACATGCGCTGGAACCGCCTTCTCCGAGTGCTGTGAACGGTAGCGACCCCTCGTCAATGGAACGCATTCAGGATTTTCGAGAACCCATAGGGGTCCTGCGGGATGCCGCTGCAAGCGTTTCCCACCGTCGCGGCCCCACCCGCGCAGGGCTGGTCCCTTCCCACCGACCACATCGACATGCGCACGATCAGGGGGTTCGTCTGCGCCCAGTCCATAATCAGCTTCGCATCCGCGAGCGTGAAGACTTCCGGCCTGTTATCGTTCAACCCAATCATCGGGATGATACCGATCTGCGCCGGGATGCCATTGGCGCGCAACTGAGCCACCGTGCCGCCGGTCGCGCTGATGGTGTGCGGCCCCATCTGCTTGGGGTCCGCGGCGCCGCCGTAATCCATCGTCATGACGCTGACGACGTTCACTTCGACGCCATGCGACATGGCGTTCTTCAGTAAGTCGATGCCTCCCTGAGTCAAGCCGTTCGTCTCCACGGCCAGCGTGTAGGATATCTGCAAACGGGGGTTGGCCGCTTTCAGAGCCGCCAGCGCCACGTTGCGGCGGTCCACCGCCTCCTTGTTGGCCAGCGATCGGCCTTCGATGTCCAGATCGAACATGGTCGCGCCGTACTTGTCCATCACCGCCTGGTACTGCGCCTGAAGGGCGGCCGCCGTCTCGCAGCCTACGGCCAGTTCTCTGCCGCCCGCGCCGCCAAACGAAACGATGACGTCGCCGCCTCGCGCACGGAGGCTTGCGATCGTCGCGGCCAACGACGTCTCCTGCGCCAACGGCGTTCTGCCGCCCCAAGAGGCCTGGCAACCGCCGCTATCGAGGACGAACGCCAAGGTGAAGAACTTGACTCCCGACGCGTCTGAAATTTGGGCCAGGTCGAGGTTCGGCCGGATCATGATGTATGGGGCGTAGAAGCGGATCGCGGCAGGCGGCGCCGCCGGGTTGACAGCCTGGCTAGGTGGCGCGGTCTGCGCGTTCAGGACCAAAGCCGCCAGCAACGCTCCCGAGCCGCAACCGAACAAAACTCTCCATGGGTTCATTGCGATCCTCAACTCCTCTGCCGGTCGATTGTAGCCCAGTGCGGCCAGGTCTGCCCGGGGCCTACCCCTCGCGATACCATGGAAGCATGCGCTACGTCACGTTAACGCTTGCTATCGCGCTCGGATGCGCGCCTCTTTCCGCCGCCGATACCAAAGCCACCGAGAGACTTGGCGATGCGGCAGACTTCTTTTCCGAAGTGATGTCGGCCCCGGACAGGGCCATCCCCCAGGACCTGCTGAATAGGTCCCAGTGCGTCATCCTCGTGCCCGGTCTGAAGAAGGCCGCGTTTGTTTTTGGCGCCAAGTACGGCCGCGGTTTTGCCGTGTGCCGCGCCTCCAACGGCATGGGCTGGGGCCCCCCCGCCGCCATTCGCATCGAAGGTGGCGGCTTCGGCCTCCAGATCGGCGTCTCTTCCACCGACGTCATCCTGCTGGTGATGAATGGGCGCGGTATGCAGCGCCTCACCACCAGCAAGTTCACCCTCGGCGCCGAGGCCGCGGCCGCCGCCGGCCCGGTGGGCCGCAACGCGACTGCCCAGACCGACGCGCTGATGACCGCCGAGATCCTCTCGTGGTCCCGGTCCCGCGGCGCGTTCGCCGGCGTCTCGCTCGATGGCGCCACCTTGCGCAACGATCTGGACGTCAACAAGGAGCTGTACGGCCAGCCCTGGGACAACAAGCAGATCCTCACCAGCGGCGCCAAACCGCCGGCCGCCGCCGATAAACTGCTGGCCGTGCTAAGCAAATATTCCGCGCGCAAAACGAACTAGACCTTCCGCCCGATTCTATCGAAGCTGTGCCAACCACCCCAGGTACCAGTCCCGCCGCCAGAATTGCGTCGGGCTGACCCTTAACCGCTTCGTCCCGATGGCCGTGTTCGCCGCGCTCACCGTCGGGGTGCTCAGAGTTGTCAACTCCAGGCTACGCCTATTGCAACCGGCCGCCCCTTTCGAAGCAGTTAACGGCATCGTATTATCAATTTGCTAATTCTGTCTAGGGTATGAAAGGCGGTGGGTTTAGACCGGTTTACTCGGCCCGAAGTCTCCGCCGCTACCAGGAGCGCTTCGCGGCGGAAGGAATCCAGGCTTTGGTGCGGAAGCCGGGACGCCTGCGGGCCGCCGTTCCGGCGGTGCGCAAGAGCGGGGACGGGATCAAACGATTCTGCACCTGAAGACGAAAGGGGCCAGCAACCGTGCGATTGCCGGCAAGCTGGGGCTGTCGGAGAAGGCGATTCGGAAGCGGCTCCGCCGGCTGGGATGGCAGCCCCAGACGGAGCCCGCGGCAGCGGGTCTCCTGTTCGAGCAGGACCCTACCGGCGATGCGTCTCCCCCATCAGAAGTTTCCGGGAACATGATCGACCTCCCCACAGGCGCCGCGGCAGCGGCCCCCGAGCGGCGGGGTGGAACACACCCGGGCATCGAACCGGCGTCGGTCAGCCGCGATCCCAATCCTCTGGACCGGTCGCTGGACCGCTTGCTGGCCGCGATGGCATTGATCGAAGATGCCGCACCTGTATTCGCTCCTGCCGAGAGTCTTCCCCGAGCGGGCGTGCGGCTGGCCATTCCGGCTCTGGTCGCCAGTGATGTCCTGCCTGTAGCCCGCCAGATCTACGGCTCGATTGGGCCGGCCTTCTATGGATTGCGGACCACGCTGGTGGCCTACATTCTGCTGGCGCTGCTGCGCATCCCCCGCCCCGAGACCCTGAAAGAGTATGCGCCCACCGATCTCGGACGCATCGTTGGATTGGATCGTCTGCCCGAGGTCAAAACGCTACGCCGCAAACTGGCGCGCCTGGCGTCCCGGAAGGCCAGCCAGGAATTCGGCCGCGAACTGGCCCGGCGCCGCATCGCCGAGCGAGGCCGCATGATGGGCTTCCTCTATATCGATGGCCATGTCCGGGCCTATCATGGCAAACACACGATCCCCAAAGCCTATCTCACCCGGACCCGCTTGGCCGTCCCGGGGACGACCGACTACTGGGTCAACGATACCCTCATCGAAACTTGTCCGGTTCGATCACTGGGGATGGCCGGCGACTGCGAATCTCATGCGAAGGTCCGTACCCGGAAAACGGGTCTCCGCTGCCGTTCCAAGCATAAATATGTGATTTTGTTTGATTGTGCGGAATTCGGTGTCTATAATGGAAATGTCGCCCAACTCCAGCATTCGCCCCCTCCCTGAACTGGTCCCCGAACAAGAATTCCTGACGGGCTATGTTTGCACCGTTTTCGGCCCGATTGAGTTCCGTGTTTGGAAGAAGCGGCTGGAGAGAATCAATGACCTCCTCGGCCTGAGCGATGTCGAGAAGACGTTCCAGCGCCTGTCGCTGGGGCGGCGCAACGAGGACGAACAGCGGGCTTCGGAGAAGGAGAACCGGGCGTTCCGCCCCATGAGTGCCGGTGAACAGGCGGGCTACCAGCGGTTGAGTTCGCAGGTGCTGCGTTGCAATGTGGCGCAAACGCTGATGGGGGAAGATTTCCGCGGGTTCTCCTGCCGGTTGTCGGAGTCGGAATTGCTGCAATGGTTCTGCAAGATGGACCGGCTCGACGAAGTGCGGATTCCGGGCAAGAGCACGCTGCAGCGCTACAGCCAATGGTTGCCGGAAGCGGACATGCGGAAGGTGATCGACAGGCTGCTGGCGGCAGCGGCGGAGGGGAAGGATGAGGGCGGCAATCAAAAGCTGGAACTGGCCGAGGCGCTGAATCTGGAGTGGTACTTTCTGGACACGACCTGCGTGAAACGGAACATGCACTTTCCGGTGGACTGGGTGCTGTTAAGAGACGCGGCGCGCACGCTGATGAAAGCCACCATGCTGATTCGCAAGCGCGGGTTGAAGGTGCGGATGGATGAGCCGGAGGAATTCCTCAAGCGGATGAATCAGTTGTGCATAAAGATGACGCACGCGCGGCGGAAGAAGGACGGCAAACGGGTGCGCAAGGCAGTTCTGAGCTTCGGCGCTCGCCAGAATTGACCCACCCGTGCTTTCCAAGACTGACCCAGGCATTCTGATCTGAACCGCGGACCCGTCCGTGCCGACGCGTGGTGACCATGAAGCATCACCATGCCAGAGGCCCGGAAGAGACCGTGTGCGATTTGCCGCCGGTGGTTCCGGCCGAACCCGCGAGTGGGACGCCGCCAACATGCCTGCGGGAAGCCGGAATGCCAGACGTCGCGCCGACAGAAAACCCAAGCCAGTTGGCGCCGCCGGAACCCAGGCTACGCCATCGCCTGGCGGATCGACCAACGCGCGGCGCAGACCCCATCCCCGCCAGAACCGTTGCGGTTGCCCGCGCCGTTGAACCAACTTCCCTGGGCGTTCGCGAAAG